>ENA-OURN01000005-OURN01000005.1-human-gut-metagenome-genome-assembly--contig:-NODE-5-length-166021-cov-23.4892_pt1 | contig 166021 bp, 146 predicted proteins | sample MGYA00242099_ERZ508987 | MGnify/ENA primary metagenome ERZ508987 (study PRJEB26280, sample SAMEA2531405) | human gut metagenome | biome: human gut; feature: human-associated habitat; material: faeces... | reverse complement strand
GGGCCTTCCCCTGCCGATCAGTCGATATCAATGAGTTGGAAGCGGCGGTTGAAGGTGAGGTCAATTCCGTTTGTCAGTTCCACTTCGTATTCCTTCGTGTTCAGCTCTATCTTTCTCACAGTTTCTCCTCTATAATTCTCCTTCAAGTAGTTCTTGATGGGTTGCGGGATGAGCTGGCTGGGCACGATGCCTTGTTTGCAGTCAATCTCAGTAAGGTTGCCCTTCTTGTCGAACTCCAGCTTCGTGCCATTCCGCAGAACGACGTCATAGCTTCTGCTGAGAACGCCGGACTCAATTGTGGCGAGCATGACCTTCTGACCCTTGAAGTGTTTGCTGAGCAGGGTCTGGGCCTTGGCAGGGAGTTCTTTAACGTTGATGGGTTTGTCGTTGTCGGCATTTGCTACGAAACTGAATGACATCATGCAACAAACGGCAATCATCAAAATTCTCATAATTCTTTTCATAAAGCTACAAATTAAAGATTTATAATATATGATTGATGTTTTGAAGTAAATTCTACTCGTTCTTGAAGCGGACAGAAATCTTCAAACATCACACATTCAATTAGACGCAAATCGTTCGCGAAAGTTTATTACAAACATCCTTTTTCTTTCTGTTCTTCCTTTTTGTCCACAATCTGCGTGATGCGCCTGATGCTTCTGTTACGTTGGTTGATGATGAGCGGCACACGTTCTACCACCACCATAGAAGTGTCGAGGCCCAATGCCTTAGGCTCGTCGATGCCTATCTTGCTGATAAGAGCGTAGAAACTCATCAACAAGTTCTGCTGACGGTTGGCGGAACTCTCTGGATAATATACACGATGAATGATGATGAACCGGAAATCGCCAGGTATTCCGTTCTTACGAAGCGAAGGATAGGTGCTTTTTAAATCTACCTTCTTGCTTGCCACAAGGTCTTCCACCACTTGTCGCAGATAAAGACTCACACGTGGTTCTATGCGGAAACCTATGTGCATCGTCACACTATAGAGAGTGTCTGGCACCAGAGTTTTGCAGCTGTACTCAAGCGTGTCTGGAGTATCTACAAACTCCATATTTATAAACCAGTAATGATCGGCACGCTTGGGCTGCTTGTTGATGATGGAATAGAGCAGTTTGTCGTCTACGGCGTCTTCCTTGCTGGTATGGTTTACATAGACAAGGTTGGACGCGTACTTAGGTATGCTCTCGTCGGCTTTGATGTCGGAGATAATCTGATAATAGTCATCCAGCGGTTTGGTGCAGACATAATGGCGTCGTATCTTCATGGCCCGAACCCATACATACATCATTAGGAACAGGATTCCGCCAATGAGCATCGTACACCATCCTCCAGCGAGAAACTTTGACAGGTTGGCTGCCAGAAAGATGGCTTCGATGGTGCAGTATGCGCCCATAAACAGCAGCGTGAAGACTCGTGCCACGCCCTTGCTGTGCAGGTAGAAACCTAGCAGTAGGGTAGTCATCAGCATGGTGATAGTGATGGCGAGTCCGTACGCAGCCTCCATGTGTGAGGAGTCGCGAAAGAGAAGGATGATGAGAACCACGCCGATGTACATGGCAAGGTTGATCATCGGGATATAGAGTTGTCCTTTTACATGAGTAGGATGCTTTATACGCATACGCGGCCAGAAGTGCAGGTTCATGGCTTCGCTCAATATGGAGAAGGTGCCGCTGATAAGTGCCTGACTTGCCACGATTGCCGCACCCGTGGCCATGATGATGGCGAAGATCAACATGCTCTGCGGCATTATGGAAAAGAACGGATTCACGGACAAGGCTGTTGGCACATGGTTCAGCACCCAAGCGCCCTGTCCCAGATAGTTGAGAATGAGCATGGTCTTTACAAATGCCCAACTGATGGTGATGTTCTTTCTGCCACAATGTCCCAAGTCGGAGTAGAGAGCCTCGGCACCGGTAGTACAGAGAAACACGGCGCCAAGGATTAAGAACCATTCAGGCGATTGTGTTAGCAGAACAACTGCGTAATAGGGATTGAAAGCCTTCAGTATCATGGGGTAAGACGTGATGCTGACGGCTCCCACCACGCCCAGTAGCAGAAACCATAGCAGCATGAATACTCCAAACGACTTGCCTATGCTCTCTGTGCCAAACCGCTGTACGAAGAAGATGATGGTGATGATGGCAAGTGTAATTGGGATGACCGGCAGATCAGGACTGATGCTTTCGAGTCCTTCGATGGCTGTGGTAACCGTGATGGCAGGGGTGATGATTCCGTCAGCCAGCAATGTGCTTGCACCGATGATAGCCAATATGTAAATCCACTTGCTCTTGAGTCGGCGCAGCAGGGCGTAAAGGGCGAGTATGCCTCCTTCGCCATTGTTGTCGGCTCGCAGAGCCACGCATACGTATTTGATGGTTGTCTGTAGGGTGAGTGTCCAGATGATGCAGGATAATGCGCCCAGTATGGTGCTCTCGTCGATGGTCTCGCCTGTGTGCAGGATGGCCTTCATCACATAGAGTGGTGATGTTCCGATGTCGCCAAACACGATGCCTAAAGTGACGAGCAATCCCAAGAAGCTTATTCGATGATGGTTGCAGACTACCGATTTTTCTGTATCTTCTCTCATGTTTTTCTCTTTTTTATTAAACAATGTTATCCTTTGGATTATCAAATTGTCCGCAAAGGTATAAACATGAGAGGTAAGATATGATTCGTTTAACAAGAATTATCTTATTTAACATCTGTTCTTCGCTCTGTCTGCCATTATATCTTCCATGTTCTCCTTGGCCCAGTTGATGATGTTTTCCACGAGCGGCAGGAAGGAGAGGGCGCGTGGTGTTAGGCTGTATTCCACACGTGGGGGAATTTCCGGGAAGACTTCACGGCTTATGAAGCCGTCTTCTTTGAGGGTGCGGAGCGTCTGCGTGAGCGACTTCTGCGATATGTCGGGTATCTGACGTTGCAGTTCCTTAAAACGCATAGGCTCCTTGTGCTGCAGGTTGTACAGCACAAGGAGCGACCATTTGTCACCTATACGCGCAAGGACGTTGCGGATAGGGCAATTAGTGCACTTACCATTCTGCACTACGTAAACTTCATTAACAACAAGCCCATTGGCAGAATTAAGTATCACTAAATTAATTCCGCCAACAGGTTTTATCATGTAATTATCCGAACTTGCGAAAGTCATGCTTGCGTCTCCATCTAACTTGCAATCAGCAGATTCTCTATGCTATTGCAGTTATCATAGGTCGTTTCCAGCCTGTGAGTGGCTATTACATGTGGTGAAAGAGAAATCGTAGAGGATTGTATGAAGGATGATTCCAACTTTTAAAAATACAGAAAACCCGAGTGATGTCATGTTCCTGTTTTAAATTAGATGTTTAGTGGTGTTATTTGTTGTTCAGTCTTTCACCCATTCTATTTCGTCAATCCATCCATATTGTTTTGCCTTTTTCCATGCGGTATAAGCCCCTTCTGAAAAAGCCTTGCGATTTCTGTACTTTTTACCTTCTTCCATTACATGTTCTTTTACATCCCAATAGCCATCTGGCTTCTTTTTCTCTTTTATCCACGGCATTTCCTTGAATATTGTTTTGTCTTCACATGCATGTTGGTATGCTGTCGGGCTATTTATTGCAAATTCTGTTCTTGATGTGTATTTCTTTGATTCTTCAATGATTGCTTCTCTTGTCCATTTCGAAATTTTGCCTAAAGGAAGAGGCTTTAACCATGTCATCAAAGGTAGCCATCCATTACTCATGGCTTTTAGGAAAGCTGTCTTGGCTTTATTTTCAAAATCCTTTTTGTTTGAATACTTGTGGCTCTCCTCAAATACCTTTTCTTTTGTCCAATAGTTATGTGGCTTATGCTTATCTTTAAGCCAAGTCATTTCTTTAAGCCAGCCGTTTTCACTTGCGGTCTGATGTGCTCCACATGCATATTTTCTAAAGTCACATTTATATTCGTATTTGTGGCTCTCTTCAATAACAGCATCGTGAGTCCATTTAATTTTTCTTTCAGGTGTTGTAAACCAAGTCATTTCTTTAAGCCATTTGTTATGCTTAGCATGATTATACGCACCTCCAGCCTCTCTTTGAAATTCACTTCTACTATGGTATTTCCTTGATTCTTCAAAAACTTTTTCTTTTGAAGTCCACTTAGCGATACCACCAATAGAACCAACGTTTTTTCCTGTTGCTGCTACATTCAAAAGGGTATAACCATCATTTGCATATTGCTTCTTGTAATAATCCTCGTAGTATTGACTTTCCAATACAGTCAGTCCATCCTTCAAACTAATTGGTTCTGGGATGTTTTTGCCAAAGTATTTTCTTACCGCACTATTAGAACCATATTTATGACTTTTCTTTCTACTATTTTTATCTATTGTCAGACCTATATATGCAACTTTATCGTTTTCATCAACATAGGCGTACACAGTTGAGTTATGCTCTTCTTTCATTTCGTCATAACTACGCGGCTTCATCCAGTCAAATTTATCAAGGATTTTGTATTCACTTGCCCAACTATATGCTGCTGGTTCTTTTTCCGGAAAATCCGTTTTATTTGAGTAGTTTCGAGCTACTTCAAATACCTTTTCTTTAGTCCAGAATTTCCTTCCTGGATTGTCCTGTATTAAACCTAATTCAGGCAACCAACCATTTTTCTTTGCTTGGTTATATGCGTATTCATTTATGCGCCTAAAATCAGCATATGTTATACATTTATGTTCTTGTATAACAGAAACAACTACCTCTTTTGTGTATTTGTGATTTGCACGTGGTCCACGCTTCTTATGACGGTCTGTTTTCAACCATATCATCTCTTTTATCAGCTTCTTTTCATTAGCCTTTTTGTATGCTGTAGGTGCATTTATCTTAAACTCTATTGGAGTTTTGTATTTCTTCGACTCTTCAATGATTCTATCATCAGTCCAGTAACCATATGGGTGTGTTTTATTTGCCATGTCTTTAAGGTTTTGTTGATTAGATCATACTTGTATAACCTGCATGCTTGCAAGTATTTTATTAGATTCCTAATGCTATATTATTCTATATTTATTGTTTAGTATATTTTAAGGATCCATAAATTTCAGACTTTTCGATAAGAAACTTTCCGTTTTTATTATAGTCAAGTCTTTGCGTACCTAAGAACTCCATTTCCCCAGTAAAAGTAACAGTAACTGAATTACCTGTTTTGTACCAATCAATAGTGCAACTATTTCCTGATTTAGGAAGAAATAGTCCACTATAATCGTCATTGAGAACATATGTGTCGCCACTTTTTTTGCAATAATATAAACCCACAATAGAATCTTTTGTTTTTACTCTTGTTGGCTTTTCTGCTTTTTCTTCACTTTCTATGGTAGAAGTCTCCATTGTGTCAATTACAACAGACTCAGAGTCCATGTCCATTATTTTTTGATTTTTCTCAGATTTGTTTCCATTTCCAGTACATGAAAATAGCATAATGGCGAGGACAATAAAAGGTGTTAATTTCATATTTAATCTTTTGTTGATATTATTTGTTTTATTAAATAGTAGTCTTTACTATCGATTGAGAAGTTTTGTCTTTTGAATATTAAATTCTTCCTCAGACAAATAGCCAGACTCTTTAAGCTTAACTAGTTTTGTTAGTTCGTCTGCAATGCCATTATTAAACTGTAAACGTGTATTAATGGAAGTTTTCTGCATAGCGATGTCCTTGTCAACAATATCAATAATGATAGAGAAAATGTCCTTTATTCCAGATACTTCTTTCATTAATCCTTCATAAAGCATCTGATCTTCGGATTTTTTTGTTTCTAAGATTGCCCCATCTTTACCTGCTTCATATATATTAAGTATAATTGTTGAATTAGATGTACTTTTTAGTAGAATCTTTATCGTCATAAGTCTAATCTCTTTATTCTGGGTTGCTTTAGCTGTATTTCCCCCAACTATAGCACCAACACCTCCGAAAAGTAGTCCACCGACAACGGCTCCTCCAAGAGACTTATTGAACACATTACTGCCATTTTCTTCATATGAGATACTTACGATATCAGAATAGCGAAGAACATGAATGTTTGCAGGAGTCACGATAGCTATAAACTCATTAATGTCATCAGTAATAAACGCATAGTCATTATATGGCTTTATCGTTGGAGATGTTGGCTTCACATCAATTCCCATTTCTTTTAGTTCGTCGTTGATGCAACACTCTTTTAAAACAATATTTCCGTTATTGTTCTTCACGCTCAAAATTTTGTTGTGTGAAGAATCTAATGCAACCAAATGTTCGTCTGTCTGTACCGATTTATATATCACAAACCCTTCGATTTCTTTTTGGCTGGTACCATATGCAGTAGTAGCACAGATTGTCGCCTTTTTATTTGCGGTGTCGAAATATATTTTAATATCTCCATTTCCGAAACTGCTATCATGGACAATAGATTTAGAGAACTTTTCTTGTTGTTCTTTTTTTGCACTTTCATCGGCAGCTTTATTTGCAGCTTTTATTGCCATTACTATCCCTACCAATACACCAATGACAGGTATAAAAGCAATGGAGGGGTCTGATTGGTATGTTAAAATAGCCATACCTGCAAATACAATGGAAAGGAATATAGAGCTTCCCACACCCCAATTGTCTTGTCTCTTCATAATGATAAGATTTTATAGTGTTTACTTTATAGATTTTACGAAGAATATTAGCGGAATAGTATAACAAATGAGATCATATGCATCAAATGTGCCTATATACAAACCTAAAAGTTGCATAAATTCAAGAACTATAGCTGTGATTGGAAGTGGTAATGTCAACATCAATCTTGACTTTCTTGTATAGCCTTTTGTTGTAAGATACATCATCATGAAATATGACGCAATCCATAAACCTGCAGGTAGACTATATATAATAAAATCAGGAAAACAATTAGGATTAACATACATTCTCAAAGATACTATATTTGGCATAAATCCCAATTCGTCTATAATCTTAAACATCAGTAGATTTTGTGGACGAAATAATAAATATATAGTACAACCTATAAGCAGAAGAATTGTGGCAATAATCCATTCTGTATATACTTGGTATTTATTGTACTTTAATATTCCAAACATAATCGTATTACTTTAATATTATAAAAAAAACGTGAGACTCTACACTTGCTCGCCACTCATTCAAGGTCGTAGGAAACCTATGGTTAATGACGAACAGATAGAATCTCACGTTGAAAGTTATACGTACCCCCAAAAAAGTGTGCCGATGAGGTTAATCCTCCTTGGCACACTACGAGGGTTGATAATACAACCTACCCGTGACACCTTCTCTGCAATGTCATTGATAACCACTTTGAATTTCCTACGTTCAGAATGATCAATGAGCAAAGCGTTGACGACGCCTTATGTATGTTTGCAAACGCACTTATTGCGAATGCGCCACAAAGTTACTAAAAATATGTGAGAATAAAAACTTTATGGTCTATTTTCTGGCAGTTTGATGTTGCCTTTATCGTCCATGTACTTGTAGATTACCTGGTTGATGTTGGAGAAGGCGAAGGCACGCTTTAGCTTCTGTACGCGCTGATCGTTTGAATTGTTGCCATACTTGCCGCTGATGCCATTAATGACATTATTTATTTTTGTGTCTCTATCCCAAGCAAAACTTTCTTTGCCTCCAATCCTCCTGCATAGCCCGTCAAGGAATTATTGCTGCCTATGACGCGATGACAAGGGATGAGGATGCTGATGCCGTTAGTTCCGATGGCTCCGGCAACGGCTCTTACGGCTTGGGGCTTGCCGATGCTTTGAGCTATATCCTTGTAGCTCTTTGTCGTTCCGTACGGAATGGTTAGCAAAGCGTTCCACACTTCATGCTGGAAATCGGTACCCACCAGGCGTAGCCGTATGTCGAAAGACTTGCGCTTGCCGGCAAAGTATTCGTCGAGTTGCCTCTTTGTCTCTTCCAAGACAGAGGATGATTCTGTCTTGAAAGAGGCATTCGCATATCTTGCAAGCCGACGCATGTTGCGCTCTGCGCTCTGCATATCGTTCCAGTCGCAAAGGCACAACTCGTCGCCAATAGAAGCCAAGACGAGTCTGCCGCATGGCGAGTCGTAATATTGTAAATTAACTTGCTTTCTGTTGTTCATCATAATAGCTATTGGTTGGTCGGTTTTTTAGTCAACCATCTTGTTCTCGCCAACCTTAATCTTCGCTGTTGGAATTATATATTTAGGATTAAATGCCTTATCATTCCATTCCCAATAGTGCAGATTTAGTATTATTGTTGCTGTCGAAACGTCACCGTTCGCGTCCGCCGTCCGATCAGATTGCGTTCGCCGTCCGATCAGATTGCGTTCGCCGCCCGATCGGATTGCGTACGGGTGACGATGACTTTTGCAAAAGAGTTGCTATAGTCCGCACAGCATTCTGTACGGGCAAAGCTCGCACTTCTTTCTGTCGTCAGTGGGCGTGAAGGCGGCGTCGGGGGAATACATGTCGGCTACGGTTTCCTTCAGTTTTGTGAGGAACTCCTCCTCGTAGACCGTTACGTCGCTTATCGGATGTTTGTCGATGCAGAGCGTCGGGTCGTAGTCGTTGGTTGCGGCTTGCTTTATGAAGAGCAGCGCGGGGCTGACGGCGTCGTTAGCGGCGTTCCACTCCTTCGAACGGCTCACGATGAGCGAGTAGAGTATCGCCTGCAGGAAGTAGTTGGAGTGCTTGCTGGCGATGTTCTTCGGGTCGAACACCTCCTCGATGCTCTTTATCGCGCTCGACGGCTTGTTGCCCGTCTTGTAGTCGACTACGCGTATGCGGCGCTTGCCGGTCTGCTTGTCGGTGACGGCGTCGAGTCGGTCGATGATGCCGCCGATGGTGAGGCTGTACTGTTTGGTTGGTGCACTTGAGACAAGTGCACCCCCTTTAAGTGCACCCCCTGAGGGGATGGTGAACGACAGCTGCGTGTACACCTTCGCCTCTTCCTCCATAGCCAGGATGCTGAACGGGCAGAGCTGCTGGTCTATCTTCAGCAGCTTGGTGATATACTCGATTATCACCTCGCGGTTGATAATCTGCAGTCCGTTGTTGGTCTTGCATTCCTCCTCCTCGAAGGCGCGGTCTACTACGCTTGCCAGCAGTTTGCGGTTGCTGAGATAAGCCTGTATGTGAGCCTTCTCAATAACCGGACTATGGTCGGTGATGTCTTTATATATAAGGTAAGCTGCGCGGTGGAAGATGTTACCGAACATGCGGTTGTCGATAGTCTCGGGGTCGCTGTCAGGCTCTTTTATGTGTGCTATGTACTGGTAGTAGAACGCCAGTTTGCAGCGTATGTACGTGTTGATAGCCGAGGGCGAGAGCTTGCTCATTTCCTCGAGTTTGCCGATGGCGGCCTCGTCCTTCTCTATGGCTTTCGGCATGAGTGGCGAGGGCTGGTTCTTCGCCGTCAGACTGTAGTGGTCTATCTTCTGTCCGCTCTCCACGAGCAGCTGCAGCATGAAGCGGCTCATCTCGCCGGTGTGTCCGTTGTCGGTAGAGTTGTTGTAGGCGATAGTGATGTCGCCGGCGCGCTGCAGCAGGCGGTGGAAGTAGTAGGAGTAGATAGCCACCTTGTTGTCGATGGTGGTGAGTCCGTGCGCCTTGCGTATGGAGTAGGGTATGAACGACGAGTCGTTTACGCCCTTAGGCATGTTGCCCTCGTTGCACGATAGCAGCAGCACGTTGTCGAAGTCGATGTTGCGCGTCTCGAGCACGCCCATTATCTGTACGCCCACAACGGGCTCGCCGTGGAACGGTATCGACGCTGCGCCTACGAGCTGCGACACCAGTCGGCGCAGCGTGGTGTTGTCGACGAGGAGGTCACCGCTGTCTGCTAATGCCGCGAGGCGGTTGAGTATGGTGAACATGCGGAACACCGACTCCTGCGTGAGCGCATCGCCCTCTTGCTTTGTGGCTATGCCCACCTGCTTCACGAGTGTGGCAATGTGTTGTAGAAGTGCCGCACTTCCTTCTTGGTGCACTTGAGACAAGTGCACCCCCTTTAAGTGCACCTCATTCATCTCCTTTAAGTGCACCTCCTGGAGGTGGCGTGCGTAGGGATGCGCCATGAGCTTCTTAAGGTAGTGGGGGTTGAAGGCGGTGCCCTTCTTGCGCAAGCCGAGCGTGTAGAGGTCGAAGAGCAGCATCACGAGCGACGCTACGGGCGTCATGGCGAGCGGAAAACCGCTCGTTATGTTCACCTTGTCGGCTTCGGGCGGCAGACTGTGCATTATGGGCAGCAGTATGCTCTCGTCGCACATCACGACGGCTGTCTTACGGCCAGCCTTGTAGCGGTCGTTCTCCAGGAGCCAGTTGCTCGCAAAGCGCGCCTGAGCGTTCTCCGTGGGCGAGGATATAAAGCGTATGCGTTTCGGTCGGCGCATGTTGGCGTATATGTCGCGGTCGGTGTTGTCGAGCTCGTTGGGGAAATCGGTTAGGTAAGCGGCGAACGACGCCGTGTTGTTCGGAACCGAAGCAGACTGCTGCGCTCTGGCTGTCGGCATGTAGTATTCGTCGAAGTCCCAGTAGAACTTCGCCTTGCCCTCCTTCATCAGTCGGCTGAACAGCACACGCTCCACCTTCTGTATGAGGTTGAAGCCTACGAACAGATACTTGTCGTACTTTAGGTGGAGCGTCTCCTCGCTTGCCACCTTTCTATATATGGCGCCCTCGTAGCCAATACCCTGCTCGGTGAGGCGGCGGTTGTAGTCGTGGTAGATGTCGCCGAAGTGCGACCACAGACTGAGGAAGCGCTTCTTCAGTTCCGACTCGATGTCGTCGCTGAAGTTGGCGAAGAAGCGCTTCAGCATCTCCTTCTGCTCGTCGTCGAGATAAGATATGTCGTCGAGCTCGTGAATGTCCTTAAGGTTGCAGAATATGCTGTCGGCGTCTGCCATGTTCTTGTCGATGTCGTCGAAGTCGGCAAGCAGCAGCTGTCCCCAGCCGTAGAAATGGTCGAGCGTCTCGTCGATGCCCGTACATTTCGTGAACGACTTGTGTATGTCGCATATCAGCTTTATAGGGTCGGCTGGCTTGAGGTCGGTATGCTGGCGGAAGAGGTCGCTGATAGTGATGTAGGCAGGGCTCCATACGGGCTGACCTGCAATGCGTGCAAGATGCTCGTTGAGGAACAGAGCGGCGCGCTTGTTCGGGAACACCACGGCGATGCGCGAGAGGTCGGTGCCGTACTTGCCGATTATATCTTCTGCGACATATTCTAAGAATGTCTTGTTCATGTTGTTTTCCTTTTTTGTTAAACTTCAACGATGTTGTCCGAATAGACGTACCAGAGGTAGCCCTTCACGTCGGTGTAGCCCATGTTGTGTGTGAGCGATATGTAGCGCCGCACCTGGTCGGTGTGCTCGGGCTGCGGCTTGCCGAACTTGAAGTCGACGATCTGCACCTCGTCGCCGCGCTTCATCACGCGGTCGGGGCGGTGCTCCGTCAGCTTGTCGGTGTGTGGGTCGTAGCTGAGGATGGAACACTCGTTGAAGAGCGTCCATCCGCCCCCGAACCACTCCTTCACCTTTGGGTTAGAGAAGCGTTTGTGCAGCATGTTCTTCAGTTTGTTCGGCGTGATGACGCTCTCGTCGAACAAACCTTCCATCTCCATGTCGTGCAGACAGCTGTCTACGTCGTCGGCTGTCTCGATGTTCGAGAAAAGATAGTGGAGCAGCAGACCCGTCTTGATGTACGACTGCTGCTCTGCCTGCTCGTCGTCAGCCTCGTCGTTGATGAAGTCGCGACTCTTGTTGCTCTGCTTGAACTCTACGTTCGAGGCGTAAGTCTTCATCGGCAGCAGTATGTTCTCTACGTGCGGCGTGAAGATGTTCGGCTCCTCTGCCTTTTTCTTCTCCTTGGTGGTGTCTATCTCGCCGTAGGTAAGGGTGATGTGGTCGGGTGTTGAGGTGTTGAGATTGGTTGGTGCACTTGAGACAAGTGCACCCCCTGAGAGGTGGTGAGATGGTGAAGTGGTGAGATCGCCATCGAGCGAGCAGTCGGGCAGCTGCATGTCGCTTATCGCTTCCTCTATCACGTATGAACGCAGCGATGCGTTGCCGCGGCGTGCGAATACGATGAGGCTGCGCTCGGCGCGGGTGAACGCTACGTAGAGCAGGTTGAGGTTGTCTACGCAGTTCTGCAGATGCTCCACGATGTAGTCGCGCTCGTATATAGTGCCCATCATCTGCTTCGCGCTGAAGTCTACCGGCACAAGCGGCAGCTCGTTGAACGGAGCCTCCGTAGGCTCGCACCATATAGTGTTGGTCTTCTCCATGCGCCAGTCGCAGAACGGAATGATGACGTGCTTGAACTCCAGACCCTTACTCTTGTGTATGGTGATAAGGCGAATGCCGTCGATAGAGCGTGCCTGAATGGTGTTCGATGCGAAGTTCTCGTTCCACTCCTCAACGAAGTCGTCGAGTGTGGCTGTGTTAGAGGTGAGGAAACTGGTGAGGCAGTCGAAGAAGGCGTAGACATAAGCGTCCTCGCCGCAGATGCGCTCAAGACTGAATATCTTGTAAAGACGTTCGGCAAGTTCGTAGATAGGCATCACGAGCAGTTCGTCGTTGTGGTCGCGGTAGCTGGCAGGCAACGCTTCCTCTACGCCCTCCTCGGTAGAAACCATGCGGTTGGCAGCTTCGAGGTCTACGCCCTTCACCTTCGTGAGATAAGCCTTTGCGATGTACGCCCGTGTCAGCTTGTCGTCCTGGTGCGTCAGCGAGTGCATCGCCGCTACGAGGATGTTCAGCGCCGTAGAGTTGTCGAGACGGAAAGCCTCGTCAGACACAATCTTCAGTTCGGGACGCACACAGGCGAAGTGCTCCGCAATCTGCTGTATGGTGTTGTTGGAGCGCACGATGATGGCTATGTCCGAAGGCTCGGCGCCGAGTTCTATCAGATGGTCTACTGTCTCTACGGTCTTGTTCAGCGTGATGTCGGTGTAGTCGTCCTGCGGAAGCAGCTCGATATGTACGTATCCGGTGTCCTCGCGCTTGTCGGGCACCTGCTGGCACACGTCGGCGTACGCACTCTTCAGCTGTTCGGCAAGCTGTATGTCGTCCTCGCCGCAGCACTCCTTAAGGTCATCGAACTCTATCTCGGCGGCACGCTCGAAGAAAGCGTTGTTGAAGTTGATGACACGGCGCGACGAACGGTAGTTGTGCGTCAGCGTGCGTATGTCGAGCATGTCGCTCACCTGCGGAAACTCGCCCTTGATGTTGTTCAGCATACGCCAGTCGCCCGAACGCCAGCGGTAGATGCTCTGCTTCACGTCGCCCACAATCAGGTTGCCGTGCTCTTCGCTGTGGCTCATGCACTCCTCGAGCAGCACCTTGAAGTTCTGCCATTGCACGGTGCTCGTGTCCTGGAACTCGTCGATCATCACGTTCTCCAGATGCGAGCCTATCTTCTCGAAGATGAACGGCGAGTCGGTGTCCTTGATGAGCGAGTGGAGTAGGGTGTGGGTGTCGCTGAGCAGGAAGCGGTTTGCCTCGACGTTCATCTCGCGCACCTTCCGCTCAATGCTGTTGAGCAGGCGCAGCTGGTTGAGATGCTTCAGCGTGAGCACCGCCGATGCGTACATCTTCCAGTTGCTCTTGCGCGTAGATTCTGCCTTTTCGAGAAGCGGCACGATGGTCTCCTCGGCGAAGTGGCGCAGCGATTGCGGCGCACTCTTCTTCGTCCAGCAGTCGGCTGAGCCTTCGTCGAGCGCCTTCTGCACTCTGCCCGTGATGATGCTCTCGTCGTATTGTCCGTTCTGCAGTTTGATGAAGTAGCCGGCAGGTCCCGACTTGCCGTAGCTGAGGTCGGCGATGTCAACGCCTTCCGTTTCGAGAGCCTCGAAGAACTCCGCCGCAACGCTTTTCAGTTCCTCTTCGGCCTCGTCGCGTATGGTTCTGATGCGCTTGGTGTACTGCTCGAAGAAGCCCTTCTCGTGCAGCAAAGTGTTAAGCTCCTTGCTCTTTGTCTTGTAGAACTCGCGGAAGATGTTCTCGCCGAACGACTTTATGTAGCCGATGACGTTCCAGTTCTTGTCGTCGTCGATGTTCTCCTTTATATATCCTAATATCCACTTCAGCAGTTCGTCCTTTTCGCCCAGTTCGTCGATCATCTCGTCTACGGCGATGCTCTCAATCTGTCGGTCGTTAAGTTCGATGCGCAGGTTGGCCGTGAGGTCGAGTTCGCGTGCAAGATTGCGCAGCACGCTTTGGAAGAACGAGTCGATGGTCTCGATGCGGAAGTAGCTGTAGTTGTGTACAATATTAAAAAGAGCGATCTTGGCGCGATCGGACATAAACTGTTCGGTCACACCAAGTTCGCTCTTTATCTTTTCTATATAATCTTTCGACTTCGGGAGCTGCTTCCATATACCATAAAGCTGACTGAGGATACGTGTCTTCATCTCCTCAGTAGCTTTGTTCGTAAACGTAACAGCGAGTGTCGAACGGAAACTCATCGGGTTCTTGATGAGCAGTTTTATGTATTCTACGGATAGCGTGAATGTCTTTCCGCTACCCGCACTTGCTTTGTATACGGTAAGTGCTTTCTCTTCTGTCGGTGTCATAATGAATTGTTAGTCAATACGTGTGATAGTCATGGCGATGTCCTCAGTAGGACGGTCGGCACGGTCGGTTTCGGCGTTCTGTATAGCGTCTACAACGTCCAGTCCTTCCTCAACCTCTCCGAACACGGTGTACTCGCCATCGAGGAACGGAGTGCCGCCAACAGTCGTGTAAGCCTCCATCTGCTCAGCACTGAAGCCCACGGGATTCTGCTTGCATATCTCCTTCGCCTCTTTCATAAGACGCTCCTGCATTTCCTGCAGTCCGGCACGGTCGCGGTTCTTGCGCATCTCCATAATCTCCTTCTTGTAGTAGGTCACAAGGTCGTTGAATGTGATGGTCTCCTGGTTCTGCTTCATCTGCTTCTCCATCTGCTTGAGCTGTCCCTGGTTGTACTTCTCGCCGAGCACGATGTAGAACTGGCTGCCGCTCGACTCCTTGTTGGGGTTCACCTCGTCGCCTAAGCGTGCTGCAGCAAGAGCGCCGCGCTTGTGGAAGTGTGTAGGTGTGAACTCAGCCTCAATAGTGTAATCGGGGCCGCCTGCACCAAGCTGCTTTCCCTTCGGCGCATTCTTGCTGTCGGGGTCGCCGCCCTGCACCATGAAGTCCTTGATGACGCGATGGAACAGCGTTCCGTTGTAGAAACCCTCTTCAACGAGCTTCAGCATATTGTCACGATGTTTCGGGGTGTCGTCGTAGAGGCGCACGATGATGTCGCCCTTCGGTGTCTCGATCTTTATCTTTGCCATTGTTATTATATATGAGATTAGTATTTATATGCAAAATTAATTATAAATTCTGTGAATGACGAATAAACAATTGTGTAAAGCTATTGTTTGTCAGATTTTATTTTTACCTTTGTCTTCATATTAAATGTTTTTACAACATAGTAATTATGGAAGAAAAGTTCAAATTTACAGACGAAGAAAGGACAACGCTCCTTGAGATAGCCGAGCAGTTGAAGTCGCTGATGGGTGACGAGTATACGGAAGAAGATGCTGTCAAGGTACGTGCCCAAATCGAATCAGAACTCCAAGAGAATAAGATAAATAGAGATGTTTTCGGGCTAAATCCTATACTTATGAGTTTTCGCACCGCTTTGCTCGAGCTTGAGGAAATAGGCATGAAGCGCGACTGCGTGCTGTCGATATTGCTCTACAACAGCGTGGCGAACGAGAGTCTCACAATCGAGCAGGTAGAGAAGGAATACGGTGCGAGCATAGCGCATATCATCCGTGGCCTTGTACGCATTCATGAGCTATACCGCAAGTCGCCGGTGATAGAGAGCGAGAACTTTCGCAACCTTCTGCTCTCGTTCGCCGAGGACATGCGCGTGGTACTGATTATGATATCGGAGCGCGTGGTGCTTATGCGCCATATCCGCGATACGGAGAACAACGAGGCGCAGCAGAAAGTGGCCGAAGAAGCGAGCTATCTGTATGCTCCGCTGGCACACAAACTGGGCCTCTACAAGCTGAAGAGCGAGCTGGAAGACCTCAGCCTGAAGTATCTTGAGCACGACGCCTACTATATGATAAAGGAGAAGCTGAACGAGACGAAGCGATCGCGCGACGCATATATAGAGAAGTTCATAAAGCCTATAGCCGAGAAGCTCGACGCCATGGGCATAAAGAGCCATATCAAGGGCAGAACGAAGAGCATCCACTCGATATGGCAGAAGATGAAGAAGCAGCAATGCGGATTCGAGGGCATCTACGACCTCTTCGCTATACGCATCATCATCGACTCGCCGCTGAGCGAAGAGAAGATGCAATGCTGGCAGACCTACTCGCTCATCACCGATATGTACCAGCCTAACCCGAAGCGTCTGCGCGACTGGCTCTCGGTGCCGAAGTCGAACGGCTACGAGAGTCTGCACATAACCGTGCTCGGTCCGGAGCAGAAGTGGGTGGAGGTGCAGATACGCACCGAGCGCATGGACGAGATAGCCGAGAAAGGTCTGGCAGCGCACTGGCGCTATAAGGGCATCAAGGGCGATTCGGGCATAGACGATTGGCTCAACAACATACGAGCAGCACTCGAAGCAGGCGATAGCTTGCAGCTTATGGACCAGTTCAAGATGGATCTTTACGAAGATGAGGTGTTCGTGTTCACGCCGAAAGGCGATCTGCTGAAATTCCCGAAAGGCTCGACCGTGCTCGACTTCGCCTACCACATACACTCAGGCGTCGGCAACAAGTGTGTCGGCGGCAAGATAAACGGCAGAAACGTTTCGTTCAGAGAGGTGCTTCACTCGGGCGACACAATAGAGATTCTGACGCAGAACAACCAGACGCCGAAGCAGGAGTGGCTGAACATCGTGCAAAGCTCGAGGGCGAAGTCGAAGATACGCCTTGCGCTGAAGGAGCTGAAGGTGAAGGACGGAGTGTTTGCGAAGGAGATGCTCGAGCGCAAGTTCAAGAACCGAAAGATAGAGCTTGAGGAGAGCGTGCTTTACCATCTCATCTCGAAGATGGGCTTCAAGGAGACTTCCGACTTCTACAGACAACTCGTAGACGAGAAGATAGACATCAACGATGTTGTGGACGGATACATAGCCGAGAAGGAACACGGCGCAAACCAGAAGATGGGCGCTGCGATACGTTCGGCAGAAGAGTTTGTGCTTGACAAAGACAATAACGCAAACAGCTTCCGCACAAAGTCGTCAGACGACGAGCTGGTTATCGACCGCAACCTTAAAGGCGTAGACTACTCGCTGGCACAATGCTGCCATCCTATCTACGGCGACCAGATATTCGGCTTCGTGACTGTGAACGGCGGCATCAAGATACATTGCCAGGACTGTCCGAACGCCCCCGAACTGCGTAAGCGTTTCGGCTATCGAATAGTGAAAGCAAGATGGAGCGGCAAGGGAACATCGCAGTATAACATCACGCTGCGCGTTGTAGGAAACGACGACCTCGGCATCGTGAACAACATCACAAGCATAATCTCTAAGGAGCAAAAGATTGTGATGAAGTCGATAAACATCGACAGTCACGATGGACTGTTCAGCGGCAATCTCAACGTGCTTATCGACGACACGTCGAAGCTCGACGCATTGTTGAAGAAGCTGCGCACCGTGAAGGGAGTAAAGTCGGTTACACGTTTGTAAAGATAAAGTTGTACTTTTTTATATACAAAATAAAGCCTTGGTAAATGTATGTACATTCTTGTGTATGAATGTTTTACTAAGGCTTTATTAAATTTTTATATAATGCTTATTCGGCGATTGCAGCGTCAAGTTCCTTTATGCCTTTTGTGGTGCAAATACCGCGCAGATAAAGGAAAATGGTGTTGTGCATGATTGTAGTTATGCTATATTCTTTATACATTTGGGTTTCCATAGCGTAGTCGGCAGACGCAGAACTTGTTTTAAGAATAATGTCGAAGTTGATGTCCGAACGGAAGAACCCCTCTCTTACACCACGTCTGAAGAATAGCAAGGCGTTGTTGTGGCGTTCAGCATTTAACTGTTCGAGATATGCTACAACCTGCTTGTACTTGCGTAGTTCAACTAAGAATAAAGGAGATACGTCCGCAATAGCAAGTAGTTTCTTCTTGTAAAACTCGATAATGATATCCATCACACTATGATTCTTGTTCTGGCTATACTGTACCATGTGGTCGTTGAACTCCTCCTCATGAATATGCACCGCCTCAAGCAGAAGCTCCTCTTTGTTAGAGTAAATCTCATACAACGTGCGTTTGGATATAGCAAGAGCATTTGCTATGTCATCCATTTTTACAGACTTCACGCCTTTGTGTAAAAATTCTGTCATAGCAGCCTTTAGTATTCTGTTGCGCAATTCCAACTTATAGCATGTTTGAGAACTTTCCTTGTGCATAAATCTTTGTTTATAATATGATGAATATCGCAATAATTTTTCACAAAAGTATAAAAAAACTTTCAAAGTGTTGCGAGTTTTTATGTTATTTTAAATAAAACGGGCGAAACAATCTTTTAAGCAATGCTTTTAATCCAAGCTTTTTCAGTAACTTTGCGGTGAAATTCTATATCTAATAATTATTTAATACAATGGTTAAAATCACAAAAGAAAGTGCATTGGAGTATCACGAAAGTGGACGTCCTGGCAAAATTGAGGTGAAGCCGACCAAGCCTTACCACACCCAGACCGACCTTAGTTTGGCGTATTCTCCTGGTGTAGCTTTCCCGTGTCTCGAGATTCAGCAGAATCCGGACGATGTGTATAAGTACACAGACAAAGGCAATCTTGTCGCCGTCATTTCAAACGGCACCGCCGTATTAGGTCTTGGCGACATTGGAGCAATGAGCGGTAAACCAGTTATGGAAGGCAAAGGCCTGCTCTTTAAAATATATGGCGGCATCGATGTATTCGACATCGAGGTTGCTGAAAAGGATCCGGAGAAGTTCTGCGAGGCAGTAGAGAAGATTGCACCGACCTTTGGTGGTATCAACCTTGAGGATATTAAGGCACCAGAGTGCTTCTATATTGAAGAGCGTCTGAAGAAGACCCTCGACATCCCCGTGATGCACGACGACCAGCACGGCACAGCCATCATTTCGGCAGCCGGTTTGAAGAATGCGCTTGAGGTAGCCGGCAAGAACATCGCCGACGTAAAGATTGTTGTAAACGGAGCAGGAGCAGCTGCCATCAGTTGCACTAAGTTGTACGTAGCGCTTGGCGCAAAAGTAGAGAATATCGTGATGCTCGACTCGAAGGGTGTTATCACCGCCGACCGTCCGAACCTCACTCCGCAGAAGGCCCTGTTCGCCACAAAGCGTACGGATGTACACACCCTTGAGGAAGCCGTGAAGGGCGCCGACGTGTTCGTCGGACTCTCTAAGGGCAACGTGCTCTCGCAGGATATGATTCGCTCTATGGCAGACCAGCCTATCGTGTTCGCCCTTGCCAACCCCGTGCCTGAGATCAGCTACGAGGACGCAATGGCAAGCCGCCCCGACGTGCTCATGTCTACTGGCAGAAGCGACTATCCCAACCAAATAAACAACGTAATCGGTTTCCCGTACATCTTCCGTGGAGCACTCGACGTTCACGCCAAGGCTATCAACGAGGAGATGAAGATGGCTGCCGTTCATGCTATTGCCGACCTCGCGAAGCAGCCCGTGCCAGATATCGTGAATGAGGTATATCACGTTAACGATCTCACATTCGGTCCTAAATACTTCATCCCGAAACCCGTCGACCCCCGTCTTATCACAGAGGTGAGTGCGGCTGTTGCCAAGGCTGCAATGGAGAGTGGAGTAGCACGCAAAGCCATCACCGACTGGGACACCTACAAGAAGAATCTTATGGAGCTGCTGGGTCAGGAGACAAAGCTCACACGCAACCTCCACGACACAGCCCGTCTGCATCCGCAGCGCGTAGTGTTCGCCGAGGGCGGTCACCCGTCTATGATGAAGGCTGCCGTTCAGGCACGCCTTGAGGGCATCTGCCATCCAGTACTTCTCGGCAACCCCGACCGTCTGCAACGACTTGCCCAACGTCTGAAGCTGAGTCTTGAGGGCATTGACATCGTAGACATGCGTGCCGATCAGGAGCAGGGACGCCGTGCCACATACGCTAAGCATCTCGCGAAGAAGCGTGCACGTCAGGGCTACACCTTCGAGGAGGCATACGACAAGATGTATGAGCGCAACTACTTCGGTATGATGATGGTAGAGACGGGCGATGCTGATGCATTCATCACCGGTCTTTACACTAAGTATTCTAACACTATCAAGGTTGCGAAGGAGGTGATTGGTATTCGTAAGGAGTATAGCACATTTGCAACAATGCATATCCTTAATACAAAAAAAGGCGTATTCTTTGTGTCTGACACACTCATCAACCGCCATCCCGACGAGCATATTCTTGCCGATGTGGCACGCCTCTCGGCTAACACCGTACGCTTCTTCAACGAGGAACCTAACATAGCAATGATTAGCTACTCTAACTTCGGCACCGACGAGGTAGGTAGCCCGGTTAAGGTGCATGCGGCAGTCGATGATTTGCAGCAACGCTACCCTGACTTGTGTATCGATGGCGAGATGCAGGTGAACTTTGCGCTAAATAAGCAGTTGCGCGATGACAAGTATCCATTCACACGTCTGAAGGGTAAAGATGTCAACACTCTCGTGTTCCCGAATATGAGCAGTGCACAGAGTAGCTACAAAATGTTGCAGGCACTTGACCCGGATGCCGAAATCATAGGCCCGATTCAGATGGGCTTGAATAAACCAATCCACTTTACCGACTTTGAGAGTTCGGTACGTGATATAGTGAACATTACGGCTGTGGCTGTGATTGATGCTTATGTTACAAAGAAGATAAGTGGACATAATTAATTACAATTGAGAACAGACCGTTCGGAGTTTCATGTTATGAAATGCACGATTGTGACAACTCCGAATGGTCTGTTCTCATTTTTTTTCATTTGACAGGCTTTTGTAAAAATCCTATATATTGTCTTTTAGTTCTTTAGATATTGTGATTAAGTGGCACTTCTACAATGTTTAAGTGCCACATCTGCTATGTTTAAGTGCCACTTGCAGATAATAAAACATCAACTTTACTTAGGTAGAAGTTAGAAGTATAGGCTAAAAAAGTCGTATTCTATTTTGTATTCTCTTCTATTTCCACTAAATTTGTAGTATAAAACGAACAAGATGAATACATATACACGAATAATATCTGATGCGCTTGGCTTGCCACAGCGCGGAGTGGAGAACACACTACAGTTGCTCGACGAGAATTGCACCATACCGTTCATCAGTCGCTACCGCAAGGAGAAGACCGGCAACATGGACGAGGTGCAGGTGTCAGACATTGCGCTGATGCGCGAGAAACTCACAGACATTGCGAAGCGCAAGGAGACAATACTTTCTACCATCGAGGCTCAGAGCAAACTTACCGACGAGTTGCGCAAGCGTATTGAAGATTGTTGGACGCTGTCCGAACTTGAAGATATATATCTGCCATACAAACCGAAGCGCCGTACAAAGGCAGACATTGCTCGTCAGAACGGACTCGAACCGCTTGCCAACGCCATTCTGCTGCAACTCGATAAGAACATCAACCGTACAGCTGAGCGTTTCGTAAAAGGCGAAGTGAAATCGATGGAAGAGGCTCTCGAGGGTGCGAAGTTCATTATAGCCGAAGCTGTCAACGAGAACGAGAATGTGCGCAAATCGGTAAGAAGTGTGTACAGACGCGAAGCCGTCATCACCTCGAAGGTGGTGAAGGCTAAAGCGGATACGGAGGAGGCGCAGAAATACCGCGACTATTTTGAGTTCTCAGAGTCGCTCCGCCGTTGTTCGTCGCATCGATTGTTGGCAATGCGTCGTGGTGAGCGTGAGGGATTTTTGAAGGTGAGCATCTCTGCTAATGACGAGGTATGCAAAGATAAGATAAAGGCGCAATACGTCCGTGGCTACGGCGAGTGCAGTAAACTCGTTGCCGAGGCTGTCGACGATGCTTTCAAGCGACTACTCAAGCCTTCCATCGAGACAGAGTTCTCCGTGTCGAGCAAACAGACTGCCGATCAAGAGGCTATCAGCGTATTCGCTGAAAACTTGCGCCAACTTCTTCTTGCTGCTCCGCTCGGACAGAAGCGTGTCATGGGTGTAGACCCTGGTTTCCGCACCGGTTGCAAGGTGGTTTGTCTCGACGCACAGGGCACACTGCTCCATTTCGAGGCTATCTATCCGCATCCGCCCAAGAGCGACACCCGTGGCGCAGCACGCCAGGTGCTCGCCATGGTCGATCGATACGCCATCGAGGCAATAGCCGTCGGCAATGGCACGGCGAGCAGAGAGACGTCGGCTTTCCTAAAGGAGATTGGTCTTGACCCAAAGATACACGTCTTCGTCGTCAGCGAGGACGGAGCATCGGTCTATTCTGCCTCTGAAGCCGCACGCGAGGAGTTCCCCGACGAGGATGTCACGGTGCGTGGAGCAGTTTCTATCGGACGACGCCTTATGGACCCGCTTGCTGAGCTTGTGAAGATTGACCCGAAGAGCATCGGTGTCGGACAGTATCAGCACGACGTAGACCAGTCGGAGCTGAAGAAATCTCTTGATATGGTTGTAGAGTCGTGTGTGAATACCGTCGGTGTCAATCTCAACACCGCCAGTCGCCATCTGCTAACATACGTCAGCGGTCTGAACATCACGACAGCTAAGAACATTGTAGAGTACAGAGAGAAGAACGGAGCGTTCAAGTCACGTGCGGAACTGAAGAAGGTGCCGCGTCTTGGTCCGGCTACGTTCGTGCAGTGTGCCGGCTTCCTGCGTATTCCTAATGCGAAGAATCCGCTTGACAACAGTGCCGTTCACCCCGAGAGCTACGACATCGTCAAGCGCATGGCAGAGGACAAAGGCTGTACCGTAGCCCAACTGATTGAGGACAAGAACCTGCAGAAGACCATAAAGCTCGATGCCTATGTCACACCGACCGTCGGTATGCCTACGCTTACCGACATCATGACTGAACTGCAGCGACCGGGACGCGATCCGCGTGCTGCGGTTGAGGTGTTCGAGTTCGACCCACGTGTGCACGAGATAGGCGATTTGCAGGTGGGTATGCTTCTGCCTGGCATCGTGACGAACATCACGAACTTCGGGGCTTTCGTAGATGTAGGTGTGCATCAGGACGGACTGGTACATATCTCGCAGCTTGCTGACCGATATGTGAAGGACCCGAACGATGTTGTGAAGCTGCATCAGCATGTGGTAGTGCGTGTGACGGAAGTGGATTGCAAGCGCCAGCGTATATCGCTGTCGATGAAGGAGTAGGAAGGTTGGAGGCTTTAGCCTCCTTCCTTACATGTATATTCAAACAATGGTATATTCTAAAAAAAGTATAAGATGAAATCGATATTGTTAATTGCTGCGTGTATCGTTGCTATGGGATTTGCTGTTGCAAGCTGTCGTTTCGCTCCTTCGCCGAAGTTGGGTGATACGGTTGCGTCTTCGGTGTTTGAACCTGCCGACACTGGTTTGATAAACAAGAAGACGCGAGCAAAGGTGGCAGATACGACAATCGTTGCAGATAGCGTTGGATTGTACTACATCGGTAGCGGTTCGACCAAACAATTCCTGCAACTCGTGTCCTACCCATCGCGCCGAGACACCACCGTGTATGGCAAAACTCTACATATAAAAGTGAAAGGATCCGCCGAGATAAACAACGTAGTAAGAGTGAAGTATTACTTGCTCAACGGAAAGGATTCGCTTGTGAAAGAAGTGGAGCAGGTGGAATTCTCCTAATCACCCAGCTCTTATGGCTTATGTTCGTCATGCTTCTCTAACAAAATGAGGAACGGTCGTGTCACCTAACTGTGGAGCGAATTCAAAACACTCATAACTGAATCCGCTAAGTTCCTCTGGAGTGACGAGACGATTGTTCAGAATAAAGCGTACCATCGCTCCACGACATGATTTTGCCCATACCGCCTGCGTCTTCAAACTGCCGTCTTTTTGTCGTATGTAGAAGTGAGGCTGAACAACCGTCACTTCCTTGCATACCCTTTTCCAATCGAAAAGATGTTCGTATTCCTCGGTAGAGAGATGCAGGAGAATGCCATCATCAGCTTGCACGCTCGCGATAAGCACATCTGTCAGTTTGTCTCTCCAAAAATGGTTGATGGGTTTATCGTTTGTGGTTTCGAGAGAGACGTAATGTTCCATGCGATAGGGTACGACGGCATCCATGGGACGGAGTAATCCGTAGAGAAAGCATGTAATCCAGAGATGTTTCTGAGCGTATTCTAAAGCCTCTTCGCTCAAGGTGGCAGCACGCAGATGCTTATATGCCTGACCATTGTAAGCAAGCAGGGCTGGCATCTTTTCGGCAACCACGAAGTTCTGGTAGCGTATCCAGTTTTCCGTGGCAATCTTCTTACTGCAATTAAGTTGACGAGCCAAATCCTCCATATCCATTTTTGCCATTTCTGCAGCCAGCATGTCGGCTGTGGTCTGAAAGAGTGGTGTTGAGAGTGGCTTTCTGTCTGTCTTGCCAAACATAATTTTGGCATTTGCTAATAGTATCTGCATATTATTATTTAAATCATTCGTTTCTAAAATTAAATTATTAATGTCTTGTTATCTGAAATGTCTCTTGCAAAGGTACGATTTTTTTTGTATTTGTATCAATTCTGTTTATAGACATGATTCTACGATCTTTGCTTCAGGTGCAAAATATGTTAATGCGTTAAACTTTTGGGGTGATCCTTGTTACTAGCATATAAATTGGCATATATACAGGAAAAAGGGCAAAAGTAGAAAATAAGAATCTACTTTTGCCCTTTATATTTTGCTCGTATCTCAATATCTAATAGAAATCTTACGATCTACGGTTTATTATACGAGATACTGTGAGCTGATGCTCTCGTTGCTGATAACGCGGCGGATGGTCTCTGCGAACATGTCTGCAACAGAAAGCTGCTTAACCTTAGCACAACGGTTTGAGTAAGGGATTGAGTCGGTGAAAACAATCTCCTCCAATGCAGAGTTCTGAACACGCTCAGAAGCAGGACCAGACATTACACAGTGAGAAGCACAAGCACGAACGCTCAGCGCACCAGCCTCCTTCATTACGTCGGCTGCCTTTGTGATAGTACCTGCTGTGTCTACCATGTCGTCTACGATAATCACGTGCTTGCCCTTAACGTCACCGATAATCTGGATGGTGTCAACAACGTTTGCACGAGCGCGGGTCTTGTTGCAGAGCACGAGCGGACAACCGAGGTACTTAGCGTAAGTGTTAGCACGCTTAGAACCGCCAACGTCAGGCGAAGCGATAACAAATTCGTCAGCATTCAGGTTCAGGCTCTGCAGATAAGGCAGAATAACACCAGAAGCGTAAAGGTGGTCTACCGGTACATCAAAGAAGCCCTGGATCTGGTCAGCATGCAAGTCCATTGTGATAAGACGATCGATACCTGCAGCGCTCAGAAGGTCGGCAACAAGCTTCGCACCGATGCTAACACGTGGCTTGTCCTTACGGTCCTGACGAGCCCAGCCGAAATAAGGAATAACGGCGATGATGTGGCGTGCAGAAGCGCGCTTCGCTGCGTCAATCATAAGGAGCAATTCCATAAGATTGTCTGAATTCGGGAATGTGCTCTGAACGAGGAATACGTCGCGACCGCGGATAGACTCCTCGTACGATACTGCGAACTCGCCGTCAGAGAATCTGGTTACTACCAAATTGCCTAAAGGACAACCCAAACTTGCGCAGATCTTCTCTGCAAGGTATCTCGTGCTTGTACCTGAGAATACCAAAAAAGAGTTTTGTTCACTCATCTTTAATTGTTGTTATTTGTTAGGTTTTAATATATAAGCTTTCTTAATTTCTCAAAGTAATTTATGAGTTCTTTGTAATCCATTTGATTGTGGATGTTGAACTTGTTCCAGAGGTCGCCACGGATAACCACTCCGCCGAAACCAAGGTCGCGTGCTATTTGTATGTTATCAACATTCATTCCACCCAATGCGTACACTCGCTTGTCAATCAATCCTTTGTCGGCAGCATCCTCCAATTCGTTCATCGTGAACGTAGAAGGTTCTAATGGCTCTGACTGGCTATTAAAAACGTTACCAAGAAAAATGTATGCTGATTGTTTTTTGAGTTCTTTAAGCTGTGTGAGGTCGCGACATGTGCGTCCGACTTTACCTTTATAGCCTTCAGGCACTGGCTCCGCAGCATTATCAAGATGTATTCCTGCAAGACGATATTCATCCTTGAGGTAGTAATGTCCGTGTACGAATATCTTCTCGTAGGCTTTATCTGGCAGCAACGACAATAGTCGCTCTGAATAAATCGGCGAAGTCTCTGGCTTATAAAGGTGCAAATTGTCTAACCCAACATCGAAGAGGGCTGCAAGTATTTTGTCTTCTTCCACAAAGAAAGTGGATTTAGTCATTATTGCTAACTTCATAGTCCGTATTCTTAATTTAGTGCAAATGTATGAATTTTCTATCAAACAGGCAATTTTATAGCCAACTATTTGTAACCGAAATGTAATTTGACCGTGTTATTCCACGAGTTTTCCGCCTTTCTGCAAGGCGTGCCATACGGAATAGCGTGCTTCTGGGTTCGTTTTCTCTATTTCTTCAAATATGCGTCTCATCTGTGTACGGTTGGTGTTACGCTCGTGCGGACATGCCTTTTTTTGCTTTACGTATTGGCTGAGTTGAGCATACTGTGCTATATCTCTTTCGTGTTCCAAACACAATGGACGAATGATAGTCACAGGCATCTTGTCCATTTGCTTCACGGCTGGCATCGTAGAGAACGAGCCTTGGAAGAAGGTGTTGAGCATCGCAGTGTGAATAATATCGTCTTGATGATGTCCGAGTGCAATCTTGTTGAAGCCGTTTTCTTGTGCGAAGCGGAACAAAGCCTTACGTCTGTGCCACGAACAAAGGAAACAAACAGGTTTGTCAGAAGGAGTGGTATCGTCGAATGCAGTCTGCACGATGTGCAGCTTCACGCCGTGCTCTTTGGCAAAAGACTCCAAATAAGATGTGTCTGACTCGTAGCTCACGTTCGCCATGCGCACATGTACGGCTTCTACTTCTATCCGTGGCTTGTAAATGCGCTGTCGCTGTGCAAGCATCTCAAGCAGACAGAGCGAATCTTTACCGCCTGAGAGACCAATAAGTATGCGGTCACCATCAGAGAGCATAGAGAAGTCTGTTAGAGCTTTCTGAAAACGCTTGTATAGCGTATGGTATAGAATTTGTTTGGGAGTCTTCGGCATGGCTTATTATTTGAAAACAAGATAAACTGCCGCTACGAGGAACACGAAGGCAAGCAGATGGTTCCATCTGAGCGATTCGCCCTGGAACATTACGTTGGCTATCACGGCAAAGACAATGAGGCTGATGCATTCCTGTACAACCTTCAGCTGCACAAGTGAGAACGGTCCGCCGTTGCCTTGAAAGCCGATACGATTGGCTGGTACCTGGCAGCAATATTCAAAGAAGGCTATCATCCACGAGAATACGATGACGCCTATAAGCGGCCAATGGCTCGACGTGCCAGTCTGCTGTAGCTTGAGATGTCCGTACCAAGCTAAAGTCATGAAGATGTTACTTAATATTAGAAGTATTATTGTGTAGAATCCTGACATTGTGTTTTCTTTCAATTGTTATTATCGTAAGTTGTCATTCTTGTCAGAAATAAAGGAGCCGGTTGCTTGTTTCCGACTCCTTTATTTCGTTCGTTATTTTTCGTTATCTGTTTGTTATCCGTTCATTGTCTTATCCTCTGAGCTTCTCGTCCATAGACGCAGCCGCTCTTCTGCCGTCGCCCATAGCAAGGATAACGGTAGCTCCGCCACGAACGATGTCGCCACCTGCGAAAATTTCCGGACGCGAACTCTGCATCTGGTCGTTAACGGCGATAGTGTTTTTTCTGCCAAGCTCAAGACCTTCTATCGACTTTGGAACAAGTGGGTTTGGAGATACGCCAACTGCAACGATTACCTGGTCGACATCGAGAGTAACGGTCTTGTCCTCAACCGGCACCGGTGAGCGGCGTCCGCTTGCGTCAGGCTCTCCAAGTTCCATAACCTGAAGCACGGCAGCCTTCACTGCGCCCTTTTCGTCGGCGATATATTCTATCGGGTTGTGCAATGTGAGGAAATTGATACCTTCCTCCTTTGCATGCTTCACCTCCTCAAGACGTGCCGGCATCTCTGCCTCAGAACGACGATATACAAGAGTAACGTCGCCACCCAAGCGCTTAGCAGTACGGCAAGAGTCCATAGCGGTGTTGCCACCACCAACGACGAGTACATGCTTGCCTATATTAAGAGGTGTGTCGGCGAGCGGGTTGGCTGCATCCATGAGGTTAACACGAGTGAGATACTCGTTAGATGACATGATGTTGAGCGAATTCTCGCCCTTAATATTCATAAAGTTAGGCAGACCAGCACCCGATCCGACAAAGATACCCTTGAAGCCTTCTGCCTCGAGCTGGTTGATAGTTATCGTCTTTCCAACGATGCAGTCGGTCTGGAACTCAACGCCCATCTTCTTGAGGTTCTCTATCTCTACATCAACGATGTGATTAGGCAGACGGAACTCGGGGATGCCATACTTCAGCACGCCGCCAATTTCATGCAACGCCTCGAAGACATGAACCTCATAGCCCTTCTTCGCCATGTCGCCGGCAAAGCTGAGTCCTGAAGGACCGCTACCAACTACAGCCACCTTTATGCCGTTCTTCGGAGCAAGGTCGGGCAGAGCGATGTTGCCGCTCTCGCGCTCGAAGTCGGCAGCGAAGCGCTCCAGGTAGCCGATAGCTACAGCCGGTTCGTTCATCTTCAGATGGATACACTTGCTCTCGCATTGCTTCTCCTGCGGACATACACGACCGCAGACAGCAGGCAGAGCAGATGTGCTCTTAAGAACCTTGGCAGCAGCGAGGAACTGTCCGCGTTCGATGTTCTTGATGAATGAAGGAATATTGATGTTAACCGGGCAGCCTTCTACACAAGCTGGCTTTCCGCAGTCGAGACAACGATGAGCCTCGCGTACAGCCATCTGCTTTGTCAAACCCTTGTTTACTTCCTCGGTACGTGTGGTTGCACGATATACTTGGTCAAGCTCAGGCATTGTTACACGCTCTATAGCCTTGCGCTCTGCAGGCTTCATTGCAGCTCGAAGCTCCTTACGCCATTCAGAATCGCGATTGGTGAGTTCTTCGATGGTTTCGGTTGTAGGCTCTACATCCATGCAAGTCTCGCAAGTGTGAAGTTCCTCTTGCTTTGCAAAGCCACGCAAATGCTCTTCGTAATGCTCCATCTCTTCGCGTTCTGCATCGCGGAAAGTGCCCATACGTTTGAACATCTCGTCCCAATCGACAAGCGAACCATCGAACTCCGGTCCGTCGATACATACGAACTTGGTCTTGCCGCCAATAGAGAGTCGGCAAGCACCACACATGCCCGTGCCGTCAACCATGATAGTATTGAGCGATACCTCAACCGGTACGTTATACTTCTGTGCCATGAGGCAGCAAAACTTCATCATGATAGGAGGACCAATTGCGAACACCTTGTCCACATGCTCCTCTTGAGTGATGAACTTCTCGATACCTACGGTCACAACACCCTTTTCGCCATACGAACCATCGTCGGTCATTATGATGAGTTCGTCAGAACTCTGGCGAACTTCGTTTTCGAGAATAACAAGTTCTTTAGAACGACCTGCGATAACCGAAAGCACACGGTTGCCAGCAGCCTTCAACGCACGGATGATAGGAAGCATTGGAGCTACGCCAACGCCACCACCAGCACATACTACAGTTCCGAAGTTTTCTATATGGGTAGGATTGCCGAGCGGTCCTACAACGTCGGTGATGTAGTCGCCCTCGTTAAGATTGCACAGCTTGGTTGATGACAATCCAACTTTCTGCACCACAATAGTGATAGTGCCACGCTCAATGCTTGCATCAGCAATAGTAAGCGGCACACGCTCGCCATTCTCGCCAACTCTGACGATAATGAAGTTACCAGCCTTACGGCTCTTGGCAATCAATGGCGCTTCGATTTCAAAAAGGAATACCTTTTCAGAAAGTTGCTTTTTAAGGACAATTTTGTTCATAGGTAGTAACGGATTAGATTTGTTGATGTTTGCTTTGTAGATGAATTAAAACAAAAATTTGAGAGCTACGACTGCCTGTTGTTATACGTGTAAATATCATACGCTTTCGCAACGTGCAAATCTTAACTCTCAAATCTCCGTTGTAATTAATTAAAAGTTCTTATCGTCGAGCATCTCGAAACCGCAGTATGGTACAAGTACCTTCGGTACGCGGATGCCTTCAGGTGTCTGGTTGTTCTCGATGATTGCAGCCACGATGCGTGGAAGAGCAAGTGCTGAACCATTGAGAGTGTGGCAAAGCTCAGTCTTCTTTGTCTCTGCATTGCGATAACGGCAGTGTAGACGGTTTGCTTGATAGCTCTCGAAGTTAGATACAGAAGAAACCTCAAGCCAACGTTTCTGGGCTGCGCTCCATACCTCGAAGTCGTAGCAGATAGCAGAGGTGAAACTCATATCGCCACCGCAAAGACGCAGGATGTGGTAGGGGAGTTCGAGCTTCTTAAGCAGGCCCTCTACATGGTCGAGCATCTCGTTGAGCGACTGATATGAATGCTCAGGTTTGTCAATGCGTACAATCTCTACCTTGTCGAATTGATGCAGACGGTTCAGACCGCGAACGTCCTTGCCGTAAGATCCAGCCTCACGACGGAAGCAAGCTGAGTAAGCGCAACGCTTGATAGGCAGATCTTTCTCGTCGAGTATCTCGTCGCGGAAGATGTTTGTTACTGGCACCTCGGCTGTAGGGATAAGGTAGAGGTTGTCGAGCTGGCACTGGTACATCTGAGCCTCCTTATCAGGAAGCTGACCGGTACCGTAACCAGAAGCCTCGTTCACAACGTAAGGAGGCTGTACCTCAAGGTAGCCACTCTTGCGAGCTTCATCAAGGAAGAACGCCTCAAGAGCACGCTGCAAGCGAGCCATCTTGCCTACATAGATAGGGAAGCCGGCACCTGTAATCTTAACGCCCAAATCAAAGTCGATAAGATTGAACTTTTTGCAAAGATCCCAGTGGCACATAGCGTCCTCCGGGAGATTCGGCATTTCACCACCTTCCTTAACGACAACATTGTCGCTTGCGTCCTTGCCTTCCGGAACATCATCGTTCGGAATGTTAGGAATAGTGCAAAGCTTAGCCACGAGGTCTTTCTCTGCCTGTGCCTTTGTTTCTTCAAGCTGTTTGTTCACTTCTTTAAGAGAAGCTACTTTTTTCTTTATTTCTTCAGCCTCTTCTTTGCTGCCCTGTTTCATAAGAGTACCGATTTGGGCTGCCATCTTCTTTGCTTCTGCAAGGTTCGAGTCAAGTTCCTGCTGTGTCTCGCGACGACGCTTGTCGATTGCGAGCACTTCGTTAATGGCTTCCTCAGCACCCTTGAAGTGCTTCTTGTTCAAACCGCGGATAACACGTTCTGTTTCCTCACTGATGAGTTTAAGTGTAAGCATATCTGAAATATTAATTATAAAATTCTTCGTTATCTTATTCGAGATACAAAATTACATAAAAAATATTTCTTACGGCATAAAAACTAATAAAAAACTAAGAATTTATTAGTGTACGGAAGGGTAGTAATGTATAAAAAGCATTAATCCCAATCCTCAAGTGTATGAGGATTGGGATTAATATGTTTGTTTGGAATAGTTTTTTTATTAAATTTAAGCCTCTGCTTCAGGTATTACAGACACAGTGCTCTTGTCCTTGCGACCCTTGCGGAAGTTAACGACGCCGTCAACCAATGCATAGAGTGTGTCATCCTTACCAATACCTACGTTCAGGCCCGGGTTGTGCTTTGTACCGCGCTGGCGAACGATGATGTTGCCTGCGATGCACTTCTGGCCACCCCAGATTTTAACGCCTAATCTTTGAGAAGCTGATTCACGTCCGTTCTTAGAACTGCCTACACCTTTCTTATGTGCCATTTCTTGTTCCTCCTAAATTTAAGCGATTACTTCTTTGATTGCAACTTCTGTGAACTGTGCGCGGTGACCATTCTTCTTGCGATAGTCCTTGCGGCGCTTCATCTTGAATACGATGACCTTGTCACCCTTTACAAGAGGATTTACAACTTCACATACAACTTTAGCACCTTCTACGGCAGGTGCACCTACCTGTACTGAACCTTCTTTGTCAACAAGCAGTACCTTGTTGAATTCAACAGTCTGGCCTTCCTGAGCGTCCTTGATGTGGTGAACGAAGAGCTTCTTGCCCTGCTCAGCCTTGAACTGCTGACCGTTAATCTCTACGATTGCGTACATTTATTTATTTATATAAACGGGTTTTTCCGCAAGGCGTGCAAGCATCGTGCCGCAACTTCTTTGAGCCTTTACGGACTAAATCGGCTGCAAAGATACAAATTATTTATATTATTAAGTGTGTTAGGTAATGGAAAATTTAAAAAGTTTAACAGATTGGATGTCTAATTAACGGAGTTTTCTATAAATTGGGTCATTAAATGCAAAACGAGCAGACAGATAAAGGTTTGTATAGCATCATAGTAACGCTACGAAAACGTTTATTCGTCTACTCGTCTTCTTATTTATTTGTCAACGAGTCTACTCGTCAACTTGAATATATAAATCAATTAGTCAAGCCACTTAACGTAGCAGAAGTCCTCACGATGAACAAGGTTCTCGTTCTTCGGGTACATACGTACGCAGCTCTTGAATGCACCAGCTACGTCAGGCTCAAATGTAGCCTCGAATGTGTAGTTGTTGCCATCACGGCCTACCATCTTGAATTCGCGCTTGCTGAAGATGTGGTCCTCTCCGTTCTTGTCTGTCTTGATAGAAACAAGCTCAAGACCAACAGCATCGTTCAAACCCTGCTCGTCGATAACGTAGCGAAGAGTGTACTTCTTGCCCGTCTCGGCAGCATAGAGCATAGAATCATCCTTGCTTACTACGCGAATAGAGTCCCAACGCTCTGCAACTGTCTCCTTCCAAGTAGCGAGCTCTTTGGCAAGGCGATTATTGTCGGCAGCGAGCTTTTTGAAGTTTGCAGCCTCCTTGTTGTAGAACTTTTCATAGTAGTCGTCAAGCTGACGCTTCATTGTATAGTGAGGAGCGATAGTTGCGATAGAGTTCTTGATTGTCTTTATCCAACCCTCGCTGAAGCCCTGCTCGTTGCGGTTGTAGTAGAGCGGCAGAATCTCATTCTCAAGCAGTGAGTAGATGGTAGCTGCATCGAGCTGATCCTGATAACCCTGATTCTGGTATGTACGCTCCTGCTTGAGAGCCCAACCTGCACCCTCGCGGTAGCCTTCAACCCACCAACCATCGAGAACGGAGAGGTTTACAACACCGTTCATCTCAGCCTTCTCGCCAGATGTACCAGAAGCCTCGAGTGGACGTGTCGGAGTGTTCATCCAGATATCAACGCCTGATACGAGGCGACGAGCGAGTTGCATGTCGTAGTCCTCGAGGAAGATGATCTTGCCGAGGAACTCAGGACGCTGGCTGATCTCGAAGATCTTCTTAATCAAGCCCTGGCCAGCACCGTCAGCCGGGTGTGCCTTACCTGAGAAGATGAACTTAACCGGACGCTCTGGGTTGTTCACGATCTTAGAAAGACGCTCCAAATCGGTGAAGAGGAGGTGAGCACGCTTGTATGTAGCAAAGCGACGGCAGAAGCCGATGTAAAGAGCGTTCGGTGTGATGCTGTCAAGAAGGGCAACAACACGTGAAGGATCGCCCTGGTTCTTCAACCATGTAGCAGCGAACTTCTCGCGGATATAGTTGACGAGCTTCTTCTTGAGTGCCATACGTGTCTCCCAGATTTCTGCATCAGGCACATTGTAGATAGCGTGCCACAGGCTCTCGTTGCTCTGGTCGTAAATGTAGTTCTTGTCGAAATACTTAGCGTATACTTTGCGCCACTCTGTAGCTGTCCATGTCGGGAAGTGAACACCATTTGTTACGTAGCCTACGTGGCTCTCCTCCGGATAGTAACCCTTCCAGATTGGAGCGAACATGCGTTGGCTTACCCAACCATGAAGTTTACTTACGCCGTTAACCTCTTGGCAGGTGTTACAAGCGAATACAGACATACAGAAGCGCTCTGAGTGATCCTCAGGATTGTTGCGACCCATGCCGATGAACTCGTCCCATGTGATGCCGAGCATCTGAGGATAACCGCCCATATACTTGCCGAAGAGTGATTCGTCGAAGTAGTCGTGACCGGCCGGTACTGGAGTATGAACAGTATAGAGTGAAGAAGCACGAACGAGTTCAAGAGCCTCGTTGAACGACAGACCTTCCTTGATGTAGTCAATAAGACGCTGGAGGTTGCAGAGTGCTGCGTGACCCTCGTTGCAATGATAGATATCTTTCTTAATACCGAGCTTCTTGAGTGTGAGGATACCACCGATGCCGAGGAGAATCTCCTGCTTCAGGCGGTTTTCGTTATCACCACCATATAGAGCGTGTGTGATAGGGCGGTCGAACTCTGAGTTCAAATCGTTATCTGTATCGAGTAAGTAGAGCTTGATGCGACCAACGTTCATAGCCCATACGTATGCGTGAACCTGATAGTTCATGTAGGGAACATCAACAACCATAGGCTGACCATTCTCGTCGAGCACACGCTCTACTGGGAGTGAGTTGAAGTTCTGTGCATCGTACTTTGCAATCTGCTGACCATCCATTGAGAGGGTCTGCTTGAAGTAGCCATAACGATAAAGGAAGCCGACACCACACATATTTACGTTAGAGTCAGAAGCCTCCTTCATATAGTCACCTGCGAGCATACCAAGACCACCAGAGTAAATCTTTACAACCTGATTGATACCATACTCCATACAGAAATAAGCCACAGAAGGACGTGTTGCGTCTGGCTTCACATCCATATACTCGCGGAACTTCTTGTATACCTGTTTTACCGATTCCATGATTGCCTTATCCTTCACGATAGCCTCCTTGCGCTCATAGCTAAGGCGGTCGAGAAGCATTACGGGGTTGTGTCCAACCTCTTCATAGAGATCGCTGTCAAGGCTTTTCCACATGTTGCGAGCCTCGTAGTTCCACGCCCACCACATGTTGTGTGCGAGTTCATCAAGACACTTCAACTCTGAAGGAAGTGTAGACTTGATGGTTACCTCCTTCCACTGAGGGGTATTAGCATAGTCTGCTTTGATTTTCATAAGTTATTAATTATTATTTATTTAGTTGTTTTTCTCTTCTTTTTTGTTATTTGCCCATTTTAGAGCATCTTGCCTCTGCGTTGCGAAGCGCGATATCGTAAGCCTCATAATAATAGGTAATGAACTTACTCCACAATGCATGTTCTGCCAGAGCACGTGCTTTGTTGCGTATGCGTCCCTGCTTTTGCTTTGTTGCATTGGTGAACTTCTCTACTGCAGCTTTAATGCTGTCCGCTACCTCATTGTAGTTGTAATCTGTGCGGTGGATAACCTCCACACCATCCTCGATGGTACTTTCCTTGCCAACAACAGTGTTAGCCCAAAGTCCAAAACCTGCAAGATCAGTTGTGATACACGGCACCTTGAACGCTGTTGCTTCAAGAGGAGTGTATCCCCATGGCTCATAATAAGAAGGATAAACACAGAGGTCGTTGCCCAGGATGGTATCATAATAAGAAAGGTTCACAATGCCGTCCTCGCCTGTGAGATAGCACGGAATGAACACCAGCTTTACCCGTTCGCCCTTGGCGTTGTGCATGCCGAGCCAGTTCATCATGCCCAATGCACGGTCGTTCTGTTGCTCGTTCAGCCAATGAGTGATGACTGGGGTAGGGAGCGGAGTGTCGAATTTCTCACCTTTCTCCATAGCAGCCAAACGCTCTGCCAAGTCTTCGCGTGCACAATTCACCCATGCCGGCACTTCGATGAAGGCAACTATGTCCTTCTTAAGGTTCTCTGCATTGGTGCGCAGACGATTCATAGCATCGATGAAGACATCAATACCCTTGTTGCGCCATTCGTAGCGTCCGCTTGTAGAGATGATGATTGCGTCGTCTTCAATCTCGTCGCCAGAGAGAGCACGTGCTATGTCGAGCAGACGCTTGCGGGCTGCGGCACGCTTCTTGTCGAAAGTCTTGCCCTGTGGCACAAAGTCATCTTCGAAGCCATTCGGCAGCACTACGTCTACTGGTTTGTCCATAAGTTCCTTGCACTCTGTGGCTGTGATATCACTCACAGTTGTGAAGCAATCTACATGCAATGCCGTCTGTTTCTCAATCGAGTGTTTGCTCTCCATATTGAGCTCGGCTGCCATTTGATCACCATTATAAGCTTCCAAGTATTCATAGAGAGGCTTGTTGTTGCCTGCAATGCTGCGTCCGATACTTGTTGCATGTGTTGTAAAAATCGTTGCTATCTGTGGCAGATGGTCGTTGATATAGAGTGCACCGAGACCTGTCATCCATTCATTGGCATGGTAAATTACCTTTGCAGACTTTTTATTGCCTCTTATCTCGCTATTATAGAAACTCTCTACAACAAGTGCTGCTGCGTATGAGAACATAGAAGCTTCGTCGTAATCGCCGTATGCATGAAGACTATCAACATGGTATTTCTCCCAAAGTTGACCATAAATCATATCCTTTTCTGCGAAATAAGGGTTGAAGTCAACAAGAATAGCTACTGGAGCGCCTGGTACGTTCCATCTACCAACCTTTACTTTTAAACCTTCTGCTTCAGTTTTCTTTCTCCATGTAGCGAAGAGTTTGTTGTCTTCTGTGAAGTATGGGTTGTTTTTTTCTCCCCAACAGTCAGGACCTATGAAAATAAGTTTGTCGCCAAGCTGCTCTACAAGCGTCTTAGCTCTCGTAGAAAGTACCGTGTATATACCTCCTACTTTATTGCAAACTTCCCAACTTGATTCAAAAATATAGTCTGGAAATAAAATGTCTCTTTTCATAAAAAGTTTAATGTTGCGTGCAAAAATAACATTTAAAAGGTAAATAAACGATTATTGACACATTTTTTTTCATAAAATAGCCTTATTCTTGATATAAATTCCCTATTTTTGCATGGAGGTTACAGCATAACAAGTTGTCATACAAAGAACATAATGATATAACTAATACTTAAATAATATGAAAAAGGTATCCTTTCTTCTCTTCTTCTTTCTTGTATCTCTAAAAATAATGTCACAAACAGACAAAGTGTTCAATGTTCGTATCTGTAATGACGAATATCAAGTCTACATGCATATAAATCTCTATCAAAATAACATTGTTGTACCAGGCCAAGAACTTTTTGGTGAGACACCAGGCTACTTTGGTGCTATGCGCGATCCACGCAAATGGTTAATTACTTCTGCAAAGATAGAAGATAAACATACTGCTACGCTTGAGATAACAAACGACTATGGTTCTGAAGATTTGACTGCCACACTTATATTTAACCCCAAAGACGGTTCTTATGTACTAAAGCAAAAGAGTGGTAGTCGCATGAAAATTGTCGTCAATCGTAAATGGTTAAAGTTGCCAGTAGAACTAAAATTTATTGTTGAATAGAAACGTCCGGTTTGTAATTGGGAGAATATTACAAACCGGACGTAGTTGTATATAAATCTAAATATCTATTGAACCTGCTTCTTTTGCACAGGTTCACATGTAAGTCCAATGCCCAATTTCTTGAAAATCTTTCTGTCCACTTCGCTAAGCATAACCGTGCAATGAACCTGACAGCCACGCAGCTTAGGCAATTGTTCCAATGCCTTGCGACAGTTCTCGTCGTTCTCAGAGAGTACAGAGAGCGCCACGAGCACCTCATCGGTATGCAGACGCGGGTTGTGACCGCCAAGATAATTGGTCTTGGTGTACTGTATCGGTTCGATCATCGACTGCGGAATGAGCTTTGTTGTGTGGTCGATTCCGGCAAGATGCTTCGTCACGTTAAGCAGAAGAGCGGCGCTACAGCCCAACAGCGGGCTTGAATTGCCAGTGATGATTGTGCCGTCCTCAAGTTCGATAGCTGACGATGTGTGTCCTGTACGCTTCAGGCACTCGCGTGCTGCAACGGTGGTGCGACGGAAGTCGGTTGTTATCTTCGCCTGGTTGAACAGCATCTGTATCTTGCTGATTTCTCCTTCGTTGCATGCGCCGAGAGCCAGCTTATTTGTAGCCTCATAGTAACGGCGAATAATCTCGTTCTTCGATGCCTCGCAGCAAACCTTGTCGTCGCTGATGCAGAAGCCTACCATGTTCACGCCCATGTCTGTCGGCGACTTGTATGGATTCTCGCCGTAGATGCCTTCGAAGAGAGCGTTCAATACGGGGAAAATCTCGATGTCGCGGTTATAGTTCACCGCAATTTTGTTGTAAGCTTCAAGATGGAACGGGTCAATCATGTTGACGTCGTTAAGGTCTGCCGTTGCTGCCTCGTATGCAATGTTCACCGGATGCTTCAACGGAAGGTTCCAAACCGGGAATGTCTCAAACTTCGCATAGCCCGCTCTTACGCCGTGCTTGTTCTCGTTATAGAGCTGGCTAAGACATACTGCCATCTTGCCGCTACCAGGGCCAGGGGCCGTCACGATAACCAGCGGACGCTCGGTCTTTACGTAGTCGTTCTTACCGAAGCCGTTGTCAGAAGCTATGAGCTTGACGTCATGCGGATAGCCCTCAATGAGGTAGTGGCAGTAGGTCTTGATGTTGCTGCGCTCAAGACGCTGCTTGAAGGCGATTGCGGCGGGCTGTCCGTTGTAATGAGTGATGACAACCGAACCGACCATGAAGCCACGGTTCTGAAACTCGCCACGCAAGCGAAGCACATCCTCGTCGTAAGTTATGCCAAGATCGGCGCGTTTTTTGTTTTTTTCGATGTCGGCAGCACTAATGACAATCACAATCTCTATGCTGTCACTTATCTTTTGAAACATGCGCAACTTGCTGTCGGGTTGAAAACCTGGCAGCACGCGGCTTGCATGATGGTCGTCAAAGAGTTTACCACCAAGTTCGAGATACAATTTGCCATCAAATTGTGAAATTCTCTCTTTGATGTGCTCCGACTGAATGTTCTGATACTTCTCGTTATCAAATCCGATGTTCATAATTGCTTATCTATTCTTGTACATTGACTCGTAATAGTTCTGATAGTCGCCAGAGGTTACATTATCCATCCACTCTTGGTTATCAAGATACCAGCGCACTGTCTTTTCTATGCCTTCTTCGAACTGTAGGCTCGGTTCCCATCCAAGTTCGCTCTGCAACTTGCGTGAGTCGATAGCATAGCGCATATCGTGGCCCATACGGTCGGTAACATGAGTGATGAGGTTGAGGTCTTCACCTTCCTTACGACCGAGCAGACGGTCGACGGTATTGATGAGGACGTGGATGATGTCGATGTTCTTCCACTCGTTGAAACCGCCGATATTATATGTGTCAGCCACCTTGCCCTTATGGAAGATAAGGTCGATAGCGCGAGCGTGGTCTTCTACGTACAACCAGTCGCGTACGTTCAGACCCTCGCCGTATACCGGCAGCGGCTTGCGATGACGGATGTTGTTGATGAAGAGCGGGATGAGCTTCTCCGGGAACTGGTACGGACCATAGTTGTTGGAGCAGTTGGTCACGATAGTCGGCATGCCGTATGTGTCGTGGAAAGCGCGTACAAAGTGGTCGCTGCTTGCCTTTGCGGCAGAGTAGGGCGAGTGGGGGTTATACTTGGTTGTCTCAAGGAAGAACTCTGTGCCGTAAGCATGGTGGTGAGCAGAAGATGCTTTTGTTGTGAACGGCGACTCAATACCTTCCGGGTTTGTAAGTTCGAGCGCACCATAAACCTCATCTGTAGAGATGTGATAGAAGCGCTTGCCTTCGTACTTCTCTGGAAGGCTCTCCCAATATATCTTCGCAGCCTGAAGCAACGACAATGTGCCCATCACGTTAGTGCGTGCGAAGGTGAACGGATCCTTAATAGAGCGGTCTACGTGGCTCTCTGCAGCAAGGTGGATAATGCCGTCAACCTTGTGCTTCTTCATGAGTTCGAGAACCATCTCGAAGTCGCAGATGTCGCCCTTAACGAATGTGTAATTCGCCTTGTCCTCGATATCCTTCAGGTTGGCAAGATTGCCAGCATATGTAAGTTTGTCAAGGTTTATTATGTTATACTCTGGATACTTGTTGACAAAAAGTCGAACAACATGTGAACCGATAAACCCGGCACCACCAGTGATAATTATATTCTTCATAATATATACTAATTTATTAGTGTAATATTTAGTTGTTATTAACCTCTGCGAGTTGCTTGATGCAAACTTTCAGCGAGTCTGTCCAATATGGAACTTTCACGCCAAATGTATTTTTTAGTTTCGACTTGTCGAGCACAGAGAAGTGCGGACGCTTTACCGGACTCGGGAACTCCTCGCTGTAGCAAGGCTGGATGTCGCAAGTGTTGCCAGAAAGTTCGCATATAACCTTCGCAAAGTCGAACCATGAGCATACGCCTTCGTTAGAGAAGTGGTAGATGCCTGTCTTGTCAAGTTGTTTTGTTTCGATTATATGTGAGATAACGTCAGCAAGATCGCCCGCAAATGTCGGGGTGCCTACCTGGTCGAATACGACCTTGAGTGAGTCTTTTGTAGAGGTGAGCATCTGCATCGTCTTTACAAAGTTCTTGCCCCACTGCGAATAAAGCCATGCTGTACGTATGATGATATGGTTGCATCCTGTGGCCTCTATCGACTTCTCGCCTGCGAGCTTTGTCTTGCCATAAACGCCGAGCGGATTTGTCTCCCAATCCTCACGGCACGGCACGTTGCGGTCGCCCTGAAATACATAGTCGGTGCTCACGTGTATCAGCGTACCGTCTACTTCCTTCATAGCAGTGGCAAGATTGCCTGCAGCCGTATTGTTAAGCAGATTGGCAAAGTCGTAGTCGCTTTCGGCTTTGTCTACGTTGGTATAGGCTGCACAGTTGACAATAACGCTTACGCTGCGTTCCTTTACCATCGCGCGGATGGCGTCAAGATTGGTGATGTCGAGTTGCTCGTAGCCATCTGCTACATCTGTGAAGATATAATGATGATTGCTACCAAGTGCCACACGCTGCATTTCGTGTCCGAGCTGACCGTTGGCACCAGTTACTAATATGTTCATAGTTATAGATATTTAAAAAGTAAACGGAGAATCGAAGTCTTTCAACAGTGCATGCTTAGTGTCTTTCTCGCTCAAGATAGCCTTGTCGATAGGTATGCGCCAGTCGATGCCTAACGATTCGTCGAGAATAGATATTCCGCCATCGGCTTCCGGATGGTAGAAGTTGTCGCATTTATACTGGAATACGGCTGTCTCACTCAATACTGCGAAGCCGTGCGCAAAACCTTTGGGTATAAAGAACTGACGATGGTTGTCTTCTGTCAGTTCTACAGCCACATGTTTACCATATGTCGGCGAACCTTTTCTAATGTCTACAGCAACATCAAGAACAACACCTTTAACGCATCTTACGAGTTTGCTCTGTGTGTAAGGCGGACGTTGGAAGTGAAGACCACGCATTACGCCATATGACGACATACTTTCGTTGTCCTGGCAGAACTCTATGTGTCCTATCTTCTCGTCAAATTCTCGCTGCGAAAAACTCTCAAAGAAATATCCTCGAGCATCTTTGAAAATACGTGGCTCAATAATAACCACTCCTTCAATATCGGTTTTAATTACTTCCATATCAGTGTTATTGTTTTTGCAAAGGTACATATTTTTTTATTTATGGCGTGGCTTATCATCATAAATTGCTTACTAAAAAAGGTAAAAGCCTATTAATGTGTGGTAAAGATGCTTGAGAAATTTCTCTATTAGAAATATAAATGGTAATTTCGCTTCAATCTATTCAAGTCCTGAAAACGAATTTTATTTATGAAAAAGATACTTTTTACTCTGTTCTTAGTGTTTTCGGCATTGCATATGTCGGCTTATGATTTCCTTCGCCCCGTGAAAGATTCCATTCCCAATGGCTATAATTTTTGGGTTTACACCCCTGTCGATTATTTCTATACGCAGGAGCAAACTCCAGTAATCATATTCTTACATGGAGCAAGTCTCTGTGGTCGTAATCTTGACAGGGTACGTCGTTATGGTCCGCTCGATGCAATAGTGAAAGGTCGCGATATCGATGCGCTTACAATTGTGCCACAAAACCCTGGTGGTGCATGGAACCCGAAAAAGGTTATGGACGTGTTCGACTGGGTGAAACGCAACTATCCGTGTGACACAACCCGTGTATATGTACTTGGTATGAGTCTTGGTGGTTATGGCACAATGGATGTTTGTGGCACTTATCCGGATCGCATTGCTGCCGGAATGGCATTATGTGGTGGCACAACATTAAAAGATGTCAGTGGATTGGGGGAACTGCCTTTTTGGATAATACACGGTACAGCTGACCGTGCCGTACCCGTGAAGCAATCGAAGGTTGTCGTAGAAAAGCTAAAGAATAGTGGCAACGACACTCGTCTGCTTTACGATTGGTGGCAGGGAGCAAACCATGGAGCACCTGCACGTCTGTTCTATCTGCGAAAGACTTATGAATGGCTATTCTCGCATAGTCTGCTTGACAGAGAACGCCCGGTAAATAGAGACATAAGCATTCGTTACGAAGACTTACGAAGAGTATACAATGACATAAAGCGAGGTGCAAACAATCTTGAAGTGATTGATGGACCAAGTGTTATAAAGTCTGATGGTTCAGAGTATTAAAGTCGATAGTGATATTAAATATAATAGGAGATTATAGCTGATACTGTAATCTCCTATTATATTTTACATTATGCCATCTTCGCGAAGCTTTAGCTGCCACTTCCATGCTGAAGCGAGCACTTCGTTGAGGTTTGATTCTGCCTTCCAGCCCAATACCTTGTTTGCTTTTGAACAGTCGCCCCAAATCTTCTCGATATCACCTTCGCGGCGTGGACCGTACTTCCAGTTCAGCTTCACGCCAGTAGCCTTCTCAAATGTCTCTACGATTTCGAGTGTCGAGTTGCCATTGCCTGTGCCGATGTTGAAGTATTCGATAGGTTCAGTCTCCTTATCAAGCACACGAGCCATAGCTGCAACGTGAGCCTTAGCGAGATCTACTACATAAATATAGTCGCGAATGCAAGTGCCGTCAGGAGTATTATAATCGTTGCCAAATATGGTAAGTTCCTTACGGATACCGATAGCTGTCTGAGTTACGAAAGGAATCAGGTTGTTTGGAACACCATTTGGCAACTCGCCGATTTCTGCAGATGGGTGAGCACCTATCGGGTTGAAGTATCTGAGAACGATGCTCTTGATAGCAGCACCACTATGGATATAGTCAGCAATAATCTGCTCGTTTATTTCTTTTGTATTGCCATAAGGCGATGTTGCCTTCTGGTGAGGAGCATCCTCAGTAACGGGGAGGTTCTCAGGCTTCGGCTGACCATATACAGTGCAGCTTGAAGAGAAGATGATGCCCTTCACGTTGTGTTTTGGCATAAGTTCGAGTAGGTTAACGAGCGACACGATATTGTTGCGATAGTATAGCAAAGGTTTCTGTACGCTTTCACCAACAGCCTTAGAAGCAGCGAAGTGGATGATACCTTGGATGTCCGGATACTTCTCGAATACAGCTTCTGTAGCCACCTTGTCGCGAAGGTCTACCTGCTCGAATGCAGGGCGAACGCCAGTTATCTTCTCAATGCCGTCAAGAACCTCAATCTTTGAATTGGAGAGGTCGTCAACAATTACTACTTTGTAACCTGCTTCAATGAGCTCTACTGTTGTATGCGAACCGATAAAGCCCGTACCGCCAGTTACCAAAATTGTTTGTTTCATAATACTAAGATAAGTTTTATAGTCTATTAATTATAATATTCGTATAAAAACATGTAAAACACTTTATATTACTACAAAATTAATATTATAATTCGTAATGGCAAATAAAACACAGATATTTTTCTGTAATTTGTTTGCGTTGTTAATAAAAAGGTGTATATTTGCAGATGATTGAATGCACATCGTAAAGTGAAACTAACTTCATTTAATTCCAACTGCATTATCAATGAATAATAATCTAAACAAAAGCGAAATGGAAAAAGCAACCGAACAAACAACACAGCAAATTGAACGCTTTCTAAAAAAGATTGCGCAGAAATTCCCTCCACGTGAAGATACTTCAATCGTGACAGATATTCATGTGCGTGTCTCTCAAGGTAGTGGAGAAATGTTGGCGTTTGACGATGATGATAATGAAGTGACACGTTGTGTCGTAGAACAATGGATAAACAATAACGACGAGGACTTTTATAATGGCGTAGAGCAGACCCTCATATCTACATTCTCAGCATTGTCTACCATCGCTGATAGTTTGGGCATACTTAAGCCCTATAGCTTTGTTCTTGAGAATGACGACAAAGACACTATAGCAGAGTTATACATCGCTGACGATGATACTGTGATTATTGGAAAGGATCTTATGGAAGGACTCGACTCCGACTTGAATTTATTCTTAGAAAAGCTTTTAGGATAAATGATAGGGAGAATACATTCTTTTGAGTCGTTTGGTACTGTGGATGGGCCAGGTGTGCGTTTCGTTTCTTTCATGCAGGGATGCCCTTTAAGATGTTTGTTCTGTCACAACCCCGACACATGGGATATTAAGAGAAAGTGTCAGTACGAGATGACACCAGAGCAATTGAGAGACGAAGCTTTGAAGTATCGTTCATTCATAAAGAGTGGCGGTATCACTGTGTCTGGTGGTGAGCCACTTATGCAAGCTGAGTTTGTGGCAGAATATTTCCGACTATGCCATGAAGAAGGATTACACACCGCGTTAGATACAAGCGGTGCGATAATTACAGATAAGGTTCTGAACGTGTTAGACAATACCGATCTCGTATTATTGGATATAAAGACAATGGATGCAGAACTCTATCCACGTCTCACAGGTGTGAACCAGAATAATAACCTTGCCTTCCTGGATATTCTCGAAGAGCGAGGCATCAATACTTGGATTCGACATGTGGTTGTGCCCGAAATCACAGACAACGACAAGTGGTTGCATAAACTTGGTAATCATGTGGCGCATTATAATTGTGTAGAAAAGATAGAGATTTTACCTTACCATACATTAGGCACATATAAATACGAAAAGCTTGGCGAGAAATACAAGTTGATGGACACGCCTGCGTTGTCGGCTCAGAGAGCTAACGAGATACGCAACATGATGTCACAATATAAGCCATGTCAATAGTATAAACTTCTAACCTATGGAGAAAACATTCGTTATAGACTCCATTTTGTCAATTTGCAAAAGTATTGGCTTTCCATTCACAACAAAGGTGAAGACAGATAAATGGAAGGCTGATGTCGTAGTGGATTGTGCTACTTACAAAATAGCTTTCAATGTGTGCAACTTACCACGTAATGTTGAAGATGTGTACTTAGCAATGCGTCAAGAACGAGTGTGTGGTTGTTGGATGCTATTGCCTTCGTTTAGAAAGATTGTGTTAAGCAAACTTCCTTGTTTTTACATTCAAGATATTCGTGGCGAAGTAAATGTTCTTCTTCACAAGATTAGAGAAGAAGAACATTCGCTTCCGCTCGACGACTTTATTCACTCTATGATTTTAGGCAACATACGTTATACAGAGACAATGAAAGTGAAGTATGTTGAAGTGTGTTTTTATCAGAAGATATGTTGGAAGTGCCATGAAAAGAATCATATATACCTTATTAATAAGTTGATTTCTACAGAAGGTGTTGAGATTGAGAGCGGAATAGATAGTTTTTATCCCGAAATAGTTAATGGCGTAAAGCAATATCTTGATGTTAATTCGGGCCTAAATATAAAAATGGGGGAGATAAAACCACGTTATAGTAAGTTCTATCATGGTGCTTATATGTCCTTCGGTTGTGCATATTGTGACAGTCTGTTTGGTAGCACTTACATACAAGATGCCTATGATAATCTTGTCTTTTGCGTTAAGACGCTGCCAAAAGCACGAATATTAATCAGTAGAGACCTCGTTGTGCCAGCAAATCGTTGGTATAAAAGAGGCTAAAAGGCTTAAAAATGTTATCGTGCGGCGAACGCAATCTGAATAGACGGCGTCCGCGATCCGATCAGATTGCGTTCGCCATCCGTTCAGATGCCGTCCGCCATCCGCTTTGGTTTTGCTTAAAAACAAAATCCGCGTCGACTGATACGAACATTCGTACCAATCGACGCAGATTACTTATACAATGTTGTTATGCCCCAAAGCAGAACCTTTTAGGAAAGCAAGTCGTGAACCGATTCCACCAAACCTGCGTATCTGATAATCAATGTCAAGCAAAGCGCATAGAAGCCAGCCAACGCATCGTCGAGCATACACCCCCAGCCTCCGTGTATATGTCGGTCTACCCAACGGCAACCAAGCGGCTTGGTGATGTCGATGATACGGAAGAGGACAAATCCAATTGCAGCAAGCGATATTGCTACATATGACGGACCGTCAACGAACAAGGCTGCAAGCGTAGCCACCCATGTGCCGAAATACTCGTCTATAATAACGGTGCGAGGGTCCTCACCCCAATACCGTTCCATCACATTATCTGTCCATACACCTACAAGGAGTGTTGTCAGAACCAGCAGCACTGTGGCAACTGCAAGCCATATGGGTGAGAGGGTGAAGTAGAGTGCTATCCAGATAAGTAACGCAACGAAACCTCCAAGTGTTCCTGGCCCCCAAGGCCAAAAACCAACACCGAATCCGGTTGATATAACGACGTGCAACCAAGGTGCCTCGCCAAGTTGATGATTGTTATTATTGCTCATTTTTTATTCCAAATTATTTTGTTTCAGGGGATGAGTCTTTAAAAGTGACCTTTAGTTTGTCGCCCTCATCAACATCTATTGTAATGGTGCTGCTTAGCTTTTTCTCGTCGTCGAGCAGCAGTTCGCATAGTACATCCTCGATGTATGTTTGTATGGCGCGTTTCAGTGGGCGTGCTCCATACTGCGGACTATAGCCCTTCTGTGCGAGCATCTCCTTGGCTTCTTCACTAATCTCAACCGCATAGCCCATATCGTTTATACGTTTGAACAAACGCGACAACTCGATGTCTACAATCTTACGTATTGCAGTATTGTCAAGTTGGTCGAACGTGATTATCTCGTCGAGACGGTTGAGGAACTCTGGAGCAAACTGATGTGACAGACTTTTCTGTATGACAGAGCGTGCATGTTCCTTTGCTTTCTCGCTTGAAGAACTTATCAGTGAAGCATTGAAGCCTATGCCATTTCCGAAGTCAACCAACTGGCGTGTACCCGTGTTGGATGTCATAATAATGATTGTATTGCGGAAGTCGACCATTCTGCCATTACCGTCGGTCATACGTCCTTCGTCAAGCACCTGCAGCAGGAGGTTGAACACGTCGCCGTGCGCTTTTTCCACCTCGTCAAGCAACACAATAGAGTAGGGGTGACGGCGCACTTTCTCCGTTAGCTGTCCACCTTCACCGTAACCAACGTATCCCGGAGGTGCTCCAACGAGTCGTGAGGTGTTGAACTTCTCAGAGTATTCGCTCATATCTATACGTATGAGGGCATCCTTTGTACCAAACATCAGTTCTGCCAATGTCTGTGCCAAATATGTCTTACCTACACCCGTAGATCCAAGGAACATGAACACTCCGATAGGGCGATTGGGATCCTTCAAGCCAAGTCGGTTGCGCTGTATGCTACGAACGATTTTGTCGATGGCATCGTCTTGAGCCACAACAACAGATTTTAGTCTGTTGCCAAGGTTCTTTAGTACACAACCTTCCGATTCGGATATGCGCTGTACAGGTATGCCCGACATTATTGATACAACATTAGCTACATCAGCCTCAGTGATTGTCTCACGATGTCCGTCGTCAGAAGCCACCCACTTGTCGTTGAGTTCTTTCAGTTCGCCTTCAAGTTGTGTCTCACGATCGCGATAGGTGGCTGCAAGTTCAAAGTTCTGGTCGCCTGCTGCTGCAATCTTCAACTGATGTATGTTGGACAGTTCTTTTTCTTTTTCTATGATTGAAGGTGGTATCTCGGCATGTTGCAAATGTACTTTTGCTCCGACCTCGTCCATTGCATCAATGGCCTTATCGGGGAATGCACGCTCAGAGACATATCTACCTGTAAGTTTCACACAAGCCTCCAGTGCTTCGTCGGTATAACGAACATGGTGGTAGTCTTCATAGCGCTCCTTTATATTCTTCAGAATGTCAAGCGTTTCTGTTTCTGTGGATGGTTCTATCATGACACGCTGGAAACGGCGCTCAAGTGCTCCGTCTTTCTCAATAGAGTTGCGATACTCATCAAGAGTTGTTGCACCGATGCACTGAACCAATCCACGGGCAAGTGCAGGCTTCATTATATTGGCAGCATCCATTGAGCCTGGTGTACTACCAGCACCTATTATGGTATGTATCTCGTCAATGAATACGATTATGTCTGGGTTCTGCTCCAACTCATGCAAGAGGGCTTGGATGCGCTCCTCAAACTGACCACGATATTTAGTGCCAGCAACTATAGCGGTCATATCAAGCCTAAAAATGCGCTTGTTGAACAACAGAGGCGAAGTGCGACGGCGAGCGATAAGCTGCGCAAGTCCTTCTGCAATAGCACTCTTGCCTACGCCTGGTTCGCCGATAAGAATAGGGTTGTTTTTCTTTCGGCGACACAGAATTTCAGTGACACGCTGTATCTCCTTGTCGCGTCCGATGACAAGGTCAAGTTTACCTTGTGCTGCTGCAAGGGTAAGGTCGGTGGAGAACTTGTCAAGCACGGGTGTCTTGTCTGTTCCGCCACCCATCGGTTTGCTTGTAGTATCAGAAGTGGAATTTTTACTCTTCCCGTTATTACGAGAAGCAAAATTGTCCTGCGACATTAAGTTGTCATCATCTTCGGACAATCCAACGCCATTCTTTATGTTTGAATTTGTTTGCATAAGAAAATTCATAGCTTTCTCGTAAGTTAAACCATTCTCTAAAAGTACATTCTTTGCACCACTTGCCATTTTGTCATGCAAAATAGCAAGAATTATGTGCTCCACGTCTACCTCCTTTGAATGTTGAAGTCGGGCTTCAAGTATTGATAGTTTGAGAATATTATTAGCATGTTCATCGAGTGAGATGCTACCATTGTTTGACTCTGTCATTGTTGTATCGCCAGCCTGAGCATTCTGCTCAAGTTGCAATTTTACTTTTTCAACATCAATATTAGCACCCATGAGAAGTGCTTTCAATGGGCTATGTTTGTCTCTCAACATACCAAGCACAATATGTTCGGGGCGTATTACGCCAGAAGATAGCCTTATTGCTTCCTCTCTGCTGAAAGATAGGTTTTCAGAAACTCTTAGTGAAAACGAATTTGTCATTTATATTATCCTTGATAAATTATGTTCATTAATATTACTTCATGCCTTATATGTAGGCAATATTGTATATGCAAAATACATGCCATTAATTATCGGTACTGCGTTCTAACTCTCGTTCTATATATTTTAATCGGTCTGTATCATTATAACGACGGAAGTAAGCCAAGGCTTCAACAAAATACTCTTGAGCGATTTCGATGTCGCCTAAGCATCTATAGCAAATGCCTATACGAAAAAGCGAATCGCCTTTCTCGTTGTTGTAACAAAGCAATGTGTGCTTCTCGTAAAATGGAACTGCGTCGATATATTTGTTCAGGCGAAAATAGCTATCAGCGACACTATAATAATATACAGCCAATTCGTGCGGGGCAAAGGCTTTGAGCTTAGGAAGAATAGGTTCTAAAGCCTCTATAGCACGTTCGTATTCGCCATCATAATAACAACATACTCCCATGTATGCTTGAAAGCGAGGGTTAAGCTTGTATTTCTTATCAAGTTTAGAGAACCATATCAGTGCCTCATGATACTTGCCGCTTTGGAAGTATTCAACAGCTCTTGAAAGTTTTTCAGCATCAGTATAATCTGATGTATTCTCTAAAATAGCGGCATATTCGCCACTATGTCTGTGAGCAATACATGGGAGAGAGATGAAACATACCAATAAAAAAAACGTGATTCTTTTTGATATATTCATGTTATGAGTTATTCTGTATAGAAATCAATCAGTTCGTTGATTGCTTTTTGACAAGCAGCACAGAAGTTGGGATTGGCATTGCTTCGCATACGACAATCGAACGAAGGTCGATATACACCTTTTAGACTATAACCTGCACCTTCATACACACCTATAGTATGTGCATTGACACCCTTCTTGTTCTTTTTATTATTTGTCTTTTTGCCCAAGTCTGTTGGGGTGGGGATAGGAGTTGTTGGCGCAATAAGGCTTTCCCATTTATTGTGGAAATTAACGAGTGTGGTGATATTCTTTTCCCAAGGCTCTACGTCATGTGGATACATCGGTATGGCTTCTTGCTCGTAAGCATATTCGTCTGCCAGTCCTGCGAAGCTATGACCGAACTCATGTACAACGACCTGCTTGTAAAGCGGGTGATGCGTCATGCTAAGGTTGTAAGAATTCAGTATGCCACCGCCGCCGTATTCCGAAGTGTTTACCAACACAATGATGTGTTCGTATGGAGTTCCGGCAAGCGCATCGTGTAAATTCTTCTGATTGAGGGTTGTTAGATAGCGATTGGAGTAGAATGTGTCAAAATGACTGCCTAAAACCGTCTTCTTCCATACTCCTTGCGAAGGTATGCTTGTTCCAGTATCCATTGATACCGACTTTACAGCAATGATATTAAAGCGGTTACGCTTTGTCTTGAATGGTTCATGCTCGAAAAGGGCTTCTGTTGCAATGCGAGCATCCTCTAAGAATATAGGCATTTCCTCTGCTGTATATCCTTCGGCAACGTATGCGATATGAATACATTTTGTAGTATCCTCAGCTGTCTGTAGTGTGGTGTAAGGCGTTACGTAGCTAAAGCCTGTATGACGAATTAAAATGTCATTCGGGTCTACAATATGTGTCATTGATGTGACTATTTCGTGACGATTATTGCGTAAATCGACAGTTACATCTACAATGTCTTTCGGCATTGGTACAAGAAAAACATTCTCAAACGACTTGCTTATAGTCTTCGCCTCATCGTATGTTAACCATTCTTGGAACAATGTTGAGAAAGAGTTGATGTATATAATTTCCTTTGTGTGATGGTCCCGCACGGTAATCTGTCCAGTTCCTTGGACTGGAAGAATATTTAAATTGTTCTTTTTGCCATACCAACGAGGCATTAAGTTGCACTTGTCAAGTGAAATTTGCTGCGATTGAGCGCTTCCGGAGAATATATAATCAATGCGTAATGTACTATCGCAGAAATGTTCATTAAAGTCTACCGACTTGTTTTGTGCCTTGCCTGATATAATAGCACACATGCAAATCATGAATATTATTAGTCTAAACATGTTCATCATATTCAATTCATATTGTTTCTAAACCTATTTATTAAGATGTTTCATTAGCTTTACGATGTAATCTCTTGTCCAATCGCTTTCATGAAAACGTTGGTTGTCATATTTCAGGAGATCTATATCCATCGCTATTTTCCCCTCGTTGCGTAAGAACTTCGTGTTGCCACATTGGGCTTCTATCTGCTTTAATATAGAAACAAGTTGTTCAACTCTCTTCTCAGTGGAACCATAAACAAGGAAGTTGAGAAATTTTCCATTGCTTTTGATTTCTCCTATGGGTTCGGTAAGCAGATTTTCTGAGAATCGTATTTCGTTTATTTCCTCTGTAAGTTTTTCTTTCACGAGTTTCGCGTTCTGCTCGTAGTTAAAATTTGTGCCTACTGATAATATTATTTTGTGCATATTATAAGCGTCTTCTAAATTCTGCGCAGACAATAGATGTGGCTATTGCTACATTCAAACTGTCTGCCGTCTCGCGACCTTTAGGATAATTCGGTATGCGCAAAGCGCGATTTATAAGTTGGCGAATGGCTGGCGAAATGCCTTTTCCTTCATTTCCCATTACAATCAAACCGGTGTCAGAAAGCTCCTGTTCGTAGAGATTTTCGCCTTCAAGAAGGGTCCCATATATGGGGAAGTTGGCAGGGAGTGAATAGAACAACTCTGAAAGATACATATATGCTACATTCACACGCGCTATGCTACCCATTGTTGCCTGGACAACTTTGGGGTTGTAAACATCTGCGGTGTCGCGGCTGCAGATTATATTTTCAATGCCGAACCAATCGGCAATACGAATAATAGTTCCAAGATTGCCAGGATCCTGCACTCCATCAAGCGCAATAGTTAGTTTGCTTGTAAGCATGGTTGTATCAACAGGAGTCTTGAGTTTCTTAAAAACGCCTAATACTTGTTGCGGATGACATAAGAAGCTTGCTTTAGCGAGCTCTTCGGTAGTAACTTCGACAATCTCACAATTTGCAGATGCAGACACTTTCTTGCCATCACCATTGAGCCATTCGGATGTTGCAACGAGTAATGTCAAATTGGACGGATGGCTTGCAAAAATGTCACCAACAACCTTTGGACCTTCGGCAACAAAGACACCTTCTACGTCACGAGATTTCTTTGTATTAAGCGAATGTAAATATTTAATTTTATTTTTACTTAACATCTTCTTAATTAAAACTATCAAAATACGTTATGAATTCTATCTTTGAGTAAAAGACCTTGCAAAGGTAGTAATATTTATCGTTTTTTTTGTACCTTTGCAAGGTTTTTCAAGCATATTGTGTATTAATTAAGTACTATTAATAAAGATGTCGTCTAAGGTAAAGTATAAGTTCGTTTTAATAACATTTGGGATGGTGTGTGTATTGGCCCTTATCTCGTCATGTTCATCAACGAAATTTATTACTGAAGACAATTGTCTTTTGAAAAGTTGCGCAATTAATTGTGAGGACCAGTCTTTCAATACAAAATCACTCGAATCATATTACGCGCAACGTCCAAACTCTAAATGGTTTTCTCTGATGAAACTTCCATTGGGAATATATAATATGTCTGGACGTGATTCAACAAAGTGGATAAACCGTACATTAAGAAGAATAGGGGAGGAACCTGTTGTTTTTGACTCAGTAAAAACAAAAAAGTCTTGCGATAATATGATTTCTGCAATGAAATCAATGGGCTACTTAAAAGCCAATGCATCTTATACAGTTGCGAAAAAAAATAAAAGAGCAATAGTTAACTATGAAATAAATCCGGGTACATTATATTTTATAGACTCTGTCAAGTATGTGATTGAAGATGAGACACTTTTACCTTTATTAGAATCAAAAGCAATAAAAGGAAAAATGTTAAAGAAAGGTTTACCATTTTCAACATCAAATCTTGATGCTGAACGCAAGCGCATCGCCCAATACCTTCTTAATAATGGCTATTATAAGTTCAATAAGGATTTCATACACTATGTGGTTGATACAATAGGGAAGAGCAATAGGGTAGACGTGGAACTTCACCTTATAAAGTATCGAAGTTCTAACAATAGTCCAGAAACACCACATAAACACTATAGTATAAATAATATTTATTTTCGCTCTGGAGATGGCAGGAAATTGCCATTGCGCAGTCGTGTACTTATTAATAATGTAGCGATAACCTCAAATTCGCAGTTTTGCTCAGAAGATGTTCAAAATACTTACAATAATTTTGCACGTCTTCAGGCCGTGCGTTTCACAAATATTCACTTCGAAGAATTACCCGATACAAACTTGTTGGATTGTAATATACAAATTAGTACAAGAAAACCCAACTCTATATCATTTCAACCAGAAGGAACTAATACAGCCGGTGATTTTGGTGCAGCAGCTTCGTTAACATACACTAATAACAATCTGTTTCGAGGAAGTGAAACGTTCAGTGTGCAGTTGCGCGGTGCCTATGAAGCAATCAAGGGACTCGAAGGCTATCAAAATGAAAATTATATAGAGTATAATGTTGAAACCAAACTGGCTTTTCCACGCATTATTGCGCCATTTCTTTCAGATGGATTTCGTAAAAGGAATCGCATGAAATCAGAGCTGTTATTTAGCTATAATCTACAGAATAGACCCGAATTTCATCGGCGCGTCCTTACTGCAGCATGGCGATACCATTGGAGTATGAGCAAAAAGAAATCATCATTCAGATACGATTTCTTAGACATCAACTATGTATACATGCCTTGGATATCTGCAACATTTAAGAAGGAGTATCTCGATGACGTTTCAAATAGAAATGCTATACTTCGGTATAATTACGAGGATATATTCATTCTACGTACTGGTTTGAATTACTCGTTTAGTGATTCAAAGAATGCATTGAGATCAAATATAGAGGTTGGTGGCAACTTACTATATGCCATCTCAAATTTGTTTGGAGAAAAACGTAATGCTCAAAACCAATATACGCTTTTCAAAATTGCTTATGCACAGTATGTTAAAGGCGATTTCGATTATACTCGTCTTGTAAAAATCGATACAAAGAATACACTTGCATTACATTTTGGTCTTGGTATTGCATATCCATATGGAAATAGTACTATTCTTCCATTTGAAAAACGCTACTTCTCTGGAGGTGCAAATTCTGTAAGAGGTTGGAATGTTCGAGCTCTTGGCCCTGGAAAATTCAAAGGAAAGGATGGACGTATTGATTTTATTAATCAGACTGGTGATATGAAACTTGATATGAATATGGAATTGCGTACATTTCTATTTTGGAAGTTCAACTGTGCATTCTTTGTAGACGCTGGCAATATATGGACTCTAAAGGATTACAAAGATCAACCTGGAGGTCAATTCAGATTCAACGAGTTCTACAAACAAATCGCAGTTGGATATGGTTTAGGTTTGCGCCTAAATCTCGATTACTTCATTATGCGTATCGACTTCGGTATGAAAGCTGTAAATCCAGCTTATGATACACGCAAAGAACACTTTCCAATAACAAATCCACACTGGAATGATATGACTTTCCATTTTGCTGTTGGTATGCCTTTCTAATCAAAAATGATATATCAACAGCAAAATGAAAACAAAGTCGAAATTAAAGATGGAGTATTCTTTTGATTAGGCGGTAGTTTTCAATTGTAATACAAATAACCAGTTATTTATCATAATATCCATTATATAATATTTTTTACTTTATCTTTGCAATCGTAAATCAAATAATAACATTTAAATTTTTTCATTATGGTATTACATAACGATTGCTCTATTTCTTTCTCTAAACGAGAAGTTGAAGTTTTAGTTCGTGTTTTACATCGCCTTTCTCTTGGTTATAATATTGCTCGAGCTGAAATTATTTGTTCTGATGTTGATATTATTTCTTTGCTTTCACAGCCCTCTCGTTCTTTTCAGTTTACACTTGATAGTTATGAGTGTAATTATGTTGAAAAACTTCTTCGTCTTTTAGTTCGTTCTTACGATGATAAAAAGTAATATTTCTCGTAATCGCACCAACGGCACTTTTAAAGTGTCGTTGAGTGGCTTGACAAAATCGCATCTTCAAGCCCTTACGTCAGTTCTCGGACATCTCGCACCCTTGGATGTTGAAGTACATCACTATAACGGCATTGATTTGCCCTTTCAGCATCTCGAAACTTTTTGCCCTCTCGCTGATGTCAACAAGATGTGTGTCAGTACTCAAAACAAAGTACTTCGTGACATCTCTAAGTGCTTCACAACAGAGCCCGACATTCCCGAACGTGAGCAACTTTTTTCGTTTGTAACCTTTAAAAAAATTTCAAAATATGGAAAATAAAACATTAAAACAACTTCTTATTGCAATTTTGGTTGCTATTTGTTCTGCCATTGCTGCTTTTTTCTCTTCCTCGTGTGCTGCTGCTCGCTACGATAGCAATAGCTACGGACGTACAAGTATCTACACAGTAGACACTACGTACATTCATCACAACGGTACACTTTCGATTAAAATAAAGTAAAACATTATGTGCACATCTCCTCTACATATCAAACCTAAAAACGTTTACGAAAGCCATTACAATTATGTTCGTGCTAACGTACCTTGTTGTAAATGTGCGTCTTGTCGTGAACAATATCGTATTGAATGGCTTAATCGTCTTTGCTTTGAATATGATGCTAATAAGGGAGGATGTGCCGTATTTCTTACCTTTACCTATAATAATGAACATCTTCCGTCTTATACTGACGGCAATTTTCATGTGAAGTGCTTTAATCATCAGCATGTATTGAAATTTCTAAAGACACTTAGACGATATTATATAAAACGTGTTGGTTTCGTGCCTTTTAAGTACTTCTTTGCAAGTGAGTACGGAAAGACTACACAACGCCCTCATTATCACGCATTGTTTTTTCTTGATGCTATCATTTCTCAGTATTGGCAAACATTCTGTGAAGTCTGTCGTGAAATATGGTCTACATCTATATTTCATAACTTTTTTGGCTCTTCTGTTACTGATATTCAGTCTAATAATTATGGCTTTATGTTTCCTAATTTGGTTGGTGCTCGCCTTGTTAATGGCAAAGTTATTGGCGGTCAATACCTTGATGAAAAAGGACAAGATAGATGCCCGAAAATTAATGACGGTTATGGCGGTATGTCTTATTGCTCCAAATACGTTTGTAAGGATTTATCATATTATACCCCCGAGATTAATCATTATATCGAAAATTGTAGCTCTGATGTTCTTGAGAAATTTAAAAAATACTTGCCCAAACATTGGCAGAGTAATAAATTAGGTTACTCTGCCGTTAATGTTGCTCGTGCTAATATTCATAGTGCTCTTGATAGCGGTATAGTTAATCCCCTTTCTCTTAAAAAAATTCCCCTACCCTCTTACGTTATAAATAAGTTGATGTATATTAATGTATATCGTGACCGTTTGAATACAGACGGTAAACGTTTGTATGATAAGGAAATTAGCGAATTTGGTAAACTGTACTTTGAGAAACTTTTTCGTACACGTGTGCATAAGACTGCTGAAAAAATGTTCATTCGTTTTCAGATGCTCCCTTCGTGTTTCCCTCTCTTGTCCTCTGTAGGTGCTAATTTTAAGAATGTAGAAAGTTTTTACGGACTTGCTTTATATCATTTATATTTAAAAAATATATCTAATGTATTACTCGAAGACATGTTGTATTTTGTTGGCGGTTCGCCTGCCGACCTTTTTAATGTAGATAATGTTGCGCCTTATTACTATCGTAGTAAATCGCAGGCTTACAAGCGTACACATCCCGATTTTGATACAGAAAAACGTGCTTTTGGCGAATTTTGGCGTAATAACTATGCTTTTATTTTCTCAGATTATGAGAATTTGGATAACGCCTATTCTGATTTATGTATTGAAATTGAACGTGATACAATGGCTAAGCGCTTAGAAAAATTCAATCAAATTATAGACACTAAAGAGAAACTCACGCACGGTTTCCCTAAAAACTTATGCTAATATGAATTTCAGACATCACAAATTTAAACCTGTTTATACAGAAGTTTCTACTCCTGTATTAGATACTGTTTTGGAACAATCCGAAAATGATACTTATAAGGTCGTTTCTGTTCCTAATTCTTCGTTAGCGCGTCTTCTTCCCTCTCGTGAAGATTACACTCTTGAGAAATTGATTAACGCTAATATACCTTTAAATGACGTTAGTCTTTCTCTTGATGATGTACCGTCAGATGCTAATATTGAAAATTTTGTAAATAACAATTTGTCTAATGATTAAATAATAAACTTATGAAAATTAATATCGGTAAATCCAACAAACGTTATAGCCGTGATATGTCCTATGATGTTAATACAACTTTCGGTTTTGGAGAAATTCAGCCTATCATGTCCCAATTTATGTTGCCGGATAGTGATATAAATGTTGATATTAATCAGTTGGTGCGTCTTACTCCTTTGATAGTTCCGTCTTTTGCTCGTGTAAATTTGCATACCGTTTCACGTTTCGTGCCTATTACTGAGGTGTTCCCTGCCTTTGAGTCCTTTTTGTCTAATATGCCATACGTTAGTAGTGATGTTAATTATGTTCCGAATTCTTTGCCTCTGGTTGACGCTAATTTCATGATGTGCATGGTTATGCGCCATTGTCAGTGGTCTTTTTATGAGAATGGTAAATATAATGCTTTGGCTTCTACTGAATTCGTTACTAAACTTACTCCTGCTTTACAATTTTTGTTTGGTACCTCCTTATCTACTTTACCTCCAAAATATTTGCAGCAGTTGTTACCAGAGTTTGGCAATCAAATTATTAATGAAAAAGAAAGACTTGATTTAATGTCTTCCGATTTTGTTATTAAATTTAGTAATACTTCAATGCTATTTTTGCGTTGTACTAATAGAGCTGCTCGTTTGCGCAAGGTTTTAGTCGGTCTTGGCTATGATATGCCTGTTGATAATACGCAATTTTCACTTGGTGTTTCTCTGCTTCCTTGCCTTTGCTTTTATAAGGCTTATTTTGAAACATACTACCCTAAACGTGATGTAAGCTTTTTGCAAACGAAATGTTATTCTCTTATAGATACTATTTCTAATCGTCACGTTACTAATCTTCGTGCTTCTACGCCTAATTTTTCGAGTCTTTTGCCGAAACTTGTTTCGTTTTTTGATGAAATGATGAATTGTTATTATACTTCTTATGATGATTATGTTTCTATTCATACATTAAACCCTACATCTCTTTATAATCGTAGCAATGTTCTTAATGTTCGAAGTAATGACGAAAACTCAATTAGTGCTATTAATGGCGATGTACCTGTTCTCTCCTCTTCATCTGTAATTGATAATATTTTGCTCCGTTCACTTCGTATATTTAGTAACTATGTTTCTAAAGATAGCGTAATTGGTCAACGCATGAGTGAATGGGTTCGAACTCATTTTAATGCAACTGTAAGTAATCAGTTATTTAAAGATACTCATTTTGTTGGTCGTAATACTATGCCTTTACAGATTAATGACGTGTTTAGTACTTCTGACACTGCTCAAGGTTCTGGCGACACTGCTACTGGTGAACATCTTGGAGCTTATGCCGGCAAAGGCATTGGTTATGGTTCTACGAAATTCCATTATCGTAGTGATGTACATGGTTATTTTTTCATTTTCTGTTGTGTTGCGCCCGAAAGTCGTACTTTTCAAGGCATTGACCCTACATTACTTGCCGTTACTCGCTATGAACTTCCTACTCCCGAATTCGATGCGCTCGGTTATGAAATTACCGACCGTCGATGTATATTCGGTGAAAATGGTTTGTTAGTTCCCGATACTCATGTAGACGGTAATCAGAGCTTTGGCTATGTTCCACGTTATACGGGTTTCAAGTACAAGAAAAATATTTGTAACGGTCAAATGAGTTTGAGAACAACACGCGATACTATGTCGCCCTATTATCTTGACCGTGACATTATTCATAATGGTTTAGACCGTAACGGTGATGATATTGTCACTAATTCAATTCCTAAGGCATCCACAGAATGGCGTTTTATTACTCGTTATCCGTGGTTGAGCAATTTTAACCGTATTTTTGTTAATGGAAATTCGGATTATCCCGATTTTAACGAAACTGATTACGGTATCGGTTATGATAATTTCCTTGGTCAAATGCTTCTTAATGTATCTCTTACAGATAGCCTTAAGCCTCTGAAATCTTCTTATGACACATTCGATGCGTCTATAGATACCGATGTTTCATCAGTTAGTGCTGAATAAGTTTGTAGGGGATTATTCCCCTACAATTTTCGTTTTAATTTAATTATTTTAATTATGGTATTAGGTGCTTTATTAGGTTTAAATGGTGCCATTGGTGCTGCTTCTATGGGTCTTCAGCACGGTCTTAATCGTAATGCTGCGAACCAACAATATAAATATCAGAGACAATTAAATCTTCAACAATATGATTTGCAATCGCAACTAAATCAGCAACAACAAGATTTTGCTCGTGAAAATAGTTTACTTGATTATAATCGCACTCGTGAACTTACGCAGGATAGTTGGAAGTTGAATAAGTTAGGCATGATGCAAGCAGGTATTAATCCGGCTTTTAAGGACGGTTCAAATGCTGTTGCTAATAGCAATCCGACCGCTTCGCCCTCTGCTGGTTCTGCTCAAGGAGGTTCTGCGCCTACCGTTCAGCCTGTTGATGCTATTCGTGCAATAGACAATGGCGTTGGCAATTTCTTGCTTGCTCAAAAACAGAGTAGTGAAATAGAGTTGACGAAACAACAAGCGGAAAACGTCAGACAAGACAATTTAACTAAATTGCAACGTGACCTTGCCGACCTCGCAGGCAAGAAAGCAAACGCAAAGAACGATGAGGAACGCGCGCAACTTTCTAAGCTTGAGCGTGTTCTTAAGAGTCGTTTGTTTGAAAATGAATATCAAGCTCTGCTTGCTGAAGCTAATTCACGTAAGACTAAAGCAACTGTTGATGCAAAAATATATGAAGATATGCAGATGCAAGAACTTACTAATAAGCGTGCTGAGTATCTTCAGATAGTTGAAAATACTAATCTCACAAAGAAAGAACGTGCTAAGGCTGCTGCAGAAATTCGTGAGATAGACGCACGTATTAGAAAACTTGATGCTGAAACAGAGGGTCAACAACTTGAAAATAAGTTTAATTCAGATACTATGTCAGACCGTAAGGAGTCTGTACGGCTTGATAATACGTCTAAGCGTTTGCAAAACGACCTTGATTTATTTACTCAGCCGGATAAGTTGCAAGAAGCTTTTAATCGTGTTACTTTGCAGAAATTAGAAATGAAGCGTAAGGAAATTTTAAATGTTCCTCGCACTCTTGCTGAGCGTTGGAGTCGTGAGGCGCAAGAAGCGTATAATCGTATTAAGAGCGGTCACGCGTCTTGGCGAGATTATAAGGATTATTATTTGGAACTCGCACGTGAAAATATTTCAGCCTTTAATGATGAAGTTAAAGACTATGCTAAAATTATTCTCGGTGTTCTTCCTGGTTCTTCTTCTGGTAATGCTAACACAACAAATAATAAAAATGTCGTCACTTATTCGCCACAAAATTATTAACTTTGTGGCATGGAAATACTATATTATATTTTTACTACTTTGTTGTGGACTTTATTTGCTTTATTTATGTTCGCATGTTTTTATGTAGCTTTTAAGTTCTTACGTGTTTATTATCGCATTTTATTAGCTTTGTTGACACGTTTAAAAAATTAATTCGCGCGCGCGGGTATTCTTACATTACCTGCGTGCGTGTTTTTGTTTGTTCGCTTTCTGCTTAGCGAGCTTGTCGAGCGGTGCAGCCAAAAGAGTGCAACGCACTCCACTCTACGCCCTTGCGCTATTGCGCTCGCCCTCCAGGGCGAAACGTGAGCGTAGCGAGGTCGTTCAAGCGGAGCGCGTTGTTTATTCCAACCCCTCTACTGATACTATAAAAACCGCGTCTTAACTTGTGAGCGGTTAATACTTGCCCTCTTAATGTCAATCGCTCCCCTGTGTTGCGACCTCTATTTCTAAGAGGTGTTATTTCGGTGCTAATCTTAATACAATAGCCGAAAAACATTGTTTTTAATTGATATAAATCAATTAATTATAACTTTATTAAAAAATATTTAGTATAATGTCCATTATAACTTATTTATGTTAGTACCCAAGAATGTCAATTTGTAACAACCACAATGATAGTTTTTCAATAATATTTTGTACTTTTGAAATCAATATCAAGAGTCTTGATAGTTGCTATAAATTAATCAAAAATGCAATACAATCGTAAGATAATACATATAGATATGGATTGTTTTTATGCAGCAGTTGAATGTCTTGACAATCCTGCGCTTTTGGGTGTGCCTGTTATTGTTGGGCACGACTCAGAACGAGGTGTTGTGTCTACAGCCAGTTATGAAGCGCGTCGTTATGGTGTACATTCTGCACAATCCATACGTATGGCTAAGCGGTTGTGTTCAGATCTGCATATTGTAGAACCGCATTTTGAGCGTTACAAGGAAATCTCAGATGCAATTCATAAGATTTTTCAGAGGTATACTGATTTGATTGAACCAATCTCACTTGACGAAGCATTTCTTGATGTCACAGAGAATAAGAAAAATATAGAACTTGCAATTGATATAGCTAAGGAAATAAAGTTCGCAATTTGTAAAGAAATTGGGCTTACGGCTTCTGCCGGTGTTTCATATTGCAAATTACTTGCAAAAATAGCATCTGATTATAATAAGCCAGATGGACTTTGTGTTATAGATCCAGACAATGCGATAACGTTTCTTGACAAATTGAAGGTTGAAGACTTGTGGCTTGTTGGTCATAAGACTGCCCTTGAGCTACATTCGCTTGGTATCTTTACAGTCAAACAATTGCGTGGTCAATCGCTTACTACTTTAACACGTCTTTTTGGTAAGCGTGGACAGCAATTTTATGACTATGCTCGTGGTATAGATGATAGTCCAGTAGAAACTCGTAATGTAAGAAAATCGGTGAGTTGTGAAAATACTTTTATGCAAGATCTTTCAATACGTTCTAATGTCATTATTGAGTTATATCATATAACTATTGAACTTGTTAATCGTTTGTCTGAAAGCGGTTTTGTTGGACACACACTTACACTAAAAGTAAAGTATGCTGATTTCACGCAAGTCACGAGAAGTGTAACCCACACTACCCCACTCTTGACGAAACATGAGATACTGCCATTAGCAAAAAAACTTCTTGCTAAAATTGAATTTAATGCCTTACACCCAATAAGGCTAATGGGACTTGGTGTAAGTAGTGGAGATGAAAAGTCAAAAGAAGAAAAGGAACCAAAAATACACTATGAAGAACCAATGCTTCCTTTTACTTAATAACAATAGAAAAAGGGCAACCCAATATCACTATTGGATTGCCCTAACACATATTATTATATTGCTAAATTAGCAAACCTTGTGCGAACCGTCGCTAATAACAACGTCGATAACCTTAGGCTCCTTGCCATATTTTGCAGAGTACTTTGCCTTAGCATCAGCGATGAACTGATCATAGAGCTCGTCCTTTACGAGGTTGATTGTGCAGCCACCGAAACCGCCACCCATGATGCGGCTACCGGTTACGCCGTTCTCCTTAGCGATGTCATTGAGGAAGTCGAGCTCTTCGCATGAAACCTCATACTCCTTGCTGAGACCTTCATGAGTTTCGTACATCTTCTTGCCAACAGTCTCGTAGTCGCCTGCATTAAGAGCATCACAAACAGCAAGAACACGGTCTTTTTCGCCGAGTACGAAGTGAGCGCGCTTGTAGTCTTCCTCACCTACTTCAGCCTTAACCTCCTCAAGCTGTTCCCATGTGCAGTCGCGCAGAGTCTCGAAGTGAGCCTCCGGATGCTTAGCAGCGATATGCTTAACAACATTCTCGCAAGAGTTGCGGCGGTCGTTGTAAGGAGAGCCGGCAAGCTCATGCTTCACGCAAGAGTTGAGGAGCACCAGTTTGTAGCCAACAGGCTTGAAGGGGAAATATTCGAACTCGCGGCTGCGGCAATCGAGACGCATGAGGCAACCCTCCTTACCGAATACACTTGCAAACTGGTCCATGATACCGCAGTTTACACCACAGTAGTTGTGCTCTGTAGCCTGACCTGCGAGAGCCATATCCCACTTACTTACCTTGTTATCGCCGAAGAGGTCGTTGATAGCAAAAGCGAAGCAGCTCTCGAGAGCAGCAGAAGAAGACATACCAGCACCGAGAGGAACGTCACCAGCAAACGCTGTATTGAAGCCCTTCACGTCAACACCGAGTTTACGCATCTCCTGAACAACGCCATAGATGTAGCGTGCCCAACTTGCGCGTGGTCCTTGAGGATCATCAACTTTGAACTCTACACGGTCCTTGAGGTCGATTGAGTAACACATAACAGTGTTTGTGCCATTCGGGCGAAGCTCTGCCATAATACCCTTGTCCACTGCACCAGGGAATACGAAACCTCCGTTATAGTCGGTGTGCTCACCAATGAGATTGATACGACCTGGTGACTGATAAATATTTCCTGTCTTACCGTCGAAGTGCTTAATGAAGCGACTTCTTACAAATTCGATATCCATAATTAATAAGGTTTTAGTTATAAATATTTTATTAGTGCAAAAAGGCTTGCCCGCAAGAGCAAGCCTTTATATATTCAATTATTCTACAGGAATGTCTGTGTTGACGTTCTTTGAACCCCAAAGAGCATAGTAGAAGATGTATGCTGCAGCAAGGAGTACAACGATGAAACTTGCCATATAGTTATGTGTGAGGTCGATAACAAGGCCCTGAATACCGATCATCACAGCGAAACCTGCAACCATCATCATGAAAGCACCAGAAGCCTTTGCCGTATACTTGCCAAGACCCTCTGTAGCGAGGTTGAAGATACCACCCCACATTACAGATGCACAGAAACCTACAAGCATGATAGCAAAGATACCAACAGGAATCTCTCCCCACTTCAAGCTGAGAGTTGTGTAGTCGATGCCAGGGAAGCTAATGGTCTGCTCAACAGGAAGCATAATACCTAATGCAACGAGAACCATTGCAACAAAGCTAACTGTAGCAATCATAGCCTTTGCAGAAACCTTACCACCAATCATACCGCCTACGAAACGTCCGATCAGCATGAAGATAAAGTAAACAGCACTAAGAGTACCAACGTAACCTGCATCCATAGCAAGACCAGGGTTTACTGCATCCTTAGCTGAAGTAAGGTAAGCAAGGATGTATGTTGGAGGACAAACCTCCACAGCACCATAGATTGCAATTGCAAGCATACCAAGCTTGAAGTGACGGAATGAGAAGCAGCTATATTTGTCGTCTGCCAATGCGTCTGCCTTAGGCTGTTCTGGCTCCTGAATCTTTGTGAAGAAAATAACAACGAGTGCGAAAACAAAAATTGCAAGTGCAATCATCAACGCTGGAATTGCAGCTGAAACCTTAGCAGTACTTGCATCGCCAATAAGTGCACCCATAAGGATGTAAACACAAACGGCTGCAGCCGAATTAAATACGCCACCAATCTGAACCAATTGGTTACCAGTGTTGCCACCACCACCAAGAAGGTTGAGCATTGGGTTTACAACGGTGTTGAGCATACACATGCAAAGACCAGAAATGAAAGCACCAATAAGGTAAACAACGAAGCCCATAGAGCCACTGAGCCACTGGATAAGAAGTCCAACAATACCTACAATAAGAGCGAGGAGGGCTGTCTTCTTGTAGCCAAACTTCTGAATAAGAAGACCTGCTGGGATACCCATAAGGAAGTAAGCGCCAAAGTTGCCATAGTTGCCTACCTGTGCAAGAGTATCAGATACACTAAAGTTGTTTTTCAGAATGACAGCCATTGGTGAGCAAAGGTTGGTCACAAAGGCAATCATAGCAAAGAGGAAAATCATTGCAATGATAGCAACGAAGTTACCTTTTTTTGTTGTGGAATTTCCCATTGTTTTGTTTGTTGTTTTAGTTATTTTTTATTGATTAGTACATTCAACAAAGTTGCGGAGGGGTGATTCCTCCGCATTATTTTATGCAGTGTAGCGGAGGCGTGCAACCTCCGCTACATAGTTTGTCTACTTTTCTACTCCGAACTTATACACTGTCTTCTGTGTATACTGTTCACCAGGATTCAAAACCACTGATGGGAAGTAAGGATGGTTCGGTGAATCAGGGAAGTGCTGTGCTTCAAAGCAGATAGCACTGCGACGTGGGAATGTAGCACCGTTCTGTCCCTTATATCCGTCAGCCCAGTTGTCGCTGTAAACCTGAACACCTGGCTCTGTGGTATACACCTCCATTGTTCTGCCACTTACCGGCTCCTTGATACGTGCTGCAAAGCTGAGTTCGCCCTCTTCCTTCTTGTTGAGCACGAAGCAATGGTCATAACCTGCACCATTCTTGATTTGTTCGTGGTCGGCATCAATGTCCTGACCTACAGTCTTCGGCGTACGGAAGTCGAATGGTGTACCCTTTACGAAACGCACCTCTCCAGTAGGAATGGAAGTCTCATCTATCGGCAGATAGTAGTCTGCATTGATCTCGCACTCCAGATTTTCGATAGAAGGAGTTGGATTTGCAATGCCTGCGAGAGAGAAGAATCCATGACTTGTTAGGTTTACAACAGTCTTCTTATTTGTTGTAGCCATATATTCAATAACAAGTTCGTTGTCGTCAGTGAACGAGTATTCAACTGTTACTTTCATCTCGCCAGAGAAACCTTCTTCACCATAAGGACTTACGTACTTCAGTACGAGTGTGTGTTCGTTCATCTGAAGTGCTTCCCATACTTTTGCGTTGAAGCCTTTCAAGCCACCATGTAAACAGTTTGGACCGTTGTTAATAGGCAACTGATATTCCTTGCCATGAAGCTGAAAACGTCCTTTGCAGATACGATTGCCATAACGTCCTACAAGTGTAGACAAATAAGGTTCTGGAGAATTTATAACGTCTTGAATGTTATCATGGCCCTGAATTACATTAGCTCTATTGCCATTCTTATCTGGAACCATAATTGCAACGAGTGCACCACCATAATTAGTAATGGCAACCTCATTGCCTTGATTGTTTTTCAAGATATAAAGGTCGGTCTCTTTACCGCCTACTGTAGTCTGAAAATCGCTTCTCTTCAGACCGCAGATATTTTCTGTTTCGGTTGTGTTAATCATAAATTAAGTTTTTTAGTTACTTATATAGTATGCAAAGTAACCAAAAAAAAATGTAACATACAAAAGAAAGCACCAAAATTACTTGGTGCTTTCCGTTAAAAACAATTAATTGTTATTTTCTAAATATGTGAGAAGGTCAGCAACCACATAACTGCTACCTCCGATGAAGATAAAATCTTCAATCGTAGCGTCCTTGCAAGCGGCTTTATACGCTGCTTCAACACTACTATAGCATGTGCCGTGAAGACCACACTCCTCTCCTATCTTCTGTATTTTATCTTCAGTTATGGCTCGATGAGTAGTTGCTTTGCAGAAATAGTAGACTGCATCTTTCGGTAGCATAGCCATAACATGAGTTACGTCTTTGTCGTCCACCATTCCGAAAACAATACGCTTTGTCTTGCCCTTCTGTCTAACAATCTGTTTACAAAGGTAGTTCCAGCCAGCTACGTTATGTCCCGTATCACAAATGGTGAGCGGAGTTTTGCACAATGTCTGCCAGCGACCAAGAAGTCCAGTTGACTCACATACATTAGCAAAACCTGCAGTAACGCAATCGGTATTTTTAATAATTCCAAGCTTGCGTAATTGGTTGACAGCGTTGAGTACTGTATTGGTGTTCTTCTGTTGGTAATCGCCACATAATTCGCCTTTAATAATGCCGTATGTCTTTGTTTTATAGCACATAACGCTATTTTCTTCAAGCGAATATCCAAACACCTCTTTGCTGTCTTCTGCGAAGACAATGGGGGCATTTACTGCTTTCGCCTTAGCTTCAAACACCTCGCGTGTCTCATCACAGCACTCCCCTATCACAACTGGCACATTAGGCTTTATGATGCCAGCCTTCTCTGCGGCTATCTTTGCCAGGGTGTTGCCAAGAAACTGAGTGTGGTCGAAACTGATATTTGTTATGACAGATAGAAGCGGCGTGATGATATTGGTGCAATCGAGCCTACCTCCCAAGCCAACTTCAATGACTGCAATATCAACCTCTTTCTCTGCGAAATATTTGAAAGCAAGTGCGGTTGTGAGTTCAAAGAAAGACGGATGTAGTGGTTCAAAGAAGTCGCGCTCTTGCTCAACAAAGTCTACAACATATTGCTCATCAATGCACTTGCCGTTTATACGAATACGTTCGCGAAAATCTACAAGATGCGGAGAAGTGTAAAGTCCGACTTTGTAGCCAGCCGACTGAAGTATAGCTGCCAAGGTATGCGAACAGGAACCTTTTCCGTTAGTTCCTGCCACGTGTATGGTCTTGAACTTGCGGTGAGGATGGTCGAAATGGCGATCAAGCTCCTCCGTATTGAACAAGCCCTCCTTATAAGCAGAAGCCCCCACCTTTTCAAAGACGGGGGTCGAATTAAATAGATATTCTATCGTTTCCTGATAATTCATTTCTGTGAGGTCAACTCGTTGGCTATTAGTTGAAATAATTCTTGAAGCGTTCGAAGATAGACTTCTTTGTCTCCTTATCGCCCTTGAAGTTATCGCTTCCTACGAACGACTCAACAGCCTTCTTCTCATCTTTCGACAGGGTCTTCGGAACATATACGCTGATGTTTACAACGAGATCGCCTGTGCCCGTGCCATAGCCTTGAACAGAAGGCAGACCCTTGCCGCGCAAACGGAGCGTCTTACCAGGTTGTGTACCCGGCTCAATCTTTATCTTAACCTTTGAGCCGTCGATAGTAGGTATCTCTACGTTGCCTCCAAGTACTGCTGTAGGGAAGTCGAGCAACAAATTGTAAATCACGTCGTTGCCATCGCGTACAAATGTGTCATTAGGCTCCTCTGAGATGTACACCTGAATGTCGCCATTGATGCCATTATGCTGTCCGGCACTGCCCTTGCCCGGAACGTTTACTACCATTCCTTCTGCTACACCTGCTGGTATCTTTATTTCGACAACCTCTTCACCTTTTACGATGCCCGTGCCGCCACATTCCTTGCACTTATTCTTTATGACAGTACCTTCACCGTGACAAGTAGGACACTCCGACTGGGTTTGCATCATGCCAAGCATAGTGCGGACGGTGCGAGTAACAACACCGCTACCGTGACAAGTAGGACATGTTTCGCTTGCACTACCATTCTCGGCACCCGAACCATTACAATGTGTACATGTAACGTCCTTCTTCACCTTGAACTTCTTTGTAGTTCCGGTAGCAATCTCCTGCAGAGAGAGTGTCACCTTTATGCGCAAATCGGCACCGCGGTACTGTGGCTTCTGACGTTGACCGCCACCACCGAATCCGCCAAAACCACCGAATCCACCACCATGTCCGCCGAACACATCGCCGAACATAGAGAAGATATCGTCCATAGAGAAACCACCAGCGCCACCGAATCCGCCATCACCGAATCCGCCACCAGGAGCATCAAAGCCGAACTGGTCGTATTGCTGGCGTTTCTGAGGATCGTGAAGTACGTCATAAGCTTCAGCAGCTTCCTTGAACTTCTCCTCAGCCTCTGTATTGCCTGGGTTACGGTCGGGGTGATATTTGATAGCTATCTTTCGATATGCCTTCTTGATTTCATCGTCTGTGGCGGTCTTGCTGACGCCAAGCACTTCATAATAGTCTCTCTTTGCCATTATATATTAATGTATAAGTGGTTTTAATTACTGTCCTACTGCTACCTTCGCGTGACGAATAACCTTATCATTGAGCTGATAGCCCGTCTGAACGCAGTCGATAACTTTACCTTTTTTGTCATCGCCCATACCCGGAACCATTGCAACGGCTTCGTGAAAGTCGACATCGAAGTCCTTTCCTTCTGTCTCAATTTTTCTTACGCCGAGCGATTCGAGCGTCTTGTTAAACTTGTTGAAAATAATCTGTACGCCTTCCTTGATAGCATTTACGTCTTCTGTTTTGTCAGCAATGGCGCGTTCGAAGTCGTCAAGAATCGGCAGGAAAGCACAAACAGCCTTCTCGCTACCATTGAGCAGAAGCTCCGCCTTTTCCTTGAGTGTACGCTTGCGATAGTTGTCAAATTCTGCAACTGCACGCAGATACTTGTCTTTGTACTGCTCTACTTCTTTCTTGGCTGCTTCAAGCTGCTCCTCTACTGTGAGTTCCGTTGTCTTCTCTTCTGCCGAATTGTCAGTGTTTGCAGATGTGTCTTCTGTATTGTCATCAGAAATCACATTGTTTGCAACGTTCTCATCATTGATTTCGATGTTATTCCCTGTATTTTCGTTATTTTTCATATTATATTAAACTTTAGTATTTATATGTTATTTAGCAAATACCTTGCCAATTTATGTTTCACGAAAAAAAATAGAGACAACATAGACATAAATTGTATATGCTGTCTCTATTGCTATGTCGTTTAAACTATTTAATGTTAATCGAATTAACCTTTTGCGTACATTTTAGCTTTCAGCTCCTTTATCTCCTCGTTGTAAATGTAATCATCGTAATCCATGAGTTTATCGATAGTGCCGTTTGGCGTAAGCTCTATGATACGATTTGCTACAGTCTGAATAAACTCGTGGTCATGGCTTGAGAACAAAATGTTGCCTTTGAAACCAACGAGGTTGTTATTAAACGCCTGAATGCTCTCGAGGTCGAGGTGGTTGGTTGGCGTGTCAAGGATCAGACAGTTAGCATTCTTTAGCTGCATACGTGCAATCATACAACGCATACGCTCGCCTCCAGAGAGTACGTTCACCTTCTTCAGTACCTCTTCGCCAGAGAAGAGCATGCGTCCGAGGAAGCCCTTCATTACGACTTCGTTACCCGGACCATACTGCGAGAGCCAGTCAACAAGGTTCTTGTCGTTTTGGAAGAATTCTGTATTGTCGAGTGGCAAGTAGGCTGTTGTGATTGTCACGCCCCACTTGAATGTTCCTGCTGTAGCTTCACGATTGCCATTAATTATCTCGAAGAGCGCAGTCATTGCCTTTGGGTTATGGCTGAGGAACACAACCTTCTCTCCCTTTTCTATGTTGAAGCTTACGTTGTCAAAGAGTACTGTACCATCATCATCAACCGCCTTCAAGCCCTCAACTTCAAGAATCTGGTTGCCCGGCTCGCGCTCCATCTGGAAGATAATGCCTGGATACTTGCGGCTTGACGGACGAATCTCCTCGACGTTGAGCTTTTCAAGCATCTTCTTACGCGAAGTTGTCTGCTTGCTCTTTGCAACGTTAGCAGAGAAACGGCGAATGAACTCCTCAAGTTCCTTGCGCTTCTCCTCTGCCTTCTGGCGTTGGTTCTGTGCCTGACGCAGAGCGAGCTGTGACGACTCGTACCAGAAAGAATAGTTGCCGGCAAACACTGTAACCTTTCCGAAGTCGATATCCACGGTCTGTGTACTGACTGCATCAAGGAAGTGGCGGTCGTGGCTTACAACGAGCACCGTTTGCTCAACATTGCTCAAATACTCCTCAAGCCACTGTACGGTGTCGAGGTCCAAGTCGTTGGTAGGCTCGTCAAGCAAGAGGTTGTCCGGATTGCCGAAGAGAGCCTTTGCAAGCATCACGCGCACTTTCTCGTTGTTTGACAGTTCGCTCATCTGCTTTTCGTGCAGCGATTCGGGTATGCCGAGGTTAGAGAGCATCTGTGCAGCATTGCTTTCTGCCTCCCAACCTTCCATCTCTGCAAATTTCAGCTCAAGGTCGGCAGCACGTACACCATCCTCCTCGGTCATCTCTGCCTTGCTGTAGAGTTCCTCACGCTCCTTCATGTTCTTCCAGAGAGGTTCGTGACCCATGAGCACGGTATCAAGTACGCGGTATGCGTCGAACTTAAAGTGGTCCTGTTCGAGCACAGAGAGACGCTCACCAGGACCGAGTTCTACAGAACCCTTGTTTGGCTCCAAATCGCCACTGATAGCGCGGAGTAATGTAGACTTACCAGCACCATTTGCACCGATAACTCCGTAAATATTGCCTGGAGTAAACTTCAGATTTACGTCCTTGTAGAGAACTCTCTTACCAAATTGAATAGCGAGATTGCTAACTGTTATCATATTGCCTTTTCTTCTTTATATTGTTTCGAGGTGCAAAGTTACACATTATTTTCTGGATGGGCAAATTTTATGGTTAGCATATCTAAACTATAGTTTGGCAGTAAAAAAGAATAATTGTAGTACTCCCTATGTAGTACTGGAGTAATCTCAATGTAGTACTGGAGTAATCTCGCTACTATACTGCAGTAATCTCACTACCAGTACTGCAGTAATCCCTATGCCAGTACTGGAACTATCTCTATGTAGGACTAAAAAAAGACCTTGCCAACACTGATTGACAAGGTCTTTTATGATGTTTAATGATTTAAATCATACTCAAGAAGTATTCGTGTACGCGTGTATCATCGTTCAGTTCGGGGTGAAACGATGTAACAAGCTGCTTACCTTGGCGTGCAGCAACGATGTGTCCATCTACCTCTGCCAAAATTTCAGTATCCCCCTTAACCTTGCGGATATATGGTGCACGGATGAATGTCATAGGTATGTCCTCGCCTACTCCCTTCATTGGTGCTACGGTATAGAAGCTACCGAGCTGACGACCATAGGCGTTGCGGAGAACTTCCGTGTCCATAGTAGCGAGTCGGGTTGCAGGCTCGCCTTCAATCTGCTTTGAGAGTAGAATGAGTCCGGCACATGTTCCAAAGACGGGAAGTCCGCCGCTGATGGCGTTACGGATAGGTTCGAGCAAGTGTAGGTCGCTAAGCAACTTTGCTTGCACGGTGCTTTCACCTCCCGGGATTATCAGTCCATCCTTCGGCTGCTCCCAATCTGCAAGTTGTCTTATTTGGAAAGTTTCAACTCCAAGGCGCTGAAGCATTTGTTCGTGCTCCGCGAATGCGCCTTGAAGTGCCAATACTGCAATTCTCATTACTTGCCACGCTCAGCCATGAGCACTTCAATCTCGTGCTCGTTGATACCTACCATAGCTTCACCGAGGTCTTCAGAAAGCTCAGCAAGCTTCTTGGCATCGTTATAGTTAGTTACGGCCTGCACGATAGCAGCAGCACGCTTCTCAGGGTTACCGCTCTTGAAGATGCCAGAACCCACGAATACGCCCTCTGCTCCGAGCTGCATCATAAGAGCGGCATCAGCAGGAGTTGCAACGCCACCAGCAGCAAAGTTTACAACTGGCAATTTGCCGTTTTCGTGTACATACTTAACCAACTCATAAGGAACCTGCAACTGCTTAGCAGCCTCGAAGAGTTCGTCCTCAGCCATTGACTTGAGACGACGCATCTCGCTCTGCATCATACGCATATGGCGTACTGCCTGAACAACATCACCTGTGCCAGGCTCACCCTTTGTACGAATCATTGTGGCACCTTCTGCAATGCGACGAAGAGCTTCGCCAAGATTTTTTGCTCCGCACACAAAAGGAACGGTAAACTTTGTCTTGTCGATGTGGTAAACATCATCTGCTGGAGAGAGAACCTCACTCTCATCAATATAGTCGATAGCAATAGCCTGAAGTATCTGAGCCTCTGCGAAATGACCAATGCGACATTTTGCCATTACAGGAATAGAAACGGCTTCCTGAATGCCCTTAATCATTTTGGGGTCGCTCATACGTGAAACGCCACCTGCTGCACGAATATCAGCTGGAATACGCTCAAGCGCCATTACAGCACATGCACCTGCAGCCTCTGCGATGCGAGCCTGCTCTGGAGTAGTAACGTCCATAATAACACCGCCCTTAAGCATCTGAGCCAAGTTGCGGTTCAATGTTTGTCTGTTTTCTGTCATAATGTTATTAAGTAAAATGTATTTAGATTATTTTAAATCTTATTCTGAAAGAGTGCTTCATTTCGTCCCAATTTGTGCCGAGCATCACAAATTTACCTATCTGTGAAGTTGAACGCACGTGTTTGCCAATGCACGGACAAGCGTCATAGTCGCCAATTCGCACAATACGCAAATTCTCTGAGGCATCCTCTGGCAAACGATCAAGACTTATATCGTCGGGAATATGATTACGATCTACCACTTCATACTTTACGGGGAGGTCTTCCTCAATGAGTTCATTCATGCGCACTTCAATCTCTTTCTCTTCCTTGCGCGAAGGTTTGTGGTCGAGGATGAAACTGATTTTGCTTTTCTTGCGTTCAATGTGCGCATTGCGCGAGCGCTCGCATCCGAACATTCTCACCATTGTTTGGTTGAGTAGATGTTCTGCCGTGTGGGCAGGTGGGTACTCTTCCTTGTTGTGTGCGTTGAAAATCTCTTCTGTCTCCATACTCAATTGCATTTTAAGTATTACACATTTATACGCATCCACGTCCACGTTGACGGATGTAGTAGAGCCGAAGTGTACTGCCACGTTTGTACCAGAGAGCAAATCTGTAGCCACAACATCCTTGCGCGGAATATGAAGGAAAGTGAAAGCGTGGTCGGGTATATTTACCGTTAGCGATGCCTTCGCTCCGTCGAAGTTAGCGACAACAAATAACAATTCGTTGTTGGCTTTTCGCAAGAAAGCGTATTGACGTTCGGCAATATGTTCGTTGACGTACATCAAATCGAAGAAGTCGCCCTCACTTACAGTTTTCTCTGCATTAGCTATGTTGAGCACTTCAGAGTAAAGACGTGAGAGTTCACACTCTTCATCGGTTGACTCTTTAGAAACAAAAGCACGATACAGAGACGGAACAGTCCAATAATCGAATATAGTTGTTCTGCCGTCGCAACCGCTGAATCCTTCTTCGTCCATACCACGCTCGCCATACTCCTGACCTGCATATACCATGAACGGATTCTTGCGCATAAGCACATTTGCAACAAGAGCTGGGTAAGCACGGAATGCATCGCCAGCAAAGTAGTTGCTTGCAATGCGCTGCTCGTCGTGGTTCTCAAGGAAGTAAAGCATATGTTCGCTGATATCGTCCACCCACTGCCATGCTGTGGTGATTTTAGAAGTTGGACAACCATCGCAGATTATGCTACGCATCGTGTCGTACATGCCCACCTTATCATATAGATAGTCGAAGCCTGCAGCCACGTAGTGACGATAATCCATGGGGTTATATACTTCTGCGATAAACAATATGCCAGAGTTGATGGCTTTCACCTTAGCGATAGCCCAACTCCAAAACGCGGTTGGCACCATCTCTGCCATATCGCATCGAAATCCGTCTACTCCTCTTGCTGCCCAAAACAATAGAATGTCAAGCATCTTCTGCCATGTGTTTGGCACCGGCGAGAAATGCTCTGAACGTCCTCCTGCGTCACAATAGTCAACACCGTAATTGAGTTTTACGGTTTCATACCAATCGTTCTTGCCAGGATATGCATCGAAGTGATCATTACCTGTTGCTTTTGCAGGGTATTCGGTGTAAGGTTCGGATTCTCCTGCGTAGAGGTCTATGCTTGGGGAGAACTGCTGTCCTACATTATAATAGAAGTTGTTATCAGAGCTAAATCCCATCGACTGGTTGTCTGTTGCTCCAAGGTCAACGATTCCTTCTGGTTTTACAACCGAGTGATATTGACGAGCAACATGATTAGGCACGAAGTCGATGATTACTTTCATGTTTGCCTTGTGAGTACGCTCTACGAGTGCGTCGAATTCCGCACTACGCTCATTCACATCTTCTGCAAGGTCGGGGTCTACATCATAATAGTCGGTTATAGCGTATGGCGAACCCGCTCTACCCTTCACTACAGCAGGGTGTTGTCGAGGGATACCGAACGAAGAATAGTCTGTCATAGAAGCATGGCGAATGATTCCCGTGTACCATACATGGGTGATACCTTTCGCACGAATCTGCTGGAGTACTTCGTCGGAGAAGAAGTTCATCTTTCCACAACCGTTCTCGGCAATCGTACCATTCTGCTTGCACACATTGGTACGATTGCCGAACAATCGTGTAAAAATCTGGTATATTATGATTTTCTGCTGAGCCATGTCAATTAGATGATACCGTGGGCAGCCACAGTCTTATCGATACGACCAATCATTCCCTGAAGAGCCTTACCTGGACCACACTCTGTGAAGTCGTTTGCTCCTGCCTTAATCATATTCTGTACGCTTGCAGTCCAACGTACACTGCTTGTGAGTTGGGCAATGAGGTTTGTCTGAATCTCAGCAGGGTCGGTGTGTGGCTGTGCGTCCACATTCTGGTATACGGGACACTTCGGCTCAGAGAATGTTGTTGCCTTGATTGCCTTTTCAAGCTCTTCCTTTGCTGGTTGCATCAGCGGAGAGTGGAATGCTCCACCAACCTTCAGCGGCAGAGCGCGCTTAGCACCTGCAGCCTTCAGTTTCTCGCAGGCAGCGTTGATTGCATCAACATTACCGCTGATAACGAGCTGACCAGGGCAGTTGTAGTTGGCTGCAACAACGATGTTACCATCGGTGCTAACCTCTGCACAGATCTCCTCTATTTTCTCGTCTGGCAAACCGATAACAGCAGCCATTGTACCAGGGGCTGCCTCACAAGCCTTCTGCATTGCAATGGCACGTGCAGAAACCAACTTCACGCCATCCTCAAAGCTCAATGCGCCTGCTGCAACAAGTGCAGAAAGTTCACCAAGCGAATGACCAGCTACCATTGTCGGTGCGAATTCGTCACCAAGACAAAGAGCTGAAATAACGCTATGAAGGAATACTGCAGGTTGTGTAACCTTTGTTTGAGTAAGCTCTTCGTCTGTACCCTCAAACATAATATCAGTGATGCGGAAGCCCAGGATTTCATTAGCTTTCTCAAAAAGTTCCTTTGCTTTCTCGTTATTATCGTACAGGTCTTTGCCCATACCTACAAACTGTGATCCTTGTCCAGGAAATACAAATGCTTTCATTCAAATTCTTTTATTTAATATTAATATACTCTTAATAACACACAAAAACCTTCATTCCAAGCAAACTTGATAGTTAAGGTTTGCGCATATTTTATGCAAAGATACAAAAAATGTAACAATCGCTATCGATATTTGATTAATTGTTGCTAAAAAATACTAACTTTGCAGTTGTAAGGCTTTGATGACACCCCATCATCAAGTCAACACCACTTACAAATTAGCATTAAACACTCTACATTTAAATATATGAATATATATAAATTGCGGCACGCTATACTGACACTTCTAATATTTACATTGTCAATTGCACATCTGTCCGCTCAGATTAAATGGAATTCTGCGTATCAAGCATATATTGATCAATATAAAGACCTTGCCATTGAGCAAATGCTGAAATATAACATTCCAGCAAGTATTACTCTGTCGCAAGGTTTATTGGAAAGTGGAGCTGGAAAGAGCTGGCTCACCAAATCGTCAAACAATCATTTCGGAATCAAATGTCATGGTTGGACAGGTCGTCGTGTGTTTCACGATGATGATGCACGCGGAGAATGCTTTAGAGCTTACGATAATCCCCGACAGAGTTTTGAAGACCATAGCCGTTTTCTTGCTACACAATCACGCTACGCACGCCTGTTTTCTTATTCGCGAACCGATTACAAGAGTTGGGCACGTGGACTGAAGCAGTGTGGTTATGCAACAAATCCTCAGTATGCTTCAAAACTGATACAGATAATTGAGCTCTATCAGTTGGACAAGTTTGACAAAGCTACGAGGTTCGATCAGTTTATGGTTAAACATTCAACGGAGGATGGCTTAGCTCCCGATGGCACATTCCACGTTATAAAAGCATACAACCATAACTATTATATAATAGCACGTAAAGGCGATACGTTCAAATCGCTTTCAAAAGAACTATGTATTGGTAAACGAAGACTCGCAAAATACAACGAACGTTATTATAAAGACGAGTTAAATCCTGGCGACATTATTTATTTAAAGCGAAAAAGAAAGAAAGCCACAAAGGAATACAAAAATGTGCCACACGTCGTAAAGAACGGCGAAAGCATGTATTCCATAGCTCAAAAGTATGGCATTCGTTTGTCAAGTCTGTATAAGAAGAACGGACTTAGTCCCGACTTTGAGATAAGAGTTGGTGACAGACTTAGAGTTTATTAATGATAGTATCGGTCGTTACGCATACATACATCCATCAACCGATACCAACATCCGCAACGATTGATACGTATATGTGTAACAATCGTTGCGGATGTTTTTTACTCATTTTTCATATGTGTCGATTTCTTCTTCAAAGAATTTGTCGAATATATCCATTAATGCATTCTTATCGTTTATAATCTCGCGTATCGCTTTAAGTTTATCTGTGTTTGGCGAGTTCGGTAACCACAGACGTATATATCCATGTGTGGAATACTTATGGTCTAGATGCTCAAAGAAGCGTTTCTTTTGTTCTTCTTTATTGTATTCTGGATAATGACTCAATCCATACTGTATCGTACGGCGGAATATGTGTATAGGCTCAAGATCTCTATCGGCTTCGGCTACAATCTTGCCATAAATGCTACGTGGCGCATGTGAGGCTGATGCACGATGGTCTTCCACAGCTTCCTTCATTATACGCAATTGTTCGGGTGAAAACCAACGCTGAAGACGGCGATCTGCCATAAGTATTTTGCCGCTTTGGATGTGGTGTACAGCACGCGGACCCTCAAGTCCAAGGTCGTGATAAGCGGCAATCGTATATGCCATATTGATGTCTGCACCACATTTTAAAGCAAGTTCAAGCGACTGCTTTATTACATGATTGACATGTGACAATCGGTGTGCTTTATCAAAAGAATTATAGCGGGGTAATATATTTTGCTCGACAAATTCCATCAGATCGAGACTTACGTTTCTTCCATTCATGTTTCGAAAACTTTTATTTTAATTGCAAAATTAATCTATTATGGTTAATTTTGCAAGAACAAACTCAACTAATATTAATAAATAAGATGAACGAATCGAATGTAATAACCAATTCTTTTAAAGCGTGGTTTCTTGCAGCACGCCCGAAAACACTCACGGGGGCTGCTGTACCTGTGATGATAGGCATTGCTGCCGCTATTGCTCAATATGGTGATACAGTACGAGTTGGTGCTGCTGTACTCTGTATGCTCTTTGCTCTCGTGATGCAGATTGATGCCAACTTCATAAATGATTATTTCGACTTTATGAAAGGTACAGACGACGAGAAGCGTCTCGGGCCTAAGCGTGCATGTGCGCAAGGCTGGATTACGGCTGCTGCAATGCGCCTCGGGCTTCTTTACACTACTCTTTTAGCTTGTGCTATCGGTCTTCCACTTATATATTATGGTGGTTGGGAGATGATACTCATAGGTGTAGCTTGCGTCGTATTTTGCTTCCTATACACTATCTCGTTTTCATACATCGGACTTGGTGACGTTCTTGTGCTCGTATTCTTCGGTCTATTACCGGTCTGCATGACGTATTGGCTTGTGTCTCCTCCAACGCCACTTATGTCAATACCTTGGCAGGTGATTACATTGTCCGCAGCTTGTGGTCTGGTTATAGATACACTACTTGTAGTGAACAACTACCGAGACATTGACAACGACAGACGTGCTGGCAAACGCACGCTCATTGTTCGTATTGGCGAGCATGGCGGCTTGACACTCTATGCTATTCTTGGATTTATAAGCACTATTTTGGCGTTAATTGGTATGACATTCCTTAATTGGCAGGATGAGCAATACGCGAAGTTGATTATATTGCTTTATTTGCCATTTCATATTGCGACATTCACGGAGATGCGCCGTATACGAAAAGGTGCAGAACTGAACAAAGTGCTTGGCATGACTGCTCGCAATATGTTGATATATGGCATTCTGGTCACCATTGGATTACTCGTATAAGCACACTCCATTATTCATGTGCATATAATTAATCAATGAGTAGGCAATAAATTCACGTAAATAGCATAAAAAAATTTATAAAAACTTGTAGGATATAACTAAAGTATATACTTTTGCAGCGAAAATTGCGATGGGATAAATATAAACGCCTATCATAACAAGCAAATCAAGTAACAAATAATAAGACTTTAATAATATATGAAACAACAAAAAGCTCTGACACTCAAGACACTAACAAAGAGTAATGTATGGGAAGTTGAAGAAAATGACATCTTCAGAATGTGGGAAACAGCAGAAAAAGAGTCGGATTTCAAAGACAACCGCAATCATTATATTGACGTTATACGTAGTGCCTTTGAAATAGAAGAAATAAAAATAGACAAGCCGGAGGTAATAAAGAAATATGAAGCACGCGACTTTAAGGTCGGAAATATACACTTTGACGACAACGACAACAAAAAATGGGGCATTAAGAAGCGTGCAATCAACCGCATCACAGATCTTACATACGAGAATATACATCATATTTCTGCTGCAAAACTTATTGAAGTTCTTGATCGTAACTTCGGCGGTGGTTGGGATTCATTGTCGCAGAGCGTACAGGATATAATCGAGTCTGGTTTCGATATTAGCACGACAACCTTACCTAAAGATCGTCTGCACAAACCTGGTGGTATGTACGATAAAAAAGTTAATGATGGCTATGAGGTTCTCGAAATAACCAAGGGACTTTGGGTTGAAGCTATTTTTGCAAAGGCAAAACCAAAAGTAGAAAATCACCATAAGTATGATGACGATAACGACTCTATGAACAATGGATTTGGTGACAACTATGACGAAGATTTTGAAGATGAGAATCCAAGTGAAAACTCTTATGATGATGACGACGATGACGACTTCGATGAGGACAAATTAACAGAGGAGAGCTATCGTACTACATTTGAAACAGAAGAAGATCTCAACCTTGAAGCAGAGGACGTAGCGGATGATGACTATTAATAATCTGCTGCTTCAATAAGTATAAGAAACGATAAAAACATAGCTTATTTGCACTAATGCGTAAAATATTGCACATAACTTTTGGCATTGTGCAAATAAGTATGTACCTTTGCACAAACTTTTTATTATTGTGCAAATGATTGAAATACCAAGTTTTAACGAACTTATAGAAAAGAGTATTATCTCTAATTGGGATAAGGATGCTCTTACCGATTTTAAAGGCGCAACTTTACAGTATCATGATGTAGCTCGCAAGATTGAAAAGCTCCACATTATGTTTGAAAGTAGTGGTGTGCAGCGTGGTGACAAAATTGCGCTCTGCGGACGTAATAGTTCCAATTGGGCTGTAGCTTTCCTCGCAACACTTACCTACGGTGCTGTAGCTGTACCTATTCTTCATGAGTTCACAGCCGATCAGATTCACAACATTGTAAACCATAGTGAAGCAAAGTTGCTCTTCGTTGGTGACTATGTTGCTACAATCATCGACCAAACAAAGATGCCCGACCTTGAAGGCATTATCTACATCCCCGACTATTCGCTCGTAGTGTCTCGTACTGATAAGCTTACTTATGCTCGCGAACATCTTAACGCTATGTTCGGTGAGAAATATCCTAAGTTCTTCCGTAAGGAGCACGTACACTATTACAGAGAGCAAAGCCCAGAGGAACTGGCGCTTATCAACTACACTTCTGGCACTACCGGTTTCTCTAAGGGTGTTATGATTCCGTACCGCGCAATGTGGAGCAACTACGACTTTGCTATGACTGCCGTAGCCAAGCACATTAAGAAGGGCGATAATGTCATCAGTATTCTCCCTATGGCGCACATGTATGGCATGGCGTTCGAATTCCTCTTCGAATTCCTCTTCGGCTGTCACGTATTCTACCTTACACGCGTTCCTTCTCCGGCTATCATTGCTGCAGCATTCGCAGAAGTAAAACCGGCAATCATCATTGCTGTACCCTTGGTTATCGAGAAGATTATCCGCAAAAAGGTGCTGCCTAAGCTTCAGACAAATCGCATGCGTCTGTTGCTCAACATGCCGTTCGTAAACAAGAAGGTCTTCGAGAAGATTCGCGAGCAGGTAGTAAATGCGTTCGGTGGCAAGTTCTATGAGATTATCGTTGGCGGTGCTGCTTTCAACCAGGAAGTAGAGCAGTTCTTGCAGCGTATTGAATTCCCGTATACTGTTGGTTACGGAGCTACCGAGTGTGCTCCTATTATATGTTATGCAGATTGTCACGACTTTGTTGCAGGTTCGTGCGGCAAGCCCGTTGTACACATGGAGGTTAAGATTGACAGCCCGGATCCGCAGAATGTACCTGGCGAGATTCTTGCTCGTGGTCTTAACGTAATGCTCGGATACTTCAAGAACGAAGAGGCTACAGCACAGACACTCGACGCAGAGGGTTGGTATCATACAGGCGACCTCGGACTTATGGATGCTGATGGCAATGTATTTATTAAGGGACGTTCAAAGAATATGCTCCTGGGCGCATCTGGTCAGAATATCTATCCGGAGGAGATTGAGGATAAGCTCAACTCGCTGAATATGGTTAACGAGTGCATTGTCGTTCAACGTGGCGAGAAACTTGTTGGTCTTGTTTATCCCGACTTCGACGAGGCTGCTACAATGCAGCTCAACGACTCCGACCTTGAGAACATCATGGAGGAGAACCGCCAGGAGCTCAATGCTTCACAACCTCCTTATTGTCGACTTGCTGCAATTGAGATTGTAAAGGAAGAGTTTGAGAAGACCCCGAAGAAGAGTATTAAGCGCTATTTGTACAAGTAAACGCATACAACATTGAAGCATAGCAACATGCTTCTCCATACAAAGAAAAAGGATAATTATAATACGCTATTTAAATATTACAGCAATCATAATTATCCTTTTTTGTTGTTCTATTATCGATTATTTCTTTTCAACTGGAACTGCATACCAATCACCGGTTTCTTTTACGAGCTTACGTCCGAAACTTATCGGATAACCAGGACGTGTTACAGACTGGAGCAACTTGCCGTCTTTCTCCTTCTTTACAGCCATGTCGTTGTACTTGACAATGATACGTGTAGCAAGACGTTTCCAGTTTGCAAGCATCTCGTCTGCCTTTGCGTTGCTGTAGTTGTTCAGGAGTTTCAAAGCTGCAGCCTTGTCTGTCTGATACAAGTCGGCAGCCTGCTTCTCAATCGAAGTCTGATTTGCGAAGTAGCTTGTTTCGAGCGAATCGCGAACTGCCTTAAGTTCCGGGAACAATTGCGAGTAGCGTGGATAGACCATGTTGCTCACCATGTTGCAAAGCCAGAAAGCGTTGTCAGAACTGAATGTAACAGCGTCAGCACCCTTCGTGTTGTAGCATGCAGGCTGAACAGTATTGCCGCAATATACCGGTGTATACGCTACCATGTTTGCATCGTCATTGCCGAACCACAATACGCCACCGATTTCGCGTGGCAACCATGAACGCAACTGCGACACAAATGTGAAAGCAGTCTGCTGCGTAGAGATAGGACGCTCGTTGAAGTATTGTTTACCATCGACTGTGAAAGTCAATGGAGTCGGACGATAAGGCATTTCGTAGATACCGCTACCGATGTTTGTTGTGTCGAGTGCAAGGGCTGTACCCTCATAATGATCGCGCATGCCGTTCTCTACATCAGCCACAGAAAGCTTACGGTTAGGGACAATCCACAAAGGCATGTCCTCTGCATCCTTATCCTTACCCAAAGCCCAAGGCAAATAGCGGTCAAATCCATCAGCATAGTGATTGAAGAAGCTCCAAACACGTGCGTCGCAGAAACGACGACCAGAGAAGTCTGGAAATGCGTATGTATTCTTCCACGAGAACTCAGAATCCTTACCATTGAACCATCCCATCTTACGGGCGTAAGAAATTACGTTCTTCGAGTAAAGCACGTTCTTCTTGTCCTTCATATTGAACTTGCCGATACGGCTTTGGTTTGCATGTGCACAAATAGCATCATCAGGTATGCGCATTGCTACCCAAACAACGCCTTTTGAACCTGCACCAGTGCCCTGCATCTCCATAATCCAAGCTTCATTTGGGTCGCAGATAGAGAAAGTTTCGCCTTCCGAGTTATAACCATACTTCTCTACAAGAGAAGTCATTACGCTGATTGCCTCACGTGCAGTCTTTGCGCGTTGCAAAGTTACGTAAATAAGCGATCCGTAATCAAGAATTCCGGTTGAATCGACCATCTCCTCACGACCGCCATACGTGGTCTCGCCGATTGAAAGCTGAAACTCGTTGATATTACCTATAACGTTATAAGTAACTGGCGCTTCCTCAATCTCTCCATGATACACGCCAGAATCCCAATCGTAAATCTGGCGCATTGTGCCCTTGGGGTGAGTGCCAGCAGGATAATGACAGAGATATCCAAACATGCCGTAATCATCTGCATTATAAGACACCATGACCGAACCATCTACACTCGCCTTCTTACCTACAATGAGGTTAGAGCAAGCGAATGCTCCGCTTGAAGCAAGGAGCATTGCTGCTGAAAGAACTAATGATTTCATAGGCTTCGCTAATTTTATTCGCAAGCCTTGAAGCTCATATCAAGTCCCTTAACCGAGTGGGTAAGAGCGCCAACAGAGATGAAGTCGACACCACACTCTGCATAGTCGCGAATTGTGTCGAATGTGATACCACCACTCGACTCAGTCTCGAACTTACCACCTACAATATCTACAGCCTTTTTTGTATCTGCAACAGAGAAGTTGTCGAGCATGATACGATTAATGCCACCGCAGTTCATTGCCTCTGCAAGCTCATCAAAGTTGCGCACCTCAATCTCAATCTTCAGGTCGAGACCTTTCTCCTTAAGATATTCATGGCAACGAGTAATTGCATTGGTGATACCACCACAGAAGTCAATATGATTATCCTTCAAGAGAATCATGTCGAACAAACCGATACGATGGTTCATGCCTCCACCAATCTTCACAGCCTGCTTTTCAAGCATACGCAAGCCAGGAGTTGTCTTGCGTGTGTCGAGCACGTGAGTTTTTGTGCCCTTCAGACGTTCAACATATTTGTTTGTCATTGTTGCAATACCACTCATACGCTGCATGATGTTCAGCATGAGACGCTCTGTTTGTAGCAGAGAACGAACCTTAGCAGTAACAACCATCGCAATGTCACCCTTCTTTACCGGTGTACCATCGTTGATGAGCACTTCCACCTGCATTGTCGGATCGAACTTTGCAAACACACGTTTTGCCAGTTCTACGCCAGCAAGAATACCATCCTCTTTAATAAGAAGATGCGACTTGCCCATTGCGTTCTCTGGAATACAACACAATGTAGTGTGGTCACCATCACCTATGTCTTCTGCAAATGCTAAATCGATAAGTCGATCTTCTAATTCGTTTACGCTTAACATAATCTTTAAAATTTTTAATTTGTTATTATATTAATATATTATTGTCTTTAAAAGCCTGCAAGCCAACAGCTGTTTTCTTAATAATGATTGTTCCGCCAAGCCAGATAGTAAACGCAATCTCTTTTTCGAGGTGGAACACTCTCTTCACAACGCCATCCTCTATCTCCACCACTCCATTTGCTATGGAATTGTCATCACTAACAATGTGATGGGCTGCATATAGATTACTCATTGCTTTAAGGATTATTGCTTTTGTTTAAGCATTAATGGTTTCTTTGATTGCAGAATGAGACTGCTATCATTAGTTGTTTTTAGCGAGTCTACTTTGTTGCCGTTCGATTGCTCTGCACGCTTTGTATGCATACGTATCAACTTGATGTTCGTAATAAGCAACATCTTCAACGTTGTCTTTGATGTCAAGTTTTGGTTCTGCGTATTATTGTGCAAGAAGAAACCCTTTATGCTCTTTATCTTTAAACGTCCTGTATTATTTATCTGCAAATGATAGTGGGTGCTTGACATAAGCGAATTGCTTATCACCTCTACCGAATCGTTGCTATATGTTACCGCAAGTAATGCAACACCGTCTCGCATTCCATCTTGATAGATAAACTTCGTGTCGAAATCGAGGAATATTCTATCGCCTTCATGGTAGGAAGTATCAGCTTTTATCTCGAATGTCTTACGATTAAAGGCTAAGTATGGTGATAGAATAACGATTGGTGACGACTGCCACACGTTCGTTGTGTCTGAGTTGTTTATAATCTCATCACCTATGCTCAGCTGCGAACCACCATATATAGCCGATTCGTTATTGAGTCGCTCCGCCACTTTATCGTACACATCTTCAAGCAACGTTGTGTGACGAGTATAGTAAACTAAAGACGAATCAAAGTCAGCCTGACTAACCCGGTGTTTCTTTAGAATATATGCTTGATAAGCGCGCATAGCTATAGTGTCGCCTGTTGTATTAACGCTTTGAATACCCTCAGCAATGTGGTAATCGTATATGATATCAGCCATTTTGTTGGGCTGAAGATACTTGCGGGGTATTCCTGGTTTGCAGCTGATGATGCCCAATACGGACATTATAACAATGGCACAATATATAACTCTTTGCATTATGTATATATATTATTTGTTAGAAAACAAAACTTCCAACTGTTTTCTATAGAATAGTAACAAAGTAACTACACCAACGCTGATACATGCATCAGCGAAGTTGAATACGGGGGAGAAGAATACATATTCAGAACCTCCGACATAAGGCATCCACTCTGGCCATGTGGTCTGAATGATTGGGAAGTAGAACATATCTACAACTTTACCATGAAGGAATGTAGAATATCCCTCACCAAACGGAACAAACTGCGAGACTGTGAATGGTGTTGAAGCATCGAATATCAAGCCATAAAACAGACAGTCGATTAAGTTGCCAGCAGCACCTGCAAGCACCATCGCAATTAATACGATGTATCCGATAGGTGCCTCATTTTTCTTGATTATCTTAGCAAGATAGTAACCAATAAAGCCTATAGCAAAGAGACGGAAGAGGCTGAGTACGAGTTTGTTTATGAATTTCATTCCATAAGCCATTCCGTTGTTTTCTATGAATTCGATATAGAACCAATCTGTCACTCGCTTAGCCTCGCCGAGTGTCATATTGGTCTTCACTTCAATTTTTATTATTTGGTCGATAAGCAGTATAGCTATAACAATAGCTATTGCTATCCATGCTTTAAATGTTTTGTTGTTCCGTATCATTGATTATTAAAAATATGGGAGTGTACCAAGTCCTTGCATACGTTATTATATATACAGTCTTGATACACTCACAATTGGTAGCGACTACTACTTTTTACGTGCATTCTTTGATGCGACACTAAGTGTAGCATGGGGTACAACGCGAAGACGTTCCTTTGGAATGAGTTCGCCTGTCATACGGTCAATACCATAAGTCTTATTCTCCACACGCACCAAAGCAGCTTCCAGTCCCATAATGAACTTTTGCTGACGATTAGCCATCTGTGCAATCTCTTCTTTTGATTGCGATGCACTACCCTCTTCGAGAGCTTTGTATGTAGGAGATGTGTCTTCTATGCCATTGCCATCTGTATTACGCAGCTGCTCCATCATCGAATTAAAATCGCGACGAGCAAGGCGCAACTTTTCGTTAATTATCTCGCGGAACTCTTCAAGTTCCTCGTCCGAGTAACGTGTCTTTTCTGCCATGATTGATAGGGTTTAGTAAGATTGAAAATGTAGTTATTTAAAAGTAAAGTGAGGGCGTGCTTGTGCAACACGCCCTCATGTGTTGATTATCATTAGTTCTTAACGATTTTTACGTTCAGCTTGAAATCGTCGATTTCAACCTCTACGCCGTCGTTTTCAGCTACGTTAATATTAAGAGCAAGAACCTGCGACTTTATGTAATCAGCGTAACCTGCGATAGCGTTTTCTATGCGCTCGTTAGGCGAAACTGTTACATGAATACGGTCTGTAATCTCAAGACCCGACTCCTTGCGGATATTCTGAATGCGTGAGATAAGCTCGCGAGCCATACCCTCGTTGCGGAGTTCGTCGGTAAGCTCAATCTCAAGAGCAACTGTCAGGTTGCCCTCGTTGCTTACAAGCCAGCCTGGGATATCCTCAGAGATAATCTCTACGTCAGCCACCTCGACGGTTACGTCCTGACCCTCAACGTTCACAACGATGCTGCCGTTGTTCTCGAAGAGTGCAATCTGCTCCTGATCGAACGCAGAAACAGCTGCTGCGATGCCCTTCATGAGCTTGCCGAACTTCTTACCCATTGTGCGGAAGTTGCACTTCACCTTCTTCACGAGAACGCCGTTGCCCTCAACGAAGCGGAGTTCCTTCACGTTTACCTCGCTAAGAATAAGATCCTTCACAGCCTCGATGTGGCGGCGCTGCTCCTCGCTTGCTGCCGGAACCATGATAGCCTGCAGCGGCTGACGCACAGCGATGTTCACCTTCTTGCGCAGAGCGTGAATCATAGAAGTGATGGTCTGTGCCATACCCATGCGGCTTTCAAGTTCGCTGTCGATGAGACTCTCATCGGCTACAGGGAACTTAGCTAAGTGAACCGACTCTGTGCCCTCAAGCTCGTTTACGCCGAGGTCGCAGTAGAGCTGATCAGCAAAGAACGGAGCGAACGGAGCGAGCAATTTAGCCACGGTCTTAAGACAAGCATAGAGAGTCTGATAAGCAGCCAACTTGTCCTTAGACATGTCTGTACCCCAGAAACGTTTGCGGTTAAGACGAACGTACCAGTTGCTGAGGTCGTTGTTCACGAAGTCGATGATGAGACGACCGGCGCGTGTCGGGTCGTAGTCCTCCATCTCCTTTGTTACATTCTTCACGAGAGTGTTGAGTACAGAGAGCACCCAACGGTCAATCTCCGGACGCTCTGCAACCGGAACAAGCTCAGCCTTAGCGTCGAACTCGTCAACGTTGGCATAGCCGCTGAAGAATGAGTAAGTATTATATAATGTGCCGAAGAACTTGCGACGCACCTCGTCAACACCCTTCGGGTCGTACTTGAGGTTGTCCCAAGGCTCAGAGTTAGTCATCATGTAGAAGCGAACAGCGTCAGCACCGTACTCCTCTATCTGGTCGAACGGATTGACAGCGTTGCCCAAGTGTTTAGACATCTTGTTGCCCTTTGCGTCGAGCACAAGACCTGATGATATTACGTTCTTGAACGCAACCGAGTCGAACACCATTGTAGCGATAGCGTGCAATGTGAAGAACCAGCCACGTGTTTGGTCAACGCCCTCGTTGATGAAGTCAGCTGGGAAGAACTTTGGCGGTATAGCCACGCCTTCGTAGTTGCTGTTTACAAGAGCCTTGCGATCCTCTTCTGTGCCACGAGCCATCTCGCCCTCGAACGGATAGTGGAGCTGTGCGTAAGGCATAGAACCAGAGTCGAACCAAACGTCGATGAGGTCGCTCTCGCGGTGCATAGGCTGACCCTCGTCGTTAACGAGTATGATATTGTCTACATACGGACGGTGGAGGTCTACGCGGTCGTAGTTCTCCTTAGAGTAGTCGCCCGGTACGAAGCCGTTGTCCTTAAGCGGATTAGAAGCCATAACGCCAGCAGCTACAGCTTTCTCGATTTCTGCATAAAACTCTGCGAGCGAACCGATGCACTTCTCGCCGCGCTTGTCGTCGCGCCAGATAGGAAGCGGTGTACCCCAGAAGCGTGAACGCGAAAGGTTCCAGTCGTTGAGGTTCTCGAGCCAGTTGCCGAAGCGGCCCGAACCGGTTGATTCCGGCTGCCAGTTGATAGTCTTATTGAGTTCAACCATGCGCTCCTTGCAAGCTGTGTCCTTGATGAACCAGCTGTCGAGCGGATAGTAGAGAATCGGCTTGTCGGTACGCCAGCAATGCGGATAGTTGTGCACATGCTTCTCTGTGCGGAAAGCCTTGCCATCCTGCTTCAGCTCCATGCAGAGCACTACATTGAGGTCCTCAGCCTTGTCGGAAGCCGCCTTGTCCCAAACGCCGTCGGCGTTGAACTTCGGGTCGTAAGCGTTCTTAACATAGTCGCCTGCGTGATGAGCATAGAGCACCTTGTCAACGCAAGCGTTCAGGAAGTTGTTGTCGAGATCCTCAATAGCGTAGAACTTACCCTGAAGGTCTACCATCGGGCGTGTCTCGCCCTTCTTATTAATAAGGTAGAGAGCCGGAATGTTAGCATCCTTAGCCACCTTGGCATCGTCAGCACCGAATGTCGGAGCGATATGTACGATACCCGTACCGTCGTCTGTAGTAACATAGTCGCCGAGGATTACGCGGAAAGCCTCGCTCTCCATCTCAACAAACTTGTCGCGACCGTCTTCTGAAGCGAACACCTTGTCGGCATGAGCGGCAGCATAGTCGAGAACGAAAGCCGGAGCTTGGTCGTCAACCTTCTCGCACGGCTTAACCCACGGCATGAGCTGAGCGTAGTGCAAGCCCTCGAGCTCAGTGCCCTTCATGCGGTCGACGATGCGCCACGGGCAGAGTTTCTTCTCCTTGTCAAACGGCAGCAACTCGCCCTCTGTGCACTCCTGGTCAGCCTTGAGGTACGACTTAACGAGGTTCTCTGCCATAACAAGTGTTGCAGGCTCGCCGCTATAGAGGTTGTATGTCTCAACTGCCACGTAGTCGATCTTCGGACCAACGCAGAGAGCCACGTTTGAAGGCAATGTCCATGGAGTGGTTGTCCAAGCTACGAAGTAAGGCTTACCCCACTTTGTCCACTCTGCCTTCGGATCCTTAATGAGGAACTGAGCGGTTACGGTCAAGTCCTTAACGTCGCGGTAGCAACCAGGCTGATTAAGCTCGTGAGAGCTAAGACCTGTGCCTGCACCCGGAGAATACGGCTGGATAGTGTAACCCTTGAAGAGCAGGCCCTTGTTGTAGAGCTGCTTCAGAAGCCACCACAGAGTCTCTATGTATTTATTGTCGTATGTGATGTACGGATTGTCGAGGTCTACAAAGTATCCCATCTCCTCAGTAAGCTTGCGCCACTCGGCTGTGAACATCATGACGTTCTCGCGGCACTTGTGGTTGTACTCTTCTGTAGAGATATACTTCTCCGAATCCTTGTTGTCAATATCCTTCTTGGTAATGCCAAGCTCCTTCTCTACGCCAAGCTCAACGGGAAGACCATGGGTATCCCAACCAGCCTTGCGTGGCACCTGAAAACCGTTCATTGTCTTATAGCGGTTGAAGGTATCCTTAATTGCACGAGCAAGCACATGGTGGATGCCCGGATGTCCGTTCGCCGAAGGAGGACCTTCGAAGAAGATGAATTGCGGACAGCCTTCGCGCTCATCGATAGACTTGTGGAAGACATCAAGCTTCATCCACTTGTCTAAAATCTCTTTGTTTGTTTCAACGAGATTGAAACCTTTGTGTTCAACAAATTTGTTCGACATGTTTATATGTGTTTTTATATTTTCTATATTTAAGTTGCAAAGATACGCAAAATCGCGCATATTACGAGCAAAGTATATTGCATTTTAATTAAATGTTTGAAAAAAATGTTCCAACTGCAACTATTATCTTACAATATTATTGATATTCATGGCTCTTAGCGTGATGTTTTAAGCAGGTCAACCTAAACTTTTCGGTAGCTCACACTAAACTTTTGAGTTCGTCAACTTGATGTTTTACAACCGTTCACCGTACGCAATCCAATCGGACGGCGTACGCAATCCAATCAGACATCGAACGCAATCCAATCAGGCGGCGAACGCTACGCGATGCCATGTATTTAGCATTTGCATTGCAAAAAACATGGTTGTAATGCTACAATGCACAATATTTTCAGTAATTTTGCATAGAATAAACAAATCAGTATATATGTCATTAATATTACCGGACGGACTTCCTGCTATAAAGAGTCTGAAAGAAGAAAACATATTTATAGAAAACTGTACTCAAACAGAGGACAGGAGCACACGCAAACTGAGGATAGCTCTTCTCAACATCATGCCGATAAAGGAAACCACCGAGATGGATTTTGCGAGGGTACTCTCCTACTCGCCGCTCAACATAGAATTGACGCTAATGAAGTTGAGAACACACACGCCAAAACATGCTTCACCAGAACACATGGAGCGTTTCTACACCTATTTCGACGAACTAAAAGACGAGAAGTTCGACGGATTTATCGTGACGGGCGCGCCGATTGAGCATCTTGAGTTTGAGGACGTTAGTTACTGGAAGGAGCTTTCGGAGATATTCGTTTGGGCAGACACCAACGTGAAAAGCACGCTCTACATCTGCTGGGCGGCACAAGCCGGACTCTACTATCACTACGGAGTGCAGAAGCACCTGTTGCCTACGAAGAAGTTCGGTATCTTTCGTCAGAAAGTGATGAACCCTACCCTGCCTCTGTTCCGCGGTTTCGACGACACGTTCAATATGCCGCACAGTCGCCATACCGAGGTGCGCGCGGAGGAGATACGCATACACTCGGAATTGGACATCGTAGCCGAGTCGGCGGAGAGTGGAACGAGCATCGTATATGCGCACAACGGCAGACAGATATTCATAACCGGACACATGGAGTATGAGCCATACACGCTCGACAAGGAGTATCGTCGCGACAAGGACAAGCGCGATGATGTGGATGTGCCGCAGAACTATTATATTGACGACAATCCGGCAAACAAGCCTAACGTGACTTGGCGTGCGCACGCCAATCTGCTGTTCAACAACTGGATAAACTATTATTTGCTATGAGTAACGGATTAAGAAAGATAGAACTCTTGGCGCCTGCCAAGAATCTCGAATGCGGCATAGCAGCCATCGACCATGGTGCCGATGCCGTATATATCGGTGCAGCCCAGTTCGGTGCTCGCCAGACTGCCGGTAACAGCACGGATGATATTGCCGAACTAACCCGATATGCGCATCAGTTCGGTGCGGCGGTGTACGTCACGGTGAATACTATCGTCTACGAGAAAGAACTGGCTGCCCTGGAGCATCTATTAAAACAGCTTGTAGAGATGGGCGTTGACGCAATACTGGTGCAGGATATGGCTGTACTCGAAATCTACAAGAAGCTGAAGGCAGAATACGTAGCTCGCGGCTACCGTATGCCGGCTCTGCACGCTTCTACGCAGACCGACAACCGCTCAGCCGACAAGGTGAAGTGGCTGAAGGAGAACGGCTTCGAGCGTGTGGTATTGGCTCGTGAGTTGTCGTTAGAGGAGATTACGGATATACACAAGGCGCATCCTGATGTGGAGCTTGAGGCGTTCGTGCATGGAGCGTTGTGCGTGAGCTATTCGGGTGCGTGCTATGCTTCGCAGTATTTCTTCAACCGTAGTGCCAACAGAGGCGAGTGCGCGCAGTTCTGCCGTATGGCGTTCGACCTGAAGGATAGTGACGGCGAGACTCTCATCGAGGATAGCTATCTGCTTTCGCTTAAGGATATGTGCCAGCTCGACCGTCTGGGCGATTTGCTCGAAGCGGGTGTCTGCTCGCTGAAGATTGAAGGCAGACTGAAGGATGCCAACTACGTGAAGAATGTGGTGGCTACATATAGCGAGGCACTAAACGCTTACATCGCAAAGCATAGCGACAAATTCCGCCGTTCGTCGTTCGGAAAGTGTAGCTATACGTTCACGCCGGCACTTGAGAAGACATTCAACCGCGGATTTACGCACTACTTCTTCAACGGACGACAGAAGGATATCTCGTCGTTCAACACACCGAAGGCTATGGGCGAATACGTGGGGTATGTCAAGGAAATTCGCCGTGGGTCGTTCAATGTGGCAGGTACTGCAATGTTCGCCAACGGCGACGGTCTGTGCTTCTTCAACAGACAGAAGAAGTTGGAGGGTTTCCGCGTAAACCGCGTGGAAAACAACCGCCTCTTTCCTCTCACTATGCCTAAGAATCTGGAGCCGGGCATGGCACTCTATCGCAATAACGACATCGAGTTTGAGCGTGCCATGCAGGGCAAGACATCTACACGCAAGTTGCAGGTAAGATTCGTCGTGGATGTTGTAGACGGCAAACTTACGTTTACAGCCACGGACGAATGCGGACGCAGCGCAAATGTAGTGCTCAACGAAACTCCAGAAAAGGCTCAGAAGTCGCAGCATGACAATATTGTGAAACAGCTCGAGAAACTCGGCAATACAGTTTGGACTGCTAATGAAATCTATATCAACAACTCGGCTGATGAATTCTTCATTCCGTCAAGCCGTCTCGCTGCGGTACGCAGAGAATTACTCGAAGCATTGGAGAATACTCCTGTCTCTAACCATACTGATAAGCAAGCGGTTGGTGAGACTACGACTAATAGCGTAAACGCGAACAATACAGTTTATGCAGACACAATAAATATCGCAAATGTAGCAAACACAACAGCGCAAAACTATTATGCAGCACATGGCGTAAAGAACGCACCAACGGCTTTCGAGTTGAACTCTGACTACAAGGCAGGTAGCACTACGGCCACCTCTGCCGTACCTCCGCTTATGACGTGTCGCTACTGCCTGCGTTACGCTTTGGGCTATTGCGTGAAGAATGGTGGCAAACGTCCCACATGGCATGAACCACTACATCTTGAAGCAAAGAACGGCATACGTGTGCGCCTTGCATTCAATTGTGCAAAATGTCAGATGGAGGTTTACGCAGAATAGTAACAATCTTAATTGAAAAGGAATTAGTTAATGCACAGATTTGTAAAATTCATATCATTACTGATAACAACGATGGCGTTGGTAGGGTGTTACCATTCTAATCCGAATGGTAAAGTTCTGCCTTCGACTGCTTCATCCTCTACGCAGACACATGAAGTGGCAGGATATAATCTCGACAGTGTAAGCGAGATGCAGAACTTCAACTACGAATTTTACAAGACTCACCACTATGCACAGAACTATAACTTCGTTGTGAGGAAAGACTCCATACATCTGCTCAAGCAACAACCAGAGGAGATGCTGAGCAATATGGAAACCGACTCATTTGCAATAAAGAAGAATTCGCACATCGTGGTGGCTGACATAAAGATACTGAAAGACGACCCAATAGACTCGGTTTGGATTGAAATAGCAAGCGATCAATACGAATTTGGCTGGATACACGAGAGCGAATTACTAAAGTCGGTGGTACCTGACGATCCCATATCACAGTTCATACTGACGTTCTCCGACGTACACCTGCTCATATTCCTCATCATTATCAGTTTGATAGCAGGAGGCTATGTTGTGTATCGCCTGCAACGTCGCAAAGTAAAGGTAGTACATTTCGACGATATCGACTCGTTCTATCCTACCCTGTTGGCAATAACCGTAGCTGCAGCAGCTACGTTCTATTCGAGTATCCAGCTCTTTGCACCCGACACATGGCATTACTTCTACTTCCATCCCACGCTGAACCCATTTGCCTTGTCGCCAATACTCGCTGTGTTCTTGATATCGGTATGGTCAATGATGATAATCCTCATCGCCACCATTGATGATGTCTATCATAAGCTTTCGCCAACAGCAGCCACACTATACCTCTGCCGATTGGCAGCAGTCTGCGCTGCCAACTATATAATATTCAGCATTACCACATTATATTATATAGGATATGTAATATTGGTTGCATATATATATTATGCATTAAGAGTATACGCACGCAACAACTACTTTAAATACGTATGTGGTAATTGTGGAGCAAAGCTACATAAAAAGGGAGAATGTCCAAAATGTGGAGCTATGAATTCATAGCTCCACATTTTAGAATAAGAATGTACCACCAAAGGCAAGTATTACGTATCGTAAGAGTTTTCCTACGGCTATTGTCGTAAAAGCGATAGGTATGTTTGCCTTCATTAGTCCAAGCATAATGGTTATGGCACTTCCAAGAATCGGAAGAAATGCAAATATACCCATGAATGCACCTCTACCACCCATGAAGTGCTCTGCCTTTTTCAGGCTCTCTGCACTAACGTGCAGATATTTTTCAATCCATTCGAGTTTACCTAATCGTCCTACACCATAGTTGAAGTAAGATCCTAACGCATTGCCAATTGTTGCATATATCACGAGCGGAAGCGGCTCAAGACCTGCTGCTTGCAATGCGAGCATAACAGCCTCACTACTGAATGGGAAAAAACTACCCGCTAAGAACGATGCAACTAACATTCCCCAATATCCCCAGTCTATAAGAAAATTTAAAAGAGTGTCCATACGTTGCCTATTGTTATGCCAAGGGTTATTAATATGATTATGTAGAATGAAACATTTGTAACCTTTGTATTCGTGAGCGCAATATAATGTGCTATCATTGGAGCAGTATTGACAATCAACAATGTCAAGAGAGGCTCTATCAGATTGGGTTGAAGCGCAATAAACACCATCAAACAAAGATTCATAACCGAGAATATCTCGAACAGCATACGCGTGCGGATTTTGTCCTTATAGTTGTTCAAGCGGAAATGTATCATACCTGTAATGGAAAGCAACGCAACAAAACACAGGGTAAATATCTCTGCACGGCTCACTACTTGCCAGTCGGCTAATGGTCCAAATTCAAGTAAGGCTTCAAAATGTGGTACTATCAGTAATGCATTACCTGAAAACACTCCGTAGGCAGCGATGAACCAATAGGGCAATATTAGTCCTAAGAGTGAAGCCACAATCATACGCACATTACCTGCCATAATGTTAGTGAATAACAAAACCCATATAATCGGCACAAAATATAAGGTTTGAACAAATATAACACTCATTGTTCCCAATATCGCAAAGGCATAGAAAATTCTGCCAACAGCCCTCCCCTCCTGATAGATACTAAAGAAGAAAATGTAAAAAGCGATGGCAAGAACAGAAATAATGCTATTCGCAATATCTTCAAAAAGAAAGAACGCCATGGTCATAAGTACAAGATACGAGCATGAAACCATGCGGCTGAATATACGAATCAAGGCGTTCACATTATTCAACTGGAACATTAGGTAACCTGCAAAACCAAGCAAGGCCACCTGCAACCACCTGCCACCGCCAAACATACCTGACAGTGCACACATGATTAGTACATAAACAGCGGTTGCAGGGAGCGCAATGCGACTCTCTGCAACCTTATTTTGAAATCTTTTAACGTTCAAATCTAATGAGAATTATAAATCCTGACCGATGTCTCTACGGAAATACTTGTCCGTAAACTCTATCTTCTGTGCTTGAGTGAATGAGTTCTGCAAAGCCTCTGACTTGTCCTTGCCATAAGAACTTACGGCAATAACACGTCCACCGTTTGTCACAACCTTGCCGTTTTGCATCTTTGTACCTGCGTGGAACACTACAGAGTCTTCAACCTTATCAAGACCAGTTATCTCGTAGCCCTTTGCATAAGTCTGCGGATAGCCACCGCTAACGAGCATTACGCAGACAGCTGCACGTTCGTCAAACTCAATGTCGCGCTTATCAAGGTTACCCTCTGCAACACCTTCAAACAAGTCGACGATATCGCTCTTCAGACGCAGCATTACGGTTTCGGTTTCTGGATCGCCCATTCGGCAGTTGTACTCAATAACCATAGGTTCACCCTCGACATTGATAAGTCCGAAGAAGATGAAGCCCTTGTATTCGATGTTTTCTTCAGCAAGACCCTCTACTGTCGGGCGAATGATGCGATCTTCCACTTTCTGCATCCATTCCTTTGTTGCGAACGGAACCGGAGATACGCTGCCCATACCACCAGTGTTAAGACCCGTATCATGCTCACCGATGCGTTTGTAGTCCTTTGCCTCGGGCAGAATCTTATAGTTCTTACCATCAGTCAAAGCAAACACAGAGCATTCTATGCCGCTAAGAAACTCCTCAATTACCACACGGGCAGAAGCGTTGCCGAACATACCACCAAGCATCTCCTTAAACTCCTTCTTTGCCTCTTCGAGGGTTGGAAGAATAAGAACGCCCTTGCCTGCACACAGACCATCTGCCTTCAGTACATAAGGAGCCTTCAATGTCTCAAGGAACTTCAGACCTTCTTCTACTGTTGTGCCGTCGAATGTCTCGTATTTTGCCGTCGGGATGTTATGGCGCTTCATAAACTGCTTTGCAAAATCTTTGCTGCCTTCCAGAACAGCACCTGCCTTAGACGGACCGATAACCGGAACGTTCTTTGTGCGCTCGTCGTTCTTGAAGTCATCATATACGCCCTTCACCAATGGATCTTCCGGTCCGACAATTACCATGTCTACACCATTCTCCACAACGAAGTTCTTCAAAGCCTCAAAGTCATCGGCTTTAATATCTACATTCTCACCGACATTCTGTGTGCCTGCGTTACCTGGAGCGATAAAGAGTTTCTCCACCTTTGCGCTTTGAGCGATTTTCCAGGCCAATGCGTGCTCACGGCCACCGCTTCCTAACAATAGAACTTTCATTATATAATAATGTTTAATGATTAATGATTCGTGTTTTGTTGAAATTGCAGGAGGGTGTAACGGCAAATAGTTTAAGATGTTTACCGGCCGTTACGCCCTCCTGTTTATATAGATATTATTTCAAGTAATCCTCGAAATACTGTGTGATGCGCTCGTGCAAATGTACACTCTGATGACCGCGCATATTATGAGGCTCGCCTGGATACAAGAAGAAATCAGGCTGTGTGCCTGCGCCGATACATGCCTTGAGGAAAGTAAGGCAATGCTGCGGCACGCAAGTCGGGTCGTTATAACCCTGGATAATCTGGAGTTTACCCTTCAAGTTTTTGGCAGTATTGAGCAAAGATGTCTTTGCATAGCCCTCCGGGTTCTGCTGCGGTGTGTCCATATAGCGCTCGCCATACATCACCTCATACCACTTCCAGTCGATAACCGGACCACCAGCAACACCAACCTTGAACACGTCAGGATAGTTTGTCATAAGCGAAATGGTCATGAAACCACCATAGCTCCAACCATGAACGCCGATGCGGTCGGCATCTACGTAAGGAAGCGATTTGAGGTATTCAACCCCCTTCAACTGATCCTTCATTTCTTCCTGACCAAGCTGGCGGAATGTAACCTGCTCAAACTCCTTGCCACGATGCTCAGAGCCTCGGTTGTCGAGAATGAAAAGAACATATCCTTTCTGTGCCATGTATGTTTCCCAACTGCGACTGCTATAGTGCCAGCGAGCATCAACGTTATGTGCGTGTGGACCGCCGTACACATAGACAACAGTAGGATACTTCTTGTTCGGGTCGAAGTCTACCGGCTTAACCATACGCCAATAGAGGTCGGTTGTGCCGTCAGCAGCCTTCACAGTACCGCAGGTGTATTCAGGAACCTTATATCCCTTCCAAGGATCTTCCGCCTTAAAATAAGAGAAGCATTTGCCGTTTGCAACATTCACAATAGCAATATTGCGCGGAACATTTGGCTCCGAATAGTTGTCGTAGATATACTGTCCGCTCTTGCTCAAAGATGCAGAGTGCCAGCCCTTGCCACCTTCGTCCATACGTGTACGCTTGCCTGTTTTCAAATCAACAAAGAAAATGTTGCATTGAATCGGACTAATCTCGTTAGAAGAGATGATAATGCCCTTACGCTTTGCATTGAAGCCAAGGAAATCAAGAACTTCCCAATTGCCTTTGGTTATCTGCTTCACATCGAGCGACACGGTATTGCCTGCCATGCGGCTACCCGACTTGCCGATTGAGCAAAGATACAGATGGTTATAGCCATCTTTTCTGCTCTGCATAAGGAATGAACTGTTGTCCCAAGGCAAGAAAACGATAGGATGAAGCGGCTCTACATACTTTGCGTCTGTCTCGCGGTAGAGTTCGCCAGTCTTTTCGCCAGTTGATGCGTCATAGCTTATGAGACGGCAATCGTTCTGGTCGCGATTAAGCTCAAACATATACACGGTCTTGTCATCTGGCGACCACGCAATGTTTGTGAAGTAACGATCCGTTGGATCACCTGCCTTTAGATAAACAGTCTTGCCAGTGTTTATATCAAACACACCAACAGTAACCTTGTGGCTTGTCTCGCCAGCCATCGGGTACTTCTCAGGAGCAAGAGTTGCTATGCGCGACTTGCCATTCTCCGGCTGGAAGCTAACTTCTGGTATATTTACAAGTGGATAGTCTGTCACCATGCTCTGGTCCATGCGATAGAAAGCAAGTTTCTCACCGCTGTCGCTGAAGAATGTGCCCTTACGGATTCCAAACTCATCACGATGAACGCTCTGACCGTAGACAATCTCACGTGAACCGTCAGTAGACAACTGCCACTTCTGGTCGCCACGTGATACATAGAGATTGTTATCCTTAAGATAAGCGATAGCATCGCTCTTTGCGTTCATCTCAAGCATATACTCGCCGTCAACGAACTCGTTACATTTCTTCAATGAGCCACTCTTGAAGTCGATGGTATATATGCGCTCGCCGGTGTTAACCACAACGAGCGACTTGTCGGCATAAGGGAAAGATGCGCCACGCAAAGAGCGCACTTTGATATCCTTTGTCGGACCAGCCCATTGGTTAACCTGACTTACCGTGAAGAGCAGTGTCTCCTTGCCGTTCTGCTTGTTCACAAGATAGCAAGCGTCAGATTCAACCCGCACAAGCTGCTCGCCCCACCACACGCAGTTACGGTTCTGGGGCACGAAGTTGCGATAGTTCTTACCACCGAAGTTGAGATCTTCAAGTGTGAAAGATTTCAACTCCTGAGCATTCATGTTAAGCGAGGTGAACAACCCCAGCAAAACTGTAAAAAACTTAATCTTCATTGTCAAAATCTCTGTTAGAACGTTTTCTGTCACTCTTGCCATAGCGTGAGCCCTTGCCGAAAGACTTGCCGCCCTTGTCGTCGAAGCCTTTAGACTTAAAGCCCTTGCCTTTGAAATCTTTATCGTCACGATCGAAGCGGTCGCGTCCCCTTCTGTCGTTTCCGCCACGGCGTTCATCGCTCTGCTTGCGACGCTCTATAGAGTGGAATTTGAATGAACGGATATCTGACTCTGCATTTTCCTCGTCCTCATCGAGGCGTTTCTTGAACTCGCGGTTCTTCTTGAAGCGATGCTTCTCTGCCATCTGTCGTTTTTCGTCCTCAGTCTTCACAATGCCACCCTCCTGACGGAAGTCCTTCATGGTGCCGTCGAAGATTGCGTACTTGCGGAATTCACACTCCAAAGATCCGTTATAAACCGGAATCTTGATAGACGGCTTCAAGCCGATAGCCTCGAAACATTCCTCACGATAACTGAGTACCCAAGCCTCGTTGCCCATGAAAGCGTGCTTCAGACGCTCGCCAATCATCTTGTATGTATTGAGCAAGTTCGGCGTAGAGATACGCTCACCATAAGGCGGGTTAACAACAAGCAGACTCTTCTCCTTTGGCTGAGTGAAGTCCTTGAAGTCGGCGTTCTCTACCGTAATATCATTAGAAAGACCAGCTGCGCGCACGTTCAGACGCGCTGTGTTTACAGCTTTCATGTCGATATCGTAACCATAGATGTGGTGTGTGAACTCACGCTCCTGCGAATCATCGTTGTAGATTGTATCGAACAACTCAGCATCGAAGTCAGGCCACTTCTCGAAAGCGAACTCCTTGCGGAAGATACCAGGGCTCATATTGTGAGCAATAAGCGCGGCCTCTACGAGCAAAGTACCCGAACCACACATAGGATCGATAAAGTCGGTCTCGCCACGCCAGCCCGTCATAAGAATCATACCTGCAGCAAGCACTTCGTTAAGCGGAGCTTCAACCGACTCCTGACGATAGCCGCGACGATGAAGCGACTCGCCACTTGAGTCAAGTGACAATGTCGCATCAGCCTCTGCTATATGGATATTCAAGCGGATGTCTGGGTTGCTGACAGAAATATTAGGGCGTGTACCAGTATTCTCACGGAATTGGTCGACGATAGCGTCCTTGACCTTATATGTAACGAAACGTGAGTTGCGGAATTCTTCAGAATACACTACAGAATCGACTGAGAAAGTCTTTCCCTTTTCGATGTACTTACTCCAATCGATTTTCTTTACCTCTTCATAAACCTCATCAGCCGAGCGAGCCTTGAATCTTGCGATAGGCTTTAATATACGAATAGCTGTGTGAAGTTGGAAGTTTGCACGATACATCATTTCTTTGTCACCTGTAAATGACACCATACGACGACCTATCTGTACATTGTTTGCACCCAATTGGGTAAGTTCTTTTGCCAATACCGGCTCTAAGCCCATGAAGGTTTTGGCAATAAGTTCGAATTCATTCATATTTTTAATAAAAGCAATTGTTTCTTACGAAAGTTTAATCGGTACAAAATTACGAATAATTATCAAGAAACTACAATGATATAAATACAAACTTCAAAAATAAAACACATAAAAAGAAAAAGCGACCCATAATTGAGTCGCTTTTATAATAAATCAAATATTTGAGCCGATACCCGGACTCGAACCGGGGACCCACGCATTACGAATGCGTTGCTCTACCAACTGAGCCATATCGGCTTCTACTATTTGCTCAAATGCGATGCAAAGGTATCGTTTTTTTTCCTATACTGCAAATTTATACAGCCTTTTTTGGTAAAAAACTTTCTTGCAAGCGTCTTGTTAGAACCTGTAGCCAAGCGTAAGTATCAGTTGATGATGCTTGTTGCTCACCTTCTGACCATCGCAGAAGTTGTCGTATCCAGGGTAATATTTGCTTTGATCACCATTAACAGCATCTAAGTCAGAGTAGCTCATAAATGGGAAGAACTCACCAGTTGTACGACTATACTGATATGCCAAGTCTATAGAGAACTTCTTATACGTATAACCTGCACCTGCAGTCACTCGATTTGTCGCATTCCAATTAGTATAATCGGTTGACGAACTATAATAAGTGCTATACGAGTTCAATGTTCCATCCTTGTAACCATTCTTGTTATACATCGGCGAGACATAGTTGTAACCAAGGCGCACTGCAAGATTTGGCATAGGCTTGTACTCAGCACCCACCTTCACCGTAGATACGCCCTTAAGCACATTCTTTATGTTGCCCTTCATTGCCTGGTCGCGTGAGGATTCTTCGTAGTAATTACCCCAATAGTCGTAAACGCCACCTTCATTTACGCGAATATCCGAATAGCTATAGTCAGCATATTCATAGGTGGCACCCAAAGCCAAGTGTTTACCTACCGTGTATCCAAGACTTCCGCCAAAACGCCAAGGGGTATAGAACTTATAATCGTATCGTCCGCTTGTGGACTTGTTACCGTTACCACAGCCGTCAGCGAGTTTGCTTACCAGCGTTGTTCTGTTCTCTGTTTTCAGGTCGTACCAAGTCGGAGTGTGTACATACAAACCGACTCGGAATGGCGAGTCTTCTATTGGACGGAAGATAACACCTGCCTTTATGTCAAAGCCAGTACCAGATATGGTACGTTCGTCAGCAATCGTTACACTGCCGATCGGATTCTGTGCATTATTAACAAGTCGTTCTGTGTACTCTGAGGCATGACTGTAGTTTACATCATAGAGTCCAAACGTCAAACCCCAGTAAAAACGATTACGAGAGTTTCCGCTGATATTGAAGTTATACTCTCCGATATATCCGCTTGTACCACGAAAGAAGTCGTATCCGTCAGCATTGTAGTATGCGGCTCGAAGATTGCCCGACGCATCTAATACTCCGCTGGCATCTCCAAGATAGTTTCCACCGTTATAGCCATTAGCGTTCATACCTACGAGTTGGGAGTTTTTATCGTTTAGCAATGCATTGCTATAAAGATAATCCACTTGGTTATATGGTAAGTCGGGATTATTGTTTGTTCCCCATTGACTTGTGAGCTCTCCGTTACGTTTCTCCAAACGATACAAATCGTTGTAATTCTTCATGCTCGACAGTTTGTTCTGCGAAGCACCATTCAAACGTCCCGTAGCCGTAAGTATTTGGTTGAAATTACGGCTCTTTGTGTAACTTACACCAAAGTTGACATACGAATTTCTTCCAGAACGCATTATATGCACAAAGCCAGCATGGTCGAAACTTGCTTTAGTCTTTCGTTTTCCAATATCTGCTGCGTCCGATTGGCTGTTGAAGCCAAACGAACCACTCATCATACTACGACGAAAGAGTCCTATACCTGCAGGATTGGATGACATTGTAGAAATGTCGGCTCCCAATGCTTCCATAGCACCGCCCATACCTACATAGCGCGCTGTGCCATTCAAGTCTTTCGATGCAAGTTGCGCATTATCATATGTTTCTTGACCCATTGCTGCAACACCAAGCATTGTAAACGAAAAGGCCATTATAATTTTTTTCATTGCTAATCAGTTTAAATTAATATTTTGAAGTGCTAACCCCACAGCAACATATTATCGTCTGCTGCCAAAACCGCCACCACGACTGCCACCGCTGAAGCCTCCGCTATTATGACTACCTCCGCCAAAACCATTTCCAAAACTTCCACGATTGCTTCCAAATCCATTATTTCTGCCGTACGATGGTTGGACATTTTGACGACGATTGTATTGCCAATTCTGTTGGCGGTTATTATCGTAGCGAGAATTATTACGTACTGTTGTACGCTGACCAAAACTGTCGCGATGAGTACGTGTTGTGGTGCGATTGTCGTATCTTACTCTGCTACCAAACCCTGATGCAGTGAAATTACGTGTAGGATTGGGTCTACCTCGATATGAATAATATACATAAGGAACGCTCCATCCCCAATAAGGATAGTGCCATCCCCAACAATCATAATACCACGGAGTATACCATGGATTGTACCATGAATAATAGAGATTCCATCGTGAAGACCAATAAGGACGATATGGCGAATACCAACTATACGCTCCATACCAATATGGATCATTCCAATAGCTATAGAGCGACGGACAATAGTAGTCATCGAAGCGTTCCATACGACGAGAATACACGAATTCATCGTTCATATCATCGAAATATTGAGCAGAATCCGACATTACCATGGTTGTTGAGTCAAGTGCTGTCAAATCATAGGTTCCGTCACCTTTCTCAAATACTATCACATCTTTACTCTGTTTCTTCGGAACAAAGTACATGTCATCATCCTGCGCCATCATCGGGAGTGAGATTACTCCAATAATTGCTGCCAATAACAATCTTTGTATCATAATAGTTTTGTTTTAAGTTCTACTATCACCAGCCCTCTACATACAAGGCTGCTACTTTTTCAACTACAAAATTAATGCGAAATATTATATCAGTATAGGGATTTTGCCTAAAAAGAATTAGGATTTTCCCTATTTTATGCTTTTTTTGCAATGTATACCACCATCAGACAAACAGTTTTGTTGGTTGTAACCGGATTGTAATATGTGTTTAAACATGGTGTAATACATAGCAAGTAATTTTGCAGCGTGAAAAAACCAAAGAATTAAACATAAATGGAAACAATTTATTTAGCGATTGTGGTCTTTCTGCTATGTCTGGCAGTATTTGACCTTTTTGTTGGAGTAAGTAACGATGCCGTCAACTTCCTTAACAGTGCCATTGGAGCGAAAGTGGCAAAGTTCCGCACGGTGCTCATCGTTGCTTCAGCAGGTGTGGCAATTGGCGCCGTAATGTCCTCGGGTATGATGGACGTGGCACGTCATGGTATTATGCAGCCAGCCAATTTCTCATTCTACGACGTGATGACCATCTTCCTTGCCGTCATGGTAACAGATGTTATTGTGCTCGACATGTTCAACACGCTCGGTATGCCGACCTCTACTACCGTTTCGCTCGTGTTCGAGTTGCTTGGCGGTACGTTCGTTCTTGCAGCTATCAAGATTGCAGCCGACCCGACGCTCGGCTTTGCCGACCTGCTTAACACGGACAAGGCGTTGAGCGTGATTGTCGCCATCTTTGTGAGTGTGGCTATCGCCTTCTTCTTCGGTATGATTGTGCAATGGCTCTCACGTATAGTGTTCACTTTTAATTATAAGAAACACTCGCGCTACTCTATCGCACTCTTCGGCGGTATCGCCTTCACAGCTCTCTCCTACTTCATCTTCCTTAAAGGCTTGGGCAAGAGCCGCTTCATTGCAGAGGACGTTCGCACATGGATTGACAGCAACATCTCGTTACTGTTGCTCTACACGTTCATAGGTTCAACTATCATGATGCAGGTCCTGCACATGCTGCGCGTCAACGTGTTCAAGTTCATCGTGCTAATGGGCACTTTCGCTCTTGCCATGGCTTTCGCCGGCAACGACCTTGTGAACTTCATCGGTGTGCCTCTCGCCGGTATGGATTCGTTCCGCGACTACATGGCTAATAGCAATGGCATTGGCGCGAGAGACTTTATGATGACTTCGCTTATGGAGTCGGCACAGACACCTTCGATCTATCTACTTGCTGCAGGCGTAGTCATGATTGCGGCTATGGCTACTTCAAAGAAAGCACGCAACGTGATTAAGACCAGCGTCGACCTCAGTCGTCAGGACGAAGGCGACGAGATGTTCGGCTCGAGCCGTGCTGCACGCAGTATTGTACGCGTCACTCAGGACGGCAATGGTTGGGTAATGCAGTACATGCCGAAGTCTATCTCACGCTGGATTGACAGCCGCTTCAACAAGCAGGAGGCAGAGCTTAACGACGGAGCTGCGTTCGACGTGGTTCGTGCAGCCATCAACCTCGTGCTCGCATCAATGCTTATCACGATTGGCACCAACTATAAGTTGCCACTCTCTACAACATACGTTACGTTCATGGTGGCAATGGGTTCTTCGCTTGCCGACCGCGCTTGGAGTCGAGAAAGTGCCGTATTCCGCGTGACAGGTGTTATCAGCGTAATCGGTGGTTGGTTCATCACTGCAGCCGTAGCTTTCGGTGCTTGTGCCCTTGTCTGCCTGATAATGTTCTATGGCGGCATACTTGCTAAGATTTTATTCATGGTTTTAGTAGTTGCGTTGCTCATCAAGAGTAACCGCAAATATGCAAACAAGGAGAAAGAGGGCGAGAAGGAAGACGTATTCCGTCTGATGATGCGCACCCGCGATCCGGAAATTGTGCTCGACCTACTTATGAAGCACGTATCACGCACACAGAGCTTTATGACACGCTTTGCTATCGACGAATTTAACAACATAATCGACGGTTTGGAGAACGAGCGCACACGCACTCTGCGCAAAGTGAGCAACGAACTGAGCAAAGAGAAGGACATGCTAAAGAAGTTCCGCCGTCAGGAGTTGCTCGCCCTTAAGCGTGTTCCGACAGAGATTGCAATAGAACGCAACACATGGTTCCATCTGGGCATCAACTCTTCGGAGCAGTACATCTACTGTCTGCGTCGTATTCTCGAACCGATAAAGGAGCATGTGGACAATAATTTCAACCCTATTCCACAGGTCTACATCAACGAGTTCCGTCCGCTGCGTGCTACAATCAACGACCTGATGCAACAGACCGAGACACAGATTTCAACATGCCGTTTCGAACATTACCGCGACACTCTTGCACTTGCAGACAAATGTAAGGACGAACTCTCTATTGTCCGTAAACGCCACATCGACCGCATCACGGAGATGAAGGACAACAACCTACTGCAGGTATCGCTCGTATATCTCAATCTCCTGCAGGAGAGCCAGCAGCTGCTCAGTAACATGCGCCACCAGCTGAGAGCAGCCAAGAAATTCATGGAAAACTAAAACTAAACTTCCATAGTAACTGATTAATTGAAAAGACCCTGCCAATTCTTTTAGGCAGGGTCTTTTGCTTTAAACAAGTTCAAACACGCCTGTCGGCTGTTTGCGTCTAAGTACATCGAGTTTCACCTTAATGCCTGCGTCAGAAAGAGCCTGCTCAATCGACTTGCGAGCCAATTCAGGGTGATTGTTCTCTTCGCTTAGATGGCAGAGCCATATGTGCTTTAGGCGTTCTGTATAATTTTCTACGAGTGCTGCACCACATTGTGCATTACTCAAATGCCCGGTTCCGCATTGTATACGTTCTTGCAAATGGCGTGGATAGGGACCGTTTTGTAGCATTTGCAGATCGTAATTAGCTTCTATAACGAGATAGTCTGTATTGCGGATGATAGCTTTCATTTCCTCTGTAATATGACCAACGTCGGTGAGTAAGGTAAACACAACACCTTCATACTCTATTGAGTAACCAACATTGTCTGAACTATCGTGTGGCACTCCAAATGGTGTAATATGGAACCCACTTGCCTCGAAAGCCTCTCCCTTCACCACATAATGACGATTTGCTTGCGCAAGTTTCAGTTTCATACAATAGTTATTGTCCATCCCGGAATGGACAAGGCGTGTTGCATACACAGGAAGGTTTAGCTTCTTACTGAGGCTTCCCACTGATTTGATGTGATCAGCATGATCGTGTGTCACGAGTATTGAACTGAATCCTCCAGGCATGTGCAAGCCATAGTCGCCAAAGTGTTTTTTAAGGCTTCGTGTTCCTACACCTACATCGATTAAAAGTCCATCGTGCTCAGTATATATATAGTAGCAGTTGCCACAACTTCCGCTGCCAAATGATATAAATTTAAACATTGCTATATTATAAGGTAATGAGAAATATGTAGGGGTTTTGCATTACAAAGTTATTAAAAAATATTGGTTTTGCACAAAACTTTAACGACATTTTGCCTAAACTATAAACAAACGTACAATATACCGATAGTAATGAAGATGCAATGTTTTGTTCGTAAAAATGCTCGAATCATTATAAAAATCAGTAACTTTGCATATTTAAAGTGGTATATTTACAAATAACAAATATATGATGAATACGAGAAGCAATGGTCGTACACATAATTGGTTTGGCGTTGTAGGACTTTTAATAGCACTGTTGCTGATGGGTTCATGTTCATACAGCGAGGAGAGAGCCATAGAGCAGAGTGCAGTCAGTTTTGCTCAAAAATACTTTAACTTGCACTATTGCCAAGCATTATCAGAATGTACACCCGAATCAGAAAAATGGGTGCGTCTTAAGGCATCGAACATAACGCAAGAAGATTTAGACATACTCAACACCCAAGCCGATTCTGCGACATGTACGGTAGAATTGGTAGAATTTGACGGTGATAGTGCAACCACCATTGTGGAAGTGTGCAATTTCCTCAACTGTGACTCAATCGGCAAACCTGGCGTAGTTTGTTCCAATGCCAAATTCAAGCTAAGACTAAAAAAGATTGGCAAACAATGGAAGGTAGATATACAAAGTCCAATTAAAACAAGTATTTAAACAACAGATATATTTAAACAACAGATATAGATGATTTCAATAGAACAACTGTCAGTAGAGTTTGGTGTTAAGCCACTGTTCCGCAACGTAAGTTTCGTAGTGAACGACCGCGACCGCATAGCGCTTGTGGGCAAGAACGGAGCAGGAAAATCAACTATGCTGAAGATTATATGTGGGCTGCAGAAACCTACCGAAGGCAATGTGGCGATACCTACTGATACCACAATCGGCTATCTGCCGCAGGTGATGGTGTTGCAGGATAACACAACCGTAAAGGAAGAAGCACGCAAGGCGTTCGCCGACACGGCTAAACTTAAGGCACAGATAGAGGAGCTCAACCGACAGATGGCTGAGCGTACCGACTACGAAAGTCCCGAGTATGCCGAGTTGGTGGCGAAGTTCACGCAGAAGCACGACCACTACATGATGATAGGTGGCGACAACTATGAAGCAGAGATAGAGCGAACGCTTACAGGTCTTGGCTTCACACGCAACGACTTCGAGCGCCCAACGAAGGAGTTCAGCGGCGGTTGGCGTATGCGTATTGAATTAGCGAAAATTCTGTTGCGCCGCCCCGACGTACTGCTGCTCGACGAGCCTACCAACCACCTCGACATAGAGAGTATCGGTTGGCTCGAACGCTTCCTACAACAGAGCGCAAAGGCTGTAGTATTAGTTAGCCACGACCGAGCGTTCATCAACAACGTCACAAACCGCACCATAGAGATATCGTGCGGTCAGGTGAACGACTATAAGGTGAAGTACGATGAGTACGTGAAACTGCGCGCCGAACGCCATGAACAGCAATTGCGTGCTTACGAGAATCAGCAAAAGGAAATAGCTGATATCAAGGACTTTATAGAACGCTTCAGATACAAGCCGACAAAGGCTGTGCAGGTGCAGAGCCGCATCAAGCAGTTGGAGAAGATTGTGCCTATCGAAGTAGACGAAGTGGACAATGCAACGATGCACCTAAAGTTTCCGCCATGTTTACGTTCGGGCGACTACCCCATCATATGTGAAGACGTACGCAAAGACTATGGCGAGCATACGGTGTTCAAAAACGTAAATCTCACGATAAAACGTGGCGAGAAGGTGGCGTTCGTTGGCAAGAACGGCGAGGGCAAATCAACTCTCGTGAAGTGCATTATGGGAGAGATTCCATTCACAGGAAACCTTAAGGTGGGTCATAACGTGCAGATTGGCTATTTCGCTCAAAACCAGGCACAGCTGCTTGATGGAGAGATAAGTGTATTTGATACGATAGACCGTGTTGCAAAGGGTGAAGTCCGCTTAAAGATAAAGAACATCCTTGGTGCATTTATGTTTAGCGGTGAAGCCATCGACAAGAAGGTAAAGGTATTGTCTGGTGGCGAGCGTAGCCGACTGGCTATGATTAAACTGCTGCTTGAGCCGGTAAATCTGCTCATTCTCGACGAGCCCACAAACCATTTGGATATGGCATCAAAAGAAGTACTGAAGGAGGCTATCAACGCCTTCGACGGCACGGCTATCATCGTCAGCCACGACCGCGAGTTTCTCGACGGACTGGTTTCGAAGGTATACGAGTTCGGCGGAGGCGCCGTTCGCGAGCATCTCGGTGGCATATACGACTACCTGCGCTCGCGCGACATCAGCAGTCTGAACGAGCTTGCCGCCATGAGTCAGCAGTCGGCTGCGCCTGCACAAACGGTAGCAACCCAGCAGAACGACGACACAGCTGCCAGCTCGGGCAAGATAAGCTACGCCGAGCATAAGGAGCAACAAAAGAAGATACGCCGTGTAGAGAAGCTTATAAAAGAGTCGGAAACAAAAATAGAGGCAATGGAGAAGCGAATTGCCGAGATTGACACATTGCTTTGTCTGCCAGAGAATGCTGCCGATATGACTCTCATTAACGAATACACCGAAATAAAATCGAGAATGGATGAAGAAGAAGAGCGTTGGACTGAACTCTCTGAGGAACTTGAAGCACTGAAATAATAGCGTCCATACACAATTAATACGTATAAACGCCACATAGTTACAAAGAAAATTCGTAACTTTGCGCTTGCTATCATCAATGGCAGTAAAAATAACAGAACGAAGATGTTAATAGATTATCAAAAAGCAAATATATATCAGGCAGACGGAACTGTGCTCAACGACGTTGACTTTCAAGTTGATGCCGACCAGTTTGTTTATGTAATTGGCAAAGTTGGTTCGGGCAAATCATCGCTCTTGAAAACAATATATTGCGAAGTAGATTTCGACAAAGACGATGCCGAAAAGGCAGAGGTATTAGGCCGTGATTTGCTCAGCATAAAGCGTCGAGATATCCCTGCGCTACGTCGTGAGATGGGTATCATCTTTCAAGATTTTCAACTGCTGCACGATTGCAATGTGTACAGAAATCTTGAGTTCGTGCTGCATTCCACAGGTTGGAAGTCGTCCAAAGAAATTGCTGCGCGCATAGAGCAGGTGCTTGAAGCTGTAGGTATGCAGGACAAGAAGTTGCGTCTGCCACATGAATTATCTGGTGGTGAGCAACAGCGCATCGCCATTGCACGTGCTTTGCTCAATAGTCCTAAGATTATCATCGCAGACGAACCTACAGGTAATCTCGATCCTGAGACAGCGGAAAAGATTGTCGGTTTGCTCTACGAAATAAGCCATACGGGTACCGCAGTCGTATTTTCGACCCACAACCACGGACTCATTGAGAAATTCCCTGGTAGGGTGTTCAAGTGTGAAGATGGCAAGTTATGTAATGTCACAGATAAATATAACAAGTAAACGTATAAAACAAATAATAAAACAATAATGAAAGTAATGAAATTTGGAGGTACCTCTGTAGGTACTCCGGAACGCATGAAATCCGTTGCGACAATGGTCTCTGAGTCAGGAGAACAAGTGTTTGTTGTGTTGTCTGCAATGTCAGGAACAACAAACTCACTCATAGAGATTTCCAATTACCTCTACAAGAAGAACTCCGACGGAGCTAACGATGTAATCAATAATCTTGAGCAGAAATACATGCAGCACGTAGAGGAACTCTACTCTACCGACGAATACAAACAGCGCACTCGCGAATTTCTTGCATCAGAGTTCAACTATCTCCGTTCGTTCACAAAAGACCTCTTCACAAGCTTTGAGGAAAAGAATATCGTAGCGCAGGGAGAAATTATTAGCACCAACATGGTTACAAACTTCCTTTTAGAGAAGGGCGTAAAGGTGGTTCTGCTTTCAGCTTTCGACTTTATGCGTACTGACAAGAACGCCGAACCCGACACTCACTACATCAAAGAGAAGTTGGCTGCGGTAATGAAAGAAAATGAGGGCTATCAGGTATATATCACTCAAGGCTTTATATGTCGCAACGCTTATGGTGAGGTAGACAATCTGTTGCGTGGTGGTAGCGACTTCACAGCATCGCTTATTGGCGCAGCCTTGCCTGCTGAAGAGATTCAGATTTGGACAGACATCGATGGTATGCACAATAACGACCCACGTGTAGTGGACAAGACAGAAGCTATTCGTCAGCTCAACTTTGAAGAGGCTGCCGAACTTGCATACTTCGGTGCAAAGATTTTGCACCCAACATGCGTGCAGCCAGCTAAGTTCGCAGGTATACCAGTACGCCTTAAGAACACTCTCGACCCTAAGGCAGAGGGCACTATCATTGATAACGTGTTGCTCAGAGGCAAGATAAAAGCTGTTGCCGCTAAAGACAACATCACGGCTATCAAGATTAAATCGTCGCGAATGCTCTTCGCAACAGGCTTCCTTCGCAAGGTGTTTGAGATATTCGAGTGCTACCAAACTCCTATTGATATGATTACAACGAGTGAGGTTGGTGTATCGATGAGTATCGACAACACGTCTCACCTCAACGAGATTGTAGACGAACTGAAGAAGTATGGCACCGTAACCGTCGACTCGGACATGTGCATCGTATGCGTTGTGGGCGACCTCGACTGGAACAACCTCGGCTTCGAAAGCATTGTCTTGGACGCGATGAAGAATATCCCCGTGCGTATGATTTCGTATGGTGGAAGCAATTATAACATATCATTCCTTATCAGAGAAGCTGACAAGGAACGCGCATTGCAAAGCCTCTCCGACGTGCTCTTCAACAATAAGTAAAGAAGAACAACGTTATATATTAAGATTATAGGAGTTAACTGAGGACAATGGCATAGCCACGCGAAGTTGACTCCTAACATTATTTTATAGTAATAACCATTAAATGCACAAAGAATGTTTTCGGTTGACAAGTTAAATAGCATAGTAACACCCTACTACTATTACGACACGCAGTTGCTGCGAAAGACGTTAGAAGTTATAAAACAAGAATGTGAGAAGCATGAAAACTTCCACGTTCACTATGCCGTGAAAGCAAATGCCAATCCGAAGATATTGCGTATCATCAGCCAGTATGGTTTTGGTGCCGACTGCGTGAGTGGCGGCGAAATAAAGGCGGCTATCGAGACAGGTTTTCCTGCTGACAAGGTGGTGTATGCAGGCGTGGGCAAGAGCGATTGGGAGATTAATCTCGGACTGGAGAAGGGCATCGCCTGTTTCAATGTCGAATCGATTGCCGAACTGGAGGTTATCGAAGAGTTGGCAGTGGCAGCCAACAAGACTGCTAATGTTGCTTTCCGAATCAATCCTAATATCGGTGCCCATACACATGCAAACATTACGACCGGACTCGCAGAGAATAAGTTTGGTATAGCAATGCAAGACATGGAGAATGTAATAGAACGTGCAACAACGATGAATAATATCAATGTTGTTGGTCTGCACTTTCATATTGGTTCTCAGATACTTGACATGGGCGACTTCAAGGCATTATGTAATCGCATTAACGAGCTGCAAGTGCAACTTGATAAGCACCATATATATGTTCAAAGCATTAATGTAGGCGGCGGACTCGGCGTGAACTACGACTCACCCGACCATCAGCCTATACCAGACTTCAAAGAGTATTTTCACACGTATGCTAAGCATCTCCGTCTGCGTGAAGGTCAACAGCTACATTTCGAACTTGGACGTTCTGTAGTCGCTCAATGTGGTTCGCTCATCTCTCGTGTGCTCTACGTAAAGCAAGGCTCACATAAACAGTTCGCCATTCTTGACGCTGGCATGACCGACCTCATACGTCCGGCTCTTTATCAAGCGCTGCACAAGATTCAGAACCTCACGAGCAACGAGCCAACAGAAGTTTACGATGTAGTAGGACCTATCTGCGAGTCGAGCGATGTCTTCGCTAAGGCCATAGACCTCAATAAGTGTCATCGTGGTGACCTCATTGCTATACGCTCAGCCGGTGCATACGGTGAGATAATGGCAAGCGCATACAACTGTCGTCAATTGCCTAAAGGTTACATTACAGAAGATTTGTAAATAATCAGAAATGTTTATCGATAATATAACAATCATAATAAGTATCATTGTTCTACTACTGACCATTGCATCGGTAGTAGCCAATCCTTTTTTCCGTTCTATTAAGACCAAGAGCACCAAAGATACCACAATTGAATTGCCCCCACTTACTGTTGTTGTGCTCTCACAAAACAATGTGGAGGCACTTGACAAACACCTGCCACTTATCTTTTCGCAAGATTATGCACCAGGCTTTGAAGTCGTAGTTGTTGGCGAAAAGGGCGACCTCGATTTAGAGGCAGTACTTGCTAAATACGCTGACAACAAGAACCTTTATGCTACGTACATCCCCAAGCGTTCGCTTTTTATGAGCAAACCTAAGTTGTCAGCCTCATTGGGCATAAAGGCAGCCCACAACGATTGGGTCATTATGCTTAATGCTTCGTGTGCACCTGCTTCTGACAAATGGCTGCAAACCATTGCAGAAAGCATAGATAGCAATACGAACCTTGTTCTCGGCTACTCCAACTATAAGGATGACGTGAAGCCCTATCGTCGCTTCATACGTCTTCGTGAAGCTTGCTATTATCTGCGAGCAGCTGCACATGGTATCGCTTACCGTTCTACTGGTGCAAACATCGCATTCAGACGTTCCGAGTTTATCAGTGGCGATGGCTATCGCGGCAACTTGCAGCACGTGTATGGCGAATACGATTTCATAATAAACAAGTTTGCAAGACCCTACTCAACAGCTATCACATTGCTACCAGACTCATTCGTACACAACGATTGTCCAACTAAAAAGACCTGGACTGAATATTGTATAGCCAACAGTCATGTAGGTCGTCACCTTGAGCGTAAGGCCCTAATGCATCTATCCTACATAACCGATGCACTGTTTATGTATATCAACTATGTCGTCATAATCACAACAGGCGTATTTGCAGTCCTAACTGGCAGATGGATTGCTTTAGCTGTTGCAGCGTTGTGTCTCATAGCAACAATAGCATTGCGTATATTTTTCGTAAAAAGAAAATGTAATATCTTCAGTGAGCGCCTATCCGCATGGTCTATCCCATTCTATGAATTGTCGCTTTTGTGGTTCGATATACTCACCAAACTGCGCTATATAAGAGCAGACAAACACGATTTTTCTACGCATAAAATATGAGAATCAAATTTATAAGTCTCTTAAAAGGCACTGCATCTCCTTTGAACAAGGAATTGCCGGACACTATCGCCGATAATATTAGTAGCATTGGTGATGTGGAAGTTGTGGACAATGCTCCCGACCTTGTGCATGTGTTTGGTAAGTGGTCTGGCACTACTGCCACAACTATGAAGGGCTACACGCACAAAGGTATTCCCGTTGTTTTCACATCAGCGAATGGATTGGTAGATGTTCTCCCTCCACATTCCCTCATGCTTGCCCCAACAGTATTTCATTGCTGCGGACCAGCAGAAGCAGAACTTATAAAGAAATTGTTACCCAAAGCATCTGTTAAGGTCATTGCCAACGAGCAATTCACTTTAACAACCGACCGCACAACCATGCTCCGACAGTTCAACGACCTATATGCTAAGGTGTACAACGAACATGAAGCAAAGGTAATGTCTGAAATCAACAACAAGGTTAGGACGTTGAACATTTCTGACCATGCCATTAACGAAATATGCTCTCAATTGCTATATCTGCAATACGCTTTCCGACGCGAGACGATACGCCAGAGATTGCTTGATAACCTTTCCGACACACTGATTAATAGCAACTACGATGAAGAATCAATGCGTCAAGCACTTGACACCTTGAAAATTTCGTCCTTTGCCACATCCGTAATGGCACTACTCGAATCCAAATCGCATCTCACAGAGGGCTTTATGCCCATAGCCGCATCTGACGACAAAACAACGAAACAGATGCAAAAGCACATTATATAACTCTCAACATCACTACATTGAACATGAGAAAAGATCATAAAGTCACAGCCAATGATATGAAATACCTGCAACTGCTTGCCCAGTCATTCCCGAACATCCCTGAAGCAAGCACCGAGATTATCAATCTGCAGGCCATTCTCAATCTTCCTAAAGGTACCGAGCACTTCGTTGCCGATATTCATGGCGAATACGAAGCATTCCTTCACATTCTGAAGAATGCTTCGGGCAATATACAACGCAAGGTGAACGAGCTTTTTGGCAATCTGATGCGCGAATCGGATGTACGCGAGCTCTGCACATTGATATACTACCCCGACCAGAAACTCGAACTGATAAAGGCAGCCGAGGAAAACATCGACGACTGGTATCACATCACCATACACAACCTGGTAGCAGTATGTCGCTTGGTATCAAGCAAGTACACACGTTCGAAGGTTCGCAAGGCACTACCACGCTCCTTCTCATACATCATACAGGAATTGCTGCATGAGCGCACAGACGATGCCAACAAAGCTGACTATGTCAACGTCATCATCGACACAATCATATCTACTGGTCGTGCCGACGATTTCATCATTGCCATCTGCAACGTGATACAACGCCTGTCTATCGACCAGTTGCACATCCTCGGCGACATCTTCGACCGCGGTCCTGGCGCACACATCATTCTCGACACCCTCTCGCGCTACCACTCTTGGGACATACAATGGGGCAATCACGATGTGCTTTGGATGGGCGCAATGGCAGGCAATCGCGCATGTCAGTGCAACGTCATCCGACTCTCGCTGCGCTACGCCAATATGACAACCCTCGAAGAGGGCTACGGCATCAATCTCATGCCGCTTGCCACATTCGCCATGGACACCTATGGCGACGACCCTTGTGAGGAATTTATCCCTAAGATTTCGTCTGCCGACTCTGCACGTGTCGACGAAAAGTCGATACGTCTTGCTGCCCTAATGCACAAAGCCATAACCATTCTGCAGTTTAAGGAGGAGGCTGCCATCATCAAACGCCACGCCAAGTGGAAGATGTCCGACCGACTTATGCTTAACTACATCGACTACGACAAGGGCACAATCACTCTCAACGGCAAGGAATATCCGCTCAAGAGCAACTCCTTCCCCACCATCGATCCCAAACACCCCAATCGTCTCACACCCGAGGAGAAGCAGCTCATGGACAAGATCAACCACTCGTTCCAGGTGAGTGAGAAACTGCACAAGCACATACGCCTGCTCCTTCAACATGGTTGCATGTACGCTGTGTTCAACAACAACCTCCTCTTTCACGCCTCCATACCTCTCGACGAAGACGGAAAACTGAAGGAGGTAGAAATCATCCCTGGCACAACCTGCTCGGGCAAAGACCTGCTATATAACATCGGTATGCTCATCCGCTCAGCTTTCCAAACCGACTCTACACCTGAGGAACGCAACTACGCCATCGACTACTTCCTCTATCTATGGTGTGGTCCCGACAGCCCACTCTTCGACAAGTCGAAGATGGCAACCTTCGAACGTTATTTCATTGACGACAAGGAGACGCACACCGAAGAGAAGGGCAACTACTTCAAGCTACGCGACAACGAGCAGATAGTAGACAATATCCTTGATGCCTTCGACGTAGTAGGCGACAATCGCCACATCATCAACGGCCACGTACCCGTACACGTATGCAACGGCGAGAATCCCGTAAAAGCTAACGGCAAACTCATGGTCATTGACGGTGGTTTCTCGCAGCCATACCATAAGGAAACCGGCATTGCCGGCTACACCCTCGTCTACCACAGTCGTGGGTTCGTTCTCGTACAGCACGAGCCGTTCACATCCACAATCGATGCCATACAGAAGTGCTCCGACATCAAGTCGTCCACACAGATAGTCGAAATGTCCTCGCACCGTATGCGCGTAGCCGACACCGACATAGGTCGCGAACTGAAAAATCAGATTAGCGACCTTCAACGCCTCCTATATGCCTACCGACACGGCTACATCAAAGAAGCCATACCCAACAAATAATTGTGTAATAACTTCACTCGCTAAGCGAGCTATCTTCCAATAAAATGAACAACCCAACCATTTGCGCCATCGCTACCGCCCCTGGTGGTGCGATTGGCATAATTCGCATCTCAGGAAGCGAAGCCCTCACTATAGCCGACCGGATATTCCGTCCCGTCGGCTCTAATGCCCCATTAGCCGACCGCAAACCCTACACACTCGCCTTCGGCAATATCGTCAACGCTGAAAACGAAGTCGTTGACGAAGTTCTCGTCTCCATCTTTCATGCTCCCCACTCCTACACTGGTGAGAACTCAGTAGAAATCTCCTGCCACGGCTCCGCCTACATACTGCAGCAGGTGATGTTCCTACTCACCCAAAACGGATGCATTCCTGCCGGTCCAGGCGAGTTCACTCAGCGTGCATTCCTCAACGGCAAGATGGATCTCTCGCAAGCAGAAGCCGTAGCCGACCTCATCAGCGCTACCAACAAAGCTACACACGACATGGCACTCAGCCAGCTGAAGGGGCATTTCAGCAACGAACTCTCCGACTTAAGAGCACATCTCCTTAAACTCACATCGCTCTTAGAACTCGAACTCGATTTCTCCGACCACGAAGAACTCGAGTTTGCCGACCGCTCCGAACTCTACACCCTTGCCTGTGACATCCACCAACGTCTCGCCTCGCTCGCTCGTTCATTCGAAGTAGGCAACGCCTTGAAGAACGGTATCCCCGTAGCCATTGTCGGAAAAACCAACGTCGGAAAGAGCACCCTACTCAACCACCTGCTGCACGAAGAGAAAGCCATCGTGAGCGATGTGCATGGCACCACCCGTGACTTCATCGAGGACACCACCATCATCAATGGCATCCAGTTCCGCTTTGTCGACACAGCCGGCATCCGCCCAACCGATGACGTTGTCGAGAACATCGGCATCGAGCGCACCTACCAGAAGTTGCAGGAGGCGAAGATTGTGCTTTGGCTTATCGACCAACAACCCACCGAAGCCGAGATAGAGGACATCAAGGAGCGTGTGGCAGACAAGAAACTCATAATTGTGAGAAACAAGATTGATAAAAGCACAGCACATTCAACATTCAACATTCAACATTCAACATTTACGACTGTCGACATAAGTGCCAAATACGGTACCAACATCCCCGTTCTCGAACAACTTATCGTTGAAGCCGCCGACATACCCCAGCTCTCCGAAAGCGACATCGTCATCACTTCCGCACGCCACTACTCTGCTCTGCTCCTCGCAGACGAAAGTCTACAGCGTGTCATCGACTCAATGAACCTCGGATTAAGTGGCGACCTCCTTGCCGAAGATCTCCGCATCGTCATCGACCACCTTGCAGAAATCACGGGCGAAGAGCGCATCACCCCCCAAGAAACACTTCAAAACATCTTCACCCACTTTTGCGTGGGAAAGTAGCCTCCTGGACAGCTCTAAAACGAACATTTTTATAACAGCCTGCAAGCCACCTACTTAGGTGGCTTTTTTCGTCTTAACACATTCTATTTGTAATTTGCTGAAACCAATATTTTGGTGTATTTTTGGCTCAAATTTCATTCGTGACCCTCTATTCTGTGAGAAAATGGAAAGGCAAAATTCTATTTTAGGACACCAATTGCAAAATCTGCAAACCTTTCCAGTGACCGACATTTCTCATGTTGGACACCATCATGAAAATTGCTGCAAAAACGTGAAAATTGCTGCAAAAGAATTAAGAGGACTCATAGGGTACTAAATAGCAAACAAAAATGAGGATTTTAAGAGACACCTTCAGATGTCGCATTTCTTCTTGGTGTTAGTGTTACTGCTGTGTATCGATGCTTTTACTCAGGAACACTCAAAGCTGTCAGACTACGACGTAAGACATATGTTCATCGTGAAGATCTTGATAAGTTCTTTGAGGAAGCTGGTGCATACAAGAAGAAAAGCTGTAAACGCAAAGATGACCTATAGAGCGAGACTCACAATATGATGCCAAGAAAAGAGGCCAAACGCTTTCTGCAGAAGATATGGGGTTCTACAGACATAAAGACTTGCCATCGAATCGTACACCTTATCTTATAGACAATGTGGTAGATACAGGTAGCACCGCAAAAGCAGCTATCAGCGCACTTGGCTGTGGAACTGTTACTTCATTTGCAATGAGTGACACCCTTCTGCAAAGAGAAGAAATTAGAAGTCTTCGACGATAACACTATCCAAAGATTGATTATGCCCAAATCAAGAAAGAAACAAATAAAGCCAATCGCAACTGCAACAATCTACCATTGTAAGGATTGTACTAAAAGTTACGATTGGCATAGTAAAGCTTTAGACGGCCACCTTATCTTGTGTCGTTGTCCACACAAGCAGGAATGTGGTCGCTATTGTATATTTCTTAATGACCCACAATGTGAGCATTTCGTGAAACGGCTTGACGAAGAGAGTTCTATGCAATAGACAACTCTCTATTCGACAAATTATAGGTCATCCATAATTTGTTTTCTAAGTTTATCTTGATTGGCGTTATCAAAGTAACTTAGCATGACATAACAAGTAAAACTTTGATGTGTAATCTCTAACTGAATCTCACCGTTGTCACCAGAAAAGACACTATAGTATTTACATCTATCCATTCCGAGTTCGTGCTTTTTTGAATTATCATCATTTGCATAACTATTTTGGAATCTTTCTACGCAGTCTTTTGGATCACCATATTTTTCCGTGAGCATTGATTTGTAATTCAAATAGCAACGCTCCAAGTCTCCCCATTTTTCCATTTCAGGAAAAAATACAGAAACCTTACATATCATACCACTTTTATCTGCGACAGCTCCAATAGTGCAATTTTTGTAACCAGCAAATTCGCCAGTTAGCAGAGAAACACCATCTTGAATACCTATTGGCATAAACCCTTTGGTTTTCAGTTGATTTGTAAAGGATTGTAGAGTTCCTTCCATAGGAATCCCTTTGAATTTCATATGCTCAGTTTGGGCATATCCGATGCCGACAGCAAATGTCAGCAATAAAGTCAATAAAAACTGTTTCATAAATTATATGTTTAATGTTTATTACAATTATTAAAAAGCTTCAAAGCCAAATTTCTTAGTATAATATGGCATTTCATGCTCAGCAAGATCATTTATTCGTTTTTCAGCAAAAGCAATCAAGTCCAAATTTGTTTTATCAGCAAAGCAGATACTCTTTTCCTTCCCATGAAAGCACAAATAACTACCTGAACGTATTGATTTCTGTACCAAGCAGATACTCGACCATCAGGAAACCTCTGGGCAGCAAAAGGTAGAACTCTACCAATATCATAGTAGAGCTCCATTATATTGTTTTGTGGAAACTTGCAATTTATTGCATCTACAAGTTTCTGTTTATCTTCTGTATTCATACTTATAAATTATCTATTCTCCAATCGAGCAATTCATCATCCGTTGTTGTTGGATAATTGTAATGCTCAATCAGTTCTCGTTCCGTAAATGTTCTTTTGAAAGTACTGCCTAAAAGCAGAACTATCATATCATCCACCCTCCTATTGCACTCTTGGAGCTTGGAGTTGTAAAGCCATTGAAGAGCATTTATACCAATGTATGTTCCTGTACGTACCCTTTGGCAAAGGTAAATCACATTTATGCAGCCTATCTGCATCTCAAAATAAAAATCGATAAAATCTTCCTGAATGCCTTAAACACCATGTTTGGGGGCAAAGATACAAAACACTTGGATATAAATTGATGTTTTAATCATTTTTTTGAGAATAAAACCTCTTTGTTTCCAATTTTGTTATGATATTTCGAATAAAAACACTACTTTTGCATATGTAGAAACATTAAATAAGCAATTATGGAAAATAAAGACCTGAACCGGCTGAAAGTTGTTCTAGCTGAAAAAAAGAGAACCAACAAATGGCTCGCTGAACAATTAGGTAAAGATCCTGCAACTATCTCCAAGTGGTGTACCAACAATGCACAACCGAATTTGGAGAATCTTGTTGAGATTGCAAAGTGCCTTGGAGTCACAGTCAATGATTTAATTCGATAATGTAAAAGGAACCCAGTATGCCAACAAACAAGAATGCAGCTATACGCTACCAGACTCTCGATAAATGCTTTCGAGACAGACGACACAGATACTACATAGAAGACCTCATCGACAAGTGCGAAGAGGCCATCTACTACTATAATGGTGTAGGAGAAGTGAGTCGGCGACAGATATTTGAGGACATCAAATTCATGGAAAGTGAAACAGGCTGGAGTGTGCCGCTTGAAAGAAAGCAAGATGGCAGAAGGGTTTATTACCGTTATCGTGATCCTGACTTTACCATCAATGCCCAACCATTGACAGAAGATGAAGCACGACAGCTTCGCTCTGTCATCATTACCCTCAGGCGTTTCAGAGGATTGCCAAGCAACGCATGGGTGGATGAAGTCATCTCCAACCTGGAATGGCGATTTGGACTTAGGGGAAAGCAGGAGAACATAATTGGCTTTGAACAGAATCACTATCTCAGGGGACTAAACTTACTGCCTGATATCATAGATGCCGCTACAAGCCAGCAAGCTGTAAGAATCACGTATCGCAACTATAAGAATTGCGATGAGGAGTACACCATTGTTGTGCATCCTTGGTACATCAAGCAATACAACAACCGATGGTTCCTTATGGCGTATGATGCCGAGGCTGACAGAATATCAAACTATGCCCTCGACCGAATACAGAACTTCAAGGTAGAGGAAGATGTGGCATATATACCAAATAAAGAGGTCGATTTTGAACACTACTTCGATGATGTGTTCGGTGTAACTATACCGCCATCAGATGTTGAAAAGATTAGGGTTCTGCTTCAATTCTCAAAAAAGCAATACCCTTACATCGTGTCCAAGCCCCTGCACCATTCGCAGGAAATAGTAGATGCGGAAAACCGCATTCTGGCTGTTGAAGTACGACCTACATACGAGTTTACGCAATTGATACTTTCGTTTGGATTTGACGTTAAAGTGCTCGGACCAGAGCCTTTCAAACAGGAGATATTGGCAAATCTACGTCGTAATTTGCAGAATTATGATGAAATGCATATAGACTGCACCGATTAGTATTACATTTGCAAAAGTATTTAATAATAATGAATAAGAATAATAGTCCATATACAGCAGCATTGACAGGTGGGGGCTTTCTTTTCGAAGAGACGCTCACCCTATTGCCTTTACTTCAAGCAGAGAACAGTGAAGAACTGCTTCAAGAAGAAAAGGTTAACAACAATCTGCTGCATATCAATGCAGAAACAGCTCGTTCAAGAAACATTCACGAGATAAAAAGGCGTTATCAAACAATGCCTCCTTCATTCTGGAATGACTTCAAGGAAATGAGCGATAGTGACAAGGTCATCGCTCTGTTCTATGTGATGCTCAAAACATATAAGATATGTTTCGACTTCCACGTGAATGTAACCATGCGCAAGTGGAACAGTATATCGAAGAGCATAGACAAGGAAGACCTCATGATGGAGTTCAATGAAATCTCTGCTAAAGACGAGTTTGTTGACTCATGGAGTGACTCTACAAAGGGAAAGGTTGCAAGTGCATATCTCACAATCCTGAGAAAGGTTGGAATGCTGACCAATGACGACCGTCTTCATTCCCTGGTCTGCAATAATTACGACTACTACTTGGCAAAGGGAGAACCATGGTTTTTGGAAGCCTGCCTCCTGCAGCCATACGAAATAGATAACATAAAGAAATCAATGTGATATGACGATAAAAGAACTTGATGATAAACTGAACAGCCCTGGTTTCCAGGACACGGAGAACGGCGACCTGTTCTATAACTTCTTCATCTACCAATATCCGGCAGAGAAGGAGTATGACATCCGTCGGCAGATACAGGAGTTCAAGGCTAATCTCATTCGCCCTGTCAACTATGTGGATGTGCTTACGCTGAATCTGTTTGAGGAGTTTTGCAACTTTCTCGACCAGAAGAAGTTTTTGCGTCATCCGTCCATGCTGAAATACCAGTTGGAGAAAGAGCAGAACGATCCGTCCAAGACGCAGAACACCCAGGACACGCTGACCCGTAATGCCCATTCTCCTGAGTTCGTGCAGTACATTCACAGGCGTATCATCGACCATATCACCATCAAGGATCAATACCGCCGTCCATACGTTTTCCTGTATGGCATAGGCAGTATGTTCCCCTATCTGAGAGTCAACGAGTTTCTTGCCCTCTATGAGGACTACAACGAGACTGGGAAGTATAAGATTATCGTCTTCTACCCAGGTCATCGTGACCAGAACTCTTTCCGTCTGTTTGATACGCTCCCAGACAATCACACTTATCGTGCAACCCTACTTATCAATGAGTAACTTATGAAACTGAAAGATTTATATAGCAAGCCAATCAACCGTGCTGTCAATCCTGCCGTCAGTGCTACCAAGTTTGACCCAGAGACAGAACGAATAGAAATACAGGAATACGTGTTTACGGATGAGATCATCAATGGTCTCTTCCGCATACTCGATGCCATCAAGAACAACAAACCATACGACCATGTGGGTATCTGGATTGATGGTTACTATGGTTCGGGTAAGTCTCACTTCCTGAAATACCTCGACTACTGTATCACTCCATCAACCCGTGAGGATGCTGTCTCACGTCTGCTCGATGCTGTGAAAGCCATCGACCCACTCGACGAGAAGCACAACCTCAATTTCGATTACGATGAGTTGCTCTCTATCGCCAACTGGCTGAAGCGTGCCACCATCGACACCTGCATCTTCAACCTGGAAACCAGCTACGACAACTCTACAGACAAGAAGAAGGCTTTCCTTCACGTATTCTGGAATGAGTTCAACGGCAAGCGTGGCTTCAACAAGTTCAATATCACCCTGGCACAGAACCTGGAGAAACCTCTTGCCGAGAAAGGCGTGTTCGAAGCCTTCAAGGAGCGCATTGCTGAGGAAGGTGGCGACTGGAACGACCCAGGTATGGCTGCCGACCTGATTGACAACGAGCTGGATTGGGTGTTGGATATTGCCAAAGAACTTGCCCCTACCCTCTCTATAGATAGCATCCGTGAGCGCATCATCAAGCGTGACACCAATATGAGCATCGACCGCTTCGGTATGGAACTGGCTTCCTATCTGAAAGATAAGGGCGATGACTATCGTCTTATCCTCCTTGCCGATGAGGTGAGCCAGTTCATCAACAAGGAACGTGACCGCTATCTCAACCTCCAGGAGATTATCACCAAACTCTCTGAGGCTTGCGACAACAAGGTATGGGTGGCTTGTACCGCCCAGCAAGACCTTTCTGAGATTATGGACGATTGCCACATTGCAGAAGAGAAGGACAAGGAAGGCAAAATTAAGGGACGCTTCGAAGTGAAGGTTTCCCTGAAAGGTACACAGCCAGAGGTAATCACACAGAAGCGTATTCTCGACAAGAAAGAGGAAGTAAAACCAGAGCTGGCTGCCCTCTACAACAAATATAAGGCAGGTTTCGACCTTCAGTTCAAACTGCCTACATCATATAGTAGCTACGAAACACAGGATGATTTCGTGGACTACTACCCTTTCGTGCCTTATCAGTTCAAGCTGATTATGCAGGTATTCAACTCGTTCCTCAACCTCGGCTATGTTGCCAAGGAGGTAAAGGGTAACGAGCGAAGCATCATCAAGGTGATTCACTCTACTGCCAAGACGAATGCAGATGCAGAGTTGGGCAAGTTCATCTCTTTCGACGAACTCTATAATAATATGTTCGAAGAAGGATTGCAGGCTCGTGGACAGAAGGCTGTGGATAATGCTTTGCGCATGGCTCGAACTTACCAGACCGACCGCCCAGAGCGCACCCGTCTAGCCGTGAGAGTAGCCAATGTGCTCTTCATGATCTGTAACATCTCGCAGACCGACCAGCTGGTCTTCCCTGCCACATTGGATAATGTAACCTCACTCCTTATCAACGATATGGAGACTCCTCGCCTTAACATCAAGAACGAGGTGGAAAAGGTGATTGAATTCCTTTGCGACAACAACATCATCCGTCGTGAACAGGGCAAGAATGGCGCTCCTGAAACCTACGCTTTCTATAGTGAAGAAGAAATGAAGGTGGCTCAGCTCATTCAGAGTCAGGTGGTTGACAACAATACCCAGGCAGAGCAGTTGAAGGAAATCTTCAACCGCTACATCACGGCTCTCCGCAACAAGGAGCAATACAAGACACGCAGTTTCTCCGTGGGCCTCACCATCAAGCAGCGTACCTTCCTCAGCAACAATCCTGATGTGCAGGTAGAGTTCGTAATGGATGCTGACTATGAAACTGCCGAGCAGTTGGCTTTGCAGAACAGCAATGTAAACCGCATGGTTTACTATGTGGGTCCTCAATATCGTGACAACAAGCGTCTGTACAATGCCTTCTACTGGTATTGCCAAGCAAACCGCTACATGGCTACTCCGGTAACAAGCGAGGACAACAAAAAGACACGTGATGAGTTTGAGAAACGTGCCAACGAACTTTACGACGGAATCATCAGAAAGGAGTTTGAGAAGATTCTCGACACCTGCCCTATCATCTCCGGACTCAGCGTGATAGATGAAGCCGAACTGGGACAGAAGCGTGGCAATGACCGCTATCGTGTGGCGATGGACAAGCATCTTTCCAGCATCTATACCAAGGCTAATCTGGTAGATTACCCAAGCATGCCTCGCACTACAGAGCAGTTGAAGAAGGCAATTCTCCGAAATGTCAACCCTGGAGACTACGATGGAATGAATGCCGTACTTACTGACGCTGAGCATGAAGTGGAGATTTATCTCAACAAGCAGTTTGCCGAGGTAAACGTTTCTGATGTGCTTGCCAAATTTGCAAAGGCACCATACGGATGGGATAACATCTGCACGCTCTATATTATTAATGAGTTGGTACGTCGCCATAATCGTGACTACTCGTACTCTAACAATCCTAATGTGGAGATATCGACAGTTGCCAACCGCATCGTCAGCGAGTCAAACAAGTTCACATTGCGTCAGGCCAAGGTCATTTCTCCACAGGTGATCCAAAACTTCATTGCAGCATGGAAAGAGATTTTCGGTATTTCTGCCGTTCCAAGTTCCACAGATAGTACTCAGCTCTTCCGTGCCTGCCGAGACATAGAGAGCGACCGCAGTCTTGCCAAGTTCATCAAAGGCTATAGAGAAAATATTGAGAAAAAGATCGCAGGTTATCAGTTCTGCCAACCTATCCGTGAAGCTATCGACCTCTACGAGTCATGGCTTAACGAGCGTGATCCGCTGAAGTTCTTCAATCTTGTCATCGCAGCCAAGGATGAAGCCAAAGTGCTCATTGACAAGTGCAAGGAGGTGGCACAGTTTACTCACGACCAGCTTGATACATACAAGCAGCTCCTCCAGTTCCTGGATGACAACCAGTATAATTTCCCATTCGTTCCGATGGAGATGCAGGGAGCTGTCACCGACTTCAATAAGTTGAAAAACGACCCATGGCCAATATCTGGTCTTCGTGGTTACATCAAGCTGCAGCGCCAGCTGTCTGGCATCCTCAACAGTGTGCGCGACGACCTGCGTAGTCAGGTGCGCGATGCCTATACCGATACCTTCCGTCAGCTGCGCCATATATGCGAGAAGAACAATGTGGACGTTAATATACTTGCAAAGGAGGACGTTACCATACACCTGAAGACCTCTCCATCTAACATTCTTCAGCTCAAGAACAATCTGAGCACGGACGAGTTTTATCAGGAACAGGTGGTTAAAATTCTTGCCGCCACTAAGGATGATGACAATGACGATGAAAAGAAGGTAAAGAACATAACGCTCAACACCAAGACCTCTCATCCTCTCGAAACTACTGCCGACATCGACGATTATCTCAGTCGTCTGCGCACGCAACTGATGAAAGCTATAGAGAATGGTGACAGCGTGATGGTAGTTAGGTAATTTATAATTTATAATTATGGAACAAAACGTCATTGAGATAAAGAGCAAGGCTTTTGCCATTAGAATAATACGTATGTACAAGTGGCTTACCGAGAATAAACGCGAATACGTTTTGGGAAAGCAATGCCTACGAAGCGGAACCAGTATTGGTGCCAATATACGAGAAGGTTTGCACTCACAGAGTAAGGCTGAATTCTTAGCCAAACTTCAAATTTCCATCAAGGAGGCGAATGAAACCCTATACTGGCTTGAGTTGCTGTATGAGACCGACTACATCACAAAAGAGATGTACAACAGCATCTATCCTGAATGTGTAGAGTTGGCGAAGTTGCTTACCTCCATTATCAAGACCACAAAAGCAAATCACAAATTGTAAACCAATGAGTGCAGCTCAATTATAAATTATAAATTTTAAATTAACAAAAGTGGACACAAATAGAATCAAACGCTTCGCTACCGAAGCACGAAATATATTGAAAGCCGGTATTGCAGCCAAGATTACGACACTTGGCTTTGACAAGAACGGCAATGTTGCAGAAGAGCATCGCCCACAACTTATGCAGGGTGGTTCTCTTTGGAATGAGCAGTTGCAGACAGAGGGCTTCTACTATCAGTGGATGTCCCTCTATAACCGTATTCAGCAGAAAGGTATCAGCGAGGTGTATGAGGAAGCAGCCTACACCTGGTTCAACCGTCTCTGCGCCATCCGAATCCTGCAGAAGAACAATCTCTGCAGTCCGGTTCTGGCGTATGCTGATGCTGCACGCACTCCCGTCATTGTGGATGAAGCCCGACAGGGACACATTCCGCAGATGAAGGAAGGGTTGCGCCAGCGACTCGTGGAACTCCTCGATGATGACACCAAGGTGACAGAGCAGTTTGCCATCCTTATTACAGCCTGGTGCCACGACAACCCTATCATCAACAAGTGTTTCGGCAGCATTGCCGACTACACCGAGTTGCTCCTGCCAAACAACATCCTGGCAGCAGGCGGTTTTGTGGACATGCTGAACCATACAGAATTTATCACCGATGAAGACTTCCAGTCACCTGAGTTGATTGGATGGCTTTACCAGTTCTATATCTCTGAGCGCAAGGACGAGGTGTTTGCCAAGAAGGGCAAGTTCGAGGCTGATGAGATTCCTGCAGCCACCCAGATCTTCACCCCTAACTGGATTGTGAAATACATGGTGCAGAACACCGTGGGAAGAATCTATCTGGACAACAATCCTTATGAGACTCAGCTGCAAAAAAAATGGCGTTATCTAATTTATAATTCAGAATGTAAAATTTATAATTCCGGGGCAGCCAACACCACGGCGCAGCCAATTATAAATTCTAAATTATACACTATAAATTACTCCTCCCTTGAGGAACTAAAGGTAGCCGATCTTGCCTGCGGTTCGGGCCATATCCTCAACGAATGTTTCGATCTGCTCTATGACCTCTATATTGCTGAAGGCTATGGTCGTGGAGAGGCTGTGGAGAATCTCTTCAGCCACAACCTCACGGGTATCGACCTCGATACCCGTGCCAAGCAGTTGAGCCAGTTTGCACTCCTGCTGAAGGCTTGCCAAAAGGATGCAGCCTTTGCCGATGCACATTGCATGCCTAATGTGCTAACGATGCCTGTATGCGACAGTTATACGATAAAGGATACTTTAGGTCATTTCGTTTGTGCCTACCATTTGGATTGGATCAATGTAGATAGAAAAGAGTTAGAGGATGCCTTCGACCTCATGAAGGATGCTGACTCTTTGGGCAGCATCATGCGATTCGAAATAAGCCAGGATACTCGTGAGCACTTGGTTGAGGCAGTGAATGCTTATGACGCTGAGCCAAAATATACAGAGGCTTTCAAGAATCTGATAGATGGATTCCGCTTGATTCTCGCCCTAACGGAGAATTATCATGCTTTGGTGATGAACCCTCCATATATGGGTGGTGGCAAGATGAACAGCGTATTGAGCAAGTATGTGAAGGACAACTATGAAGAGGGTAAGGCAGACCTCTTCTCTGTGTTCATGCAGATGGGCATGGAGCGTCTTGTTGATGGCGGCAAAATGGCGCAAATCAACATGCAGAGTTGGATGTTCCTCAGTTCGTTTGAGAAGCTGCGCACGCAATTCTTGAAGAATTACAACATCGACAACATGCTCCATCTTGGTCCTCGCACATTCGATGAACTTTCGGGCGAAGTGGTACAGAACACAGCTTTTGTACTCAGCAAGCATGAACCAAGTGAACAAGGTGGTGTGTACTATCGTCTCGTGGATGGAAAGAATTGTGCAGACAAGGAACGCTTGTTTATAGAGGCAAAACAAGGCAACGGAACTGCAATTATAAATTCTAAATCATACACTGTAAATTATCCTAACGTTGAGCAGAAGAACTTCGAGAAGATTCCGGGATGTCCGATTGGATATTGGGTGAGTAAAAATTTAATAAATTTATTTACAAACGATTTAAAGGTTTCAGATATTTGCAAGCCAGCCTCAGGATTGTCAACGACTGACGATCTGCGATTTTTAAGACTATGGCATGAAATCTCAGAGCAAAAGTCATGTCTGTTTGAAAAATATGACGATCATTGTGAAAATCATAAATGGGTACCTATAACAAAAGGAGGTGGATTTAGAAAATGGTACGGCAATATGGAGTTCGTTGTTAATTGGCAAAATAATGGTTATTCTTTAAGAAACGAATCTAACGCTGTTTTAAGAAATTCAGCTTTATATTTTACAAGTTGTGGATATTCATGGTGTGAAGTTGCTACAGGAAAACCAAGTTTTAGATATGTTTCTCCTTATTGGCTATTTAACAATAAAGGACCTGTTTGCATCCCTAATGACAGAAAAGAAAACAATATATTATTTGGTTTTCTCAATTCTGTAGTAGCAGTAAAATGCTTAGAGCTGTTAGCTCCAACAATTAGTTTTAACTCTGGTGCTATAGGTGCTTTGCCATACAAGAAAAGCGTAGACTTTAAAAATGTTTCCACAACAGTCCAGCAAAACATCGCCATCAGCAAATCCGACTGGGATGCCCACGAAACCTCTTGGGATTTCCAGCGCAACGAGCTTCTATCCATCGACACCTCCACCTACACGGAGAACATCAATTACGAGATAGAGAAGCATTTCGAGGAGACGGGCGAACATATCAGCATCGATCCTGCCGCCCCTCAGTTAGACAGTTTAGAATGGCGCATGGAGCAATACAAGACGAAGTGGGAGCGCAAGTTCATGCAGCTGCATAAGAACGAGGAAGAGCTCAACCGCCAGTTCATCGACATCTATGGTCTGCAAAACGAACTGACTCCTGATGTTCCACTGAATGAAATCACCATCCTTCAGCAGGGTGAAATCTCGATTGAGTGAGAGCAGAGCCAAGCTTGCTTGAGCTATGCCGAGCGAAGAGAGATTGGGCGGAGCCAAATTCGATTGAGTGAAGCCAAATTAATAATTACTAATTAATAATTACTAATTAAAGAAAAATGCCAAGAAAAGAATATACATCACTACCAACCAACTATCCCGTATGCGAGCATAGCGACTGCCCCATGGCAGCCAGCTGCCTGCATCAGATAGCCCACGCCATGAAGCTGAAGACCGACGAGCTGCTGCGCCTCATCAACCCCACCCGATGCACGCAGGACGCCTCTTGCGCATATTATCGCAGCAACCGCCCTATGGTATATGCCCGTGGCTTCACCAACTTCCAACGACGTATGTTCCCCGATCAGTACGCCTATTTCATGGCCATCTGCATCAGCGAGTGGGGACGCAACCCTTACTTCGAGCGTCGCCGTGGCGCACGTCTCATACCGCCCGGCGAGCAGCAGTTCATACAGAAAGCCCTGAAAAAGGTTGGCGTAAAGGAAGAAATGAAGTTCGACGCCTACGAGGAAACCATCAACTGGTACGACTAACGTATAGTAATCTCAGCGCAATACTCGAGTAATCTACCCACTGTACTGCAGTAATCTACCCACTGTACTGCAGTAATCTCGCACAATTACTGGGATAAAATCTCAACATACGAACAAAGAAAGCAATGAAACAAGAGATAAAAGACATCATGCAGCGTTTGCTTAAACGCCATAAGGAGTTGGGCATAACAGAACAGATAGACTATGAAAAGTTCTATCTGTACTCTATCATTACCCATTCCACAGCCATAGAAGGCAGCACTGTGACTGAGGTGGAAGCACAGTTGCTCTTCGACGAAGGAATTACGGCTAAAGGAAAGCCAATGATAGAACAGTTGATGAACCTTGATTTGAAAGCTGCTTATGACTATGGTCGTATTTGGATAAAGCGACATGAGGACATCACCATAGAATATCTTGTTGCTCTTGCAGCAAAAGTGATGGCTCGTACTGGCGGTGAATACAATTCGTTAGGCGGAAGCTTTGATGCTTCGAAAGGAGAGCTTCGCAAACTGAATGTAACAGCTGGTGCCGGTGGACGGTCGTATATGAACTGGATGAAAGTGCCAATGAAACTGAAGGAGTTTTGCGAGGAACTTAACAAACGCCGCAAAGAAATAGACACAACTGATGAATTGTCTATATATGAGCTGAGTTTCTGGGCGCACTACCATCTTGTAACCATACATCCATGGGCTGACGGTAACGGCAGAACAAGCCGTCTGCTTATGAACCTTCTGCAAATGGAATATGGTGTGTTGCCAACAAAGGTATATAAGGAAGATAAAGCTGAATACATCCAAGCGCTCATTGACACCAGAGAAGCTGAGGACACTGACATCTTCATCAACTGTATGGCGAAACTGCATTGCGAACATCTGCAGCAAGATATCGACCAATTCCTTATATCAACATCAGATGAGATGGTCGATAAAACGGCAATTCAGCAAGAAATGGTCGATAAATGGTCGATAAAACCAACTTTGGCAGGGAAACTGGCCGATATCATAGTTTTTATGGACGACAAAGAAGAAATCAGGACCGAACAAATTGTCACACAATTGGGTCTGACTGAAACCACAGCCAAACGATATCTGCGCCAACTGACAGAGTTCGGTTACTTGGAAGCTCATGGAGGCAATAGAAACAAGTCGTATACAAAAAAGAAAGTGAAAGAATAAACGTTCAATATACATAGAATATAGTTATGGCAAACAATAACAACACTCAACATATCGTATGGCACGAAGATGCCATTATCAAGCAACTCATCAGCTATGCTGTAGGCTGTATGCTCGGACGCTACCGCCTCGACAAGCCTGGGCTGCACATCGCCCACCCAAACCCAACCGACGAGGAGACAGCTCCTTACGAATATAATGGTGAGCAATGGGAAATAGACGACGACGGCATCATGCCGCTCATGCCAAACGACTGTGGCTTCTCCGACAACGCCTCTGTGCGCTTTGCCGACTTCATGCGTGTGTCGTTAGGCAACGAGGAGCATGTGGAGAACCTCAACTATGTGGAGAAATGCCTCGGCAAGACGCTGGAGCAATACCTCGTGAAGGACTTCTGGAAAGACCACAAGAAGATGTATCAGAACCGCCCTATCTACTGGCTTTTCTCATCAAAGAAGGGAGCCTTCCAGGTCATCGCCTACATGCATCGCATGAATGCCTACACCGCAGAACGTGTGCGCTCGAAATATCTCCTCCCTTATATCGAACACCTGGAGGCTGAAATCGACAAGCTCGATGCTCGCCGTGCCGAACTCTCTACCAAGGAGACCAAGCAGCTGCAGGCTCTCCAGAAGCAACTCGACGAATGCCGTGAATACCACGAGCGCCTGCAGGTAGTAGCCGAACAAGCCATCAGCTTCGACCTCGATGACGGTGTGGTAGTGAACTACGCCAAATTCGGTGATATATTACAAAAGATAAAGTAAACAAAATATACGCAATGGATAAACAACAGATTGCAAATCTACTTAGAATACAACATGCAAGCAGGACAGATAAACTTGTTGTATTTGTCGGAGCTGGGGTTTCACAAAACTCCGGCATTCCAACGTGGAATAATTTGATTTGTTCTATGATGGAAGAACTTCCAAGTGAATTAAGCAAAGAAAATGATGTGCTTAAATTGGCACAAATGTATAAGGATTCACGTGGACATAAGGAATATATGGACAAGATCAAAAATGTTTTGCTCTATAATAAGGCGGTTCCTAATCCATTGCATAAAAGCATTATTGCACTTAATCCGTGTCATATTATCACTACAAACTATGATGATTTGGTTGAGCAAGAATTAGCCAATGAATTTAAGCAATATGACATCATTAGGGAAGACAAGGATATTCCACAAATGGAAAAGCAGCATTGTTTGGTAAAGATGCATGGAGATTATGCAACCGACAATATAGTTCTTACGGAGAAAGATTATTTTGACTATAAAAATAATTTTCCTCTGATAAGGGCTTTTGTGCAGTCCCTTTTTGCAAGTAAATTGGTGTTGTTCGTTGGTTTCTCTTTTGCAGACTTGAATCTGAAGATGATAATGAACGAATTACAAAATATTCTTTCAGAAGATATGCAGAGAGCTTATTTGTTATCTTATGACACCCCTGATGATATAACAAAAAAATATTTCGAGGAAAAAGGAGTCAATATTTTACATTTTTCAGAGGAAGAACTTGATAGTATTAATGGTGCTGCATATCCATCAAATACCTTGTCTGGTATAGGACAATACACAGACAAAACTCTTCATGCTATAAAAAATTATAGTGCCATATCAAAAGAAGATTTGGTACTATATCTCTATGAACGTATCAAGCCATATCTTAGTGAATTAAAAACTTTTGGTGACGGGTTAAGATGTTTTTTCCCAGAACCTGAAAAAATGTATTGGAACACACATTCCGAGGGACTACAGACAGGTTTGGAGTATTTTAAGAAAATGGCAAAAGAATTGAAAACAAATCAGGCAAAAAGAAATTTTCTTATTAAACATCCAACCATAAATGTGCGACAACTTCTACAGATAGCTTATTATAACTACCTGTATAAGATTGATGGTATAGAAATTATAGATAACAATTATCTTCAAAATATTGATAAATATATAGGCTGTTCAACGCAGTACTATATCCATTGCTTTGATTCTGTAAATGTAAATAAGAAACTGAGGAGTTTGAGAACCCGTCAAAATACTTATACCATTGAAGATTTGGAGTTGCCTTATGCATTGTATCTGTTGGGTGACTATAGAGAAGCATATCGTATCTATGCCAAGCTGTTGCCATTATATTGGGAAAGACAAAGATATATATTGTATTTTATATGCAGATACAATTTATGGTCGATACGTCATGGGGTTTATTTCCAACTTGTACTTTCAAATGAATATGATGTTGACAAAGAAATAGAGTTAGCTACAAGTGAAAGTCTTGAAACTATTTTGGGTAATTTACCATTAGATGCTGAGATTAAGAGGATTTTTCAAGATTTGATTTCATTCAGATCTATAGGAAGTCATGCTCTAAGTACAGAGCATTTAAGGGAAGAAATATATCAGCAGAGAAAGTCAGCAGAGAAAGGAGGTTGCTCTATAAACAGCAATATTGTTCGACTCATGTCCTTATATGAGCGTGAGTCTATGTTTTCATGGGCGAACTATATCATTTGTGATAACAATAGCTATTTTAAATCTATTTGCGAAAACAACGCAATAGGTATTCTTAATAGCTTTGCTACTCCATCAGCAACTATGTTCGGAGGATTGGGTAGATGTACTAAAATTACGTCCTTAGATAACAACATGTTGAAATCTTTGATTTTCAGCATAGAGACCAAACGTCTTAAAGCTATCTTTAAAGGGTATGAAATTCGTTCTCTAAAAATCGACAATGATGGAATAGAGTATATAAATTTATGCCTTAGTGGATTAGCAGAAGAGCAAATACTGGCTTTCAGAGAGGAAGATTGCTTGTATAATCCTCTTCGAAATCTTTTACTTCTTGTGAGCAAATCTAAGGAAGAAAAAATAAACAAAGAAGATTTATATAAAGTACTCATTAAGTATCAATCGCAAAATCATTCTAGGCAGTTTGATAAGATCTTAATAGAAGAAATATTGGAAAACTATTCTCCTGATGAAGCCTCGGCAAAAGCACTATTGTGGAAATTACTCTGTACAACTTCCGATTATCAAGAATATGCTCAATGCATATTTAACATAGTCAAAATTTTACATGATGCCAATATAACTTATGATGACTTTGGCTTTGATAAGTTGCAAAATAAGGAAAATATTGTTACAGAAATAAGTTTTATCTATTCAATAGTTACAGATGAGTTGCGGAATGAAATACGTGAGTTTTCTTTGTCGAGAATTGGAAATTTGTATGATTTCATTTACTTCATCAAGCACAATGAAATAGAGAACTTTCCTGTGGAGCGTTTTGAAGTTCTGTTAGAAAAAGATAAGAATGAACTAAGAGATGAAACCCTCTTCCTTCTTGCTGAAATAAGGAAAGATTCTCATTATGAACATCTATATAGTTATATTGATGAACTTGCGAAAGAGAATGACTGTTTGCAATTTTATCTTTCTCCGTTTGATTATCCAAAACCTCAAATGGTAAAGATAGATTGGCTTTTAGATTTTAATGATGAAATAAGAACGAAATTGTTTAAGAATGATATTTATAAGGATACGTTAAAAAGATTTATTCTTGATGGAAATATTTCCAAGAGTGATAAAAAATACTTAATGAAGTACTTATAAAGTTTAAGATAAAAAGAAATGGTACAAGATAGAATATACAACTACTTCGAGCGCAATCCACAACTTCATGTGCTCTTCATCTTCGACAGGATGAACATCATCCAGAACGAACTGGATGAGATGAAGGAGTGGAATGACGACTATATATATAAGGTGTTTGATGGAGCGTGGTTCAATGCCAAGTATGCCATCGAGAATGATTGGAAGGACAAGCATGTGGTTCTGCTCTTCCCGGAACAGGTTTATCCTCATACAGAGGAACAACAGCTCAGCTTCCCTCTACTCGACATGCTGAAAGCCAACATGGAGTATAAGGAAGAAGACTACGCCAGCTACATGCAGCAGTATAATCTTCCTGAAAAATTCCGCAGTTTCGTAAAGAAGAACATTGGCGAAATCATGTCGTCTAAGGTAAGCAACATCCTTAATGGACATATCGACAGTACATCGTTCAGCGAGGATATGGTTTGCCGTGCCTTCATTTCCAATTATCTTGGCGAGAAGAAGCTACAGGAATGGGAACAGCTCATGATCAAGATGATTATTCTGGATGGAATAGCAGAAGAGAAAAAGCGTACTGACTTTTGGTATAAGCTCAGCAAGAATTTTGATGCTTCAAAGGCTTTATCAGAAAAGTTAGATAAGCTCTTTGGCTTAACTCCTAACTTCAATGCTGCCATCAAGATGAAAAGTGTGGCAGAGAGTTTGAAGTACAATAGCATCACTCAACTTTTGGACGCAGTTCCGGGAGACACCTATAAGCAGTACAAGATCAGCAATTCTGTAGTACTTGACCAGGTGAACAAAATCTATGAGTTGGGTACACACGACCGCCAACTATCACAAAAGTTCGCCCAGGCTATGAATATATTGGCAGCAGACATCAAGGAAGAGGAAATCATCAATATCTATGGTATTGATGCCAACTACTATTATCTCACAGAGTCACTCTGCTGGCCAATACTGAAAGAGATTGTAGAAGAAAAGCTGATGGCAGACCCGGAGCAGGTGAACGATCGCATGCGTGAGTTGTCATTGAAGCTTCCTGTAGATAGTGACATTCAGATTGCTATCCGATTCATAGAGCAGTCAGCTTTATACTATGCTCAGGTAAGAGGTCTTGGTACACTGAAACTCAATAGCACCAAGGAGTATATAGAGAAATATACAGAAGAATTCTATCTTGTTGATCTCTACTATCGTCGTACACTGGAAGCATACCACGAACTCATTACGAAGGAGAATCCTATAGAGCAGACATTGAGTTCTGCCAAGCGCCAGTTGGACTTGGAATATGCCAAGATTACTAACGTTCTTAACCTCGAATGGCTGACATGCGTCAGGGAAAAGGGCGCATGGTTTACTGAGACCGGATTAAAGCGACAGGAAGATTTCTACAAGAATGAGTCAGATACCAGCGTAAAGCAGGTTGTCATCGTATGCGATGCGCTTAGATATGAGGTGGCAAAGGAACTGATGCAGGAACTGGCAAAGGAGAAGCATATAGCTACAATAGATGCATACCAGGCAATGCTTCCTACGGAAACAAAGTATTGCAAGCCTGCCCTCCTTCCCCATCACTCGCTGGAACTGAATGGCACAGACATGATGGTGGATGGAACCCTGCTGACAACAACAGAACAACGAACAGCCCATCTGGGTAAATATCGGGAAGGAGCCATCTGTACACGCTATGAAGACGTAATGAATGGAGATCAACAAGCTATGCGTGAAATCTTCAAACGTCCGTTGGTGTATATTTTCTATGATACGATAGATGAAGCCGGACATTCCCAAAGTCCGTTCGAGGTAATCAGTGCTTGCAGAAAAGCCATTGAGCAATTGACGGTACTGGTAAAGCGCCTGCATGCATCGTGGAATGTGGCAAATGTGCTTCTCACCGCAGATCATGGATTTCTATATAATGATATGAAGTTTGAAGAGAAGGATAAGCATAGCATCAAGGAGTCGGCTATCGAGAAGAAGACAAGATACTATCTCACAGACAGCAACGATACTTTTGAGGATATAGTAAAATTTCCTCTTGACAAGGTATCTTCTATCAAGAGTACCACGCCTTTGCAGGTTGCAGTACCTATCGGAACTAACCGTCTGGCTGCACCAGGTGGCTACAACTTTGCTCATGGTGGCGCATCGCTTCAGGAAATGATTATTCCTGTGATAAGAAGCCAGCAGAAGAGAACGAACAAGACAGAAAAGGTGGGCGTAGCTCTGATGAGCCACAACCTGAATATGGTGAGCAGTCGATTGAAGTTCCAGATGATACAGTCGGAAGCAGTAAGTATGACCGTGATGGAGCGCAAGGTAGTTTGCTGTATTTACAATGGTGACGACCCTGTAACCCAGGAAAAGGAAGTGACACTGAATAGCACTGATGCAACGAACTTGAACAATCGTGTGTTTGAAGTGACACTCAATCTGAATAAATCTGTCAATGCAAGTATGTTACAGCTTAGGATCTACGATGTGGATGACAAACTGAACCCACTTGTGCGTGAGACAGTAAAGAATAATACAATGATAGAACAAGATTTTTAAGGAATACTGTATATGGATTTACAACAGAAAGTAATGAATGCCTTTATTGGCAAGGTGGTAAGAAAGGATTTGGCTTTCCTCGTGAAGGGAGGCCTACCTGTTCCAACATACGTGTTGGAATACCTGCTGGGGCAGTATTGCGCCAGTGATGATGAAGAAATCATCAACGAAGGTTTGGAAAAGGTGAAGCAAGTTATCCAAAACAACTATGTTCACCGTGCTGAAGCAGAATCGGTAAAAGGTATCATACGTGAGAACGGCAGACATCGCATCATCGACAAAGTGACCGTTGTGCTCAACGAGAAAAACGATGAGTACCAGGCAACATTTGCCAATCTGGGATTGACAGGTGTGCCTATCGGTACAGACTACGTGCGTAAGAACCCCAAACTGCTTAGTGGCAATGGCGTTTGGTGTATCGTTACCATTGGCTATATCAGTGGTGAAAGCGTCAAGGTGAGATGGGAAATTCAGACATTGAAGCCTATCCAGATTTCAAATATCGATCTCCAGGAATATATCGACCAACGCAAGAACTTCACTACAGAGGAGTGGATTGACTTTCTGATGCACACCGTGGGTCTGAACCCTGAGGCAATGAACCGCCGTGAGAAGTTCATCACTTTGGCTCGTCTTCTCCCTCATGTTGAGAACAACTTCAATTTCATGGAATTGGGTCCAAAGGGAACAGGTAAGTCTCATGTATTCCAGGAACTGTCTCCTTATGGCGTGCTTGTCAGTGGTGGTGACGTAACCTCTGCCCGACTTTTCGTGAAAATCCAGGGAAACAAGGAGATTCTCGGACTGGTTGGCTATTGGGATGTTGTGGCATGGGACGAGTTTGAACAGCAGAAAGGCCGTAATGTGGATGCAGTGCTCATCGACACGATGCAGAACTATCTTGCCAACAAGTCGTTCAACCGTGGTAAGGGAACTCACGAGGCAAGTGCATCCATGTCTTTCGTAGGTAATACGAAGCATACTGTGCCATATATGTTGAAGAACAGCCATCTGTTTGAGAGTATTCCTACCCAATTCATCAAGGGTGCGTTCCTCGACCGTATCCATCTCTACAATCCAGGTTGGGAAATCAAGATGTTGAAGAAGAACAGTTTTTCCAAGGGATATGGTCTTATTACTGACTACATTGCTGCCGTACTTCACGAAATGCGCAATGATGACAGAACAGCTGTACTGAATGACTATGCGAAGTTTGACGGTTCACTTTCAGAGCGTGACCATCTTGCTATCCGCAAGACTTTCTCAGGCATGATGAAACTCATCTATCCTGATGGTAAGATGACAGACCAAGAGGCCTATGAGTTGGTTGACTTTGCTGCAGAAGGTCGTAAACGTGTGAAGGATCAGCTTTATGTGATTGACGAAACTTTCATGGCAGAGCCGGCAAAGTTCAAGTACATCAACTTGAAAACTGGTTTCGAAGTGAGCATAGAGACATTGGAACAAGTAAGCAATCAGATAGTAGAACATCCTACGCCTGAAGATAATACTGAAGAAGCTGAAACTTCCACAGAAAACAATGAGACATCTACTGTAGTTGCCAATGCAGAGGGAGGTTCGAATCAGCATCCGACCAAACGTCCACGCATTCCTATTCTACAAGAAAAGAGTATGTCATTCAGAATGGGACAAACTGGCGTAAGTTATGAGAAGTTATTTGCACCTTATATGAGAGAAGCAAAAGAAATAACCGTTGAAGATCCATATATACGTGCTTCATGGCAAATAAAGAACTTCATGGAGTTTGCCCTGATGCTTATCAACACACGTCCTGTGGATGACTTGAAATTGAACCTTTTCACTAATGAAGAGGAAGACAAGATACCAGACTTGATTGACAAGCTTGATGACATCAAGGACGACCTTGCTTCTTATGGCATTGAGTTTATATACAAGTTCCGAGACTTCCATGACAGATGTATCAAAACAGATACTGGATGGACAATTACACTTGGACGTGGTCTTGACATGTTTGAAAAATATAGTCCCTACTCTATTGCATCATCAAAACAGGACATGCGTAAGTGTAAGGAGTTTACTGCAACATTCATGAAGACTAAAAATGCATAAAGACTAAGATTATTCAAATAAAAATGCAGATAGAGTTTATTCTATCTGCATTTTTTTCTTTTAGAACTATATATATATTATAGTGCAGATAGACTGCACAATCGAATCATACCTTTGCACCAGAAGTTGGACATTAATAGAAAAAGGTATGGGACTATTCGATTTTTTATTTTCAAGCGGCGTTTCAAACAGCCAAAAGAAAGCGCATCGTAACGCAGGTAATAATACATCCTCAGACCATGAAAATTATGCTCGTGGCTATGAAGATGGTTATGATGACTGTTGCTGCGAACATGATTGTTCTTATGAAGACTATCATGATAGTAGTTATTGCGATCGTGATGAGTATGAAGGCATTGAGGATGATGAGTGCTATGACGATAATTGCGATTGGTAGTAACCTTCTGAAAATGGATTATTCACATTATAATAATGTTATATAGAAAATGAAAAAGTTTATTTTAGTTGCACTTGCTGCATTGTTTGTATGCAGTGCTGTCGATGCTCAAATTCTTCGAGCAGACGAGTTGGAAAAGTACGCAAAAGAAAAGTATGGAGAGAAATGGGTTGATGCAGCAACCAATCTCGGTACCCAGTTGACATTGGATAAGAACAATGCCATCACCTATACTCAGGTAATCCCTGCTGAAGGCAAGACCAAAGATCAGCTTTATGTGTTGCTTAACTATTGGTTCACCGCAACTTTCAATGATGCGAACTCCGTCATCAAATTGAATGACAAGGAGTTGGGAACCATCATCGCACAGGGTTTTGTAGAGAGTATTGCACAACATGCAGGTGGAACTAACGCTTACAACGTTAATTTACGCCCTGTTATCAAGTGTGATATAAAGGACAATAAGGTTCGTGTTACCTACACAGTACCATTCTATTCTGTCAATGTTGCCATTGGTGGCGGTTGGATGGGTGCAATGGGAGGCACTATCCCTACCCGTTCTGATCAGAATTGGCCACTGGATAAGTGTTATCCTTTTGCCAAGAAGGACTCTCACAAGAAGACTTCCTGCAAAGCACTTGTCATGGCACATGCTTACTCTAATGTTGTAATGGACAAGATTGAGGAGTGCATCAAGAATGGCTTATCTGGTAATGAAAACGACAATTGGTAAATTCAAAATAACAAGAACATTATGAAAAAGTATTTATTTTTCCTTCTTACCCTCGTGGTAGCATCTTTTGCATTTATTTCATGCAGCAGTGATGACGATTCAGACAATGGAGACTATGATAAGTCTATGATTGTAGGAACTTGGGAGATGACAGCTGTAAAGATGTCAGAGTCTGGCACATATATTGACTGGCCTTTCAATAAGACTTACGCCACATTCAATGCTGACGGTTCTTATTACGGCTCTGGATATTTCGGAACTGGTCGAGGAACATGGTCTTTGAAAGGAAACACACTAAAGACATATGTTGAGGGTGAACTATTTGCTTCTTACACTATCATTTCTGCGACTTCTACAATATCAGAAATGAAAATGTCTATTGGTGACGAATCTATTTGGGTAAAATGCAAGAAGCAATGATGCTAATCAAGCACTACTTTGTAATGCATTGAACATACTGCAGGCGTGAACCATTTGCCGACTCCTATCTGCAAGATTGGCTGCTTCGCTTACATTCTTGAGGATACCGTGTCGGCAACCTCATGCCATCCATTGATGAAAGTAGCTATCTGTTCTGCGTTGCACTCAGTGTTTCCTTTAATCGACAAAAAGAAATTATGATATTCTTCCAATGCGTCATTGGAGGATTGAAAATCATATTGCTTTCTGCTGCTACACGAAGCCACAATCAGCATGGCACATAAAAAAGCAAGTGAAAGAATAAACTCGTTTGAGTCTTTTTTCTTTCACTTGCTTCACTTTCTTTCATTTGATTTCCGAAACCTGTTTTATGGGAGTTGCAGTCGCAACCGACAAAACCATTATTTACTAATAACAACACTATTTTTATACAAAATCAATTTATATTCATTTACACAAGAAAAGCTACTAGTATAATTATGATTCTGAATATAATTATGTACCTTTGCACATGTATAGCGCCTATACCTGTTTTAGCATTAACCTATACTAATTGGTAATGATTGGTTCCCTGCCCGACGAAGTCCTTGCTCTCAGGAAATCTGCAGAGCATGTAATCAAGCTGCAGGAGAAGATGATTGTGTCTCTGCCTCCTGTTTCTGCCAGCAAGACGCAGAAGCTCGACAGAGAAAAGACTGTAGTGAACCTCTATGTTGCCGGACATCCGATAGATGAAATCTGGAGAGCCAGCGGATTCAGAAGCAGAAGTTCCGTATTCCGCATTCTCAACAAGAACGGAATCAAGCTGAATAGAGGCAACCACTCCGGACCTATCAAGAAAAGAGACACAAAGTAAACAAGACATTGAAGATTAAATCATGAAGAAGATATTATTCCTACACGGATTCTTCGCCACGGGCAGTTGTCCGATGGCGAGAGCCTTGAAAGAGGCGTTTGAGGGGACGGCGGTGGTGCTGACTCCCGACCTGCCATTGCACCCCAAGGAGGCACTGAAGGAGATTCGCTCCATCATCGACCGGGAACAGCCCGACTTGCTTCTGGGCAACAGCTGCGGCTCTTTCCTCGCCCAGATGCTGGCTCCGGTGGTGGGCATTCCTGCCCTGCTCGGCAATCCGTATTTCATGATGACGGAGTTTCTGAAGGAACGAATCGGCGAGCATGAATACAAGGCACCGAGAAGGGACGGCTATCAGCGGCTTGTGATTGACGAGGCGCTGATTGGGGAGTTTGCGGAACTGGAAGCCGTGCAGTTCGACCATTGCAACCCCTATTATAAGGATCGTGTGTGGGGACTTTTTGGTGAGCAGGACACCCTGGCTCACTTCTCCCCTCTCTTCCTGGAGCACTACAATCAAGCCTTCCATTTCCCTGGCGGTCATACGCCTACAGAGCAGGAGGTAAAGACCTGGTACGCTCCCCTCGCCCAGAAAATGTTGATGGAGTTTTCAGCAAAGGAAGAAAGATATTTCCAGCACTTTAAAGGAGGCAAATACAGGTTCATACATTCTGCCTTCGACTCCGAGACTCAGGAGCGCATGGTGGTTTATCAGGCTCTCTATGGAGACCAAGCCTATTGGGTAAGACCGGAAGATATGTTCTTCGGGAAAGTTACGAGGGACGGCAAAACTTTTAATCGTTTCACGGAAATAGATAAATAATTATGGAGACATTTAATAACGTAATAAACAGTGGCCAGCTTGTTCTGGTCGATTTCTTTGCTACCTGGTGCCAACCTTGCAAGGCGATGCACCCCATTCTGGAACAGGTGAAGAGTGTGTTGGGCGACCGTATCCGAATCATCAAGGTGGATGTGGACAAGTACGGCGTAACAGCAAGCCAATACCGCATCCAATCCGTGCCTACGCTGATGCTCTTCCGAAACGGAGAAGTATTGTGGCGCACAAGCGGTATGGTAGATAAAGCCGAACTGCTGGCTACGCTTGATCCATTCTTGATATAATCAAAAATATAAAAGAATAATCTTATGCGCATAATAGGAAACTTACTTTGGTGGCTCTTCGGAGGTCTCGAAGCTGCCATCGGTTATTTCACCGGAAGTCTGGCTCTTGCATGTACCATCATCGGCATTCCTTGGGGAAAACAGCATTTCAAGATGGCCGCGCTTTCGCTCGCACCATTCGGCAAGGATGTGGAGTTGGGATTTTAAAGTGATAAGAAGAAGTTAAAGGAAATATGGCAATAACTATTGATACAACAAACCTCTGCTCACATCTTCAAAAGAAGTTGTTTGAACCTGAGGGAGTATATTATCCTATCTGGCAAGCCATACAGAATGATGAGGAGTTGACTGCCGCGGTTCGCTCACGACAGCTTCATATCTATCGTAACGGCAAGAAGATTCTCATTCTCGCTGGTAAGGCTCAGCCGAAGATTATGGGAGAGGATAAACTGAATAAATTGATTAATTAAACAACATAAATGATTAAGAAAGAAGAAGTTATATCTTTTGTATGGCAGCATATTCTACTGCTCGTTTCGCTCTATGTAATGACTTTCGGAGTTGCTGCATGTGTGCGAAGTCAGTTAGGTTCAAGCGTTATTTCCACCATCCCTTACGTGATGGCTTCAGCAGGAACAATGCTTGACTACATTCCCCGATGGACTATCGGCGGCTACACCATCATGATGAATGCGATCTTCGTGGTGCTGCAGATTCTGATTCTGAGAAGAAACTTCGAGTGGGTGCAACTCTTCCAGCTAGCTATCGGCTTTATCTTCGGAATGTTCATAGACCTCAATATGGTGCTTACACAGTGGATGGTTTCAGAAAATATCCTGGTCAATGCCCTTGTGCAGATTGCCGGTTGCACCATCCTCGGTTTCGGAATTGCCATGGAGGTGAAGTGCGGCTCAGTAACTATGCCTGGCGAGGGCATTTCCATTGCCATTCACAAGGTTACCGGCTGGCCTTTCCCTAAAGCCAAGATTCGGGTGGACATCACGCTCGTGGTCTTGGCCGTCTTGTTCTGTTTCCTGCTTCTCGGTTCATGGAAATGGGAGATCGTGGGCATCGGAACGCTCTTCGCCATGGTCTATGTAGGTGTTACAGTTCGCCTATTCAACAAACATCTTGCATGGTTCGACCGCCTGCTCCACTATCGCCCAGGTTGCCGAAGATATGTTTACGGACTGGCACGATACATAAGAAGACAGATGTAACGTCAAGATTATTTAAGTTCAACGGATAAAAATAGATGAACATGAATTTTCCAGAAGTATATTCAGCAACAGGCATGATGGAGCTGATTCAGAAAATCGGCTTCCTCCCTCTCCTTGATAGCGGCATTGAAGGATTCTCTGCCGAAGACATCGTAGCAGAAGACTGCGGTTACGTAAGACTTCCTGAAGGCGGTTGGGACTGGCCATTATGGAAATGGAAGGGCGAAATTGTGCAAGAAATGCCGTGTATGTACGGAAAGTTCTTTAACAAGAAGGCTGGATTCATCAGCGAGGAATGGTGGCCGGACTTCTGTAACTACAGAAGAAGCAAATACCCCCGTCCGGATGAAGAATCGATAGAAGGAGCCATTCTCAGTACGCTTCAATCATCGGGCAGTCTCATCACGAGAGAACTTCGGGCAGCCTGCGGTTTTACAGGAAAGGGAATGAGAAGCAAGTTTGACGGTTATCTCACCCGACTGGAAATGGCAACCTATATCGTGACCGAGGATTTCATCTACCCTCATGACAAGCATAACCATGAATATGGCTGGGGATGGTCGCTGCTCAATACTCCCGAAGATCTCTATAGCAGGGAGGCTTGCCAATGCAATCGCACTCCCGAAGAGTCTTATCAGAGGATTTTCGAACATCTGAAAAAAATCCTGCCTGATGCTTCGGATAAACAGATTATTAAATTAATTGGATAAAATGAGAAAGGAATCAAGAGCAATGGATAGTGGGTGGGCATTGGAAGTAATGCACAAGGCTCCGTATATAACTGTCAGTTTTATTGACGAAGACGGCAAGCCTTATGGTTTACCCCTGTCACTCGCATCAGATGATGATGTGAATTGGTATTTTCATGGTGCCTTGGAAGGCAAGAAGTTGGAGGCAATCAAGACTTATCCCGAGGTTTGCCTTTCAGCCGTAACCCGTTGTGCGCCTACGGTTGGTCCGAAGGACGGCAGTTTCACCCTGCAATTCAAATCAGCCATTGCATTCGGCAAGGCAGAAATCGTGACAGATGAAGCAGAGAAGATTCATGGCCTTAGACTAATCTGTGAACGTTTTCTTCCTCAACACATGGATGCTTTCGACCAGAGCATCGCCTGTTCCCTTTCACGCACGGCTGTAGTTCACATCACGCTTACTGAGCCACCAATCGGCAAGCGCAAGCAGTATGATAAGGAGGGCGTGGAAATGAAATATGGCAGAATGGAATAAACGAACATAAACATAATGATTATGAAGAAGATAAAGTTAAGCAATGGCGTGGAAATGCCACAACTGGGTTATGGTGTTTATCAGGTGGAACCTGATGAGTGTGAGCGTTGCGTGCTGGATGCTCTCAGCGTGGGCTATCGAATGATAGATACGGCACAGGCTTATCTCAACGAGGAAGCCGTGGGCAACGCATGGAAAAAGAGCGGCATCAGCCGTGATGAGATTTTCCTCGTTTCCAAGGTCTGGCATTCCAACTATGGCGAGGGACAGACCATGAAGAGCATTGACGAGAGTCTGCGCAAACTGCAGACCGACTACATCGACCTGATGCTCCTCCACCAGCCTTACTGCGACCGCTATGGTGCTTACCGTGACTTGGAAAAAGCTTACAAGGCAGGAAAGGTTCGTGCCATCGGAGTGAGCAACTTCTTCCCTGATCATCTCATAGACCTGGCTTCAAACATGGAGATTGCACCAATGGTGAACCAGATGGAGACGCACGTGTTAAACCAACAGCATGAGACTCGAAAATTCATGAATGAGTTTGGCACCAAGCTCATGGCATGGGCTCCGTTGGCAGAAGGACAGAACGGAATGTTCACCAACCCTACCCTCACCCAGATTGGCGAGAAATATGGAAAGACTGCCGCACAAGTAGCCTTGCGCTGGCTGTTGCAGAGCGATGTAACCATCATCCCGAAGACCGTTCACAAGGAACGAATGCAGGAGAATCTGAATCTCTTCGACTTCGAACTTGATGCTGAGGACATGCAGAAAATTGCTGCGCTCGACACCGCCCATAGTCTCTTCCTCGACCATCATAGCGGAGAAACGACCAAGCAGTTTATGGAGTGGAGAGCTGTGGTGAAACCTACAGAATAATTATGACACAAGATACTTCTACATATTACGTTTGGATAGGTGGTTCATGTGATTATGGCCATAAAGAGCGAGCTGGTGGTGCTGCCGTTGTGATTGAGCATAACGGCAACATCATCAGCCGTGATGTAATCAGCGATTTGCACACCACAGAGTTCCGAATGATGCTAACCCTCATGTTGAAGGTAATGCAGGAAATACCGGAAGGTTCCGATATTCTCTTCCTGACCAACGCTGCCTATATTCAGAACTTTGACAAGACTCCAACGGCTAAATCAGCCAATCCAGACTTGATTATTCAATGCATCGAGGAAAAGAAAAGGCACAACTCAGTCGGGGTCAAGATTGTGCAATACCACAAAAGCCCATTGCTGATAGAAACCCACGATAGGGCTACGGAAGCAATGGCTAAGACAAGGAGGGAGTTTCATCAAAAAAAACAATAGACTATAGGTCTCGTCTGAAATCGTTGCATCCGTCTCCATGCCACCATGCGCCCAGGAAGGCGAGGATGGCACGGAAAATTCATCCCACTTGTCCAGATAGAATGAAACAAACTGGTTCAACTCCTGCTCATTGAAGAGTTCCTTGTCTGTGCCACTCACTGTCTGGGTAAGTCGGCTGAGAATTGATTTCATTGTTGCTGAAATGCACGAATAATTATACGAAATGGAGAGTGGAAACTCATCCATATTAGGATAAAAATCGCAAAACATACCGATAAGTCGTGGAAATCTACTAAATATTGATACATTTCCACGACTTATCGGCATATTTTTGTATATTTGCAGAAGATAGGTTACACCTCAGCAAGATATTCAAGCAAGCTTGATATTCTAAAAAGTAAGCCCCTTTAATCATACAGACTTGGTTCAGGAGGTATTTCTTTATATTGCTGTCCGCTAATTCTTATGCTCAAAAGGGTTTAGCGGACAGCAATATAATCCTATACATGATTTACTAAATTTTGCAAATTTCAAATCGCAATCATTCTTGTTTCGCATTTTTTTTGTATTTTTGCAGTAGCAATAAAAAAACAAAATACACAATTACACTAACAACATGAGAGAATTCCCTGTTTCAAGATTTGTATTAGTTGCATTTGTAATGCTTATTTATGGATGTCAACAACCCCACAATTCAAATGAGGCTACCAAGAACGAATCAACAGAAACTTTTGAAGATTTTGAAAATCCCGTGGTTGATTCCGCAATAGCAAATGCATGTTCCTCTAAAGTTATGATAACAGAGCTTCCTATTGGCTTTAAATTTGGCAACACTAAGAAGGATGTTAACAATAATATCGAACGATTAAAAAAGTACGGTCTAAAAAAGATGGAAATTGTTGCTGGTAATACAGATATGCCTATATGGGACTATATCTATATTACACAAAATAATAAAAAATATAGGGCATGTATATATTATGATTTTGATGAAAACAATTTGTATAGCTTAACTTTTGAGTTACAAGATGAACAAAAAAAATATCCCATTGACCTTACTGAAGAGGTAAGGAATTCCCTTGATAAGGATTTGACAGCACAATTGGGTAGTGGTTATAAACGATACCACTATAATATAAAGAATGATTTTTTCAGTGGCAGCCGCACATATTGGATTAAGAACAATATGATTGTTATAATGGAATACGACCACCAATATTCAACTAAGAAAATAAAAATAACATATAACGATGCTCCAGTATATGTCAAGAAAGATAACGAAATGAATGAACGAATAGCAGAAAGTGCAAGAATCCAATATGAAAAAATAAAGCAACGGAAAAAGGAAACCTCAATTCCTGATGACAATGAGTCTGAATACAAAGTATACAATAGTGAATGGGATGGTTCTGTTTATCCTGTTAAACTATATCTGAGAAAGAATCTTAAAGACCCTGATAGTTATGAAGCAATTGAATGGTCTAAGGTTCAAAAAACAAATGAGGGGTATATGGTTAGACATAAATATAGAGCTAAGAATTCATTTGGTGGGTATGTAATAGAAAATAAGGTGTTCTATCTTAATAAAAAAGGACATGTATATAGAGTTAATTAGGTAGTTTGGTAGGTAGTGTAAACTGAACTGTGTTACAGCTCAGTTTACACTACCTACCAAACTACCTCCATTGTCCATTATAAATTAATACATTTCATAAAATCAAAAGCCTTAGCCTCCCCATGGCTAACATATCCAAGTTGATTGGAGATACATTTTGTCTGTCCTATCATCTTGTCTATGTTTCGATGGGAATGACCATATATCCAATAGTCAATATGACTATAAGCTATAAAGTTTCCAAGTTCTGCCGTAAAGGCACCATTTATCGAACTGCCCATGAAGTCTGGGGATACCAATTCAAATGATGGAACATGATGCGTTGCCACCACAATATGCTTAGCCTTACTCGCACCAACCGCTTTTTCTATGAATGCACGGCACTTATCATGCTCTTTGTTAAATTGCTCGCAACTAATCACAACACCATTGTCCTTAATACGATAGAAATCATTCACGCTTCGCTCTGTTGCGAAAGCATCCTGTGCCTCTATATGTCCCCAAAGAGTTGAAACTATAAGGTCTGTATCATCAGAGAGATGTATTACTGCATTATAATAGCATTTGATATTGTGCCGAATTTCCATGCACCATCCATCATGGAGTTGCCCTAAGTCATAACCCAAATAAAACTCATGATTACCTGGTATCACTACTACTTGCTTGAAATGCTCAGATGCCCAATCCCAGAAGGGATGCTTGATAAAGCCTTCATCACCTAAATAGCCAGTATCTCCTGCCAACACCAAGATGTCTGCAACATGATGGAGAGGATGAGCCTCCAAATACAGAGTATTCTCCATGAACTCCAAATGCAAATCAGAGGCATATTGAATCTTAACCATAACTACAACATTGATTTTTTGAGTTGTTCTACAATCTGTTGGCTTGTCACATTGCCAAGACCTGCTGACTTTATGAAATCAGCATTAGGCAAATCCTGCATGATAGCATCACAAAAGTCACTGACATCAGTTTTTAATGTGTCGGGTAGTTCATATCTACTTGCTGGAGCAAGCATTGCTGCAAGGCGAAAAACATCTTTCTTATGTTTCGCAATGTGCTTGCTATCCATACTTTCACCTTTAGCTTTTCTTTGACTCAAATCCAAGAAAGCCTTGCTTTTCAAACAGATGAGACTCTCGATATTGGCGATATGCACGCCATCTTCCTGCAAGCTATGTTCTATCGTGAAACGATAATAGTCTTCATCCATGAGTATTGCCGATAAACTTGAAAGGTCTTCATCCACTGGAATCGGTGTAATACGAGCCTCCTCAGGGAAATTCATCAAACCAAGACTACGTGAAAAGAGTTCAACCTGATATGGGAAAGCAGGATTAGCGGGCTTCATAAAACGAAAATATTCATGCTTGGGTTCTACATTCTCATTAACACCCTTGTTACGCTGCTCGTAATTACCCATCTTTACGAACTCCCAGAATCTGGCAACAAACTCTGCAGATAAAGCCTCAACAATCAAAATGATGTCTATATCCTTTGTCGCACGAGGTACTTGGGCATACAGATCCTCATAGATTTCACATGCCGTACCGCCAATAATAACATAATTGTCTTCAAAGCCCTTAAAAAACTGCTTGAATGTTTCTATTCCTCTTACCATGACATTGCATTTATCAATCGTTCCAACTCTATTTGTATTCGCTCATCTTCATTGTCTTTCAACGAAAGATAAAGCGAGAGTTTATCAACCACTCCTTCAGTACTTAACATCTTAGGGTTATACTTCCAAACTTGGATTTCATTTTCTCCAAACTGCTCATCTGTTACAACGTTCAAATTCTTCAACTCTTTCTTTGTTATAGCCCAACATTGTCTTGATTCTTCGTTTAACATAGTATAAGAAGCTAAGGCATTTACTCCACTTATCATCATCCCTTCAAGAAGAGCATCTGTATAATGAAGCTGCTCTATCGGAGAGACAAACATAGGCAGAGCCTTGTACCAAAGTTCCCTGTTGCTTAACTCTATTTGCACAGTCTTGGTCTTTACACCCTCTAATTTAATCAGATCCTTGGATGCAAGCCAACGCAAAGACTTGTTCACTGTCGCATAAGAAACACCAAACTTATCACTCAACTCATAACTACTTGTTCCAACTATTGAGCTTATTTGCAAATGATAAAGCAACAAACATTGGGCAAAATGAGGAATAGTTTCTTTTAGATCCGAGCCTATCTTTCTATCTGGTTTAATATCAAGCAAGAGAGATGGCAGAAACATTTGCTTGTCAGGAATGACAAAGTTGACTTTTTGTGCCACCAACCTTACCTTATTATAGGAAGATATACACGGAGTTATTAGTATAACAACAAGTTTTGTCTGTCTTTGTATAATATCCAATAACTTCTTCATTTGTGCAGGTGGCACAGAATCACCATCCTTTATGTAAGCCAACAAAACGGACTGCCTCAACAAACATCCTTCATAAAATGAGAAGTTAGAAGACACACTAATAGGAAGCCCTTCCAACAAACCCTTATTTGCTGGTTCTAAAGCAACATCTTCGCCCAACGTTTTGGCAAAATATGCTTCTGTTTCTTTTATGTAATATTTGATATTGCACATAATAACAACGCTAATATTATGTGCAAATATAATGATTATATTCTGAATATCAACAACAACGATAGAATAAATAGGATTTTTTAAGATATAAGTTGCGACCTGTTTCAAGATAAAGTCGTACCTTTGCATTCAAAAATATATTGCATTGGAAAATAAAGACTATGCACACAAACAGGATTATTAAAAAATATTATGCCAAGAAAAGAATACACATCGCTACCAACCAATTACCCCGTATGCGAGCATAACGACTGCCCAATGGCAACCAACTGCTTGCACCAGATAGCACACGCCATAATGTTGAAGAACGAGGAGTATCTGCGGCTCATCAACCCTACCAGATGCACTAAGGACACTTCATGCGCATATTATCGCAGCAACAGTCCGATGCTCTACGCTCGTGGCTTCACCAATTTTCAGCGACGCATGTTCCCCGATCAGTACAGACGTTTCATGGAGATTTGCGTCGGCGAATGGGGACGCAATCCTTACTTCGAACGTCGACGTGGCGCACGTCTCATACCTATAAGCGAACAGAAATTCATACTGGAGGTACTGAAAATAGTGGGCGTAACCGAAGAAATGCAGTTCGATAGCTATGAGCAAGCTATAAACTGGTATGACTAACACATCCAACAGGTGCAACTAACGCATCTGTTCATTACAACTATCACAGTACTCTCCCCACGTAGTACTCGAGTAATCTCACCACTATACTGCAGTAATCTCGCTACTATACTCGAGTAATATACCCACAAGTACTCAAGTACTCTCGTACAAGTACTATAACAAACCTCAACATTAGAACAAAAAGATATATGATTACAGTTGATGGACTGACCGTCGAATTCGGTGGCACCACCCTATTTAAAGATATCTCCTTCCAAATCAATGAGAAGGATCGTATAGCCCTCATGGGCAAAAATGGCGCAGGCAAGAGTACGCTCTTGAAGATTATGGCTGGCGTACGACAGGCAACGCGTGGCACTGTTTCTGCACCTAAAGACTGCGTCATAGCCTATCTGCCACAGCACCTTATGACAGAAGACGGACGTACCGTCTTTGAGGAGACATGCCAGGCTTTCGCACATCTGCATGAGATTCAGGCTGAGATAGACCGCATAAATACCGAACTCACAACACGTACCGACTATGAGAGCGATGACTATATGCAACTCATAGAGAAGGTATCAACTCTCTCGGAGAAGTTCTATGCCATTGATATGACGCACTTTGAGGAAGACGTAGAGAAGACCCTTCTCGGACTCGGCTTCGAACGCTCCGACTTCAACCGTCCTACAAGTGAATTCTCTGGAGGTTGGCGTATGCGCATCGAACTGGCTAAACTCCTGCTAAAGTCGCCCGACGTACTGCTACTCGACGAGCCAACAAACCACCTCGACATCGAGTCTATCGGTTGGCTCGAAGACTTCATCATCAACAGCTCAAAGGCCGTAGTCGTCATCAGTCACGACCGCAAATTCGTCGATAACATCACCACACGCACCATCGAAGTGACCATGGGACGCATCTACGACTACAAAGTTTCTTATAGTCACTACCTCGAACTGCGCAAGGAACGACGCGAGCAACAGATGAAGCAATACGAAGAGCAGCAGAAGATGATTGCCGAAACAAAGGACTTTATCGAACGCTTCAAAGGTACGTACTCAAAGACATTTCAGGTACAGAGCCGCGTAAAAATGCTTGAGAAACTCGAACTCATAGAAGTGGACGAAGAGGATACAAGCCGATTGAGACTAAAGTTCCCGCCTTCGCCACGAAGCGGTGCATACCCCGTGCAGATGAGCGACGTAGCCATGGCTTTCGATGACAAAACAATATTCAGCGGTGTGAACCTCACCGTAGAACGCGGTGATAAGATAGCCTTCGTAGGTCGCAACGGCGAAGGAAAATCAACACTCGTGAAGTGTATCATGGGACAACTGCAAAACAAAGGACAACTCAACCTCGGACATAACGTACAGATTGGCTACTTCGCTCAGAACCAGGCATCGCTGCTCGACGGTGAACTCACCGTTTTCCAGACCATTGATGACGTTGCAAAGGGGGAGATACGCAATAAGATACGCGACCTGCTCGGAGCCTTCATGTTCGGAGGCGAAGATTCCACGAAGAAAGTGAAAGTGCTGTCCGGTGGCGAGCGCACACGACTCGCTATACTCAAACTCCTCCTCGAACCAGTGAACCTCCTCATCCTCGACGAGCCGACAAACCACCTCGACCTCCGCACCAAAGACGTTCTTAAACAAGCCCTGCAGGACTTCGACGGCACCCTCATCGTGGTTAGTCACGACCGCGACTTTCTTGACGGACTCGTCACCAAGGTCTACGAGTTCGGTCACGGTCGCGTCCGCGAACACCTCGGTGGCATCTACGACTTCCTCGAATCAAAGAAACTCGAAAGCCTGCAAGAGCTGGAGAAGAAACAATAGCTTTGAATGGAAAGTTGTATTACATACTACCTTCTTGCCATTCTGTTTATACAGATAGCACTGATAGCGTATTTGCACATGAATTAATAACAAAATAAAGAACGAAGTATATGAGCATTAAAAAGAATGGGATTTATTGGAATGGCATCAAGCGCCGGATAGGGAAATTCTTTGAGAAGGTGCACGAATGTATACTTATCTTCACCGACTGGCTTGGGTAAGCACACAAAGTAAATAGACAGCAAAACATTGATATAAATTGTAGAAAAACGTTGTTCCTTTTGTAAGATTCAAATTCTTAATGAAGATGGAACTCCAGAATTAAATTGGCAAAATAATAAGCCAATTATTGTAAATCATACTTATGCACAATTTAAAAAGAAATGATTTATAAAACTAAATAGTTTAATTTAAAACTTTAAAAAGATGCTTAGATATTTATTTTTATTATGTGCGTTTATTGCTAACATTAGTTTTGCACAGACTTGGGAAAACTATATTAAATATTTTCCAAGAAAATCTTCTACAGTTGTAAGAGATTACAAAGGCAATATTTTAAAAACACACTCGTTAGGTGTATTGGATGTAAGAATTAATTCAGTACAACAATGTGCTGATGCCGCTATTAGACTCAGGGCAGAATATTTCTATTCCAGAAAAGAATATACCAAAATAGAGTTTCGATTGACTAATGGTGTAATTGTATGTTTTGATGATTGGGCAAAAGGATATAGATTGCATAAATCTTCTAAATGTATAACATTCTCACAGAAGAATGGAAGAAAGGGATATGATAGAGCTAATTTTGAAAAATACTTATTTGAAGTAATGATGTATGCAGGTTCTGCAAGTTTATATCAGGAATTAAACTCTACAAATAAACTGCCTAAAATTGGGGATTTACTCATAATTCCTGGGTATCCTGGCCATGTAGTTATTATTATAGATAAAAAAACAGTAAAAGGCATAAATTATTATTTATTTGCAAATAGTTGGATGCCTGCACAAGATATTGAAATTATAAGTGGAAAAAATCCTAAATGTAGAAATTTTGGTAATTACACTCCGATTTTATCAACTAATGATAAAATCTACATTAATGGATATTTATTTAACATTAAAACTCATTTAAGAACATGGTAACTCAAAAATAGAAATCTGATGGAAACAGAAAGAATTTTACTTCGCTATTGGGAGGAATCAGATGCAGAGTCGCTCTTCAAGTACGCCTCAGACCCTGACGTAGGACCTCGTGCAGGATGGCCGGCACATAAATCTGTAGAAGAAAGTCGGGAGATTATCCGGACATTCTTCCATAATGACACGACATGGGCGATTGTGTTGAAAGAGACTGGCGAGGCAATCGGTTGCATCGGCTACTACACCCATGAAACCAGCAACATCCCTATCGGAGAAAACGACTGTGAGGTGGGCTATTGGGTAGGAAAGCCATTTTGGAACCAAGGAATCTGCACCGAAGCCTTGAAGCTGATGCTTGACTACTGCATCAACGAGAAGCATTTCGAAAACATCTGGGCAGACCATTTCACAGGCAATCCTGCATCAGGAAGAGTCATGGAGAAATGCGGTTTCGTCGATACTGGTATGTTGAATAAATGTAGCCAGCTCGTGGGTGGCAACAAGGATATGGTCAAGGTGTTCAAGTACAACGGATAGAGGAGAAAAATAGAATGATGAGAAAGGAATCAAGAGCAATGGATAGCGAGTGGGCATTGGAAGTAATGCACAAGGCTCCGTATATAACTGTCAGTTTTATTGACGAAGACGGCAAGCCTTATGGTTTACCCCTGTCACTCGCATCAGATGATGATGTGAATTGGTATTTTCATGGTGCCTTGGAAGGCAAGAAGTTGGAGGCAATCAAGACTTATCCCGAGGTTTGCCTTTCAGCCGTAACCCGTTGTGCGCCTACGGTTGGTCCGAAGGACGGCAGTTTCACCCTGCAATTCAAATCAGCCATTGCATTCGGCAAGGCAGAAATCGTGACAGATGAAGCAGAGAAGATTCATGGTCTCCGACGAATCTGTGAGCGTTTTCTTCCTCACCACATGGATGTTTTCGACCAGAGCATCGCCCGTTCCCTATCACGCACGGCTGTAGTTCGCATCACTCTTACTGAGCCACCAACCGGCAAGCGCAAGCAGTATGATAAAGAAGGCGTGGAAATGAAATATGGAAGAATGGAATAAAGAGACAATTGCTCCTTCTATGTTGCATTATAAAACAAAGAATTTATGACTTCACTTCAAGAAAGATTGTTCGCCATGCAGGATAAGCAGTATGCTGTTTTCCAAGCCAAGCTGACCCCGGGAGTGCCTATGGATAGTTTCATTGGCATTCGTGTGCCCATGCTACGCAAGTTTGCAAAAGAGCTTATGAAGGAGGCAGAATGCGAGGAATTCCTTCATCAGCTTCCTCACGAATACTACGATGAGAACATGCTTCACGGACTCCTCATTTCCGAGGTTAAGGACTACGAAGAATGTATCCAGCTGACAGACTGTTTCCTGCCATTCGTGGACAACTGGGCGGTCTGCGACATTATGTCTCCAAAGGTGTTTGCCAAACACAAGAAGGAGCTATTGGCGAAAATCAAGACTTGGAGTAAATCGTCACACGTATATACTTGTCGCTTTGGAATAGGAATGCTTATGTCGCATTACCTGGATAAAGACTTCAAGGCAGAATATCTTGAAATTCCGGCATCTGTAAGGAGCGAAGAGTATTACGTAAAAATGATGATAGCCTGGTTCTTTGCCACCGCCCTTGCCAAACAATGGGATGCAACAATTCCCTACATAGAGCAACGCCGCCTCGCTCCCTGGACACATAACAAGACCATCCAGAAGGCCATTGAGAGCTACAGAATCACGCCTGAGCAGAAAGAATATCTGCGGACATTGAAGATAAAATAATTATGACAAAGCAACCGATATACGTACAATATTACGACTCACCTTGTGGAGAGTTGATTTTGGCATCAGTTGACGAGGAACTGTGTCTTTGTGATTGGAACGAAAAGCCATGTGCTGAACGCAACAAACGTCGTCTTGAAAACCACACGAGTGCAGATTTCAAGATTGATACAACTGCAGTTTTAGAACAGGTCAAGCAGCAACTCGATGAATATTTTGCTGGAATCCGCAAGACGTTTGATATTCCGTTACACCCCATAGGAACCGATTTCCAACATCAAGTCTGGAACATATTGCGCCATATACCTTACGGAGAAACAAGGAGTTACAAGCATATTGCAGAAACAATCGGCAACCCTAAAGGCGTTAGAGCCGTAGCAGGAGCTATTGGTGCCAATGGTATAAGCATCCTCATACCTTGTCATCGTATTATCGGTAGTAACCACTCACTTACAGGCTATGCCGGAGGTCTGGAAGCAAAAAATAAATTGCTGAAAATAGAGAAAAATGACTGTAGACATAATAAACCCCAATAATAACGTAGCAGTATTAAGTATTTGTCTGGTAAAGTTTGCCATTCCATATTTATAATAACAGCAGATATATTATACCGTCAAAACAGAATATCCATGTAAAAAGCAGAACGATTTACATGGATATATATTTTTTACTACCTTTGCATACATCTGACAGAGAATCAAGCGTTTGTTGAAAAGAAAGAATAGAATATCAAGAAAGATGAAAAATATACTTTTTGACCGAACATATCTCTCAAAATAATCAGAGAAGACAAGCTAAGAGAATTGGTAATTATATAAATAAGAAAGAATATGAAGCATAAAGTAAAAGTAACGGTAATAGACAAGAAGGTCTATCTGGAACTGCAGGAGAAGTATTGCGCCGACCCAAAAGCAGGAATGTGTCCATGCTACAACATTGGTGATGAGTTTGTTTTTGAGCGTGACGATGAAAACGACCATTTCTGGCATGGAGGCTTGAATACGCTCGTCAAAACTTCTGCCGACCCGGATAGCGTAGCAGGAGGTCCCAAGATGCCACATTGCTCTGAGGCATGGGATGCCATTTCACGATACATATACACCGGACTGCAAGGTGGATCAATCATGAAGGGATGGATGAAGCGTGAAAACGAAATGATATGCTGTTGTTCTGACGGTACAAGACCAGTCATATTCAAAATCGAGCGTATAGACGAAGCATCCCTGCATTCTGCTGACACAGATTGAGCTGACGGTGTATTTACACATGAATCAATAACATAATAAAGAACGAAGAAATCCTGCATCAGGAAAGGTCATGGAGAAATGCGGTTTCTCAGACACCGGAATGCCGAACAGATGCAGCCAGCTCGTGGGTGGCGACAAGGAAATGGTCAAAGTGTTTAAGTACAAAGGACAAAAACTCCGATAATGGTAATATCTTCCGAAAACCAGGTATAAGCTCTTTGGGAGAATGTGCGTATCTTTGCATTAGATAAGCTGCACTCGGCAATTTGAAAGCAAGCTTTCATTGCGCTCGTTTGCATTATCTTTGCATAAATTTAAAAGACATAGGATGATGAAGGAATTATTCTTTAATACTATACAGGAGTTCAACGACTTCATAGGGGTGGAAACGCTTCATCCCTTAGTAAGCATTGCGCGTGTAGAGAACACCTCTCCTATACAGGAGGCTGTGCATCACTACGGACTTTATACCCTCTTTCTGAAGGAAAACAAGGGATGTAAATTGTCATACGGCAGAACAGAATATGATTTTGACGAGATGACCGTAACATCGTTTGCTCCAGGACAGTCGATTAAAGTGGAACCAAATCCAGGAGTACCGCTTGCCAAATATACAGTATTGGCATTCCATCCCGAGTTGCTCAACCGCACCCAGCTTGGCAAGAACATCTCCCGCTATGAGTTCTTCGACTATACAAGCAACGAAGCTCTACACCTATCCGCTGCCGAGGTAAACATCTTCCGTGACGTGCTCTCAATGATTGGGCAGGAACTCGAGCATCCTATAGATAGACATTCGCGTGAACTCATCGTTTCAAACATCGAGTTGCTGCTGAACTACTGCCTGCGCTTCTACGACCGACAGTTTATCACACGCGAGGAGATAAATCATTCGGTGGTAAAGAAGTTCATCTCTCTGCTCGATGAATACATTGCCCGGAAAGCGGAGCATGAAGGGCTGCCTACCGTAGCCTACTTTGCCGACAAATGCTGCTATTCTACCAAATATTTCGGTGAATTAGTCAAGACAGAGACTGGCAGAACCGCAAAGAGTCTGATCAACGACCGACTGCTTTCTGCAGCCCGCCAACTACTTGTAGATGAAACCTTAACCATTATGCAAGTCAGCCAGCGCCTCGGCTTTGAATATTCTCAGCACTTCGTCCGCTTTTTCAAGGCACAGACGGGAAAGACTCCAAGCGAGTACCGCAAGACTGCATAAATACGAGGAAGCATGTTTTGATAGAAACGGAATAACGGTAATGTCTTCCGAAAACAAGGTATAAGCTCTTTAGAGAAATGTGCGTATCTTTGCACCAGTTTTTTAATCATCAAACAAAAAGGTTTAATATGAAAAGATTGGGTTTGCACATTTACATCATGTTCATGGCGCTGACGGCTATGGCTTGCCAAAGCAATGAGGTAGAAGCTACGCCATCTGACAAATCAGTAAGCACAATGAACATCACGATCAATGGAAAAACGGTTTCGTGCCAGCTCGTTGAAAATTCATCAACAAAAGCACTTCTGGCACAGTTGGAAAAGGGAGACATCACCTACGAGGCTGATGACTATGGCAACTTCGAGAAAGTGGGAAAGATAGGCATCAGTCTGCCACAAAACAACGAGAGTATCACCACAACTGCTGGCGATGTGATTCTGTATCAAGGCAATAACATCTGTCTTTATTATGGCACAAATTCATGGACATTTACCCGTCTGGGGAAGATTGAGGGAATGAGCAAGGATGAAATCAAGACGTTTCTCAATGCCGGAGGTGGCAGCGTAAAAGTTAAACTTTCATCAGGTTCTACTACCGGAATAAAGCAAACACTTGCAGACCGGAAGGCTCCAAGCGGAAAATATTCGCTTGACGGGAGAAAGTTTAAACAGACTCCCAGCAAGGGTGTCTATATTGAAAACGGAAAGAAAATTATAAAGAAATAGAACAATGAACAGATTATTCACATTTATAGCAACAGCCCTCATTTTTTGTGCAGGAAATCAGACAAAAGTAAAAGCAGAAACTATGGACAAAGAGATAAAATTAGTACAGGATTGGGACAAAACCTTTCCTAAAAGCGAGAAGGTAAAACATGAGAAAGTGACATTCAAGACCCAATATGGTCTTACTCTTGCAGCCGACCTCTATATTCCAAAGAACGCTGAAGGAAAGTTGCCAGCCATTGCCGTGAGCGGTCCTTTCGGAGCCGTCAAGGAGCAATGTTCAGGTCTCTATGCACAGACCATGGCAGAGCGTGGATTCATCACCATCGCTTTCGACCCTTCGTTTACTGGTGAATCTTCGGGCGAACCTCGTCGTACGGCTTCTCCCGACATCAATACGGAAGACTTTCTGGCAGCTGTAGATTACCTCAGTATGCGAGATGATGTAGATGCAGGACGAATCGCCATTATCGGCATTTGCGGTTGGGGCGGAATCGCTCTGAATGCAGCAGCTCAGGACCCTCGCATCAAGGCTACTGCGACAATAACCATGTATGATATGAGTCGAGTAAACGGAAACGGGTACTTTGACGCAGATGACAGCGAAGAAAAGCGATATGCGGCACGAAAGGCATGGGCAGAAGCTCGCACAGCCGACCTCAAGAACGGAACATTTACTATGGCTGGCGGCGTGGTTGACCCATTACCGGAGAATGCACCGCAGTTTGTAAAAGACTATCATGCCTATTACCAAACACCACGTGGCTACCACAAGCGTTCGGGCAACTCGAACGACGGTTGGCGCACCACCGGCTGCCAGGCTTACGCCAACACCCGTTTCCTCTATTACATCAACGAAATCCGTTCGGCAGTACTCATCGTGCATGGAGAGAAAGCACATTCCCGCTACTTCGGAGAGAGTGCCTTCAGATATATGATGGATGGAAAAGCCGAAGGCTACGACTTCGAAAGAAAGCCCAACCCGGTTCCAGTCAACAAACAACTGCTCATTATCCCAGGAGCCTCTCATTGCGACCTATACGATGGTGGTGGGAAAGGATTGATTCCTTGGGACAACATCGAGGAGTTCCTAAAGAAGAATTTAAAAAGATAATACAATGAAGAAAGTAATAATCATCTCTACCAGTTTGCGTACTGGTTCAAACAGCGACCTGCTCGCTAATCAGTTTATTGAAGGTGCCAAGGCTGCAGGGCATGAAGTGGAAAAGATTTCACTCGCAGAAAAGGACATCAAGTTTTGTAAAGGCTGTTTGGCTTGTCAGAAATTGGGCAAGTGTGTCATCAAGGATGATGCAAACGACATTATGCAGAAAGTGCTGAATGCTGATGTGGTTTGCTGGGCAACACCTATATATTATTATGAGATGAGCGGACAGATGAAGACCCTCATCGACCGCATGAATGCTTTGTACTCGCTCGACTACAAATTCCGAGATGTTTACATGCTCACTACTGCTGCCGAGGATGAACCAGAAGTACCGAAACGTGCTGAAGCAGGATTGACTGGATGGATTGACTGTTACCCTAAGAGCCATCTTGCTGGCACGCTGTTCTGCGGAGGTGTTGACGCGCCACGCACCATTGAAGGCAACCAGAAATTGCAGGAAGCATACGAGTTAGGAAAATCTGTTTAAGGGATAACTATTAAGGAGGGTTTTTATGAAAGCTTTTGCAACATTCATTATATTAACAACGCTATCGCTCAACATTATGGCACAACAAAAAATAGTACAGACAGCAGGGCGCACCCAACTGGGTGAGTTTGCCCCAGAGTTCGCTCACCTCAACGACGACATCCTCTTTGGAGAAGTATGGAGCCGCAATGACCTGCTTTCATTGCGTGACCGCAGTTTGGTAACCATCACTTCGCTCATCAGTCAAGGAATCACCGACAGCTCGCTGAAATATCACCTGCAGTCAGCAAAGAACAATGGAATTACTCGCACGGAAGCGGCAGAAATCATCACCCACATCGCCTTCTACGCCGGTTGGCCAAAGGCATGGGCTGCCTTCAATCTGGCTAAGGAAGTGTGGAGCGAGGATGTAAAAGGCGACGATGCGAAGGCTACATTCCAGCGCGAGATGATTTTCCCTATCGGTGAGCCTAACACCGCTTACGCCAAATACTTCAAGGGCAATAGTTATCTGGCACAAATATCCGACAGTCAGATACCTTTCTTCAACGTAACCTTTGAGCCAGGTTGCCGCAACAACTGGCACACGCACCACGCCACAAAGGGTGGCGGGCAGATGCTGGTAGGTGTAGCCGGACGTGGTTGGTATCAGGAGGAAGGCAAACCTGCACAGGAGATTATCCCTGGCACAGTCATCCACATTCCAGCCAACGTCAAGCATTGGCACGGTGCTGCAAAAGACAGCTGGTTTGCCCACCTCGCCTTTGAAATACCTGGCGAGAACACATCCAACGAGTGGCAGGAGGCTGTGAGCGATGAGGAATATAACAAGATAAAATAACAACGATAAGATTTTACAATTATGAAGAATATAAAGTTAAGCAATGGCGTGGAAATACAGCAACTGGGTTATGGTGTTTATCAGGTGGAACCTGATGAGTGTGAGCGTTGCGTGCTGGATGCTCTCAGCGTGGGCTATCGAATGATAGATACTGCGCAGGCTTATCTCAACGAGGAAGCCGTGGGCAACGCATGGAAGAAGAACGGCGTGAATCGTGATGATATTTTCCTCGTTTCTAAGGTCTGGCATTCATCTTCCAATAACTTCTAATAACTACTTTCGCTTGCGAAACTTAAATTATTTAGTCATTACGATGTCAACAATTAAATGTGCTTCATAATCTTTCACTCCATTTTTAGATAGAATCTTCCAATCGTTTGCCAACTCCCTTTTCAGCAACTCACGCTGACCAGTCGCTTCATTCTGTTCCACAAAACGCTGAAAGCATCGTACAGCCTCCGCAGTCTTAGACAGGATAAACTTAACATATCCACAATTCAGCCAATCACTATCTATCGCTCTGTCCGAATTGACAATCCAATCATACACACGCTCAGCATCATTCGGTTTGCAGTTCACTAAGTATCCCCAAGCAATAATGCGCTTCACATCTACATCATTGTCATTTTCGTAGTCTAAGCGGAATAAATCGACAAGCCCATCCTTTACATTCCCACTATTCACAAGCGCAAGACTATGACAAAGAACAAGACGACGATTCTCAGGTTCACGCTCTAAACACATCTTATAATACTTCGCTGCGTCAACATAGTGCCCCAACGCAAAAAGCACATCAGCAAGACTTTTCTGCACCCTGGTTATATCATATTTACAATCTTGTAAACTCAAAAGCAGCTTGTAGGCATCTTCATTCCTGCCAAGGCGCTGACAAGCCAAAGCACAAATATACTTCTCATCAGCCGAAGCCACACCCTTTGCAATCAGACGAGAGACAAGCTTTACAACAACGTCATACTTCTTCGATTTAAACAAATGACGTTCGACAACGATCAACTCTTCTCCCAATAATCCGTCAAATAATTCGTTGGCTACAAAAAACGCCGCAACATCATCATCTTTATATTCAAACGGATTAGCAAAGTCTTTGCGCTCTGGGTGCAATTTAAAGAAACGATACAAGTCCTGTAGATACATTCTACGAATGTAAGCAGCCGACTCTGTATCCATTGCCATTGCACTATCCGCTATATCCTTACCCGAAGCAACTACCTCCTTTACACCTGCAGGCAACTTATCTATAACCGACGAAAGCGCAAACACAAAGGAATACTTATCCGAATCACAGAACGGACCGTGAGAAATAGCCTTATGGATGAGTTCGCCATCCGTTCCCCTCACCACTGATGCCACATCAGGATTATCAAAAGAGAAAGGAGCGAACCAATTACTAAGCTGATAGAAGAAAGAGAAACGCTTCATATGTGAGAAACCACCGAAGTAGATATCGCTACCCGAATCCCTCATCGCCATCATCTTCTTCATCTTCTCTTCCATCTCAGCCATATTCTTATCCACAGAGCCAGAATCAAGAATATCATTCAGCGAATCATCATCACTTTCGACAATACCATCACGAGTCATTCTGAACTTATTATTCTTCATCAACGTAGGCATTATGTCGCGTTGTATCTCAGCATTATCCTCTTCAGTTTGCATACACAACAACAACTGCAACTGGAGTTCACCAATCTCCCGACGCATATCGGCTGATTTACAAATTGTTTTTATGGCTTCATTTATCTCAACAAACAATAAATTCTCGCTATGTGGCAAAGTGAGCATAACACCAACAAGGGCACGTTGCTTCACTCTCTCAATAGTTGAACTTAAACAAACATTAACAAGAGTAAGCCATTTATTTACATCAAAGACATTAAGAAGTGCCATCGTCAGCGCACTTACAATAAGTAACGTATCGTCTTGATCCACCATTGGTGAGATAAGTAGCTCGCTATAGAACTGCTTTTTATCATCACTCCATTGAGAAGCCACAAGCAAACTACTAAACAACTCGTCCATATAACGCTGATGCATAGCATTCACACGTGCTACCGACGTATTCGGCGTATCACCAAGCGAAAGTGATGCCATAGCCGTATCTTGCACATAGTTCTCAAGCGATTTAGCCCTTAATTCCGCAACACTTTGATTTAACTTTATTTATAAGTACCTGAGCAACAAAAAGTTGCTCAGGATTTTGCCATGTCAGATTTTTCACCTATCTTAGTGTTGCAAATCAAAATATGTATCAAACCCGACAGACATGGCAAAGGTAGCAATAAAATCTGAGAAACTCTCTC
>ENA-OURN01000004-OURN01000004.1-human-gut-metagenome-genome-assembly--contig:-NODE-4-length-174746-cov-86.4665_pt1 | contig 174746 bp, 138 predicted proteins | sample MGYA00242099_ERZ508987 | MGnify/ENA primary metagenome ERZ508987 (study PRJEB26280, sample SAMEA2531405) | human gut metagenome | biome: human gut; feature: human-associated habitat; material: faeces... | reverse complement strand
AGGAGTGCTTTTACAAAAACATTTCGTAATTTTGCACTTGCTTGTTGAATTCGCGCTTGTGTCATTTTCGGTCAATATATTAAAAAAAAACATGTTAAGGGGATTTTCAATCCCTGTTAAGTGATAACGGGGATATGCTATCCCGGTTACTCAAGTCCATCGCCTTCCGAACCGCTGCCTGGGTTAGTGGTAGAGCCAGATTCGCTCTTGCCTGTATCTCCCGATGGCGTAGTTGTTTCGGTGTCGGTGGTGGTCGAAGACTTCTTTTTCTTAGCACCATACTTCTTCAAGTTGGCGTCGAGGTTGAGATTCACAGAGCGGAAGTCGCCCGTGGCGCGGGCTTTCATTCTTACTCCTTCGATGTTCTTAGATACGGTGAAGTCGTCGGCGTTCTCTGCACCCATCTTGTTCTTGATGCTGATGTAGAAGATGGCGAGGTTGTCGAGCTTTACATTCTTGCCCATGAGCAGGAGCTCCTTGATGTGGGTCACGGCATCGATGAGGATGCCCTTGATGGTCCCGGCTGAGAATGGAGAGTTGTGACCATGCATGTGGTCGGCGAGCTCATCGAGATCTACAGTTTCACTAATGTGGGGCTTGGCGTAGTATTTGCCGTAAGCCTTCTCATTCTTCTTGTTGTTGTTCTTCTTTAAATCGTACTCAATCATAAGGCTAATAAATTGTTTTATGGTTCGTGTTTCATGTATTAAAGCGCTGCGCAGTGCTTGTTTCTTGTTTACGGTTGCAAAGATACGACTTTCAGAAGAGGCTTCTGTACGATAGGGGTGAGATAGGGATACGATGGGGCATAAAACTGGAAAACTCAGTATTATGGCTCGCCCAGATACTCATAGATGAGCAGCGTCTGGCGCATGGTGAAGGTCTTCGCCAACCGTTCGTAGCCCTCTCTTTGCAGGGCTTCAAGCAGGGGCGGGCAGTGGTTTACCATTCGCATCAGGTGGTTTAGTGCCACGTGTTTCGACTGCTCCGGAAAGTAGAGCTTGGCAAGCTCGAATTTTTTGTATATCTTGATTTTCATATAGTTTTGACTTTTATGAATCGCGGTAATAATACTTAGCGTTTCTCTTGATGATACTTAGCGTTGCTGGCAATGCTGGTTAGCACTTGCCAGAATGCTGTTTACTGTTGGTCAGAACCATTCTGGCTATCTGTAGCTATGGTTCTGTACGGTTTCAGGTACGTTTCTGCACATTCGTATGGACTGCAGATTGCCTCGCTGTTGATTTCTCCCGGATTCTTCTCTATCACGAGCCATCCGTTGCCTTTGGCGCGGTGTACCTTCTTGAATCCCAGTCGCTGCATCACGGCGCTCAGATTCTGGTGACTCATGTTGCGGCTCAGGGCGGGACTTCCGCCTATGCGCTCCATGATTTCCGATGAATAGCGGAACTTTACATATTGAGGGTCGGTGTCTGATTTCGGCACCTTGTAGAAGCGCAGTATCTGGTCTTCCATGAAGTTGGAAACCATGAACATGCCGTTGTGCTCCCTCATCACGTCGATGTCGACGGTGGTGAGCCAGTATACCCATCCCTCTTCCTGGTTCTTCACCCGATTGGTTACCTCTTGTCCCAGAGCTACAGCCTGGGCATAGACGTGCTGGTAGTCGATGGGTGTCTCCCTAGGGCTCTCGATATTGTCTACGAACCAGGGTGAGTAGCGGCGGTTCTCCTCGTCGGTGATGATCTGTATGCTGTTGCTGGTGCCACAGAGGGCACCACGGTGCAGCAGTTCCGAGCGATACTTGTCGTAGGGGCGGCGGATGGAGAACACCAGCTTGGTGACGTTGCTCTTGAGGGCGCTCAGCCCCTTACCGAAGGTAGACTCCAGCTCGTCGAGGCATATGAGTGCCTTGCTTGAGAAAGCCTCCATGAAGTCCTTGTCGGTATAGTTGGCGGTTGACTCGTTGATGAAGTACTGGCGCAGGCATGGTGGCAGGATATAATAGAAGAATGTGGTTTTGTTGATGCCACCCCTCCCGATGAATATCAGGATGGTCTGGCTCACCACTCTCGGTGATACCCATGCCACCACCATCGATACGAGCCATTTCTTGAAGAAGTATCTGAACTCTTCCTGCGAGTGGTGGTAGCCAGGACAATAGTTGATGGTTACCCGGTTGGCAAGCTCGTCGATGTAGTCGGTCTTTCCGTCCCATTTTGGCAGACTCCTGAGATATTCGTCGAAGGGATCCCAAGGCTCGCTGAAGTCGCTGTTGATGATGGCGTGCAGCTTGATGGCGCTCACTTCGAGTCCCATCTCGTCCATCTGGGTCCAGATGGTGTTCTCTATGTTGTCGTCGATGCGGGTCCACTTATGGTATTTGCCGTTGATGATATCGCGACTCAGCACCTCGTGAAATCCCGTCACCTCATTGTGGTGAAACTCGTATCTCATTGAGAGCCACTGCTTGATTACCTTGACGGTCGGCTTACCCGAGAAGCCCTCGCCTTTGCGGTAGAAGTGCCAGGTGCCTAGCTTCTCGGTGTGCTTGTAGCATGATTTCATCACGCTGTCAGCATCGGGATAGTCGGAGCTGAAGTTGGTCTTGGCGTAGGTCATTGCCTCTTCCTTGTCTATGCCATAGCGCACGCACACCTTGCCGAAGTGGAGCACATACTCGTTGTGGGCACCGCTCTCAAACTTGTAGCCCCACGTGTCGAGTAGGTTCAGTATGTGTTGCGCCGCCTCGTCCATCGAGGGAACCCCCTTGCCCAGTGCCACCATCTTCTGGCTGTTTCGCTTGCGCTTGCTGGCACGTTTGGCATATTTCGCCTCGTTGGCCTTCTTGGTGTAGAGCGCCTTCAGGTCGTGGGTGTCCAGGCCGAAAGGCTCTGCGTCCCAATGGAAGTAGGCGGTAGGGTCGTGTGCGAGTCCGCACATCCGGGTGATGTCTACGCATTGCTCGTCGGCAGGCACGCCTAGCAACTTACTGTAATAGCTCATCGCCTTGCGTATGATCACATCGAAAAGTTCCAGTGCGGTCACCTCGTCGTCATCTATGGGCAGGTATCTGGAGATGATGCGCAGGCCCCGTTGGCTCACGGTGATGAACCTCATCATGGTATGAGGGTCGGCGTCCGCCTTCTGTACGACCTCCTTCATCTTTTCTGCAGGAATCTTGTCGATATCCACGGCAATCATCTGGGTGGTCTTCACCACGTTGCGCAGTTCCTTGCCCCGTCCGTCCATGAGCACGGAGGTAGTGATGCCTGGCATCATCACCTTGGTTTGATGAGCGAGCTCGCTGCTGATGCGCATGTTCTTGCGGTAGTCTTCGGTACGAGCCTGGGTCATGGCGTCGAGGGTGATGATTCGCTGCAGTTCATCAAGACTGATGAGTTGTCTGCTTTCGCTGGAGGCGATAGCATAGAAGAAAGATGGTAATACCATTTCTTGTTTTTGTTTTTGTTCTGTTGTTGTCATTTTTAAGCAAATAATTATAAGTTGTTTTAAAATTGAATCATATAGATTCCGCTGCAAAGCTAAGCATAAAATTTGGCATTGAAATCAAAAAGTTCCGATTTTGGAACATAACATAAATTTATTTAAAATGTTTTTCAAAAAAATCAAAAGTGAAGTCATGGGAATCAAGGATTCCTACGACTACAGACGGGCATGATTTCTGCCCACAAGTGTTTTAATCTTTTAGTCCACAACGTGTTCTGGGCTATGCGTGAAGAACTGAAGGAAGACCGCTTTGAGGGTGGTCTTACTGAGGAGGAGAAGCATTGGGCTTCCACCAAGTCAGCCATCCGCAAGGAGTTCCGGCTGTCTGATGCATACACCAAGAGTCTGGAGGCGATGGACCGTGATGTTTCCATCGACGACTACTGGGGCGCGATACGTTGGATGGAGTCGTTGGTTGGCGAGGCTCACAGAGACGAGCTGCTTCGTCTGATCGACGGGTTGCTGGAACCTTTGTCGCCGAAATGATCGATTTTTAGATTAGCAAACAAAGCGTGAAGTGTGAAGGGGGTATATGAACTTTAGCGTGAAAAGTGTGTTAAAAAGAAGGCATAACTATCTGATACCCTTTCTCTTTATCTTTTGCGCACGATGTATATACAAAAGTTCTTATACCCCCCCCTTCACACCCAAACATACAAACAAGAAGAAGTGATTGTAAAAGTCTGTGAAAATCTGACCGAATAGGTCAAAAAATCTGTGTTCATCTGTGAAATCTGTGGGACATCGATGTGTTAAAAAACAGAAATCCCTTGGCAATTTCAGATATTTCCCTTATATTTGCACCATGTTTTAATTTGATGGTAAAGCTATGAGTAAATCAAAATCGTATCAAGTTCCAGAGGCAGCGCCAAGTTTGGTAGCGGATCCTGTGGGAGTCTGTATTTCTCCAAATACGGATATACAGACATTGCGCCATCATGTAATGGATGCAGTATATACCACGAATGACCAGAGTGCATTATATAACTGTTTGGTATTTCTGTCTAATCTTACTAATCAATCAGCGACCCCAATCAAGGGTAAGCTGCTCAAGCGTTTGGAAGAATTAGCTTTGCTGAAAGAGGGCTGGGATGGAGAAAACAGTGTTTCTATCGATTCAGGAATACAAGATTTCCTTCGTAGAGTCATAATGCTATCTTCAGATAAGGAGTTGGTAAATTGGGTATTGTTCCCTGATGCCCGAGGCTATTTATATTTAGATTATACAGAGGGAAAGAACCTGGCTGGTATTACGATAGCTCCTCATCAAATTGCAGCTTTTATCAAGCGTGATGGTCATTTATCCAAATACAATTACGACCATCTTAATGAACAGGATGTTTTGAATTTATTAGAGGAGGCACATGGAAAAGACAATCAATGAAATAAATGATGAAGAGCAAGTCGCAAGAATCTTGTTCTCACCTTCTCACATCTATGAGGGTCGCGTTTCACCAAAGGCATTCAAGTTAGAAATGTTAAAAAATGGAGCAGAGGATTACATCTCTGTATTGCGAAATAAAGCCGATGAACTGGATGATATATCTAGTATATTTCGTCCTAGATCAGAAGGTGATACTCGTTTTGGTTATACCGTTCTGAATGTGAGTGATGTTAGGGATTTAGATAAAGAGTTTGCAAATAGAGAAGTATCGATATTGCCAAAACCAAGTAAGCGTCTTCCATTGCATGCTGGTATATTTTTGTCTTTAGATAGTAGGGTGCAGACTGCTAAAGATATATCTCCTGATATAGATTATTTTCAGAAAGAATTATCAATGCTTTGTGATGGAATCCATAAGTTTCGGTAGCAATCAGCAAATGCAATAAAGAAAGGTATAGCCATAAAGTCTTCCGCTAGGCGACAAACAATCGCAACTCTGTTGCGTAAGCACTCTCAGCCAGCCCTTTAGGGCACAGGCTCCGCTGGCTGACCAAAACTCTGGCAGAGCTATAGCGTCGCCAGCTACATCCCTTGCACTTATGCTAAGGGTTTCTGTCCCCTACAAGGGGAACCGAAGGGGTCGTAAAGACTATTGAAGGGCTTGGGAGTGGGATAAGGACCCCCTCTTCGCAAGAGGGGGACAGGGGAGTCGAAAAATCTGCGTAATCTGACCGAATAGGTCTCATCTGCGTATAAGATATAAAGGAAAAATCTGCGTCATCTGCGAATTGAAAATCGGCGGCCGAAGGGAAAGCCAAATCTGCGTGACCCTCTTAAATCCCCCGCCGCACAGGCCGCAAAGAAATCTGTGTAAATCCGTGAATTGAAAATCGGCGGCCGAAGGGAGATTTGTCCTCCGGACCCACTGACCAGCGGGAAGTAAAGCCAAATCTGTGGGACAAGAGAAAGCTAATAACGTAAAAGTCTCTTAATTTTTTTGATTTCTCAAAAATAATTTGTATTTTTGCCGGATAATTGAATAAAATAACAGAATGGCAATGACAAAATTGAAGGTAGAGAATTTCGGTCCCATCAAGTCAGTAGATGTAAGTCTAGGTGACTTGAATATCTTGATAGGTCCTCAAGCAAGTGGAAAAAGCTTGTTTCTGGAGCTGTTCAAGTTAGTCATGGATAAGAATAGCATTATCGAGACATTACGAAAGTATAATTATATTTTGTCAAAGACAGATGTGGAACCTCTCTTGGATTATTATTTTGGAGAGGGTTTGCATACTTTGTTCAGTGGAGATACAAAAATAGAAGTTTCAGATAAGAAATTTGCAATCACGGATTTATTGAAGCCATCGAAGAACAGGCAGAATACCAAGGAATCCGTCTTTTATGTTCCTGCTCAACGAATTTTAGGAATATCAGATGGTCGCCCGAAGAATTTTATGGAGTTTGATGGTTCTGCTCCGTATGTCTTGAAAAACTTCAGTGAAACACTGCGTGTGTTCATACAGAGTGGTTTAGGTAATCCTGATGTGATATTCCCGATGCGTAATCGTCTGAAGGGTGTGGTGAAGAATTTTATAGACGAATCCGTTTTTCATGGCGCCAAAGTCGTTATCGATCAAAGTTCAGGTCAAAGAAAGATGAAGCTGAATATTAATAATGTCAGTCTTCCATTTATGACATGGAGTGCAGGGCAGAAGGAGTTCATGCCTCTTCTGCTGGCAATGTATTGTCTCTCAGGACCTCCAACGTCTGTAATCAATAAGGAAGATTACAAGTGGGTAATCATTGAGGAGCCGGAAATGGGATTGCATCCCCGTGCCATCCAGACCGTTATTTGGGAAATCATAGAATTGATGCAGGCGGGATATAAGGTAATAGTATCTACTCATTCTCCTACGTTGTTGGAGTTTGCCTGGGTATTTGAGTCTCTCAAGAATTTGCCAGCGGAACGTTTTAAAAAGGCTCTTAGTGAATTATTCGACATAGATAAGAAATCTACAGCCATTCTGGTAATGAATGGTTTGCAGGAAAAGGAGTTGAAGACATATTTCTTCTCATCAGATGGTGGTGGAGTAACCTCTACCGACATTTCATCTCTGGATGTTGAAAATGATAATCCGTTGATTGCGGAATGGGGAGGCCTGTCGGCATTCTCAGGTAAGGCTTCGGAAGTAGTAGGAAAGTATTATCAGGAACCGGAATTGTGAGATGATGAAGAAAAAGGATGTAAAATCAGACACGAATGTCTTTAAGTCTGCGGTGGATAATACTGTAGATTTGAAGGATGGTTATTGTAAAGGCTTGCAGGCATTAAAGGGTAATTCTTTGAAGGTATCAGTAAGCAAGCTGCAGAATCTTTTGGGAAGTGTGGATATTGACGATTGTACGAAGGGGCTTTATCCGAATGCTTCAAGGTGGGATTATGCGATAGGGTATGAGCAAAAAGCCTGGTTTGTGGAAGTTCATCCTGCGAATACGAGCAATGTCAAGGAGATGTTGAAGAAAGTAGAATGGCTTGAAAGTTGGCTCAAGGATAAGGGAAGTCAACTTGCTGAAATCAGGCGCGATCATTTGCATTATTGGATTCCATCCGGTAAGGTATGCATATCAAAGACTTCACCGCAGTATAGGAGTTTGGCAAAGCATAATCTACAGATTACGTCCTCTCCTTTCGTCTTGAAGTAGCCCTTGGAAGTAACGGCAGTCGGAAAATCTGCGTTTCAGATATTTCCCTTATATTTGCAGCATGTAAGGTACTAAATATTAGAATTATGAGAACGTTCAATTATAATGAAATGCCTCATGAAGTTTTAGAAATGGCTTCAGAGTATGCCATTAGGGAAAGTCGTTCGGGAAGAGGCCTATCACATTCTCAGGCAATGGAAAAGATTAAGGAGCAAAGAGGATGGAGAAATCATTAATATTATGGTGATAGCTCATTACAGGCAGTCAACTGTCACTGTTGCAAAAATGATTAATCGCTTCATCGAGCATCATATGCCATAAAGTCTTCCGCTAGGCGACAAACAATCGCAACTCTGTTGCGTAAGCACTCTCAGCCAGCCCTTTAGGGCACAGGCTCCGCTGGCTGACCAAAACTCTGGCAGAGCTATAGCGTCGCCAGCTACATCCTTCCCTTCTGAGAAGGAAAGGCTTGGTTAGGATGTGGAGCTCCCTTTGGCTAAAGGGAGACGGAGGGATTCGAAAAATCTCTTATAATATCAAATTCAAATTAGTTTTACTCAATCAATATTCAGGTAAGAATACCCTCAAAGCTATTCTTATCTGCTAGGGACTCTATGTCCTTCATTTCCGATACGAACCAATTATATTGTTAGAAATAACAAAAAATATATAAAACGAAAAGTAGCTTAGTAGTGTGGGCGCTACATAATCACCCACAACGCATCCTGCAGTTCTCATTCGGGAAGTAAGTCCCGAAAGAGGCTCAGGATGCTTGTTATTCAAGAACTTAAAACAATGCGTGATTTTAATCAATTAAAAATTGCCGTAGCCGGAACCGGTTACGTAGGACTCAGTATTGCTACGCTTTTATCTCAACATCATGAGGTAACAGCAGTAGATGTAATTCCCGAGAAAGTAGATAAACTGAATCATCATATATCACCGATACAGGATGAGTATATCGAAAAATATCTGGCAGAGAAACCTCTGCATCTCACAGCAACCTTGGACGGAAAGTCAGCTTATAAAGATGCAGACTTCGTAGTCATTGCAGCACCAACAAACTACGACCCAGTGAAGAACTTCTTCGACACCACTCATGTAGAAGAAGTTATCGACTTGGTATTGGAGGTAAATCCTGATGCAGTGATGGTAATCAAGAGTACCATCCCTGTAGGTTATACCCGAAGCCTATATCAGAAGTATGCCCAGAAGGGAGTGAAGCAATTCAATCTTCTTTTCTCCCCGGAGTTTCTCCGAGAGAGCAAGGCACTCTATGATAATCTTTATCCAAGCCGCATCATCGTAGGCTATCCAAAGATTATCGAGCGCCCTGAGTTCGCAGAAGAAAACGAGGCAATCAAGACTGTAACCAATGTCGAGATGATGAAGGAAGCTGCCAAGACCTTCTCTCAACTTCTTGTTGAAGGCGCTATCGCATCACAGTCCGTAGGCAATTCAACACTTAACACTCAACATTCAACATTAGAAAACAAGGGCATCCCTTGTTTGTTTATGGGCATGAAGGAGGCAGAAGCCGTCAAGCTTTTCGCCAATACCTATCTTGCCCTAAGAGTGAGCTACTTCAATGAATTGGATACATACGCAGAAGTCAAGGGCTTGGATACCAAGGCAATCATTGATGGCATAGGTCTTGACCCACGTATTGGAACCCATTACAACAACCCAAGTTTCGGCTATGGTGGTTACTGTCTCCCAAAGGATACCAAGCAGCTTCTGGCAAACTATGCTGATGTTCCAGAGAACCTGATAGAGGCAATTGTTGAAAGTAACCGTACAAGAAAAGACTATATTGCAGATGCCGTGCTCAGAAAGGCTGGTTACTACAGTTATGCCGATGTCAATAGCTATGATGCAAGCAAGGAGCACAACTGTGTGATAGGAGTTTATCGCCTGACGATGAAGAGTAACAGCGATAACTTCCGCCAGTCTGCCATCCAGGGTATTATGAAGCGAATCAAGGCAAAGGGTGCTGAGGTAATCATCTACGAGCCAACTTTGGAAGATGGCAGTACCTTCTTTGGTAGCAAGGTGGTAAATGATATGGCAGCATTCAAGGCACAGAGCCAAGCCATCATTGCCAACCGCTATGATGCTTGTTTGGATGATGTAAAAGATAAGGTATATACACGAGATATATTTAGAAGAGACTAGTTATGGTAGATTATAATATTAGTCTAGATGGTAAGACCATCTTGGTGACAGGTGCGGCAGGATTCATCGGCAGCAATCTTGTAAAGCGCCTTTTTAATGATGCTAAGAACGTCAAGGTAATCGGTATTGATAGCATTACGGATTATTATGATGTGAACATCAAGTATGAGCGATTGAAGGAGATTGAAGCTTTAGGTAAGGATTGGACATTCGTTCATGACTCTATTGCCAACAAGGAAGCTGTAGAGGAAATCTTCTCAAAAAACAAGATTTCTGTAGTGGTGAATCTAGCAGCTCAGGCAGGCGTACGTTATAGTATTACGAATCCTGATGCTTATATTCAGAGCAATCTCATAGGATTCTATAACATCCTGGAGGCTTGCCGCCATCACGAGGTAGAGCATCTGGTTTATGCTTCTTCTTCATCTGTTTATGGTAGTAACAAAAAAGTTCCTTATTCTACTGATGATAAGGTGGATAATCCTGTAAGTCTGTATGCCGCTACCAAGAAGAGCAATGAGCTGATGGCTCATGCATACTCTAAGCTTTATAATATTCCTAGCACAGGTTTGCGTTTCTTTACAGTATATGGTCCTGCTGGTCGTCCTGATATGGCATATTTCGGTTTTACCAATAAACTGGTAAAAGGTGAAACCATCAAGATTTTCAATTATGGTAATTGCAAGCGTGATTTCACTTATGTGGATGATATTGTAGAGGGTATCGTAAGAGTGATGCAGCATGCTCCGGAGAAGCGAGTAGGCGAGGACGGCTTGCCTATTCCACCATATAAAGTATATAATATTGGCAATAGTCATCCCGAAAATCTTTTAGATTTCGTTACTATCCTGCAAGAGGAGTTGGTGCGTGCCGGTGTATTGCCTGAAGATTGTGACTTCGAGGCACATAAGCAACTTGTACCTATGCAACCAGGTGATGTGCCTGTAACCTACGCTGAAACAACACCATTGGAGCAAGACTTTGGATATAAGCCTGATACATCGTTGAGGGTGGGATTGAGGGCATTTGCTGAGTGGTATAAGAGATATTATCTAAGTTAAAACTGTTGTTCGAATCCGCTAATAGGTACGATACCATAAATCAAGATTTTAATTCCAAAAATATAAGAAGGTGAGTATCCTTTGTGGTTCTCACTCTAAGAGGTATATTGTCTCTGTAGAAAGAGCGAAAGATATATTTTTTATAGCGAAAAGTAGCTTGGTAGTGTGGGCGCTACGTAATCACCCACGATTATGGTTTTACGAAGAACCTATGCTTGTGTATGTTTGTTGTAATATCAAGCAATGCCAAATGACCATTGGTAGCCTATCAAAAGGTACATAGCAGAAAAGTTTAAAAACTTGCTTCTAATTCCCATTGTTCCTTAGTCAAGTACAATGGGTAAATTATGTTACTTCAATTAATGAAATTTAAAATAAGGTATGAAGGTCTTATTTGTTTCTACCAGTTTGGGTAGTGGAGGAGCGGAAAAATTGTTGAACGATATGCTTCCAATTTTGAAGGCTGAAATAGATGTTGAGCTCTTGATATTTACGAAGGTAGGTCAACGTTATATGTCAAGTCTTTGTGAAAAGGGTATACCTGTCACAGTGATTCCAAGTGATTGTAGGGGACATCTTGGAAAAATTAAATTTATATGGAAATATATTAGGATGCTAAATCCCGATATCGTTCATGTCAATTTGTTTCCTGGTCTTTATTATTGCGCTGTAGTTGCAATGTTGCTTTCTCGTTCATCTACAAAATTTATTTTTACAGAGCATAACACAGACAATAGACGCCGTCACATTGCTGCATTTAGATTTATAGAAAAACTAATTTATCGTCAATATGCTAGAGTGATTTCTATCAGCAAAGGTACAGAAGAGGCTTTACTTAAATGGTTGGTACCTAGAAAAGTACAAAAGTTTATTGTGGTAAATAATGGTATTCCTCTATCTGCTTTCTCTGGTGCTTTACCTTTAAAAAGGTCCGATATTGGTACAGGTCTTGTACAGGATGATTTCTTGCTGTGTATGGTAGGCAGCTTTACAGTACAAAAAAATCATTTGTTTATGATGGATGTATTAAGTAAGTTGCCATTTAGGTATAAACTAGTTTTGCTCGGAGAAGGTTCATTGGTGGACGAAGTAAAACAGAAAATTAAGGAGCTTAATTTGCAGGAACGTGTTTTTTTAATGGGCTATCAAAAGGACATAGGTCGTATTTTGAAGGCATGTGATGCAATGGTTGTTCCTTCTTTATGGGAGGGCTTTGGGCTTGTTGCTGTTGAGGCTATGGCTTCTGGTTGTCCAGTTGTCGCTTCTAATGTTGATGGTCTCAAAGATGTCGTATCTGATGCTGGCTTGCTAGTGCCGGTTAATGACCAGGATGGTTTTAAAAAAGCAATTTTGTCTTTGACTGATCAAATGTTCAGAACACGATTGATAGTTCTTGGTAAATCTCGCTCTTTGCAATTTAGTATAGAAAGAATGAGCCAACAGTATATTGATATTTATAAGCGAGTATTATATGAAGGTTAATAATGAATTCTCAATAGCACTACTTCTTCCGTATTTTGGGAGTTTACCTAATTATTTTCAGCTTTGGCTAGATAGTGCAAAGTATAATGAAAAATTTGATTTTTTTATTATCACGGATTCCGTAATGGATGACTTTTCCATTCCTAAGAATGTTCATATTATCCGTATGACATTTCTTGAAGTGAAGAAACGAGTAGCTAAGTTGTTGCCCTATTCTTTCAAGCTTGCTGAACCTTACAAGTTGTGTGATTATAGACCTTTGTTTGGACTTGTTTTTCAGGATGTAATAATGAAATATAAGTTTTGGGGACATTGTGATCCAGACATAATTTGGGGAGATTTATCAAAATATATAACTCCTCATGTATTGGCTAGTTATGATCGTATTTATACTTCTGGTCATTTAACTATTTATCGAAATAATGCAACTATTAATGATAGTGCCCTAGTCACACCTAAGCATTCACTTTTGAATAGCAAGCATGTCTATACATCAAATTATTCTGCGTATTTCGATGAAGGCTGTCTTTTGAGAGAACTGCAAGCTCAAGTAGGCATGCGTATTTATGAAAGCATTGATTGCGCCGATGTCCTATATGATCAGAAACCTTTCGTAATTAAATTAGAGGAAAAGAAAAAAGGGATATGTTTTTTTGAATATAACAACGGGTGTATCTATGGATATAATTCCAATGAAAAGACTGAATTCTCTTATGTGCATCTTCAAAAACGAAAGATGAAAGTCTTTTGCAAAAATTTAATGCATTATTATATCTTCCCTAATGTCTTTGTTGATAAGGGCGAAAAAGAAGAAGTGCAGAAGACATGTTTGATGGATGCTGAACAATATGCGAAAAATCAACGAAAGCTTTTGTTTTGGCGTAGAGTGAAAAATATCAGAAAAGGGGCTCTTAAATTTAGACTTTTAAATTTCATTTCAAAAATGTATTATAATGGAAAATAAAATTTGTAGAATTGAAGAACTAACTCCATTTACATTTATGCTGAGTGTGTTGGTTGTCATCATACATAATTCCACAAGTGCTTATTTTGATTATGGAGATTCGATGGATACTTTTCTTGTCCATTATTTCATTCATGACCTTATTCCGTTGTTGACAAGTTGCGCAGTACCATGTTTCTTTATTATATCTAGTTTCTTATTTTTCAGAAACTATACAGATGGAATGGCTTGTTCTAAACTTCATAGTAGGTTGAAAACTTTAGTTGTACCTTATCTTATTTGGAATACATATGGGTTACTGGTGGCTATGGCTTTTCATCTACCTATGGTATGCGGCTTATCAGATGACAAGTCTAATCCTTACGATATATCGATGATATTGCAAGGCATTTTTTTGTTTCGCTACTCTCCTTTTTGGTTTGTTTTTGCATTGATTATATACAATTTGTTTTGTGCTGTCGTATATGCTATACTAAAGAAATCAATTTTATTTCTAGTATTGTGGGGTATTCTTTATTGTGTTTTAGGTAATAATCACTTTGAACATCCTTTTACGGATGTTGGTTATGTATGCGAAGTCTTTAATGTTACTTCGGTTTTATATTATCTGGTAGGAGCATATTTGGGGGTTAAATTCCCTAATATATTTGTTCGGAGTTTTAATAGCGGTAAAATGTATGGAGCTGCAGTAGTGTTTGGGGGGATTTCTTTCTACCAGTTGTTGAGTGGGATGGACTGTTCATCTTTTTGGTTTCCTTTGTTCACGATAGTCAAATGTTTTGCCCTTTGGGTCATGCTGAGAAGATTTTGCGGTAAAATGCCAAAATATTGGTGGCTTAATATCAGCTTTTTTGTCTATGCGGTACATGGGGGGGTTCAGAAAGTTATTTGCACAATAGTGAGATTACTAATTTGTAAAGTGTTTCCTATAAAGGCATTAGATGAGATGGTGTGTTGGATGATTTCGGTGTCATTTACAATTGTCTTTATTATTTTTGTAGCTAAAATTTGGAAAAAATATTCTTGTAAATCTTTTGCCTTCTGTACAGGTGGCAGAACTTAAAAAAAATGAAAATAAATAGTTTTACTGTTGATAACTTATTTGTGACTTCGGCCGTTTTTGCCCCAATTCTTGTGCTGTATAGTGCAGGTGGTGTTAGTTTGGCGTTGATCATGATTATAGTTTCTTCTTTTTTATTTGCAATTAAGGGTAATTGTTCTGTCCGTCTTTTACCATATTGCTTTCTGTTGGGGGTAGTTGTAATACTCCATTTGTTGGGAGCTAGTATTTCTGTAGCGTTCAGGACATTTCAATATGAACTTTTGTTAATTCTTCCTTTCCTTGTTTATGATAAGAGTGGGGGATTGTGTTCCAAATGTGTTTCTTTATATAGAAACATTGCCCTAATATGCTCTTTGTTTCTGATTTTTCAGTATTTAATGCTTTATATAGTACACATTTATGTGCCCGGCATATTGGCAAATTCTATATTTCCTCCTTCAGAATCGATACTAAGGGAAGCCAGTAGAAGTTTAGAGAATGGTCGAAGGCTTTCTGGTGTTTTTTCTGAACCAGCTACCTTTAGTGTTTATGTTTTGGGAGCGATGGTCTTGACATTATTCGATGAGTTTTTTGAACGGCGAAAAGTGTTTTTAGCTGTTTATTCACTGGGTATTTTATGCTCAGTTTCTTCAACTGGTATATTGACGATGTTGGCGTTTTATGCAATATATGTCTTTTTTAATATCTCATATATATTTGAAAAGATTAATAAAAATGCAAAAATACTATTTGTTTTGCTTATTGTGGCAGTATGTATAATACTAATGCTAAGGTCTGATGCTTGGTTGTTGTTTTCATATCGCATAGCGGAAGGCCAGTCTGCAAGTGTTCGTTTTGAAGGTTATTCCTTTTTGCAAAACTTCACTTTGCAAGATTTGGTATTTGGAAAGGGGATGGATTTGGAATCTCTGGATAATAAAATTTATCTTTCCGGCTTTACTAGATATGTTTATTATTTTGGTTTTTTGGGGCTATTTTTGTGGGTTGCAATGCTTTTAGCCTTATTAAGAAATTTATCTATAGAATATAAGGCATTTGGTCTTGTGTTTTTAATTCTCAACTTAGGAGAATCAACGATGCTTGGTTTTGCAGGTTATTTGTTTTTCTTAATTATTTGTTTGAAAAAAAATGAAAAAAGTTATTTTGCTTACTGATTTTTATTTTCCTCATAACAATGCTAATGGTCTTTGTATTGGACGAATAGGAAATGGACTTTTGAAAATGGGCTATGAGGTTCATGTCATTGCCTATTCTGATTCGTCCTCTTCATTAGAGGATTGTATAGATGGTATATACGTACATAGGGTAAAACCAGCTTTCTTTTATAAAATGCGTTCCTATTATTTTAAGCACTCTTCGCATTTCGTTGGAAAAATGGTGTGGTTTTTTGCATTACTGGATAGAAGGGTCAGAAAGCTCCTTTTTGCTTATTGGTATCCTTTTGTCTATCCTATGGCTGCATGGAGATATATAAAAAAAATAAAGTATATTTCCGAGAAATTCAACTGCAAGAATATTATTGCAGGTTATAATCCCATAGAGGCTGCCATAGCATGCTTAATATTTAATGAGCGTTCTGATTTTCATACCATCGCATATTTCATGGATACTTTCACTATGACAAGCAATGCACGCAATCACCCTTTCATTTTTAATAGGGGTAGATGGTGGGAGAAAAAAATATTTGATAGGGTTGGACTTATAGGAAACTTGGCTCAGTATTCTAATCATTTTTCTAGTAATTTCTACCATCCATGGAAAGAAAAAATGGAAGTGATGGACATTCCCCTAGATTTTTCTCGAGTAGCTACAAAATATAAAGATAGTAACGCTATTCAAATGCTATATACTGGAGGTTGTTCTTTTGAGGATCGAGATCCAAGATACTTTGTCGGACTGTTTGAAAAATTGTCCAAAGAAATGCCTGTGGTGTTGTCTTTTTATGGTAAAAACAATGTGGCGGAATATCTAGACAATTTGAATATGAATAACTCGCAGATTAGAAATCAAGGTTTTGTTAGTTTTCTCGAGTTAAATAAAGCTAGAGCACGGGCGAATTTTATGGTGAATTTTGGAAGTAAGAATGAAATTATCGTGCCATCTAGATTGCTAGAACACATAAGTACGGGTAAACCAATTATTCATGTTTTTTATCGAAATGATGATCCTTGTCTGGATATTTTACGAAATTATCCTTTAGTGTTATTGATTGATGCTACAGCCCCTTATGATAAGTCTTATGTGGAATTGTGTAAATTCGTCAAAACCTATAATGGAACTGTTGTAGAGCAAGATACTCTTGAAGAAATTTATAAGTGTTATTCTCAGGATTATTTAGCAAAGATTTGTGATGCTTATTTCTGTAAAAATTATGAATGTAAAGATTAAAAGAAAAATTAGTAGTGTGTTGAATTTGTCTTCGTATTTTGTCAACAAAGTGATGCTTTCCTTTATGCATGTGCAAATCGGAACAGGTAACTCTTTGTTTGGCAGAATAAAAATTAAGAATAGGGGGGGAATATAATAATTGGAGATGAAAATGTTATTTTTTGTAGTCCCTCTTCCAATTGGTTAGGTGTTACTTCAAGGACGAGTATCTATTGTACCAAAAATGCAAGTGTAAGAATAGGCAACAAGTGCCAGATTTCTAATGTTGCAATTCATTCTTTGGCTAGTGTTCAGATTGGCGATGAGGTAATGATAGGGGGAGGTACTGTAATCTTCGATTCTAATTGCCATAGTTTGCTGTTTGAACAAAGAATGGGGGAGGACAATGATGTGAAAAAACGTCCTGTCGTTATTGAAGATGGAGTGTTTATTGGTATGAATTGCATCGTCAAAAGTGCTAGAATCGGTGCGCGAAGTGTGATAGGTGCTGGTTCTGTTGTGATGAAAGATATACCTAGTGGTGAATGTTGGGCTGGGAATCCAGCTAGGTTTATAAAAAAAATATACTAAAATGATATATGTTAAAATGTCGGGAGGTTTAGGCAACCAAATGTTTCAGTATGCTGTCGCAAGATGGGTACAATGTATTACTAAACAAAAATTATGCTTAGATTATTCTGATTACGGAAGTTATGAGTTGAACCATAATGCTACTTTTCAAAGTACTATGGGTAAGCTTCGTCTTAGTTATGATGAGGTTATATATACTAAAGACGATTTTTTGAGAAAATGTACACTAGCACCGTTATACAAAAAATGGCACGTGAGATTTAGTTTGATTTCTCGATTCTTGTTTTTTGAGGGTAGAATGGGTTTTGAGCGTTTGTTACAGCCAAAGCTAAATCGTTTAGGACTTATTTTTTCAAGGGATGGTTTTGTGCCTATATATCCTGAAATAATTCATGCTCAGGATATTGTGCTCTCGGGCTTTTTTCAGTCTCCTAAATATTTCTCTCATCTTCGCAGTATTTTGTTAAAGGAGTTTTGTTTATCAGAAGAAATTAGTGAGGAAAACAAAATATGGATTAATATTTTTCAGAATTGCAATTCTGTTTGCTTACACATTCGTAGAGGAGATTATGCTCTGAAAAACCGTATGCATTGTACTATATCATATTATCAAAAGGCTATAGAAAAAATGCTAATAAAGGTCAAGAATCCCCATTTCTTTGTGTTCTCAGATGATTTGAATTGGGTGAAAGAAAATCTTAAGACGAATGTGAATATCACTTTTGTTGATTCGCACAATGATAGTTGTAATGAACTCAATATAATGAAGTATTGTAAAAACTTTATTATATCTAATAGTACTTTTAGTTGGTGGGCTCAATACCTTTCTGACAATCTTGGAAAAGTAGTTGTTGCACCTAGACCTTGGCTCAGAAAAATCCCTTCTGATATTTATATGGAAAATTGGATAACGATTCCTGTTTATGAATAGAACCGATAATTTACTGAAGAACTCTTTTATATATTTTGTCGCTTCCTTTGCTTCGAAATTCTTGTCCATATTATTAATACCGATTTATGTTTCCTATTTAACAGCAGACGATTTTGGAGAATCGAATCTTTTGTTGTTATTGTCGGGGGTAATTGGTATAATTTATATGGTAGATGCAATAGATGGTTCTTACAGGTTTCTTTTGTCCCAAGATGAAGATAAGAAAACTGTAATCACCTCTACATTTTTACTTTATGTAGGTGGTTCCTTTGTCTTTTTGTTCTTGCTTGGTTTTTATCTTTATGCACATTTTTCGTATGTATCGTTCATACTTTGTATGCATGTTGTTTTCACTAATTTTCAAACATTAGTGTCTCAGCTAGCGAGAGGCTTGAAATTCAATCGCATATTTGCAGTATCTGGTGTTCTGATGAGTCTTTCTCAAGGATTTCTGAACATAATTATGATTATTTTTCTGAAACTCGGTGGAGTATCTATTCTTCTAGCACCTATATTTGCATCCATTCTAACCACGATTTTTATCTTTAGAACAACCCACTTGGCTCAGTATTTTGATATCAATGCCTTTAGTATAGTTATGGTAAAACGGTTGGTGAGATATGGCTTCCCCTTATGTGTATGTATTGTAATGAGTTGGTTGATTCTCAATAGTGGTACATTTGTGTTGACTTACCTGATGGGGTCTGCAAAACTTTCTGGTGTATATGCTATTGCAGTAAAAGTATCATCCATTGTTTATATGGTGATGTCAATTTTTAATATGGCTTGGCAGGAAACTGCAGTTGACGAGTATGGTAAGAGTGATTGTGTAATATATTATAATAAAGTTTTCAACAAATATATTAATCTTATTATGAGCATAGTTAGCCTATTGATGTCTTGTATATTCTTTTATTTTTATTTTTGTGATACTAAGAGCTATCAAAAAGCAATGCCTATTATCCCTATTATGTTAGTTGGTAATTGTTTTTATTCTCTTCAAAACTTTTTACAGTCAGGCTTTTATGTCTTGCAAAAAACTAATTCAATTACACATATTTCATTAATTACTGCTGTTTCTTCCATCTTGATGGGTGTTGTGTTTATTCCTTTTTTTTATTTAAATGGATTGGTAATATCTGTAGTAGGTGGTCAAATCGTAATGTTCTTGTTGACATATTTTAAGGTTAAAAATATGGTAGGCTATAGGTTGATTTTTGATAAAAATAAATGGGGAAGTCTGTTCTTCCTTTTGTGTGCTGTTGTAGCTTATTATATAGGTTCGCTATCTCTGTGTGTTTTGTCATTTTCTGCGACTAGTTGTGTTATAGCTTATAAGGAAAAAAATTTGTTGTCGAAGATGATCGCGAAGATAAAAAAAACATAATAATATGGATAAAAGAGTTGTAATAAGGGATGTTATTAGATTGTTGGCATCGCTATTGTTTTTTTGGCTTTATTTACCTCATCTAATATGTTATGTTTTAGGATGTGGTGGAGCAAATCTGAAATCGGATATTGTTGCTAAACAAGGACAGGTCAAAGTCAAGTTGCCCATTGGACTAGCTTTGTTGTATTTCCTTCATAATGATGCGTGGTTCAGAAGTTGGTTTTACTATAGAATTGGACCAGTAGCATCATTGTTGGTCAGTTGGTATCGCCCTGGATGCAATAGTTTGATTATTTCAAAGACTACTGTGATAGGGAAAGGTTGTTTGTTTGCTCATCCTTATTCTACTGTTATCAATGCGGAGTCAATAGGCGATAACTTTAGTTTTATTCATTGTACAACAATAGGGAAGGATAAAGACAAAAGACCCATAATTGGTAATAATGTAAAGTTGGGTGCAAATGTAAATATCATAGGTGGTGTACATATAGGTAATAATGTTGTAGTGGGTGCTGGTAGTGTCGTAGTTAAGGATGTGCCAGACAATAGTATTGTAGCAGGAAATCCTGCAAAGATTATAAGAAAAATTGATGAATAAAATTTTGGTGTTAACAAATAATGCCTCTGGATTGTTTAGTTTTCGAGCAGAGGTTGTAAAAAGTTTCTTGGACAAAGGGTATTCTGTAACCTTGGCAATGCCTTATGATGAACTTGTAGGTGATTTTAAGGCAATGGGCTGCAAATATATCAACATACCTGTTGATAGACGAGGAGTTAACCCGATAAAGGACTTGTTTTTGTTCTTTAAATATCTAAAGACAATTAGGCAGGTTAAGCCAGACGTTGTCTTGACATACACCATCAAGCCTAATGTGTATGGCGGTGTGGCAGCTGCTATTTTCGAAGTGCCTTGTATGGCCAACATCACAGGTCTGGGTACTGCGGTGGAAACCCCAGGACTGCTTCAAAAACTTACCTTGCTGATGTATCGAAATGGCTTGAAGAAGGATGCTTGTGTGTTCTTTCAGAATCAATTTAATATGGATTTTTGCCTACAACATGGCATTTCTGGTATCCGTCATGTCTTGCTTCCTGGGTCTGGAGTGAACCTGAAAAAATTTGAAAATATTCCTTTCCCAAGTGAAGATACCACGGAGTTTATTTTTATTTCTCGCATCATGAGGCAAAAGGGTATCCATGAGTATCTTTATGTAGCTGAGAAGTTGACTCTGCGTTATGGTAACAAAGTGAAGTTCCATGTTTTGGGAAGATGCGAGGATGCACATTATGAGCAAGTGATAAAGAATGCTCAGGATAAGGGATGGGTAACATGGCATGGTGAGCAGAAGGATGTACGTCCATTTATAGCCAAAGTGCATTGCATCATTCATCCTTCTTTTTATCCAGAAGGTATGTCGAATGTCATTTTGGAATGTGCTGCGTCGGGAAGGGCTGCCATTACGACAAAAAGACCTGGTTGCAAAGAAACTGTCGTAGATGGTGTGACGGGATACCTTGTGGATGAGCAAAACAAGGAACAAGTGTTGGAAGCTGCGAAGAAATTTATAGAATTGCCTTTCTCTGAGAAGCAAATAATGGGATTTAATGCAAGGAAATATATGGAGAGTCATTTTGACCGCAATATAGTGATAAATGCTTATCATAAAGTAATTGACTCCTAGAAGTAGGTTTCTGCTTCGTCAAGCAATGCCTCCTCGACTTTTATCGCCAGATAATCCACAAGAAGTGAGTTTCACATTTGCAGTTAACAGGACTGCTTTATGTTAAATCCCCACAAAAGTTTGGACTTCTGAAATAATAGTAGTACATTTGCAGGATAATTCTAAAATAAAAAGGTAAGGTTATGCTAAAAGAAACGTTGAACATAAGAAAACTTGGAGCTCTCGATGATACAGGCGTTGTTGAGATTAGTCCCTTGACTGTATTTATTGGTAATTCTGCAAGCGGTAAAAGTACTCTCATGAAGACACTTGTGCTCATGCGATATATCTTTAAGAGACTTTCTATTAAGGCTTATTTGCAAAATTCACATATAAAAGACTCTGTTATTTCCTTTAAATTCAAAGATTTGTTGCGGGATAATATGAATGTTTTGGTTACTGCTGAAACCTATATTCATTATTCGGTAGCCATTAATGGTACTGTCTATTCCGTTACTTATTCTAATGGAAAACTATCTTATAATGCAACAATTCCTAATGGAGATTTGTGCTTCTTTAAGGAAGTGTGGGTGACAGAGTCGCGTAGTGCGATTGCCCCTTTGTCGAGTCAAGGGGCTTTGGCTAAGAATGCTAATCTGGGATTCTATTTTAACGAGACTTACACTGAGTTTGATAGTGCCACTGATGCAATCAAACATTTTGATCTCAGTTACATCGGGTTGGATATGTTTGTGGAGCGTGGGGGTAATAACCAAAAGAAGTTTATCCTAAAGCCTAAAAGCGAGGATTATTCGCCTTTTGAACTTCGTCATGCTTCTTCGGGTATTCAGACTACGGCTCCATTGGTTGCTATGGTAAATTACTATGCTCAGGCCTTTGACTTCAAATTGGCTCAGAAACGAAGTATAATAGATCTTCTTTTTGAGAAGAATCTGACAATGCAGTACAGACCGGAGATGGAATTGGCAGATATGCCACGTTATGTGCATATTCATATTGAAGAGCCAGAGCTAAGCCTTGATCCGACATCTCAGATTCAGTTGCTCAATGAGTTGGTTCGATTGGCTTTTTATGCAAAGGTTGATGACCGGCAAATCGGTCTTGTTCTTGCTACGCATAGTCCGTACATAGCCAATTCTCTCAATCTGTTGATGAAGGCACATGATTGTGGTACCAGTATTCAGGGGGCGCATGTTGCGTATGATGATTTGTCCGTGTATCAGATAGAGAATGGAAGGGTGCACTGCCTAAAGGTGAAGAATATGCATTATGTCAATACCGACAGGCTTTCGGAGGATATCAACTTTATATATGATAAGTATCAGGAATTAAAGTCTTTGCAAAATGAAAAATCTTTTGGAGAATGACCTCCCTGCCTTTTATGGGGTAGGGAGAAGATGTACTTGTGATGAAATACGGACGACTAGCAGAGAGTTTGATCTTACAGAAGATGATACTCAATTTGTGGTTGATTACAAGACAGGATATGCGTCCTTTTGCGATAATCCTTACTCCTTGAGCGTCATTAATTATGATACATACATTGGTAAATTTGCTGGTACAAAGATTGCAGACGGAAATCGCAGGTGCGATTTCGTCATGACAGATGTTGATACTGATAACCTTATACTTTTATGTGAGGTTACGAGTTCTATTGGGGGAATAGAGAACCTTTCTCGTCCTATAACCAAGAAGAAAAAAGATGGGACGGAGATGGTGGTCTTCCCGAAAGGCAAGTATCAAAAAGCAGAACTTCAACTTTATCAAAGTTTGGAGACAATGAATAATGTGCCGTCAATAGCTTCTTTTGTTGGTAAGAAAAAACGAAAAGTATGTTTGATGGCATACCTTATCAAGCCTTCGAATAATTATACGGTAAATGCTTTCAACCGAAATCGTTTGGTGGAAGCAGAAGAGGCTGGAGCAAATGGTGCGCAAATCAGTTGTCCGCAAATTGAACAATATGGTTTTGAATATTTCAGAATCAGTCATTCCTTTTCCTATAGAATAGCCGGAAAAAAGGAAGACTGACGAGGGATGCCGGCAAGTACGAGCAGGCAATGACTATTTTACCTCATCCGAGTGGCGGCTGAGTGCAGGGCGATACTGCAATGGGGTACTAACCATGGATTTTATTTTTTTTTAGAGCGTGAGGTCTCGGTGTGCCCGAGACCATGAGGGCGTATGCCGCTATTACACTTCTGTAATAGCAGCGGGATGCCTTGTGCTGTAATCAAACTTTTTTTTAGATTATGTTGTATAAACTAGCTCATGTTTTGAGAGAACGTTTCCCTTGGGTGTGGGAACTGATAGAACAGCTTAATGGCTGGCTCTTCGCATGTCGATATTCTAGTGGCTTGCGTCACGATATGGGGGTAAACTGTAAAGATTTTAATTTTAAGGTTGTGCGGCTTTCGCCCTTAAATGTAAATCTCGCAGTTGACTTCTTCAAGGCGCAACCAGATGAGGCGTTTGAATTCTTTCGTCCACATGCCTTTGACAGAAAATCGTTGTTGCGCCTATGTCGCAACAAAGGGTTCTTGGCATATCTGGTGATGGATAGTGATGAGGTGGTGGGATATTTCTTCTTGAGGTGTTTCTTCACAGGCAAATGTTTCAGAGGATATATCACGGATTATCGACATCGAAGAATGGGTATCAATCGGGTGATGGGAGTGGTGGCGACGAATATCGCCCTTCACCTTAACCTGAGAATGTATGGTTCCATCTCACCCCGAAACAAGGCTTCGATGTTGTCTGCCCAAGCAGTGAATGAAGTAAAGATATTGCAAACTTTGGAAAATGGTGACTACTATGTAGAGTATCTGCCAAAGAAAAATTGCGATCAGTAAGTTCTTGATATTATGTTATTAAAATGGATATTCGACCGACTGATGGCTTTGGTTGGTCTGTTGGTGCTATGGCCTGTCTTGCTGGTCGTGGCAGTATTGATTCGTGTGAAAATGCCTGGAGGACCTGCTTTCTTCTGCCAGAAGAGAGTGGGGAAGAACGGCAAGTTGTTTACCTGCCATAAGTTTCGCTCCATGACGGTGAAGCATAACGGGTCGTCGGTTTCGGTGGCAGGCGACAATCGCATCACGCCTTTGGGGGCTAAGTTGAGGCACTATAAGTTGGATGAACTGCCCGAGTTATGGGATGTGCTGGTTGGTAACATGAGTTTCGTGGGACCTCGCCCAGACGTGCCAGGCTACGCCGACCAGTTGAAGGGCGATGACAGGGTGGTGCTTAAACTCCGTCCTGGTATCACGGGACCCGCTACCTTGAAATACCGACTGGAGGATGAGATGATCTCCGACTATGTGGTCAAGAGGCAACTGGAGGGAGACCATCGTGCGGCGCAAGATATTGCCGTGGAGTATAACGACCAGGTGATTTACCCCGACAAGGTACGTATCAATAGGTATTATTATGAACATTATTCTTTCTGCAAGGACATACAGATGATATTCTGCACGGTGCTGGGAAAGAAAATGAAATATGCTGGGGAAACGATATAAATAAGCTGGAGAATCAATATAGGTGTCACCATCCTCTTGTGTTAAAATCAGGCAAAAACTTGGTAGTGTTGGATTATTGTCGTATATTTGCATCCTAGATAAACATCTTTTGGATTATGGCAAGAAAATTATATCCTATAGGAATTCAGACATTTGAACGGATCCGCAAGGAGGATATGTTCTATGTAGATAAGACGGAATACATCTATCAGATGACACATACCGATGGAACGTATTTCTTCCTGAGCCGACCACGCCGTTTCGGCAAGTCGCTGCTGGTTTCCACCTTCAAGAGTTATTTCGAGGGCAAGAAGGAACTCTTCGAGGGGCTTGCCGTCGAGAAGCTGGAGAAGGAGTGGACGGCTTATCCCGTGCTGCACTTCGACCTGAGCAAGGGTAAGCATATGGAGAATGAGCAGCTGGAAGAGTATCTTGGCTACCTCTTGGAAGATTATGAAAAAAAGTATGGTATAGAAAATCACCGTAACGGAAACAATAATAGATTCAATGACTTGATAGAAGTGGTTTACCGGAAAACGGGCAGGCAGGTGGTGGTGCTCATTGATGAATATGACGCACCATTGCTTGATGTGGCGCATGAGAAGGAGAAACTCGATGACCTTCGTAACACGATGCGTAACTTCTATAGTCCTCTAAAGGGAAATGAGTCAATGCTCCGTTTCGTCTTCATGACTGGCATCACGAAGTTCTCGCAACTCAGTATCTTCAGCGAGCTGAACAACATTAAGAATGTGAGCATGAAGTTGCCTTATGCTGGCATCTGTGGCATCACCAAGGAGGAACTGCTGACCCAGATGAGCGATGATATTGATGAGTTGGCTGAGAATTTGGAACAGAGCAGAGAGGAGACCATCGAGGAACTGAAAAGTCATTATGATGGCTATCATTTCTGCTGGCCTTCGCCTGATGTCTTCAATCCTTATAGCTTACTAAATTGCTTTGCTGATGGAGAAATTGATTCTTACTGGTTTGGAACCGGTACACCTACCTATCTCATCAATATGATGAGACAGTATGATTTCCTGCCTGCAGACCTCGGCGAGACCATAGAGGTGGATAAGAAGGACTTTGATGCCCCCACTGAAACGATGACCACCATCATACCTTTGCTTTATCAGAGTGGGTATGTCACCATCAAGGGTTATGATAAACCGACGAAATTATATCAGTTGGTATTGCCTAACCAGGAGATAAGGGTAGGGTTGTATGGTAGTCTCTTGCCTCATTATCTGACGGACGAGTCGGCGAAGGCTAACACAACCATCGCCAAAATGTCGGTATTGGTGAAGAAGGGGGATATGGAGGCTGCCTTTAGCCTGCTGAACGACTTCCTGGAGACGGTGCCTTACTGCGACAACACCAACTACGAGGGACATTGGCAGCAGACGCTCTACATCATGTTCGCCCTGCTCACCAACTATAGCATCCATGTGGAACCGCATACGGCGAAGGGCAGAATCGATATTATGATGGAGACTGCTGATGCCATCTACGTGATGGAGCTGAAGTTCAACAAGAGTGCCGAGGAGGCCCTAGCCCAGATAGAAGCAAGGCACTATGCCGATGCCTTCAAGATGAGCGGCAAGAAGGTGGTGAAGATAGGCTTGAACTTCTCGGTGAAGGACGAGGTGAACTGCCTGGAATGGAAGATAGGATGACAAGGGGATGAAATAATTAATACCAATAATACCACCTAATACCAGCGAAAACACAAGATTAGAAAATAACTTTTTTAGAAATACAACATGGTTTGTTGCCAAGCTCTATGAAGCTTGGCAACAACTTCTATGTGTACCTACATGTAATAATTCTATGATTTAGAAATGGATATTCGACCGACTGATGGCTTTAGTCGGTCTTCTGCTGCCATGGCCTGTCTTGCTGGTTATGGCTATATTAATTCGTGTGAAAATATAAGTTAGAGAAAAATATAAAAGATTTTACAATGGATAAGGAACGCAAAACGATTTACTTGTGCCTCGCCCACATGAGCGAGGATGGTATGGAACAGAAATACGTGAAGGAGGCTTTCGATACCAACTGGGTGGTGCCGCTGGGACCTAACGTGAACGGATTCGAGGATGACTTGAAAGCTTTCGTGTCAAAGAACAACGACGGCACCGACTTGCAGAAGGAGGTGGTGGCACTGAGTGCTGGAACTGCCGCCGTTCACCTAGCCTTGTTAGCTTGCGGCGTAGGTCCTGGCGACGAGGTGTGCGTGCAGAGCTTTACCTTCTGTGCTTCCTCGCACCCTATCACTTACCTTGGTGCTACGCCTGTATTCATCGACTCGGAGCCAAACACATGGAACATGGATCCTGAACTGCTGGAAAAAGCCATCATCGACCGCAAGGAGAAGACGGGTAAGTATCCGAAGGCAATCGTGCCAGTGGCTCTCTATGGCATGCCTTACGACTGCGACCGCATCATGGCGATAGCCGACAAGTATGGCATTCCTGTGGTGGAGGATGCCGCTGAGGGATTCGGATCACGCTATAAAGGACAGGTGCTGGGCACCTTCGGCAAGTTTGGCGTGCTGAGTTTCAACGGCAACAAGATGATTACCACCTCGGGAGGCGGTGCTTTGATCTGTAATGATGCAGAGAGCAAGAGCCAGGTGATGTGGTATGCTACTCAGGCGCGCGACTCCTATCCTTACTATCAGCATACCGCCATCGGCTATAACTATCGCATGAGTAATGTGTGTGCTGGTATCGGACGTGGACAGATGACGGTGCTCGAAGACCATATTGCTCACCACAAGCACGTGCAGCAACTCTACAAGGAACTGTTGAAGGATGTGGAGGGCATCACGCTGCATGAGGCGCCTAATGCTGACTATGATTCTAACTTCTGGCTCTGCACCATCGTGCTGGATGATAAACTGAAAGTCAAGGAACAGGAGAATGCTTACAAGGAGGTGGTGAAGACTGCCGTGGGTGGTGCCGCTGGCGTGATTCATGTGGTGGATTCGCCTACTACCGACTGCCAGCCTAACGAGAACGTGGAGGCGATGCGTGTGTTCATGCTATCGAAGAAGATTGAGGCTCGCCCTGTGTGGAAACCGATGCACAAGCAGCCTGTATATCAGGATGCTCCTGCCTATGTGAATGGCGTGAGCGAGGCTATCTTCAAGATTGGTATGTGTCTGCCTGCCGGTCCTATGGTGAGCGATGATGATGTGCGCTATATTGTGGAGTGCATCAAGGAAGCTATTGAGTACTAAAAAAACGAGACTTAGAGAAACTCTTTATGAATTTTATTTCAAAACTGAGAGAATGGTATTTTACTAAAAATGCCCTTCCATACTGGTGTGTGCTTATCCTCGACTGTCTGATCCTTTTGTTTTCAGGTGTATTGTGCTATTATTTGGATCATGGGGGCAGCGAACTGACAAATAACTTCTGGCCGCTTCTGGGTACGCTATGCGTCTATCTCATAGCCTATCTGATAGGCATCCGGCTGATGCACACTTACCAGGCTATCATCCGCTACTCTTCGTTTGTGGATTTGAGTCGTATCGCATCTGCCAATGCCATCGGCTTCGTTATCATTGCCATAGCCCGATATTACGTTCATGTGGATAGATGGTTGGAGCCTGTGCGTATACGTGAACTGTTCTTAACCTTCCTCATCGCTACCCTGATGATGACGGCTTTGCGTGTGGTTGTAAAAATGTTATACGACTCGATGCATACGGGCAAGGCGACACGTGTGTTTATTTATGGTACGCACAGTGGAGGCGTGGGGTTGGCGAAGATGATTCGCAGCACCAAACCTTCTCGATTTGTCCTGAAGGGATTCGTGAGTGATACTGTGAATGGAAAGGGCAAGTATATGATGGGCGTGGAGATATTCCGCAACGATGCGCATCTGGTGGATGAAATGAAGAAGGAGAATGCTGATGCTTTGCTGGTTTCTCCTTTGAAGAGTGAGGAACTGCGCAAGAATACGGAGATGATTAACAGCCTGGTAGATAACGACATCAAACTCTTCGTGTTGGCGGGTGCGCAGGAATGGGATGGCAAGAGCTATTTATCGCATTCACAAATCAAGGAAGTGGACATAGAGGACCTGTTGCCTCGTGAGAAGATTGAGGTGGATATGAAGGCTGTGGGTAATCTGCTGTCTGGTAAGCGTATCCTGATAACGGGTGCGGCTGGCAGCATCGGCAGCGAGATGGTGAGACAGATTGCCATCTATCAGCCGAATGAACTCATCTTGGTGGATCAGGCTGAGACTCCATTGCATGATGTGCGCCTGATGATGGCGAAGAATTTTCCGCATATCGAGGCGTTCACCTTGATGGCGAGCATACAGAACAAGCGTAGGATGGAGGAAATTTTCCGTGAACACAGGCCTGACTACGTGTTCCACGCCGCAGCCTACAAGCATGTGCCGATGATGGAGGACAACCCGAGCGAGAGCATCCAGAACAATGTGGATGGCACGAGGGTGATAGCTGACCTGAGCGTGAAGTATGGCGTAAAGAAATTTGTGATGATTTCTACCGACAAGGCGGTGAACCCTACCAACGTGATGGGGTGCTCGAAGCGTATCTGCGAAATCTATGTGCAGAGTCTGGACAAGGCTATCAAGGAGGGAAAGATTTATGCTGATGCTTGTCAGGATGACGCTGGTATGCCAATGAAGGCTGTGACGCAGTTTGTTACTACTCGTTTTGGTAACGTGTTGGGTAGTAATGGTTCGGTGATTCCGCTCTTCAAGGAGCAGATTAAAAACGGCGGTCCTGTGACGGTGACGCATCCCGACATCATCCGCTTCTTCATGTTGATACCTGAGGCGTGCAAGCTTGTGTTGGAGGCTGGTACGATGGGGCACGGCGGCGAGATATTCGTCTTCGACATGGGACAGCCTGTGAAGATTGTAGATTTGGCTAAGCGCATGATTAAGTTGAGCGGTGCTAAGGACGTGGAAATCAAGTTCACTGGTCTTCGTGATGGCGAGAAACTCTACGAAGAGGTGCTCAACGACAAGGAGGTGACGCTCCCTACCTTCCACAAGAAAATCAAGATTGCGAAGGTGCGTGAGTATGACTATGCCGATGTATGCAAGGAACTGGACGAACTGTCATGCATAGCTCAGACCTTCGACGACATGAAGATAGTGGGCAAGATGAAGCAAATCGTTCCGGAGTACAAGAGTCAGCACTCTAAATACCAGGCGCTGGATAAATAACGGAATACCAAGCTTCGGAAAGATAAGCTGGTAGATAGGAATAAGATATTCCCGGCTCTGAAATTCTATGGAATCTCTGGGTCGGGATTATTTTTTTTGTTAAAATCGTGGAAAAGCTTGGTTGTTTCGGGGATTTGATGTATATTTGCAATTCATTAGATAGCGTTTGATTATGGCAAGAAAATTATATCCTATAGGAATTCAGACATTTGAACGGATCCGCAAGGAGGATATGTTCTATGTAGATAAGACGGAATACATCTATCAGATGACACATACCGATGGAACGTATTTCTTCCTGAGCCGACCACGCCGTTTCGGCAAGTCGCTGCTGGTTTCCACCTTCAAGAGTTATTTCGAGGGCAAGAAGGAACTCTTCGAGGGGCTTGCCATCGAGAAGCTGGAGAAGGAGTGGAATACTTATCCCGTGCTGCACTTCAGCCTGGCTGGAGGCAAACATATGGAGAAGGAACAGCTGGATAGATACCTCTTATATATATTAAAGGAAAATGAGGATAGGTTTGGAGTAGATTGTGATTCTCCAGATCCGAACGTCCGTTTGCTCAACTTGATAAAAACTGTTACAGCAAAGACTGGTAAGCAGGCGGTGGTGCTCATTGATGAATATGATGCACCGCTGCTGGATGTGGCTCATGAGAAGGAAATGCTCGATGTCTTGCGCAATACGATGCGCAATTTCTACAGTCCTTTGAAAGATTGCGAGTCAATGCTTCGCTTCGTTTTCCTTACTGGCATCACGAAGTTCTCGCAGCTCAGCATCTTCAGCGAACTGAATAACATCAAAAATGTGAGCATGGACGAACCTTATGCCGGCATCTGCGGCATCACCAAGGAGGAACTATTGACCCAGATGAGCGATGACATCAACGAACTTGCCGAGCATCTGGAGCTGAGCAGGGAGGAGACCATACAGGAACTCAAAGACCATTATGATGGTTATCACTTCTGCTGGCCATCGCCTGATGTCTTCAATCCTTACAGTCTGCTCAATTGCTTTGCTGATGGAGAAATTGATTCTTACTGGTTTGGAACCGGTACACCTACCTATCTCATCAATATGATGAGACAGTATGATTTCCTGCCTGCAGACCTCGGCGAGACCATAGAGGTGGATAAGAAGGACTTTGATGCCCCCACTGAAACGATGACCACCATCATACCTTTGCTTTATCAGAGTGGGTATGTCACCATCAAGGGATATGACAAACCGACAAAGTTGTATCAGTTGGCATTGCCTAACCAGGAGATTAGGGTGGGGCTGTATGGTAGTCTCTTGCCTCATTATCTGACGGACAAGTCTGCGAAGGCTAACACGACCATCGCCAAGATGTCGGTATTGGTGAAGAAGGGGGATATGGATGCAGCCTTCTGCCTGCTGAACGACTTTCTGGAGACGGTGCCTTACTGCGACAACACCAACTACGAGGGGCATTGGCAGCAGACGCTCTACATCATGTTTGCCCTGCTTACCAACTATAGCATCCTAGTGGAACCTCATACAGCGAAGGGCAGAATCGATATTATGATGGAGACGGCAGATACCATCTACGTGATGGAACTGAAGTTCAACAAGAGTGCCGAGGAGGCTCTCGCCCAGATTGAGGCAAAGCACTATGTCGACGCCTTCAAGATGAGTGGCAAGAAGGTGGTGAAGATTGGCTTGAACTTTTCGGTGAAGGACGAGGTGAACAGCCTGGAATGGAAGATAGGATGACAAGGTCTTATAGTCCTGTATATTTCCTGATAGCCTTGATGAAGGTATCGCCATATTTATTGAGCTTGAATTCTCCGATACCACTGATCAGGCTCATGGCATTCTTGGTGGTAGGTTTCATTCTTGCGAGTTCATGAAGGCTCTTGTCGCTGAGTACGATATATGGAGGATAACCCTGTTCGTCGGCAAGGTTCTTGCGTATCTTTCTGAGGTGTTCAAAGAGTCCTTTGTCTTCCACGCCTTTCGAGTCTTCCTGGAAGATGACACGTTGGGCATGCACCTCAGGAATGAGATTTCCCGGCTGGGCGATGGCGCCCTTCCTATTGCGTACCGTTTTCTTTGGGCGGGTGGCTTTATCATCTTCTTCGATATAAGCCAGCGAAACATGATGTTCTCCCTTCAGTACCTTCCAGCCTAAATCGGTAACCTTCATGTAGTTGTGGTTGTTGTAGGCAATCTCGAAGAATCCCATCTGCAGCATCTGCAGCAGATAAGCATTCCAGTCCTTAGATGTTGTATCCCTGCCCACACCGAAGGTTTTCATCTCGTTGTATTTGTTTTTCACAACTGCAGAAGAATGCATGCCTCTCAGAATCTCGATGCAGGTACCTACTGCAATATGCTCACCCGAACGGACCACGGCACTCAGGGCTTTCTGGGCTCTGATGGTGCCGTCGAAGGTGCGTGGAGGATTCTTGCAAACGTCACAGTTGCCGCAGTTGCAGGATGATGTCTCGCCAAAATAATTCAGCAGAATGCGTCGTCGGCATACTCTCGATTCGGCATATTCCTCCATGCGGCGCAGTTTCTCCATGTTCACATCACGCTGTCCGCTTTCTTCACAGAAAGAACGGAGGGTGATGATGTCGGCCATCGAATAGAACAGCACGGTATCTGATGGTGCTCCATCTCTTCCGGCTCTACCTATTTCCTGATAGAAACTCTCTATGCTTTTAGGCATATTATAGTGGATTACCCAGCGCACATTACTCTTGTCGATGCCCATTCCGAAAGCGATGGTTGCACATACCACCTGAATCTGGTCCATCTTGAACCGCTCCTGTACTGATGCTCTGGTCTGGGCAGTCATTCCGGCGTGATAGGCTGCGGCATTGATACCCAGATCGATAAGTTCCTGAGCTACCATTTCGGTGTTCTTGCGGGAGAGACAGTAGATGATGCCTGCTTCTTCCGGATGATTACTGATGAAGCGGGTGATGTATTGGAGCTTTGCCTTTTTGGTGCTCTCTTGTCTTACGGTGAGGGAGAGGTTGGGGCGGTCGAAACTGCTTACGAACGTCTGCCCATTGAGATGAAGCTGGCGTATGATATCTTCGCGCGTTATCTTGTCGGCTGTGGCTGTGAGCGCCATCACCGGGACATTGCGGAAATTTTCGTGCAGCATACCGAGTTGCGAATACTCCGGACGGAAATCGTGTCCCCACTGGCTGATGCAGTGGGCCTCGTCAACGGCAAAGAGCGAAATCTTGATGTTGCTGAATAAATAAGGTATCTCGCTGATGAGTTTTTCGGGCGAAACATAAAGGAGTTTCAGTTCTCCCTTCTCGCATCGGCGTCGGATGATGAGTTCATCGGTCGTGTCGTTTCCGCTGTTCAGTGCCTCAGCCGGGATGCCATTTGCCTTGAGCGCCTCCACCTGGTCGTGCATCAGACTGATGAGCGGTGAAATGACCACAGCTGTACCTTCCATCGCTAATGCGGGAACCTGGTAGCACAGACTCTTTCCACCACCAGTCGGCATGAGAACCAGACAGTCGTGTCCCTGCATTACCTCTCTGATAATCGCTTCCTGGTTGGGGCGGAAGGAATCGTATCCAAAATAGCTTTTTAATATCTCGTTTATCTGCATGATTGCTGTTTTATGATTTCTGCCTTTACCGGCATGTTTTTGTTTTGATTTTCATGCAAAGGTAATGAATAATCTGCATAAATAAAAGTTTTCTCCAAGAAAAAGTGCATATTTCAAGTAAAAAACTTTGCAAAGAGCGAAAAACAGGAGGAAAAGTTTGGTATGTGGAAAAAATGTATTACTTTTGCATGGTAAATACAGATAAAAATGGCAAAATGTAATGTAAACACTCAAGAGCGATTTGCCGATATCCAGATGCTCCGTTATGAGCTGAAGGGTTTCGAAAACCTGTCGCTCACACAGAAAATTTATATTTATTGCTTGTCGAAGGCAACCCTCTTGGGACGTGATATCACCTTCGACCAGCAGGGCAAATACAACCTGCGCATCCGTAAAACCCTGGAGGCTGTATACCTTCATTACGAGGGTAATCGCGAAAGCGAAGATTTCAAGGCTTTCGAAGTTTATCTGAAACGTGTCTGGTTTGCCAGCGGCATCCATCATCACTATGGATGTGAGAAGTTTGTGCCAGGATTTTCAGAGGAATCTTTCTATGAGATGGTTGGGGCTGTAGCCGATGAATATCTGCCTCTTTCCAAGGGTCAGAGCAAGGAAGACCTGTTGGGCATTCTGGTGCCTGTCATCTTCAATCCGGAAGTCATGCCTAAGCGCGTGAATCAGACGGATGGCGAGGATCTGGTACAGACTTCAGCCTGCAATTTCTATGAGAATGTTTCTCAGGCAGAAGTAGAACGTTTCTATGCCAGGATGAAGGAAGATGGCAACGAACAGGCACCTTCGTATGGACTGAACTCTAAACTGACCAAGCGTAATGGTGAACTGGTGGAGCTGAAATGGACAGAAGACGGACTCTATGGCGCAGCTATCAAGGAGATTGTTTCCTGGTTGCTCCGTGCTCAGAAATATGCAGAAAATGAGGAACAGAAACATCTCATCGATCTCCTGGTGAAGTATTACCGTACAGGCGATCTGAAGGATTTCGACCGTTACAGCATTGCTTGGGTGCAGCAGCACGAGGGAATGATTGATTTCATCAACGGATTTATCGAAGTGTATGGCGATCCGCTCGGACTGAAAGGTACTTGGGAAGGCATCGTAGAATATAAGGATCTTGAGGCTACGAAGCGCACCCAGACCATCAGTCAGAATGCCCAGTGGTTTGAGGACCATTCACCTGTAGACCCACGTTTCCGCAAGCCGGAGGTGAAGGGTGTTACAGCCAATGTCATCTGTGCGGCGATGTTGGGTGGCGAGGAATATCCAGCTTCTGCCATCGGCATCAATCTTCCGAATGCCAACTGGATCCGTCAGGAATATGGTTCTAAGAGTGTGACCATCGGTAACCTGACCGAAGCATATAACAAGGCAGCTCAAGGCAATGGTTTCCGTGATGAATTCGTTATCGACGAGGATACCATCAGTCTGATGAATCAGTACGAGGATATTACCGATGATCTGCATACCGACCTGCATGAGTGTCTGGGACATGGTAGCGGACAGCTCTTGCCTGGTACCGACCCCGATGCACTGAAGGCGTATGGCAGTACGATAGAAGAGGCGAGAGCCGATCTTTTCGGACTCTATTATGTAGCCGACCATAAATTGGTAGAACTGGGTCTGACACCGAATGATGAGGCATACAAGGCTCAGTATTACGGTTATCTGATGAACGGTCTGCTTACCCAGACCATCCGCATCAAGGAAGGCGACAAGATAGAGGAAGCCCACATGCGCAACCGTGCGCTGATAGCCTGGTGGGTGATGGAACATGCCGAGGGTGCTGTGGAACTGGTGAAGATGGATATGAACTATGCTTCTGCCGAGGATGCTTTGAAGGACAGTGAGGGCAATATCATTACGACGAAGACTTATGTGAAGATTAATGATTATGCCAAGCTCCGCCATCTCTTCGGCGAGTTGCTTGCTGAAATTCAGCGCATCAAGAGTGAGGGTGATTTCGAGGCTGCCCGCCTGTTGGTAGAGAAGTATGCCGTGAATATTGATCCGGAATTGCATCGCGAGATACTGGCAAGATACAAGAAACTGAATCTCGCTCCATACAAGGGATTCATCAATCCGAAGATGACGCTGGAGATGGATGAAGAAGGCGAAATTACAGACGTAGTATTGGATTATGAGGAGAGCTATGTCGACCAGATGTTGCGCTACTCTGATGAATACGGAACGCTTTAGAAAGTTAATAGTTAAGAGTTGATAGTTTATAGGGCAATCTTGCTATACGGCACCCTGCTATACGGCGAAGCCGCTATAGACTGTTAACTATAAACTTTTAAAATGATGATAGATAATAAGAACGAGGAATTTCCGATAGTAGATGAAATGGGCAACATCTTGGGCGCTGTTACCCGCGGTCATGCCCATGACGGAAGCAAGATATTGCATCCGGTTGTTCATCTGCATGTATTCAACAGCCGGGGTGACCTGTATCTGCAGCATCGTCCAGCCTGGAAGGATATCCAGCCGGATAAATGGGATACAGCCTGCGGCGGTCATGTTGATTTAGGCGAAAGTGTGAGTCAGGCATTGCATCGCGAGGTAAGGGAAGAATTGGGTATCACCGATTTTGAACCGGAATCTCTTGGGCATTATGTCTTTGAGAGTCAGCGGGAAAAGGAACTGGTTTATGTACATCGCTGTGTATATGATGGCGAGGTGAAACCGAGCCAGGAAGAATTGGCCGGTGGCAGATTCTGGACAAAGGATGAAATCAGCGAAAACATCGGCAAGGGTGTTTTCACTCCGAATTTCGAAAACGAATACCAGAAGTATTTCATGTAACGCTGAAATTAGCCATTAAAATACGTCCCGACGTAGCATTTGCTGCATCGGGACGTATTTTTTTGTATGTCGGGACGCAGCAAATGCTACGTCGGGACGTATTTTCAGCAGGGGTGTGGCCTGTTTCTGACCGCATCTGCAGAAGCGTTAAATCTCGTAGATACCCTTGAGTGCGCCTCTTGCAATTTTCTCGAAATCTTCACCGAAGTCGCAGAAACGGAGAACCGCATTAGAGGCAGCATGTTTTATTCCCATGTTGTCACCCTGCAATGCAGTGGCAGCCTGATCCAGGAATTCGTTGATGCCACGCTCGTTAGGCTCTTTCCCATTGGCAAAAAGACGGGCAAGGAGCTGGAAACCGGCAATCTCATAGAGTGGCTTATCACTTGCTATCCACTGGTAGGCGATGACAGGTGCATAATCTACGTGCTGCAAAAGGTTGAAGGCAAGCATCTCTGCCATCTCCTGACTCTGTACCTGTTCCATCCATAAATCTGTGATTTCCGGAAGCATCTTATCGGCAGGCATGATGAGTGTAGCCAGAATCTTGCACTCCCGGATATCTTCCTTCCACAGTTCGATGGCGAGGTCATAGTCTTTGCCATATTCCTCAGCCATCTTTTTCAGTTCATAGAATGGTACGCCCCAATTCAGTTTATATCCCAGTCCCTTATCGCGCATAGATTGCGATCCCGGACCGTTCATCAGCAAGCGGAAGCTTCGCTTGATAGTCATCAGTTTCTGATGTGTTTCTTCGTTCATTATATTTAGAGTAAATTATTAACTAAATTATAGTTTCATTATTTTACAGAACATTCCTTCGAACTGTTCCTCTATATTTGCAGGTTTATGCTTGAAGATACCGAAGATGGCACTTCCGCTACCACTCATCGCTGCATATACGGCACCCAGGTTGTACAGCTTCTGTTTGATTTCTGCCAGTTCCGGGTGCATCTTGAAGATAGGTGCCTCAAAATCGTTGACAAGTTCCTCTTTCCAAGTCTCGATAGGCTGGCGTACAATGTCGCGGCAACATTTGGCTGGTGCCTGTGGGGTGATGGCTGCATAAGCCTCTTTGGTGCTGACGGCAATATCATCGCGCTTCACCACAACCAGATGATAGCCCCTCAGATTATCGCCAGGACCACTTACCGGCATCAGTTCTTCGCCGATACCTTCTGCATAGCATGCAGTGTCACCATCTTCGGGGTCAGCAGAAATGAAGTAGGCACAGTCTGCGCCCAGCTTGGCAGCGTATCTTTCCATCTCCGAATTACCGATATTGAGGCGGAAACGCTCGTCCAACAAACGAATCATGAAGGCTGCATCGGCAGAACCGCCACCCAAACCTGCCTGCGAGGGAATACGCTTCACCAGGTGAGCATGGATGCGTGGAATCCTGAAGTCGGCAGCCAGGAGATTATAAGCTTTTACAACGAGATTGTTCTGTTCGTCGCAATCCACTGCGTTACCTGTAATCTTCAGATCACAAGGAACATCGCTAGGGAATTCATCGCCCATGAGCTTGATTTCAAGTGCATCGGTCAGTGGAATAGGGTAGAACACCGTTTCAAGATTGTGGTATCCATCTTTCCGCTTGCTAACTATATTTAAACCAAGATTAATCTTGGCGCAAGGAAATGTAATCATAACTTTTCAGTTTAAAGGGTTCGTTACTATTTCTTTTTCTTTGCAAAGATACGGAAAAATATCTAACATGGTGCATCTTTTACAGGATTATTTTTATCTGTAGCATTAAAAATATTAAAATAAGCCCTGTTTTGCAATATCTTTTGTATCTTTGCAATTACAAATTATTAATAGATTATGAAAAAAGGAGATAAAGTCAGATTCTTGAGCGAAGTGGGTGGCGGAAAGGTTGCCGGCTTCCAAGGTAAAAATATTGTGCTCGTTGAGGATGAGGATGGTTTTGAGATTCCGATGCCTATCAACGAGGTGGTTGTGGTGGAGCAGGATGAATACTCCATGGGCAAGATGATTTCGGCTAAGATGGATGCGCAGCAGAAGGCTGAGGAGCATGCCAATACCGAACTGCATCAGGACAGCCGGAGTATCAAGGCTATCTTGAATGATCACGATGACGTGGATATGGATGTAGAGGAATATGATGCTGCCGACCGTGAGATAACCTTTGTGAAACCGGTTCAGGAACGTACGGGTGGCAACAAACTCAGTGCTTATCTCGCCTTTGTACCTATCAACATCAAGGACGTAACCAATACCCGTTTCGAGACCTATATGGTGAATGACAGCAACTACTATCTCCACTATACCTATCTCGTGGCTGAGGGAAATGCATGGACTCTGAAAGCAGAGGGAGAAATAGAACCGAACACCAAACTCTTCATCGAGGAATTCGGTCGTGAGGCTCTGAACGAGATGGAGCATATCGCCATCCAGATGATAGCTTACAAGAAGGACAAGCCATTCCTTCTGAAGCCGGCAACAGATGTTCAGTTCCGTCTCGATCCTGTGAAATTCTACAAGCTTCATCTTTTCGAGGAGAACGATTTCTTCGAGACTCCAGCCTATCTCTTTACGATTGTAGAGAACGATGAAATAGCCCGTCCGCTGGTTATCGATTCCAAGCGTCTGAAAGAGCAGATGTATAAGGATGAGAAGGTTGTTGCCAACACCAGCAAGAAGAAGAGCAAGAAGGATGATGGTACCCTTGTGATAGATCTTCATGCGGATGAAGTGCTTGAAACAACTGCAGGAATGAATTCTGCAGATATTCTTCATTATCAGATGGATATCTTCAAGAAGACCATGGAGGAATATAAGAAAAAGAAAGGACAGAAAATTATCTTTATTCATGGAAAGGGCGAAGGTGTGTTGCGCCAGACTCTCATTCATGAGTTGAACTATCGCTATAAGAGTTGCACCTATCAGGATGCTTCTTTCCAGGAGTATGGCTATGGTGCTACACAGGTAACAATAAAGTAATTTATTATGAAGTACGGATTTATTAAGGTAGCTAGTGCCATCCCTGCCGTAAAGGTGGGGAATGTCATTTTCAATACCCAGCAGATAGAGGAACAGATAGCGCTGGCTGAGGGAAAGGGTGTAGAGATCATTACATTTCCGGAACTCTCTGTTACGGGCTATTCCTGTCAGGATCTCTTCCGTCAGCAGATGCTTCTCGAATCATCTGAGCAGGCGGTGATGATGTTGCTCGATTTCACACGCAAACTCGATATCATCTCTATCGTGGGTGCGCCGGTGATAGCGGGCGACTTGTTGCTCAATTGTGGTATCGTTATCCAGCATGGACAGATTCTCGGTATTGTACCGAAGACATATCTTCCAAACTACAGCGAGTTTTATGAGAAACGCTGGTTTGCTTCGGCTCAGGACCTGAGAGATTGCGAAGTCCGTTATGCCGGACATAAGGTGAAACTGACGCCTGATGTTCAGATTTTTCAAACTTTCGATGGCGTACAGTTTGGTGTGGAAATCTGCGAAGATGTATGGGCTCCTGCTCCTCCTAGCAACAAACTGGCGCTAGCAGGAGCAGACCTGATTTTCAATCTTTCTGCAAGCGACGAACTCATCGGAAAACATCATTATCTGAAGAGTCTGCTCAGCCAGCAGAGTGCCCGTACCATGACCGGATATATCTACAGTTCCTGCGGATTCGGTGAGAGTACGCAGGATGTGGTTTATGGCGGAAATGCCCTGATTTATGAGAATGGAGTTTTACTTTCACAGAGTGAACGTTTCTCTATTGAACCGCAGATGGTTATCTCACAGATAGATGTAGAGAAACTCCGCTCTGAGCGTCGTACGAATTCTACTTATGTAAATGCCCAGCGCAATATTAAGTATTCTGTTCTCGGCGGTCAGTTCAATATCCGTAATATCGAAGCCGATCCTACCGAAAATGAACGCGATTTTGTGTTGGAACGTGAGGTGAATCCTCATCCGTTTATTCCTACCAGCAGCGATATGAATGCCTCTTGCGAGGAAATTTTCAATATCCAACTCATGGGACTAGCCAAGCGTATCGTTCATACCCATGCCAAGACCGTAGTAATCGGTATTAGCGGCGGTTTGGATTCTACGCTGGCCTTACTCGTTTGTGTAAAAGCTTTTGATAAACTCAAAATGAACCGAAAGGGTATCGTAGGTGTCACTATGCCGGGATTCGGAACCACAGATAGAACCTATAATAATGCTATCTCGCTGATGCAGAGTCTTGGTATTACCATTAAGGAAATCAGCATCGCCAAGGCTGTAACCCAGCACTTTGAGGACATCGGTCAGGATGCCAGAGTGCATGATGTGACTTACGAGAATTCCCAGGCTCGTGAACGTACCCAGATTCTGATGGATTTAGCCAATAAGATGGGTGGTATGGTTATCGGTACCGGCGACCTTTCAGAGTTGGCATTAGGATGGGCTACCTATAATGGTGACCACATGAGCATGTATGGCGTGAATGCCAGCATTCCTAAGACCCTGATCCGACATCTCGTAAATCATGTAGCAGAGAGTGGGGTAGACGAACAGAGCCGCATCACTCTTCGTGATATCATCGATACTCCTATCAGTCCAGAGTTGATTCCGGCAGATGAGAATGGAAATATCAAGCAGAAGACGGAAGATTTGGTGGGACCATACGAACTGCATGATTTCTTCCTCTACTATTTCCTGCGTTTCGGTTTCCGTCCTTCCAAGATTTACATGTTGGCAAAGAAGGCATTTATTGATTCCGAACTGGAGCGTGTAAAGATCAGTGATAATGATCCTGACTGCTATGATGAGGAGACTGTCAAAAAGTGGCTGAAGACCTTCGTGCGCCGTTTCTTCAATCAGCAGTTCAAGCGCAGCTGTCTGCCAGACGGCCCGAAAGTAGGTAGCGTGAGCCTCAGTCCTCGTGGCGACTGGCGTATGCCTAGTGATGCTGCATCTGCCATCTGGTTGCAAGAGGCTGAAAATTTATAATACATGGCAGCGAAGTTTTAATAAAACGGGAAATAAAAAGTTAGGAGTCGGGGCGCTGTTCCAACTCCTAACTTTTTCGTTTATAATAAAATAATTATATAAAAAGTCTTTCTATTTTTGGGTAAAACATATTTTTTTTGTAACTTTGCGCCCAAAAGTAAAAACATTATAAAAATATAAGATAATATGGCTAAGAAATTTGCCGAGCACAACGGTCTGAATTTGACTCAGACAAACAATGACGTACTAGCAGCGTGGGAGAAAAATGATATCTTCCACAAGTCTATCGACGAGCGTGAAGGCTGCCCTCAGTTTATCTTCTTCGAGGGACCTCCATCAGCTAATGGCCACCCGGGTATTCACCACGTGTTGGCACGTAGTATTAAGGATACATTCAACAGATACAAGACCATGAAGGGTTTCCAGGTTCACCGCAAGGCGGGATGGGATACCCACGGACTCCCTGTTGAACTCGGTGTCGAGAAGGAACTCGGCATCACCAAGAAGGATATCGACAACAAGGCTTCAGAGAAGTATATCTCTACAGAGGATTACAACCACAAGTGCCGCGAGAACGTGATGAAGTTCACCGCTGAGTGGCGCGAGTTGACCGAGAAGATGGGTTACTTCGTAGATCTCGATCATCCTTATATCACCTACGATAACAAGTACATCGAGACTCTCTGGTGGCTCCTCAAGCAGCTCTACAACAAGGGGTTGCTCTACAAGGGTTACACCATCCAGCCATACTCTCCAGGTGCAGGTACAGGCTTGAGCTCTCACGAGTTGAACCAGCCTGGATGCTACCGCGATGTTAAGGACCTCACAACCACAGCCCAGTTCCTCATCAAGGATCCTAAGGCAGAGTGGACCAAGTGGGGCAAGCCATACTTCATCGCATGGACCACTACACCTTGGACTCTGCCATCAAACGTGGCTCTCTGTGTGGGTCCTAAGATTGACTATGTAGCCATCGAGACCTACAACCTCTACAATGGCGAGCCTATGACACTCGTGATGGCTGAGGCTCTGGTAGGTTCTTATCTGAAGGCAGACCAGGAGTGCAAGGAGGGTGATCTCCTTCCATTCGACAAGGAGAAGAAGCAGTGCCCTTGGCGCATTATCGACCACATGAAGGGTACCGACCTCGAAGGCATGCACTACGAGCAGCTCCTGCCATGGGTAAAGCCGTGCGAGAAGGTTGATCTCTTTGCACCGGCTTTCGTAACAGAATATGCTGCTGCTCATCCTGAGAAGGTGTTCGCTTCTGAGGATGGTCGCGATCAGTTCGTCGAGATGGAGAGTGAGGCTTTCCGCGTAATCCTCGGCGACTATGTTACTACCGAAGACGGTACTGGTATCGTGCACATCGCTCCTACATTCGGTGCCGATGATGCCAAGGTGGCTAAGGATGCCAACATCCCAGCTCTCTACCTTATTAATAAGAAGGGCGAGACCCGCCCAATGGTTGACCTGCAGGGTAAGTTCTATCTCATCGAAGACCTCGATGCCAACTTCGTAAGCGCTTGCCTCAACAAGGAGGCATACGCTCATCACGCAGGCGACTACGTGAAGAATGCCTACGACCCACAGTTTAATGTGGATGGCGTTTGGGACAAGAAGGCTTCTGAGAAGGCTGAAGACTTGAACATCGTACTCTGTTACGAGTTGAAGCAGGAGGGCAAGGCTTTCAAGAGCGAGAAGCACGTGCACAACTATCCTCACTGTTGGCGTACCGACAAGCCTATCCTCTATTATCCATTGGATAGCTGGTTTATCAAGGATACAGCCCGCAAGGAGCGCATGGTAGAACTCAACAAGACCATCAACTGGCAGCCTGAGAGCACCGGTACAGGCCGTTTCGGCAACTGGCTCGAGAACCTGAACGACTGGAACCTTTCACGTTCCCGCTTCTGGGGTACTCCATTGCCAATCTGGCGTGACGAGAACCGTGGCGAGAAGTGTATCGGCAGTCTTGAGGAACTCTATGCTGAAATCGAGAAGTCTGTGGCTGCCGGTATCATGCAGAGCAATCCATTGAAGGAGAATGGTTTCGTTCCTGGCGACTATAGTCAGGAGAACTATGATAAGATTGACCTCCACCGTCCATACGTTGACAAGATTGTATTGGTTAACGAGGAGGGCAAGCCAATGTATCGTGAGAGCGACCTCATCGACGTTTGGTTCGATTCAGGTTCAATGCCTTACGCCCAGCTCCACTACCCATTCGAGGGTGAGATGGCCCGTGGCACAGAGGCAGACCGCGATGCACTCATCCACAGCACCTACGAGGGATATGCTATTCCTCCTAAGTTCTATCCAGCCGACTTCATCAACGAGGGCGTGGATCAGACCCGTGGATGGTTCTTCACTCTGCACGCCATCGCTACCATGGTATTCGATAGCGTAGCCTTCAAGAACGTAATCTCTTCTGGTCTCGTTCTCGATGCCAAGGGTAACAAGATGAGTAAGCACGTGGGTAACGTGACTAACCCATTCGAGATGATTGACAAGTATGGTGCCGATCCTGTTCGTTTCTATATGATGACCAACAGCGAGCCTTGGGACAACCTCAAGTTCGACCCTAATGGTGTGGACGAGACCCGTCGTAAGTTCTTCGGTACCTTATATAATACCTACAGCTTCTTCGCCCTCTATGCTAATGTAGATGGTTTCGATGCTGAGGCTGCTCAGGTGCCATTCGAGAAGCGCCCAGAGATTGACCGCTGGATTCTCTCTTCACTCAATACCCTCATCAAGGGCGTTGACAGAGAGTTAGCTGGCTATGATCCAACCCGCGCAGGCCGTCTCATCGATGCTTTCGTCAACGATGACCTCTCTAACTGGTACGTTCGTCTGAACCGTAAACGTTTCTGGGGTAAGGAGATGAGCGAGGATAAGCTGAGTGCTTACCAGACTCTCTATACCTGCCTGATGACTGTGGCTAAGCTGCTGGCACCATTCGCTCCATTCTATGCAGACGAGTTGTATCACGACTTGGGCGGCGAGTTGGAGAGCGTACATCTCGATAAGTTCCCTGTAGCTGATGAGGCTGCTATCGATGCCGACCTGGAGGAGCGTATGGCCATCGCCCAGAAGATTACTTCTATGGTATTGGCATTGCGCCGCAAGGTGAACATCAAGGTGCGTCAGCCACTCCAGCAGATCATGATTCCTGCAGTAGATGATATACAGAAGGCACACATCGAGGCAGTAGCCGGACTGTTGAAGAACGAGGTGAACGTGAAGGAGGTTAACTTCATTGAGGGTCAGGGCATTCTCGTAAAGAAGGTGAAGTGTAACTTTAGAGTGATGGGTAAGAAGTTCGGCAAGCTGATGAAGGGTGTTGCTGCCCAGATGTCAGCGCTCGATCAGGACCAGATTGCAGCCTTCGAGAAGGCAGGCAACATCACATTGAATATTGACGGACAGGAAGCCGTGGTAGAGGTAGCCGACGTTGAGATTATCTCTGAGGATATTCCAGGATGGCTCGTATCTAACGAGGGCAATCTGACCGTAGCGCTTGAGGTAGAGTTGACCCCAGAATTGAAGAAGGAGGGTATGGCTCGTGAGCTGATTAACCGTATCCAGAACCTCCGCAAGGAGACAGGTCTGGAGATTACCGACCGCATCAACGTAACTGTGGCTCCTAATGAGGAGACTGACGCAGCCATCGAGGCATTCGCCGACTACATCAAGGGCCAGGTATTGGCAGACAGCATCGAAATCGGCGACAACGCAGGTGTTGAGACCGAGTTTGATGACTTTAAGTTGAACATTCTCGTAGAGAAGAATTAAATAGTTAGGAGTTAGGAGTTAGAAGTTAGGAGCATTTCCAAACTGCTTGCTTCTAACTTTCTAGCCCTTATTCCCTAAAAACATTAACAAATAACATAATAGATAACATCTATGGCTAACGAAAAACTACGTTATAGCGATCAGGAGCTCGAGGAGTTCCGCGCTATCATTGATGAAAAATTGAAGGTGGCAAAGCAGACTTATCATGATTGTATGGCTCAGCTGAACCACTCAGACAGTAATGATGTGGTAGATACATCACCAACCTACAAGGCTCTTGAGGAGGGTAGTGAAGCACAAAGCAAGGAAGAAATCATCCAGATGGCTCAGCGTCAGCAGAAGTTTATCAAGGGATTGGAAGCAGCTTTGGTTCGTATCCAGAACAAGACCTATGGTATTGACCGCGAAACAGGCGAGTTGATTCCTAAGGAGCGTTTGCGTGCTGTACCTCATGCCACTTTGAGTGTAGCTTCTAAGGAGGCTAGAAAGAAGTAATAAATGGAGAAAACAAGTAAAATTAAATACGGATGGCTCGTCACGGCAATGGTGGTTGTACTTCTTGTTATCGATCAGATTATCAAGGTGTACATCAAGACCCATTTTTGCCTTGGCGAGTCTGTTCGTGTTACTGATTGGTTTTATATCGAATTTGTAGAGAACAACGGAATGGCTTGGGGTATGTCGTTTATCGGCAAGTTCTGGCTAAGTCTGTTGCGCCTGGTAGCCATCTGTGCGTTGAGCATTTATCTGCATCGCATCATTAAGCGTGGTACCTATCGCTTGTTATACATCATTTTGGTGGCGCTGGTTCTGACGGGTGCAATCGGCAATATGATTGATTCCATCTTCTACGGACTTATCTTCACCGGTGCCTCACCTTATTATGTATCTTATCTTGTGCCTTTCGGCGAGGGGTATGCACCCGTGCTCATGGGCAAGGTGGTTGATATGTTCCGCTTTCCGTTCTTCACCTATACATGGCCTGAATGGTTCCCTTTCTGGGGTGGACAGCATGGTACATTCTTCGATCCTGTATTCAATTTTGCAGATTCCTGTGTATCAGTCGGCATCATTTCTCTCTTGCTTTTCTGTAGAAAAGAACTGGAAGCTCTCGGAGGTGGTGATAAGGAGAAGAAGGTTAAAGATTCTTCTTTTATTGAAACTGCTGAAGAAAAGATAAAGTCTCAATCTCAAGAAAATAAGGAGGACAAGTAATCATGAAGAAAGCTTTTCTTTATCTCTGTTGGATAGTAACCTTTTGTGCAGCCTTCGCTTCTTGCAAGCCTTCGCTGCCAAGAGATGTGCTCTCTAAAGGAAAGATGACGGATATTCTCTTCGATTATCACATCGCTCTTGCTATGGCGCAGAGCGAAGACGGTGGTAGTGAGAAGAATAGTCTGGCTTATCGCGAGGCTGTACTGAAGAAACATGATGTCACCTCGGCAGACTTCGACAGTTCGATGGTTTATTATATGCGCCATACAGAATTGCTGCATGATGTGTATAAGGATTTGGCTGAAAGATTGGATAAAGAGGTGGTTGCATTGGGTGGAAACAGTGCAGGAAATAGTGATTTTGACAATCTTACTGCTGTTGGCGATACTGCCAATATCTGGAAGGATGCTACTTCGATGGTATTCTCGCCTGATGAGGGCTTCAACAGTCGCAGTTTTAAAATTGAAGCTGATACTGCTTTCCATAAGGGTGACCGGTTCCGTCTTGATTTCGAATCGCAGTTTATCTTCCAGGATGGTATGCGTGATGGTATCGCTTTGCTGGCTGTTCAGTTCAAGAACGATAGTGTGGCACAGACTGTAATTCATATTCAGAGTGCTCAGCACTATAGTGTAGAACTCGCTGATAATGATAGCCTTGGAGTCAAATGTATAAAGGGGTACTTTATGTTGAATGAGGGTGGCTTCAGTTCTTATGCCGGTTCTTTGACGACTCTTAAACTGATGTTTGTCAATAAGATTCGTCTCATCCGTATGCATCCTAAAAAGGTGGCACCGGTTTCTTCTTCTTCTTCTGCATCATCTTCTGATTCGGCAAAAGTAGATACTGCTCGTAAGACCCGTATACCAGGTCCGAGTGTTCCAGCACGTCCGGATGGAGCTTTGGCACCTCCGACCAGTGCACCGGTTCCTATGCCTGATAAACCTATTCAGATGACGAGTAATTAGTCTGGATGTTTAAGATATGGCTGAAATGAGAAGATGCGGAGCCCATCAGGTGATATTGCCGGATGGCTCGATATTGCAGCAGGCTGTGGTAGAAATACAAGAGGGCAGGGTGGTGAACTACTTCGAGTTTCGCGAGGAGTTGCCGATGACCGAATGGTTAGGCGGCGAAATCCGGGTGGAACGCGATGAGGAAGGCATCCTCCGTGCCCTGTGGAACGGAAAAGTAATCAATAAACATTAAACATAAACATTAATAATATGTTAAGCGTAGATCAATTAGAAGACAAGTTGATAGACTTGGCATTTGCTGAGGATATCGGTGATGGCGACCACACAACTTTGTGTTGTATCCCAGAAGACGCCATGGGTAAGAGTCATTTGCTCATCAAGGAAGATGGCGTGTTGGCAGGTGTTGAAATGGCAAAGAAGGTATTTGCCCGTTTCGATCCTACCATGAAGGTAGAAGTGTTGCTTCAGGATGGAACCCATGTTAAGAAGGGTGACATTGCAATGATTGTAGAGGGTAAGACCCGTTCTTTGCTCCAGACAGAGCGTTTGATGCTCAATATCATGCAGCGTATGAGTGGCATTGCTACCATGACAGCTAAGTATGTAAAGCGTCTTGAGGGTACAAAGACTCATATCCTTGATACCCGTAAGACAACTCCAGGTCTCCGTATGCTGGAGAAGCAGGCTGTGAAGATTGGTGGTGGTATGAACCATCGCATTGGTCTCTTCGATATGATTCTCCTAAAGGACAATCACATCGATTTCGCTGGCGGTATCGATAACGCCATCGACCGTTGCCATGCTTATCTCAAGGAGAAGGGGCTCGATCTGAAGATTGAAATCGAGGTTCGCAGCTTCGATGAGCTCGACCAGGTATTGAAGCATGGTGGTGTAAATCGTATCATGCTCGATAACTTCTCTGTGCCTGATACTAAGAAGGCAGTAGACATCATCGCAGGTAAGTATGAGACTGAGTCTTCTGGCGGTATCACTTACGATACCATCCGCGATTATGCAGAGCAGGGAGTTGATTTCATCTCAGTTGGTGCCTTGACACATAGTGTAAAGGGCTTGGATATGAGTTTCAAGGCTTGCGAATAAGTGAAGAATGAAGAGGGAAGAGTGAAGAATTAAAATGCTCTTCTCTTTTTGTATATATAAACTTTGTATATATAAATTAAGGTATATTTATGAATAAGATTTTCGCTTCAGCCATAATGGCTGTAGCTATGTTGGGCAGTGTCTCTGAGGCTGAGGCATGTACCAACTTTATAGTAGGAAAAAAAGCATCGGTTGATGGATCTGTGATGTGTTCATATAGTGCCGATGACTATGGTATGTTCCAAAATCTCTGTCATTTTCCTGCCGGTAAGCATGCTAAGGGCGAGATGCGTAAGATTTACGATTGGGATACCAATAAATATCATGGTGAGATTCCGGAGGCTGCCGAGACCTATAATGTGATTGGCAATATCAATGAATGGCAGGTCACCATCGGTGAAACTACTTATGGTGGACGTGAGGAGATGGCTGATTCTACAGGTATCATGGACTATGGTTCACTCATCTATGTTGCCCTGCAGCGTAGTAAGACTGCCCGTGAGGCTATCAAAGTGATGACAACCATCGCCAATACTTACGGCTATAATTCAGAAGGCGAGACCTTTACCATCTGTGATCCGAACGAAGCTTGGATTATGGAGATGATGGGCAAGGGACCAGGCTCTAAGGGCGTGGTTTGGGTAGCTCTCCGTATTCCGGATAATGCAGTTTGTGCACATGCTAACCAGAGTCGCATCGGCAAGTTCAATATGAAGGACAAGAAAAACGTGATGTATGCCAAGGATGTCGTTTCTTTTGCTCGCAGTAAGGGATGGTATCAGGGCAAGGATGCTGATTTCTCATGGAAAATGGCATATGCTAAGCCTGATTTCTCAGGACGTCGTTTCTGCGATGCTCGTGCTTGGGCTCTTTTGAATCATTTCTATGATATGAGTCCTTATCTTGATTGGGCTTTGGGCAAGGATCCTAATGCGAAGGATATGCCTCTCTGGGTGGTTCCAAACAAGAAGGTGAGTGTTGCTGATGTTGAGGCTTGCATGCGTGACCATTATGAGGGTACACCTCTTTCTGTTGCTGATGGCACTGATATCGGAGGTGGTATCTGGCAGATGCCTTACAGGCCAACTCCATTGATGTTTAAGGTGGATGGAAAGCAGTGCTTCAACGAACGTCCGGTCAGCACCCAGCAGACTGGTTTTGTTTTTGTTAGCCAGATGCGATCATGGATGCCTAGAGAGATTGGCGGTGTTCTTTGGTTTGGTAATGATGATGCCAATATGGTAGCGTTCACACCAATCTATTGTTCTTCTACAGTTCGTCCTGAGTGTTATAACACGCCGGGAGCAGATGCTGTGAATTTCAGTTTCAAGAATGCTTACTGGGTGTGCAATATGACCAGCAATATGGTTTATCCTCGTTACAGCCAGATGTTCCCAACTTTGAAGGAGGTTCGTGATAGTCTGGATAACAGCTATTTTGCTGCACAGCCAGGTGTTGAGGCTAAGGCTCAGGAACTGTATGCACAGAATCCACAGGCTGCAGTCAAGTATCTCAATGATTATGGTATTGAGAAGGCACAGCAGATGTTGGCGCGTTGGCAACAGCTCTTCCAGTTTATGGTAGTGAAGTATAATGACATGATTATCAAGCCAACCAAAAAAGATGGCAGTTTCGAGAAGACTCCTTATGGATTAGGTGCAACTCCTGTTCGTCCTGGGTATCCTGAGAAATATGCCAAGGAACTTATTAAGCAAACAGGAGACAAGTTCCTGGTTCCTGAAACAAAGTAACAATATTTATCATCACATAAAGAAAGCCGATTCAAGTATATTACTATACAAGAATCGGCTTTCCTGTTTTCTTGACTTACAATACTAAATAGTATTATAATTTTTAAAGTTACGTCTTTTAAAATCTATTACTTGAAGTATCTCTTGTAGAGACCTGCAAAACCTGCACAGTGGCGGGCTTCATCCTTAGCCATCTCATGAACGGTATCGTGGATAGCATCTGAACCCTGCTCCTTAGCAAGCTTGGCAATGCGGAACTTATCTTCACAAGCACCCTTCTCTGCTGCAATACGAGCCTCGAGATTGCTCTTGGTATCACCCAAAACCTCACCGAGAAGTTCTGCAAAACGAGAAGCGTGATCAGCCTCCTCATAGGCATAACGTTTGTAAGCCTCTGCAATTTCAGGATAGCCTTCACGATCTGCCTGGCGTGCCATAGCAAGATACATACCTACCTCGCCACACTCACCATTGAAATGGTCCTTCAAACCCTTGATAACGTCTTCATTAACGCCATCCTTAAATGCCTGACCGAGAACGTGAACAGTAGCAAATGTCATATCGTCATCTACTGCATCTTCCATCTCTTTGAACTTGCTGGCTGGAGCCTTGCAGATAGGGCACTTCTCTGGTGCTTCTGTACCTTCGTAAATGTAACCGCAAACGGTGCAAATAAACTTTTTCTTCATAATGTTTTTGTTTTAAATATTGTTGTATAATTATTGTCTTTAGAATTAGTGAACAGTCTCTGTGAGAGGTGACTTTACACCTTTTTTAGCGCATTCTGCACAGATTCCTCTGTAGTAGAGCTGTTCTTCCAATACGATGTTTCCTTCAATTTCCTTTCCTGGTTCCACCGTTGGAGCAGGTTCGCCGAAAAAGTCAATTACCTTGCCACAATTTCTGCAATAGAAGTGAACATGGCTTTTAATATTTCCATCATAACATACGCGATGTTCATTGATTGTGATCATCTGGGCCGCATTGTGCTCACTCAACATTCTGAGCGTGTTGTAAACGGTTGTCTTGCTCAATGTTGTGATACTCTCGGCTAATCCTTTGTACACATCCTCGATAGTTGGATGAGTGGGATGCTTGATGAGCCAATCCATAATGGCAATACGCTGGAGTGATGGTCGGATACCTTTCTCCACGAGTCTTTGATAGGCTTCTGTCTGCTTCATAATTACTTGTTTTTATAATTTCTTAATGCAAAGATAACCAATTCTTTTGTATCTGCCAAATGTTTTTGCAAAAATTCCAAAGTATTTTTGAATATTTTACAATTGCATAGTTGTTTTAAGATTTGTTGTGCAAAAAGGGAGAGTCTATGATTCGCTTTTGGAAATTATTGATACTAAAACCCTTTTGGAAAAAGTAATTCCCCGTCACGCTACCGGAGTGTTGTGGCGGGGAATCTTATTTAAAATAAACTTTATACGATTTTTCAGGCAATTATCTCAGGTCGATGACTTCAGCTCCTGGACATTCCTTGCTGTTGAAATTGAATGTGCTGTTAGAAACGCTCCTGGCTCTGAAGTTACTTACCGTGATGGTACTCCAGGTATTGCCCTGTCGCATCTTGACAACTGATGGAATATGTGTCTTTTTGTTGATGGTGATATACATTTCGGCTACAGAACGTTTCTGGTTATTGGCAACGAGATGTACTACATAGTTACTGCCTGCTGTCTTGAGCGTTGACTTATAACCAGTCTTATATATATTAATAAAGGTATAAGGGTTCATGGACATCTGCTGAGCCTGTGTAGGGTTGCTGACATTCACCTCGTTGGTTTTCTTTAGATAAGTCCACTGGGTCTTGCCGTTGAACCAGACGATGGCTTGCGGGGTACGGGCGTTAAACTTGTTGCCTTTGATGGCAATACTGCCGCTTGCTGATCCATACTTAGAACTGCTCATATTGAAGTTGGCGCTAGCTCCACCTTTGTTGCCAATAACGGCAGCGGTCTTATCAAGTACCTGTTGCGCTGTCTGTGCCATGGCTCCGATGCTCATCATTGCAACGAAAGCCAATGCTAAAATCTTTTTCATTTTTATCTTTTCCTTTCTTTTAAAATTCTATGTTATATTATGTCTTCTAAAATTTCATACTCTATCATAAAGCCGTAAAAACGTCTTTTCTCTCTTAGACGTTTTCACAGCTTCAGGGTTTAATAATTTAACCTTTTCCAATATTATCTTCTTTCATACCCTTAGTTATTTACTAAAATTAAGAGTTTCGAAGTGCCATTAACAGATTATTAAGCTGGTTTTCATCCTGTATCAGTACCTCACGAGGCTTGCTGCCCTGTGCTGCACCTACGATGCCTGCAGCTTCCATCTGGTCCATTAATCGTCCTGCACGGTTATAGCCGATACTGAACCGGCGCTGTATCATGCTGGTAGAACCCTGCTGCGAAAGAACAATCGCATGGGCTGCCTCTTCGAAGAACGGATCCAGTTCGCGGGCACTGATGCTGCCGCTTCCACCTGCGCTTCCTTCATCATTAGCTGGTTCTGGCAACTCCATAGGTTCGATAGGGCCAGGCTGTTCGCAGATATACTCGTTGATGCGCTCGATTTCAGGTGTATCAACAAAGGCGCACTGTACACGGACAGGTTCATTGCCGCAGAGATAGAGCATATCACCACGACCAATCAGCTGGTTGGCTCCTGTACGGTCAAGAATGGTCTTTGAGTCGATGGCAGATGTAACCTTAAAGGCGATACGGCCAGGGAAGTTAGCCTTGATATTACCCGTGATGATGCTGGTTGTAGGACGCTGGGTGGCAATAATCATGTGGATACCCACGGCACGTGCCAGCTGGGCGATACGGGCAATAGGAAGTTCTACTTCTTTGCCGGCTGTCATGATCAGATCACCGAACTCATCTATAATCACCACGATGTATGGCATATACTCATGTCCATCTGTCAACTTCAACTTGTGGTTGATATACTTCTGGTTGTATTCTTTGATGTTACGTGCTCCTGCCTTTTTGAGCAAGTCGTAACGGCTATCCATCAGTACACACAGACTGTTCAGGGTTCTAACCACCTTGGTTACATCGGTTATGATAGGTTCTTCCTCATCAGGAAGCGCAGCCATAAACTTGTTGGCAATACGGGAGTAGACGCTAAACTCCACCTTCTTAGGGTCGATGAGAACCAGTTTGAGTTCGTTTGGATGTTTCTTGTATAATAAAGAGGTGATGATGGCATTCAAACCTACAGATTTACCCTGTCCGGTAGCACCCGCAACAAGCAGGTGAGGAATCTTTGCCAAATCAACCATAAACACTTCGTTGGTAATGGTCTTACCCAAAGCGATAGGTAACTCCATCTTGGTTTCCTGGAATTTCTTTGAGTTTAAAGTACTTTCCATACTAACGATGTTCGCCTTTGCGTTAGGTACCTCAATACCGATGGTTCCCTTACCTGGGATAGGAGCGATGATACGGATGCCGAGAGCTGCCAGACTCAAGGCGATGTCATCTTCCAGATTCTTGATCTTAGAGATACGTACGCCTTCTGCAGGCTGGATTTCGTAGAGTGTGATGGTAGGACCAACCGTAGCACGGATGGTTTTGATCTGTACGCCAAAGTTGCCCAGCACCTCGATGATGCGGTTTTTGTTGGCGCGCTGCTCTTCCTCATCGATGGATACGCCGTCATCCTCATACTTCTTCAGAAGGTTGAGTACCGGATATTTATATCTGGTGAACGGCTCCTTCGGATTGATTGGAGTATTCAGTACTTCTGCATTGCTCAAGGTATTGCCTGTAGCCTTCTCGTCGGCTGTGGCTACAGAGATGTCCATACCTATATGCTCAGAAGCTGCAGCAGCCTCGGCAGCTTGCTTTTCCAATGCTTCCTGTTCAGCCCGTTTTGTACGGAGTTCGCGCTGACGTGCAATGAGTGACATATTCTCGTTCTGCGTGCCGTTGGCTATAGCGATGGTTTCATCTTTGTCTGTATCACCTTCTGTTCCTGTAGCTTCCTGTCCGTCTGCCTCTGACTCAACAGACGTAGAAGGTGTGTCCGGGTTTGCGAAAGTCTGGTCCGGATCCAGATTCAGGTCGATGACTTTGGCAGGTTCTTCTTCCTTATATTCTTCTTTCTCATCCTCTGTGCCAGGACCATATGCTGCGCTGGCGTATACCTCGTCGATAGCTTCCATATCTTTCCTGTTCTTTCCATGGTTAGTAATCTCAAATTTCACCTTATTTGATATATAACCGATAGGGTTGAGTGCTTTTCTGATTACCGTAATGGTTTCAGTGGTGAGATAGGTGAGGAATGCTACCGCCACGAAGAAAAGAATGGCAGTAAGTCCTGGAGGACCCATGATGTTCTCCAGATTCTGCACGACATAGAGTCCGTGCTTTCCGCCCGGATTGAAGATGAGGCTTGGCATGATAGGTGCGATGAACTTGGCAAAGGTTACCGACATCCATAGCATGACCACAATCATGCAGAAGAACCATTTCCACAGGTTCAGCTTGTAGGCATGCATCATCTGCAATCCCACCATAATGGCAAAGAATGGGAGCATGAAGGCGGGAAATCCGAAATTGATGGCAATGAGCCAATAGGATACAATGGCTCCCCAGGATCCGCAGTAGTTCTGAAACTGTTTTTCCGTGTTGGTCCATTCACCCGGCTTCAGATTTTCGAGCAAACTCTGGTCATTGGCTCCTGTGTTGAGAAAGGAGATCATAGCGATGATGATAACCACAGCAATGACTACCAAGGCTAATCCTATGAAAAAGTCAGTGATAGTATTGTTGAAAATATACTGTAAACCAATAGCTTCGCTAAAGGTTTTGGTCTTTTTTTCAGTTCTTTTTTTAGCCATTTTATATATTTTTGAATAATTTATCTGCAAAATTAGCGAAAATAATTGAGAAAACAATTCTTTTTCTCATCTTTTTTTTCTAATTTTGCAACTTGTAAAGAATAAAAAGCATAATGAAGATTATTTTCACTAGTTTCGACAAGGCGGCAATCACGAATTTGCCAAGAGCTTTGTTTCCTGGCAAAATCGTAGTCGTTGACAAGCCTGAAGATACAGAAGCGGCTGTTAATGACCTACTTAGCCATTATATACTGGGCGTGGATACTGAAACGCGCCCATCATTCAAGCGTGGTCAGGCTTACCATGTTTCGTTGTTGCAGGTGAGTACACATGATACATGTTATCTCTTCCGCCTGCATCATACGGGCATGACTCCTGCCATCATTCGCTTGCTCGAAGATACCACCGTGCCAAAAGTAGGACTTTCCTGGCACGATGACTTGCTGCAGCTCCATAAGCGAGCTGTTTTTAAGGCTGGTTACTTTATCGAGTTGCAGGATGTTGCTAAGAACTTTGGTATCGCAGACATGAGTCTGCAGAAACTGTATGCTAACCTGTTTCACCAGAAAATCAGCAAGGCGCAACGGTTGAGCAATTGGGAGGCTAGCGATTTGAAGGAATCGCAGGCTCTCTATGCAGCTACAGATGCCTGGTGCTGCATTAATCTGTATGAGGAATTTAAGCGTTTGTCTACTACAGGCGATTACGAGCTCGATGAACTCAGGGTATGATATAAGGTGGTAAGGAATAGAAATTGATAATCGTAAGAAACTTCATATATAAAATATGTATAAAAGCGTATATTTAAAGAAAGGTAAGGAAGAATCGCTCAAGCGTTTTCATCCATGGATCTTCTCGGGTGCTATCCAGACAATGGATGAGGGCATAGAGGAGGGCGACATTGTGAGAGTGTTTACCCGTAGTGGTGAATTCATTGCTATAGGTCATTATCAGATCGGTTCTATCGCTGTACGTGTTCTTTCTTTTAGAGATATTGAGATTGATGAGGAGTACTGGTGTGCCAGATTGGATTCGGCATATAAGATGAGACTCGCTTTGGGTATTGCCGGTAATTCATCCAATACTACTTATCGCTTGGTCCATGGTGAGGGCGATAACTTGCCGGGACTTGTTATCGACTGCTATGGTCCTACTGCTGTCATGCAGGCTCACAGTGTGGGTATGCATGTTTGCCGCATGGAGATAGCCAAAGCCTTGAAGAAGGTGATGGGCGAAGCACTGGAGAATATCTACTATAAGAGTGAGACAACCTTACCGTATAAGGCTGACCTCAGACAGGAAAATGGCTTTATACTGGGAGGTGATGCTGACGATGTTGCTGTAGAGAATGGACTGAAATTCCATATCGACTGGTTGCGTGGTCAGAAAACGGGTTTCTTCGTAGATCAGCGTGAGAACCGTTCGTTGCTCGAGCATTATGCCAAGGGTAAGAGCGTGCTCAACATGTTCTGCTATACCGGCGGCTTTTCTGTTTATGCGATGAGAGGCGGGGCTAAGGCTGTTCACTCCGTAGACAGCAGTGCCAAGGCGATAGAATTGACCAATGAGAATATTGCGCTCAATTTCCCTGGAGATGCACGCCATGAGGCTATCTGCGAAGATGCCTTCAAGTATCTTGATGAACATGACCAGCAGTATGATCTGATAGTTCTTGATCCTCCTGCTTTTGCCAAGCACCGTGCGGCTTTACGCAATGCGTTGAAGGGCTATACCCGCCTGAACGTAAAGGGCTTGCAGCGTATTAAGAAGGGCGGCATCCTTTTTACCTTCAGTTGCTCTCAGGTGGTTACGAAGGATCAGTTCCGCAATGCTGTGTTTACTGCTGCAGCGCAGGCTGGAAGAAAGGTTCGCATCTTGCACCAGTTGCACCAGCCTGCCGACCATCCTATCAATATTTATCATCCGGAAGGTGAATATTTGAAGGGATTGGTTCTCTATGTAGAATAACAAATGATTAAAGGATAGATAATGAATAAGTTCAAAACGTTTACAGCCTTGATGCTCTTGCTGACTATAGGATTTGCAGGATGTGGCAAGTCGGAAGCAGAACGTCATCGCTTGAGCAAGAAGGAAAAGGCTAGATTGGATAGCCTAGACCGTGCTGCGCTGAAGATAGCGGTGATGCCAACAATGGACTGCCTGCCAATCTTTCTGGCATGTGATGACAGTATCTTCCAGCAGCAAGGTGTAGACGTACATTTGCGTAGATATACTGCACAAATGGATTGTGATACTGCTATCGAGCGCAAGCGCGTAGAGGGAGCCGTGACCGATCTGATTCGTGCTCATCATATAGAGAAACGGGGTACTGCTTTGACGTACCCTATTTCTACCAATCTTTATTGGCAGTTTATCACCAATAAGCGTTCGCGTATATCCGAACTGAAACAACTGTCAGATAAGATGGTGGCAATGACCCGCTACTCTGCAACTGATTATCTGGCTACTTTAGCAATCGATAGCGGTAAGCCTAAATATGATGCTTATAAGGTTCAAATCAACGATTTGAACATCCGTCTGCGTATGTTGCTTAACAACGAGATGGATGCCATGTTGCTGCCAGAACCTCAAGCTACCAAAGCCCGACTTGAACAGCATGTAAAACTCTTTGACAGCAGAGATAAGAACTTGCAGTTAGGTGTTGTTGCTTTCCGCAAGAAAATACTTTCAGAGCCGCGCCGTAAAGACCAGGTTGCCAAGTTTATCAAGGCGTATAATATTGCTGTTGATAGCATAAACAGTCGTGGGGTACAGCATTATGCAAGTATCATCACAAAATATACGGGTGCCGATGCTAAAACCATCAGTAATCTTCCAAAACTTAAATATGAACACGCTATGGAACCAAGACGTCGTGACCTGGCTGTAGCACAAAAATAAGCGGCTTATGAAAAAAGAAGATTTTAGCTGGACAAAGTTTTCGCATGAAAATGTCACTATGATATCCAGAATAGAGGCAATTCGCAAGATTATTGACCAGGAAGTGGGTTTGGAGCCATGTCTGCCTGGAATAGCGGAAATTGAACAAAGATATGATGCTTTATATCATGATTATATAGATGGCAAACTTAAACATCGGGAACTTTATGATCTTGCTTCAGATTTGGATATGGATATAGACACGCTCTATAGTAAAATGCGCCACGAATGGATTTTGGCTAATGAGTCTACATTTGTTGCACTTTGCAAAAGAGCTCAGAATCTGACAAGTTTTGATGAGGTACAGGAAACCTTTGAGAAATTTGCTACAGATGAAGCTATGCTAAATTTGAGGGTAGACTTGTCTGAAGAACAGATAGACGAGGAAAGACAAAAGATACAAGAGCAGCTTAATGCCTATCGCAATATGGTGTTTTCTTATATTTTGACAACTGAAGAATGGAATGATGATTTTGTCAAGAATATTCTTGATATCATCGCTTCCGATTTGGTAGATCCATACACCATCAATATGATAGTTTCGGCTGTTTCATTGTCATGCTCTGTATTCTTTGATGCCCCTAGACTTGCAGTCTTGATGCGCTTAATCAAGTCTGACGACAGTACTTGCAGTGTTCGCCAGCGAGCTTTGGTGGGTTTCGTTTTCTGTGCAATAACCAATTCGGGTGAAAAACAGAAATATTGGGATTCTGCTGCTGGCTTGATCATGGATGATGAATTTTTGGCAGCCTGTGTTGATCTCCAACGCCAGATGCGTCTATGTCTTACAAGTAAAAAGGATAGCAAGGAGATGATGCATTCTGTGGTGAAGACCATGTTCACTTCTTTTACTCAGGATTTGGCAGAAAAGATAGACCAAACGGGTGAATTGGGACTTAATTGCTTCTCTGCAGATGGGGAGAATCCTGATGATGCCCTTAAGGGAGCCTTCGACTATATGTTAAATTCAGAAGATATAGGAGTTGATGTCTATTATCATCAGTTTGCCAACCAGAAGAGCTTCGGTCATTTCCATTCACTCTATAATTGGTTTGTTCCTTTCTATGTCCGTAATTCTACGCTCAAGAATGTTCGGGCTACGATGAAACAGCATCGCAATTTCATCAACAATCTCTTGAGAGGCGCCTCTATGTGTGATACCGATCTGTATAGCATCATTCTTTCATTGAATAATACATCTAAGGAATTTATTGAATCATTGGATGTTACCCCGGAAAATATGGTGTCTGGTCCTGTTTTTTATGACGAAGAAGATGAGGAGGAAAAAGAGCAGAATACCGAAGAGCCAGTAGAGGATGAGACTGATTCTACAGAAGCAAAGGATCCTGAAAATGTCACACTGCTTGATTCGGTAATGGAACATGAAGAGAATCTCTCTGAAGAGGAAAAGAAGAAACGTGCCATTAGGGTTCGTCATCGCTATGTGCAGGACCTCTACCGATTCTATACTCTCTCTCCAATGAGGAAGGCATTTGATAATCCTTTCGAAGTGCAGAAGGAAATTCCTTTCTTTACTACGGGACTGTTTGCTAAACCGGAATATGACAAGTATCGCCTGTCGCTGGCCCGTTTCTCTGCTAAAAGAGGTGACTATGCCTTTGTTAGCAAGATTTTGCGTAATCTGGAAAAATATACCGACGAAGAGCATATGATGCTTGCATTGGCATACAAATCGGAGGAAAAATATGATGAAGCGCTTGAACATCTCTATGTGATTAAGAAAACAAGCCCAACTTATAAGGCTGCCACGGAGTTGAAATTAGAAATAGAAGAAGAGATAAAAGACCCGGCGGCTTTAATAACATTGAATTGCTTGATTAAAGAAGAATCAGATGAGAGTAAGCAGTTTAAGCTCAAGCTGAAAAAGACCGATCTCTTATTGAAACTCCATCATTATAAAGAGGCTTTGGAATGGGCTTTCCAGATGGATGAACAGTATCCTAAGGAAGAACAGGTTGAATGCAGACTGGCTTTCTCTTTGCTCTTTTCTGAATCGGAAGGCGATAAAAACATTGACCATGCAATGGCTTTAATAGAACCTTATCTGCAAAATAGTGATGATAATGAAATCAGGGATATATTGAATTCTGACATGACAGATATGGATAAGGCTGATAAGGAACGCATGTTCATGAAAATGTTATCTGCGATGGTGAGCAAAGTTTCCAAGCCACAAGACCACAGATGGGAGTCTATGAAATTTTTCTATTATGGACTCTGCGTTCTCGTGAAAAAGGGAGGAACTGCAGCTATCAGATTTTTGAATGAAGCATCTGGTCATGCAGCTTTTTCCCCTAAGGAAGATATAGATGCATTCGGCCTGCTCGAGATGGGAGATTGGCTCGATAATCGTGGTATTGCGCCTATAGAATTGGAATTTATAACAAAAAAAGTTTTCGAGGAAAGGAAAAAACAATAACGATGGCGGAGAATAATAAAAATAAGAATAAGGTACAGATAGATCCAACCTACGCCCATTTGCAGCCGCAGGCTGTGAATGTGGAGCAGGCGGTACTCGGTGCCTTGATGATAGATTCTGATGCCTTTTCGGTGGTGTCGGAGTTGCTCAAGCCGGATACTTTTTATGACCCGCGTCATAAGAGAATATATCAGGCTATCCAGGTGATGAACATGGAGGAACGGCCTGTGGATATCATGACTCTTGCCGATCAGTTAGCCAAGACTGGCGAACTGGATAAGGTGGGAGGAGCACAATATCTCATGGATATTTCTGCAGGCATGGCTTCGGCTGCCCATGTAGAGTCGCATGCCCGTATCCTGGCGCAGAAATATATGCAGCGCCAGCTGATTCATTATGCCGGCGACATCGAGACGATGGCGTATGAAGAAGGTGTGGATGTGGATGAACTGATGCAGAAAGCTGAAGGTGAACTCTTCCAGCTTTCGCAGAACAATATGAAGCAGGATTATACACAGATTGAGCCGGTTGTAAAGGAGGCCGTTGCCATCTTGCAGCGCGCCGCTCAGAACTCGGGTGGTCTTACCGGTATTCCTACGGGTTATCGTGGATTGGATGATATAACATCAGGTTGGCAACCGTCCGACCTTGTGATAATTGCCGGTCGTCCTGCCATGGGTAAGACTTCCTTTGCATTGAGTATTGCCAAGAATGTGGCGGTAGATTATGATGTGCCTATCGGATTCTTCTCTCTGGAAATGAATAACGTTCAGTTGGTGAACCGACTCATCTCGAATGTTTGCGAGATTTCGGGTAAAAAAATACTGAACGGACAATTGGAACAGCCAGAATGGGAACGGTTGGATAAAAAACTGAGAAAACTGACAGGTGCACCTATTTATATTGATGATACGCCTGGTCTTTCTGTTTTCGAACTCCGTACCAAGGCGCGCCGACTGGTAAGGGAAAAGGGTGTTAAACTGTTGATGATTGACTATCTCCAGCTGATGAATGCCAATGGTATGAAGTTTGGTAGCCGTCAGGAGGAGGTATCTACCATCTCCCGTTCGCTCAAAGGTATTGCCAAAGAGCTGAATATTCCTGTGCTTGCTCTTTCGCAGCTCTCCCGTAATGTAGAGAACCGTGAGGGTTTGGAAGGAAAGCGACCTCAGTTGAGTGACCTCCGTGAATCCGGTGCCATCGAGCAGGATGCCGATATGGTGCTTTTCGTTCACCGCCCGGAATATTATCATATCTATCAGGATGAAAAGGGTAATGACCTTCATGGTATGGCACAGATTATCATTGCCAAGCACCGTAAGGGCTCTGTTGGAGATGTTCTCCTGAACTTCCGTGGAGAATTTACCCGATTCCAGGATCCGCAGGATGCTGCAGCAGCACCTGTTGAGGAAGGTGGTGAGATTGTAGGCTCAAGGATGAATGGCGGAGGGCAGGATGGTAGTCCGCTACCACCGCCGCCTGCAGAGAATCTGCCTTTCTAAGGTTAGAGTTTGTCAATTTTTTCACTCAAAAACTGGCTTTTTCGCCAAATTCTTGCACAGGATTAACGTTTTTGGGTAAAAAATCCATAAGATTATAGGAATTTGTTATCATTTCTATTAAAAAAGTTATAAATTGTTTGCTAGTATCAAATAAAAGTGTTACCTTTGCATGCGAATTTAAGAATATAACATAATAAGATAGATATGAGAACAACATTGTTGAACATTACAAGCATTATTATTCGACTTCGACTGCAGTTTGTGGGCGGAAGTGATAAGGTGTGCGTATAGTTCATCGCTTAAGATATTAAAAGCCTTTCTACACTTCCGTCTATGGAGTGGGGAAAGGCTTTTTACTTTATCTGATGCTTCTGCACGGATTGCTATATAAACGTAGTGCGTTCTGAATGTGTAGCTCTTATATATAATAAGGTGTAAATTTAAAATTTTAAAGATATGAGTGACAGATTATACATTTTCGACACGACCCTCCGCGATGGCGAACAGGTTCCGGGATGTCAGTTGAACACAGTTGAGAAGATTCAGGTGGCAAAGCAACTGGAGCAGTTGGGCGTGGATGTAATTGAGGCTGGATTTCCTATATCAAGTCCGGGCGACTTCAATTCAGTGGTAGAAATCTCTAAGGCTGTAACCTGGCCTACTATTTGTGCACTTACCCGTGCCGTAGAAAAAGATATTGATTGTGCTGCTGAGGCTTTGCAGTATGCCAAGCATAAGAGAATCCATACCGGTATCGGTACCAGCGACAGTCATATCAAGTATAAGTTCAATTCTACCCGCGAGGAAATCATCGAACGTGCTGTAGCTGCTGTCAAGTATGCTAAAAAGTATGTTGAGGACGTAGAGTTCTATGCTGAGGATGCAGGCCGTACCGATAATGAGTATCTGGCTCGTGTCGTAGAGGCTGTTGTCAAGGCGGGTGCTACTGTAGTGAACATTCCTGATACTACAGGTTATTGTCTGCCTGATGAATATGGTGACAAAATCAAGTATCTCATGGAGCATGTTGATGGCATTGACAAGGCACGCCTTTCTACCCACTGTCATAACGACCTCGGTATGGCTACTGCCAATACCCTGCAGGGTGTTTTGAATGGTGCACGCCAGGTTGAGGTTACCATCAATGGTATCGGTGAGCGTGCAGGTAATACTTCGCTCGAAGAGATTGCCATGATTCTGAAGTGTCACAAGCATATCAATATTGATACCAACATCAATACCACTAAAATTATTCCTACCTCACGCATGGTGAGCAGCCTGATGAATATGCCTGTCCAGCCAAACAAGGCTATCGTGGGTCGCAATGCATTTGCTCATTCTTCCGGTATCCATCAGGATGGTGTCTTGAAGAATGTTCAGACTTACGAAATCATTGATCCTAAGGATGTGGGATTGGATGACAATGCTATCGTATTGACAGCCCGTTCTGGTCGTGCTGCATTGAAGTACCGTCTCCATGTCAATGGCGTAGAGATTAATGATGAGGAGAAGCTCGACAAGATTTACAAGAAGTTCCTCCAACTGGCTGATAAGAAGAAGGAAGTTACCGATGAGGATGTTTTGATGCTTGCCGGTGCTGATTCTGCTGATAAGCATGGTGTTCAGCTCGACTGGTTGCAGGTTACTACAGGTAAGGGCGTGAAGAGCGTGGCAAGTATCGGTCTTGATATTGCAGGTCAGAAGTTTGAGGCTGCATCATCTGGTAATGGTCCGGTAGATGCTGCTATCAATGCTCTCAAGAAGGTCATCACCAAGGAGATGAACCTCAAGGAGTTCACCATCCAGGCTATCGACAAGGGCTCTGATGATGTGGGCAAGGTTCACATGCAGGTGGAATACGATGGTCATGTATATTATGGCTTCGGTGCAGATACCGACATCGTTACGGCTTCTGTTGAGGCTTACATCGATTGTATCAACAAGTTCAAGGTAAGATAAAATTAATTCAGATAAATATATAACAAACAAGATATTATGAATACATTATTCGACAAGATTTGGGACAAGCACGTTGTCCAGATTGTTCCGGACGGTCCTACACAGCTTTACATCGACCGTCTCTACTGTCACGAAGTAACATCACCTCAGGCATTCGCTGGTATGCGAGCACGCGGACTCAAGATGTTCCGTCCAGACCAGATTTTCTGTATGCCTGACCACAATACTCCAACCCACGATCAGGATAAACCAATCGAGGATCCTATCTCAAAGAAGCAGGTAGATACCTTGGCAAAGAATACCGCTGATTTTGGTGTTACTCACTTTGCCATGAACACAAAGGATAATGGTATCATCCACGTAGTAGGTCCTGAGAAGGGTCTTTCTCTTCCTGGTATGACCATCGTTTGCGGTGACTCTCATACTTCTACCCATGGTGCCATGGGTGCCGTAGCTTTCGGTATCGGTACTTCTGAGGTGGAGATGGTGATGGCTTCACAATGTATTCTCCAGAGCAAGCCAAAGTCTATGCGTATCAGCATCAACGGTAAGCTCAGCAAGGGCGTTACTGCCAAGGACGTTGCTCTCTATCTGATGAGCCAGCTCACTACTTCAGGTGCTACCGGTTACTTCGTTGAGTACAGTGGCGATGTAGTGAAGGATATGTCTATGGAAGGTCGTCTTACCCTCTGTAACCTCTCTATCGAGATGGGTGCCCGTGGTGGTTTCGTAGCTCCTGATGAGACAACATTCGAGTACATCAAGGGTCGTGAATATGCACCTAAGGGTGAAGAGTGGGACAAGGCTGTGGCTTACTGGAAGACCTTGAAGAGTGGTGATGATGCTGTATTCGACAAGGAGTTGACTTTCGACGCCAAGGATATCGAACCACGTATCACCTATGGTACCAACCCAGGTATGGGTATCGGCATTACCGGGAATATCCCAACGCTCGATGAGATTCCTGAGGAAGAGCAGGCTGGTTTCAAGAAGAGCCTCAACTACATGGGCTTCCAGCCAGGCGAGAAACTCGAGGGTCATCCTATCGATTATGTATTCTTGGGCGCATGTACCAATGGTCGTATTGAAGACTTCCGTGCTTTCGCTTCTCTTGTTAAAGGAAAGAAGAAGGCAGATGGTGTAACTGCTTGGCTTGTACCAGGTTCATGGTTGGTTGATAAACAAATACGTGAAGAGGGAATTGATAAGATTGTTGAGGCTGCCGGCTTCGAAATCCGTCAGCCTGGATGCTCTGCCTGCCTGGCAATGAACGATGATAAGATTCCGGCAGGCAAGTACTCTGTAAGTACCTCCAACCGTAACTTCGAGGGTCGTCAGGGACCAGGCTCCCGCACCATCCTTGCCAGTCCATACGTAGCAGCTGCTGCCGCTATTACAGGTAAGATTACCGACCCAAGAGAGTTTATGTAATGTTAAGTGTTCAATGTTAAATGTTAAATTGAAATGAAACAGAAATTCAATGTAATTACATCAAGCTGCATTCCTCTTCCTTTGGAGAATGTAGATACAGACCAGATCATCCCAGCCCGTTTCCTCAAGGCCATCGATAAAGAGGGCATGGGCGACAACCTCTTCCGCGACTGGCGCTACAATGCCGACGGAACTCCAAAGCCAGACTTCGTGATGAACGACCCATCTTACAGTGGTGTCATCCTCGTAGCTGGCAAGAACTTCGGCTCCGGTTCTTCCCGTGAGCACGCTGCCTGGGCTATCGCAGGTGCAGGCTTCCGTGTAGTCATCAGCTCTTTCTTTGCTGATATCCACAAGAACAACGAGTTGAACAACCTCGTATTGCCAGTAGTAGTAAGCGAGGAATTCCTGAAAGAACTCTTCGAGAGCATCGACAAGGATCACAAGACAGAGGTAAAGGTAGATCTTCCTAACCAGACCGTGACCAATCTTGCTACCGGCAAGAGCGAGCACTTCGAAATCAACGGCTACAAGAAACACTGTTTGGAGAATGGTTTGGACGATGTAGACTTCCTCGTTCAGAACCGCGACAAGGTTGAGGCTTGGGAAGCTAAAAACAAGTAATTATGAACGTTAACGCAAAGAGAGATAATTCCCGCATCAAGGAGATTGAGATCATGGACTGCACGCTGCGCGACGGCGAGCAGACCAATGGTGTCAGTTTCCTTCCTCACGAGAAGTTGATGATAGCAAGAATGCTGTTGCACGACATCAATGTAGATCGCATTGAGGTGGCTTCAGCGCGTGTGTCAGAAGGTGAAAAGGATGCAGTCGCTCGAATTTGCCGTTATGCTAAGACTATAGGTAAACTGGATTCCGTTGAGGTATTGGGATTCGTGGATAACAACAAGAGTGTGGATTGGATTGCTGAATGCGGCGGCCATGTCATCAACCTCTTGGCTAAGGGCAGCTACAAGCACTGCACCCAGCAACTCAAGATGTCGCCTGAGGAGCATCTCGCTCATATCAAGCAGACCATCGACTATGCTTTGAGCAAGGGATTCACCGTGAATCTCTACTTGGAGGACTGGTCGAGCGGTATGCGTGACAGTCGTGACTATCTCTTCATGATGATGGATGAGTTGGTAAAACTGCCTATCAAGCGCTTCCTTCTTCCTGATACGTTGGGTATTCTGAACCCATTGCAGTGTGTGGAGTATATGCGCCAGATGGTGCGCCGTTATCCGAATTCTCACTTCGACTTCCATGCCCATAACGACTACGATCTGGCTGTGAGCAACTCGCTGGCTGCCGTATTGAGCGGCGCCAAGGGTCTTCACGTTACCGTGAATGGTCTGGGTGAGCGTTGTGGCAATGCACCATTGGCAAGTGTTCAGGTGATTCTGAAAGACATGTTCGAGGCAAAGACCAATATTAAGGAAGATCGTCTGAACGATATTTCCCGATTGGTTGAAGGATATAGTGGCATTGCCGTGGCTCCGAATACTCCGGTAGTAGGAGACAACGTCTTTACCCAGGTAGCTGGTGTGCATGCCGATGGTGACAACAAGGACAAGCTTTATTGCAACGACCTGGTACCTGAGCGTTTCGGCAGACATCGTGAGTATGCGTTGGGTAAGAACTCTGGCAAGGCGAATATCGTGCAGAACCTCAATGAACTGGGATTGGAACTGACGCCTGAGCAGACCAAGGCGGTGACCAAGCGAATCACAGAACTCGGCGACCGCAAGGAACTGGTAACCCAGGACGATCTGCCATATATCGTGAGCGATGTATTGAAGCATGGAGCTCCAGAGGATAAGGTGAAACTGGTAAGTTACATGGTATCAACCTCATACGGTTTGAAGCCTATAGCCAGCGTAAAGGTAGAAATAGAGGGTAAAGAGTATGAAGACCAGAGCTCCGGTGATGGTCAGTATGATGCTTTCGTGAAAGCCCTCCGCAATATCTACAAGGTGAAGCTCGGCAAGACCTTCCCTAAGCTCGACAACTATCAGGTAACCATCCCACCTGGTGGCCGTACCGATGCCCTCGTTCAGACCGTCATCACCTGGCGTGAAGGTGACCGTATCTGGCGTACCCGAGGCTTGGATGCCGACCAGACAGAAGCCGCTATCAAGGCAACGCTGAAGATGATTAATATGTATGAGGCAGATAAGAGCGATGATCAGGCTGTATCGCCTCGAAATCTGGATATGGAATAATATCTCCGAAGATTACGAAATTATCTCCGAAGATTATGAAATTATCTCCGAAGGTTACGGAAATATCTCCGAAGATTACAGAATTATCTCCGAAGATTACAGAATTATCTCCGAAGGTTATGCAAACATCTCCGAAGGTTTCTATTCAGCAGCACGCCCTGAAGGGGCAGAAGCTCCTAGCCCAGGGTAACACCCTGGGTATAAGATAGCATTTAGCAATGCGCCCTGTAAGGGCAAAAGCTTTAATCATTCAAAAAATAAACAATTAAAAAATCAGATAAGATGAAATTAAACATTGCAGTTCTCGCCGGTGATGGTATCGGACCAGAGATTATGAAGCAGGGCGTAGCAGTTATGCAGGCCATTGCAGAGAAGTTCAACCACGAGTTTACTTACAACGAGGCTATCTGCGGCGCTCACGCTATCGACGAGGTAGGTGATCCATTCCCAGAGGAGACCTTCAAAACTTGTATGGATGCTGATGCTGTACTCTTCGCAGCCGTTGGCGACCCACGTTTCGACAACAACCCTACAGCCAAGGTTCGTCCTGAGCAGGGCTTGCTCGCTATGCGTAAGAAGTTAGGCCTCTTCGCCAATGTTCGACCAGTGGCTACATTCGATTGCCTGCTCCACAAGTCACCATTGAAGGATGAACTCCTCAAGGGTGCTGACTTCGTAGTTATCCGCGAGTTAACTGGCGGTATGTACTTCGGTGAGAAGTATCAGGATAACGATAAGGCATACGATACAGATATCTATACCCGTCCTGAGATTGAGCGCATCCTGAAGGTAGCTTTCGAGTTTGCCATGAAGCGCAACAAGCACTTGACAGTAGTAGATAAGGCAAACGTATTGGCATCTTCTCGTCTCTGGCGTCAGATTGCCAAGGAGATGGAGCCACAGTATCCTGAGGTAAACACCGATTATATGTTCATCGACAACGCTTCTATGCGCGTATTGACTGAGCCTACATTCTTCGATGTTATCGTTACAGAGAATACCTTCGGTGATATCCTGACCGATGAGACTTCTTGCATCACCGGTTCTATGGGCTTGCAGCCATCTAGCTCTCTCGGTGAGCACACACCATTGTTCGAGCCTGTTCATGGTTCATGGCCACAGGCAGCTGGCAAGAACCTGGCTAACCCAGTAGCTCAGATTCTTTCTGCAGCTATGTTGTTGGAGCACTTCGGCTTGAACGAGGAGGGTGCCTTGATCCGCAAGGCAGTAGATGCTTCTCTCGATGCCAATGTCCGCACACCTGAAATTCAGGTTGAGGGTGGTGCTCACTATGGCACAACTGAGGTTGGCGCATGGATCGTTAACTGGATTAAGAATGCTTAATCTGTAAATGGATTTTTCGGCGCTGGGTGAATTTTCTATCCAGATGCTTTCTTGATAAAAGCCTTAAGAGGAGTGTTTCTTTCTCTTAAGGCTTTTCTTGTTGATTGTCCAGTCTTTCTGAAATTTAGTTCTTTTTGTAAACTCAAATAAGTTTTATAGTTTTTTATTTGGCAGTTTGCGAAAGTCTTCTTAACTTTGCACCATGAAAAGTTTTTATACATTATTATTGGCATCGATGGTTTCTTTATCTGTATCTGCGCAGAACGTAGATGCCGACAAGGCACGTGCTGCTCAGAATAAAGCCTTGCGCGATTCACTCTCCAAGGCTACAGAAGTGCTTGCATATCATCCCGACAGTATCGATCTGCGACTGAAAAAGGCTGCTTGGAATATCCAGCTGGAGCAGTGGCAATATGCCAAGGATGATCTTGATAAGGTACTCTTTCTGAACAATACCAATATCGCCGGTTTGTTCTATCGTGCCTTCGTCAATGAGAAGTTGCTCCGTTATAACTTTGCGCGTCTAGATTATCAGAATCTTCTGGTACTTGTTCCTGGCAACTTCCAGGCGCAACTCGGTCTGGCTTTGCTCAATGAGAAAGATAAGCATTATACCGAGGCTTACGATGGCATTAACAGTCTGATAGAGCAGTACCCTGACAGTGCGATGGCTTATGCTGCAAGAGGTGGCATGGAGAAGGAGAGGGGTATGCTTGAGCTGGCAGAGTTTGATTACGCCAAGGCGATGGAGTTGGATGCCGGTAATGAGGATTTTGCTTTCAATCATGTAGACATTCTGATTCTGCTTGGAAGAAAGGACGAAGCCTATCGTGATTTGAAGAAACTGCTCGATGCCGGTTGTCAGCCTGGCAGGTTGCAAGGTTTCTATGCAAGGTTGAAAAAGAAGAAAAAGTAGTATTTGAGAGTTATAAAAAAGAGTTTTTAAAGATAATAAGACAAGAATGCATAAAATTATTTTCTATATCCTGTCTGTTTGTTGTCTCTGTATGATGGCATCCTGCGATACCGTCTTCGATGTTCATCCGTATGATGTGCAAATCGATGGGGCAAGAAACTTGAATGTTACCAATATTCAGAAGATTGAGGCTGCAGTAAAGTCGAAAGATACCATCCGTTTTGCTATGATCAGTGATTCACACCAGTGGTTGGATGATTTGAAGAGTGAGGTTAATGATATCAATCGCCGCAGTGATTCCCTCGATTTCGTGATTCATTGTGGAGACCTTACCGACTTTGGTGCTACCCGTGAGTTCCAGTGGACCCGTGACCATCTTCAGAAACTGAAGATTCCATACGTGGCTTTGCTGGGTAATCATGACTGTTTGGGAACAGGTAACCAGGCTTATGAGAAAATCTTTGGTAATCCGGATTTCAGTTTCATCGCCGGTAAGGTAAAGTTTGTCTGCCTTAATACCAATGCCATAGAGTTTGACTATTCCCGCCCTGTACCTAATTTCGATTTCATGGAAGAGCAGGTTAAGGCTGATGCAGATGACTTTTCGCGTACCATTGTCTGCATGCATGCTGCCCCTTATTCAGAGCAATTTAATAATAATGTGGCTAAGGTCTTCAATTTTTATACCCATCAGTTCCCAGGTTTGATGTGCTGCCTTTACGGTCATGGTCATCATACCAAGCAAGAAGATATTTATGGCGATGGCATCATCTATTATCAGGTGGCCAATGCCGCTAAGCATCAGTACTATATATTCACCATTACTCCAACAGATTATCGTTATGAAGTTATTGAGTTTTAAGCATATATTCATTCTGGGAGCCTTGCTTGCTGCAGGTTCTGTACAGGTTCATGCTGCCGATGTGGTTACCGGGAAAAGTGAGGAGTTGGAACTGACGGATAGTATCGTTCATGATACTCTGGTGTTGGCGGATGGCAAACTGACCCGATATGACCGCCGCATCATGCGCTACCGTAAGCATTGGGATTTGCTGATACCTACTAGTGGCATCATTCAGACCTGTGGCAATATGGGTATCATTTCGCTGGGTATCGGATGGGAATATGGTAAGCGCTGCCAGTGGGAAACGCAGCTCTTGTTTGGCTACATCCCGAAGTTCAGTTCTGACGATGAGAAGTTAACCATGACGCTCAAGGAGAATTTCATTCCTTGGCGTTGCAATATCGGTAAGGGCTGGTGGTTTGAACCGCTGGAGTGCAGCCTGTATTTCAATACGGTGTTCGGACATGATTTCTGGACAAAGCAGCCTACCAAGTATGAAAGCGGCTACTATCCGTTCTCTACCAGAGTCCGTCCTAATATCGCCTTGGGTGAACGTTTTAAGTATGATATTCCGCACAATAAACGTAAGCGTATCAAGAGTATTACGTTCTTCTATGAGTTGGGTACAACGGATATCTACTTTATGCGTTTCTACCGTAACGGCAATGCCGGTTTCTGGGATGTCTTCGGCCTCTCTATCGGTGCCAAAGTGCAGTACCTTTAAATCAAGAACTGGTTGATGAGTTTGCTTACTCTGATGATATCTTCATCGTTGAGCGATGAGTTGCAAGGCAGACTCAGTTCTTCGTCAGCTATTCTCTTGGCTACCGGAAATTCCAGATGATTCATTTCCGGATAGCATGGCTGCAGATAGGGTGGGCAGAAGTAATGAATCTTTGTACCCACCCCATTCTCTGCCAGAAATGCTTTCAGTTGGTCTCGCTTCGGGGTAAGGAAAGGGAAAACGTGGAAAACATTTTCATGAGCAGGAGAGATGAGTTTCGCAGCGATGCATCTGTCCTTGATATCGTCATCCAGATGTTCCAGGTATAGCTGTATCTGTCTGTGTCTCGCTTTCTGTTCGTTCTCAGGATATTGCAGTTTCACATTCAGTACCGCAGCCTGAATCTCATCCATGCGCGAGTTGACGCCCTGGTATCTGAAGATGCCGTCTTCTATCTTTCCATATTCGTGTAGTGACATGATGGCTTCCGCCAATTCCCTGTTATTAGTAGTTACAGCTCCCGCATCTCCCAATGCTCCCAGATTCTTGCTAGGATAAAAACTGTGGGCAGCAGCATCCGAAAGATTTCCGGTATATCTTCTTTTTGATGGTTTTTCAGAAGAATCAGATAGAGTAGTGGAGCATCCGAATCCCTGCGCATTGTCTTCGAAAAGCAAGAGATGATGCTTCTTGCAGATTTCAGCAATCTTCGGAGTCCATGCCAGTTTGCCATAGAGATGAACAATCATGATGGCTTTGGTCTTCGGTGTAATTCGGGCTTCTATCAGTTGGTCATCTATCTGTAATGTATCGATATTGGCATCCACCAATACAGGTGTCAGTCCTACGCTGCTGATGGCAAGTACGGTAGCGAAATAAGTGTTGGCAGGCACGATTACCTCATCACCTTTCTGCAACTTTCCGATAGCCAGTTCCCCCATCAGTATCAGTTTGAGCGCATCCGTCCCGTTAGCGCAGCTGATGCAGTATTCTGTACCGATAAACTGTGCATACGATTTCTCAAATCTTTTTACGGCTTCACCTTGCAGATACCATCCGCTGTTGACCACCTTGTTGATAGCATCCTTTATCTCCTTCTCGTATGGCTCATTGATAGCCTTCAGGTTGAGATAAGGAATCTTCTTAACTTCTGTTTCCATTGTTTCTTCTGTGATGATTTATACAAGTGATAAGACTTGTTTCTATAAATAAAAACGGATGTTTTGCGGTATTTATTATATGGGGAGCTATAAAAAAGACAAGAGCAGCTATCTTCTCAGACAACTGCTCTACATTCAATAGGTATTAGTTTTCTTTAAGGTAAAAAGATTGTATTCAGGATAACGTTTGCAAAGGTACTAAAAAAAAATGAAACAAAAAAATAAAATGGCAACAAATTTACCATTAACTTAAAAAAATATTTTAAAAACCTTTGCGGAGTCTTTTCTGTTTGTACGAGAAAACAGACTTTTATATAAATAATGCCAAATAAAAAGCTGTGAAACGGAAAAACTGTCACGAAACCGTCTTTTTCCCTTTCACAGCGTTCGATGTCTAAAATATTTTGCCAAACAAGATGTTTATCATAGTTTTGATTCGATATGCGCTCTATAAAAATGGTTACCATCAATATATAGTCAATATGCTATGTTGGGTATGATTCTTCCCAACAGTTAGATAAGGTGTACGGATCTCTACTTCCGAAAGCCAACGGAGGCGGAGACAGGAGAGTTTATGCCCATAGCAAGAGAGCTATACAGCGCATTCTCAGCTCAGTGTTCATGGTGACAGGATGACACGAGTTTTTCAACTTTTCGCCTCGTACGCGGGCAGGCAGGAAAAATCAGGGCGAAAGTTCCTGCCTGCCCGCGCGAGAGTAAATCTTCAGAATTCCCTGTCACCAGTGTCACCCTGTCACCCAGAAGTCGGTTGTTTCCGAGACGGAAATCAAAGACTTACGATGCAAAAGTCAGTTACTTACGATATGAAAGTCAGGGACTTACGATGCAAAAGTCAGTAGCTTACGATGTATAAGTAGCTACTCATTAAAATATTTTGCCAAACATGATGTTCATCATTGTTTTGAACAGAATCTTAGCATCAAACCACCAGGATCTGTGTTCCAGGTAGTAGAGGTCAAGACTCAGTCTTCTCAACATCTTCGGCATCGTATCCGTATATCCGTTATACAGGGTGGCATAAGAAGTCACTCCTGGACGAATTTGGTAAAGAAAACGATATCGAGGATCATGTACCATAATCTGGTCGATATAAAATTTGCGTTCTGGACGTGGACCAATAAACGCCATGTCGCCCTTGGCTACGTTCCACAATTGTGGCAGTTCATCTAGATGATGTCTTCTTAGAAAAGCTCCAATGCGTGTCATGCGAGTTTCTCGTTCATGTTGGTAGAGTTGAGGACCATCTTTTTCTGCATCCACTTTCATACTTCTGAATTTATATATGTAGAAAGGTTTGCCGAATCGGCCGATTCTCTCTTGTTTAAAGATAGCAGGTCCATTATCTTCTCTTTTTACGAGAAAATAGCACACAGCAAATAGAGGTGAGAAAACTATTAAGCCAAAGATAGCTAATAGAAAGTCTCCCGCCCGTTTTACATTTCTTTCAAATTCTGTCATGCCATCAGCAATGAAACGTTCGTCAGCTACGTTATCACTTAATTCTATTTCGAATGGAATGTTCGTAGACTTATTTCGTTGTACTCTGTTCATTTCGTTCTATTATGTTTTATTATAAAACGTTTAGAGTGCTCATATATTGTCTAGAGTCTAGTTTTCTTTTTAGAATTTTGCAACCATAGCTTGGTAGAAACAGCAGAAAGAAGTATAAGTATGCTTTCAGTGTGCTGAATTTCAGTATGGTTTCGTATACAGCTACGTTGTATTGAATGAGTTGCATCTTTTTCCTGGAAACTGAATTTCTTCTTACACAATAGTAGGCATACCCAAATAACATTCATATCACCAAATGATACTGTTACATACAGAGTATTACGTATCTATTTTTGTGTAAAACTGCTATGCTTTTTTAGATATCTATAACCATCAATCTTTCTTCTCATGATTTTCAGGAAATATGAAGGTATGAAGCACAACAGAAAAGCGGCATAAGCTTTAATGAGATTATATCCTAAAATTTCCTGATATACAGCTAAATTGTATTTTATCATTGAAAGTTTATTGCTTGATAAAGATTCGCTTCTTATACAATAGTATGCAAGTGGGACCTCTGTATAGGCATAGCAATCCTTACATGCTTTTATTATTTGTAAAAATAAAGCCCAATCTTCACTTTTATATAATTTTGGCATAAAGTATTTCCTTCCTAATCTTTTTATGTCATAAATTGCAGTAGTACAACCAATTTTATTATCATATTTCATCTGATCTAATGTAATATGCTGAGGAGGGATATTTATGCCAATGATATTGTTGTTAATATCACATATACAATAAGCACTACAGCATAGTGCACAATTTTTATTCTCCATCAAATTTATTTGTTTCTCGAGTTTTTGGGGATGCCATTTGTCGTCACTATCACAAAAAGCTATATATCGGCCTGTGGCTTTCTCTATGGCAATATTACGAGCATAACTTGGACCATGATTACTTTTCAGATAGGTAACATTGACTCTACAATCTTTCAGAGAAAAATCGTTTAGAATTCTTTTTGTTTCCTCGTCTGATGAGCAATCATCTACAATGAGCAATTCTATATTAGAATATGTTTGGTTCAGTACGCTATTAATGCTACCAATTAGTAATTTGCCTGTATTATATGTGGGCATAATTACTGAAACGATATTGTTTGCCATTTTTTATTCTTTTAGTTGCAAAGGTACTATAAATATATTATAAAATGTTATTTTCTAGCTTAAAAAAAACATAAAATGATTTTTGGGGGAAGTTTTTCATCTTATCTGAGTTTAAAATAGATGTTTAAGCTAATTGCTGAGCTCATTTGAAAAGGTCCCGAATAATATTTCTTGTCTTTATAACATACTGACTTACAAGATGACGTTATCGTAAAAAAGACATCTTCAAATGAACTCATGCAATAAGTTTCTTATATCAATTACCTTTTTTGAAGCCGAACTTATTATTTCGTAATAAGTATTTTGGCTATCATATTATTTTTATTGTTTTGTATGCGATTATCATTTCTGAGGTAAAACACGAACCTTATAGTCTCTTACGACCCAAATTGCATCGTATTTTTTTGAGTTTTGTGCTCTCAATAAATATTTTTCTAATTCATTTGGATGGATAACATAATAATCGGTTTTTTGAGGATTTACCAAATCAAAATAAACGCGTGAAGCCCACCCCTTATACCAGGCATATTCACCTGATGCCTGAAAAACTGAATATTCTGTAAATGGAGGGTCACAATCCAAAATACATACGATATTTGGTATTGCTTTTGTATTTGCTATAACGGATTCTACCCTCTGCTTTGCAAATTGTCCAGCCTTATACATATAATAACCTTTATGGATATATACAAGAATGCAACATGTAAAGAATAATAGTATTACCCTTTTATCCGATACGTTCCATTTGGCAGTTCTAAAGATAATTCCAATAGCCAAAGCTATTCCCCACAGAGTAGGAAAAGCATGCATCTCCCCTGGATGTTTCATTACTAAATGTGGAGCTGTCAATGCTAGTATTATCAATAAGCATTGTATTAATTTTACTAGATCTTGTTTTTGCAAACAAAACAACTTTTTGATAAGAACCCAAAGGAAAGAAAAACTTATAATTGTAGAGATTATTACAACAATCCAATTATGCTCCAAAAACATAGCTATTGTATCAATAGTAGTCAAAGATATTCCTAATAATAATCCTAAACCAACTAGGGTGTTTAATCCTATTCCACCAGCATAATTACCAGTAATCTCTGCTGTTTCTGGAGACTGTAAGTATATGCGAAGGAAGAAATATCCACCTAATATGGATAAAGAGATTAAATAGGGCTTAACCAGTTGTTTGTAACATTTAAAATCTTCACAATTTATGCCTTTTTGTATATTCTTGATAATCATACACATAAATGGAGTCACAATAAACCAGGATATACCACTCTCCTTGCTAAAAAGAGCCAACAGCATCATAAGGTATCCAAGTACCTTTGATTTGGGATATAACAATACTGATGATATTCCAAAAGTCATGCATAAAACTTGATTAATAGAATCTATAGAATATACAGTAGCAACCAATGCGGGAGATAACATGAATAGTGCAAGGGACAATTTTCTTGCAAATCCATCTACATTACAATCATCTAGTATTTTAGTCAGTCCGTATATACAGAAGGTATATAGTAAAAGTACTAGCAAGTGATTTAAATAAGGGAAAGCACCAACACATTTTCCCATCATAATTCCCCATGATGCATCCAAAGGGCGCCAGAATGCTCCATTAGGTAAAAAAACATTGATGTCTTCATACTTGTGAGGAGCTAGCAAGCAATAAAAATCATCATTATTAGGTAAAATAAAGAATGTGCCTAATGCTAAAATGAACCCCAATAAATAAATATAATTATTATTCTTTTCCATGATTATTTTTCTTATGAGACAATTTCTTAAATCTCTTCAATACTATAATATATATGGTCTATGCAATAGGCTTTACTGGTCAATGTTGTTTATTTCATTGACCAGTGAAGCCTTAAGTTTTTTTATTCAGTAATCTTCAGGATTTTATTGATGATTCTTTCACAAGCCTTTCCGTCTCCATATGGATTGTTGGCTTTGCTCATCTTCTCATATTCGCTGGAGTCAGATAGTAAGCATGAAACGCTGTCCATGATTGCCTGGTAATTAGTACCGACTAGTTTCACCGTTCCTGCTTCTACCGCCTCGGGACGTTCAGTTGTGTCTCGCATTACTAATACCGGCTTTCCTAATCCTGGAGCCTCTTCTTGGATGCCGCCACTATCTGTCAATACGATATTGGCTTTTTCCATTAGGAAAACGAACATGAGATATTCCAGAGGTTCTATAAAGAAAATATTGCCAAGATTACTTAAGTCTTCACCAAACACATCGTGGATTGGCTTACGTACATTTGGGTTGAGATGCATAGGGTAGACAAAATCAACATCTGGATGTTGGGCAGCCAAATCCTTAATAGCATTGCAAATGTTGAGGAAACCTTCTCCAAAGTTCTCTCTTCTGTGACCTGTAATTAAGATAAGGCGCTTTCCGTCTTGAAGACGTTTCGAATCATAGCCCTTTTCCTGTAAATCTCTAGTCAGACGAACATCAAGTTTTTTGTCATTTTTGATTTTTGCAGTAACCCAATGAAGGGCATCTATAACCGTATTCCCTGTAACTGTAATCTTGCTGTCTGTAATATTCTCTTTCAGGAGGTTCTTACGGCTCAGCTGGGTAGGGGAGAAATTATAGGTAGCAATGCGCCCTGTAATTTGTCTGTTCATTTCTTCTGGCCATGGACTATATATATCATAAGTTCTCAATCCAGCCTCTATGTGAGCTACTGGGATTTGCTGGTAAAATCCTGCAAGTGCAGCAGCGGTACTGGTTGTCGTATCTCCATGCACAAAAAGAATGTCAGGACGACAAACTTTGAAAACATCGCGCATGCCGAGAAGCACTCTAGACGTAATGTCGTAGAGATCTTGTCCTTGCTTCATGATGTTGAGGTCATAGTTGGGTTTGATGTCAAACAGGTGAAGAACCTGGTCCAACATTTCTCTGTGTTGACCTGTAACGCAAACTATAGTTTCAAAATCTTCTTTTTTTTCTTGGAAAGTTTTAACCAAAGGAGCCATTTTGATAGCTTCAGGTCGTGTTCCAAATACTAGCATTATTTTTTTCATATTCTAACTTTTTTTTAGATAACGTTCTCCTCTGCCTTTTATTGTGTTTCTCATGCCTAATATCAGTTCAGAATTACTATGGTAGAGAAATAAGTGATTAATCGCAACGTAAATAATAGTTGATTTTGAATTTCCTAGTTTAACACATAACAAAAAAATCTGTTGAATATAATAAACTATATTTATATGTTTTAAATAACATGTTGACCCTTTGAAATTCTCGTAAGTTCTTCAGCTTTTTGAATTTCTCTGAAAATCTAGTAGTATTTTGAAGATTTCTACAAGATTTTCAGAGTTTATTCAAGACGAAGTTGGCCGCAGACTTATGGTATGACCACAATATTATTTATCATAGAACAAGTCTTTTATATTATAGTTGTCAATTGCTGTATCTTGTGGAATTTTGCTAATTGACTCTTTTATATTTATATAAGAACTCTCAATGTCCCTAACTAATTTCTTGACATCATCCTCATTGTATGCGTCGACAGAATAGCCAATTTTTAGCCTTTTGACTTTATCTTCAAGAAAGGTCTGTCTGCTAACTACTATTGGACAATTGAAGTAAATTGACTCGTATAATTTATTTGGCTCCGCAAACTTAACATTGATGCTTGATATGTCGTATGTTGCAACAACAACATCTATCTCAGAGTAAATTTTTGGCAAGTCTTGCGGACTATTGAACGGACCATGATAATATATATTATTGCCTTTTGGCAGTTCACTTTCGGTTATTGTTTGGGATACATAGCCGTAGAAATGAAATTCGTGATTTGGAAAATTATGACAGATATGTTTGGCTAAACTCAATAATGAATTATATCTTACTCCACCCACGAATGCAAATCTTATATGGTTTGGATTAAAATCATTTCTCTTTTTAAAAGGATAATTTCTTATCACTTTAGATAGTTTATTGGGTAAGAGTACTATATTCCCAGGGATACTTTTGATATCTTTGTAGTGATATTTTGAGAATCCTTCAGAAGTAACAATAGTCTTATAAGACTTCTTGATGATATATTTGTCTATTTTTTCTAGAATATTGCGAATAAAGACATTTTTGACATAGGTGTGTACCAAATCGCACTCTTCATAGATATATTTACGCTTTTTACCGAAGATAACGGCAAATAAAGCAGTATCCAAACCTTGATAGTACCAAATGTCATCATTATCTCCTGCAAGTTTAAAAGCCTTTCTTATCCCATTTATGTATGTTACAATCCTTTTGTAATAATGGGCTGTATTGGTAAAGTTACCAACAATTGAAATATCGTTTCTTTCTGGAGAAGCGATACCTCTGTTGAAGCCAAAAATATTGACATCGAATCCTTGATTTTCAAAATCCTTAATGCGCTTATTTGAGTGGGCATCACTTATCGAGTTCATTATGATATTAATGTTCATATTGCTTTTTTGATTATACTTTATTAAGTGAATTTATTTGTCTATATTTTTTATGGCTTAAAAAAACATGGCAATTAAGTTTGAATGTCTATGTATATTTTATGACATTAACTTTGTTTTTTTGAAACCCAATGTTTTGACGTATAATTTTAACTCTTCTAGCATACAGAGGAGAGTTCTATCATTCTTACCAAAAATAATGCGCAGTTGTTCTCTAAAGATTTGTAAATTAATACAACGCAATCGGTTTTTAAGCGTTATACGTTCATCATAACCTTTCTTTTTATTTTGTAATACAGCCACATCAATAAGCGTCTTTTCATATCTTAAGTCTGGCAGACGTTCTTTTGTGAGGTGTAGGTATCTTAAACTCTTGTCATACATCAACTTACAATCTTTGAAACGATGCATTAGACGATAATGAATGTCATCTTCCTCACCATAGAGAAACACGCTTTCATCAAATAGTCCGACAGCTTCAAACATGGCTTTGTTTATAAAGAAGCATGATCCTGAGAAATGCATATATTTTGCTATGTAAATATCAAGACGCGTACACAAGGCAGAGAGGATGGTTGAGAGATAGCCGTTCATTCTATAGGTACATGTAAATGAATTGGTGCTTGGTTCTTCAAGAGTGAGCCACTGTTTCATGCCGAGCATGCACATATTCTTGTCCTTAGAGAAGAGGTCTATGGCTTTTCTGAATATTGGACACACAAGCCTTACGTCTGGATTCATGATAAGCACCACTGGTGCGGAGCATCGTCTTATCCCCACGTTGTTGCCTTGACCATAGCCACCATTCCTACTATTCTTTATCAGTACAATATCTTCTCCCCACAATGTCTTAAGTTTCTTAAACATTGTATCGCACCCTCTGCTATTGTTGTCCACAACAACCAGTTCTATTTCCGCCAGCGGAATGTCGGAATTCTCTATGATAGAAGTTATGCAATCATATATGTCCTTCTCTGAGTTGTAGGTTACAATTATTATTGAGACTTTTTTCATTTGTTCGTTCTTTATTTATTCGCTTTTATCTATTCAGTAAAATCTGGTCCCCACCATCTGTCGTTTTCTGGAATCGGATGGAATTGGGGAGGGTATAATGCTATAATTCTTGGTCGCATTTGAATAACTTATATCTAATTAATATTCTATCTATTTTCTTTATTTTTCTTATATCTCTAATTTGCCTGACTAAAAGAAATCCAAGCATTGAAATTTGGCGAGCTCTTTTTGAAGGAAAAACTTTTTCTAATGCCTTGCTAATGCAGATTATTTTGTTGAAGATTGCCCCATATATAGGTGAGAATCTGTTTAAAACATTTGAAAAAATTTGAGCAAGATAGTTGTCGTTACCCTTACCACTATTGATAGAGTTGTACAACAATAATATGCCTTCGAAAATTGCATGATCATATTTATGACCATATTTTGTTTGTATATGTCTATATGTATTCGTTAGATACAATTCGTGACTTTTGTAGTGCTTAATTGTATTTATCTTTTTACTAATAGAGTCTTTTGTATAGATTCTGTATCCATAATCAGGCATTTCTGAAGCATATTTATATTTTAATCCTTTAGTAATGGCTTGAATATTGTAGTCAGCATCTTGCAGTGACAAAAGTCCTTCTTCCCAATATAGTTTGTTTCTAACAATAGACTCTTTTTTATATATGTTATTCCATACTATAAACGGAAGGGTTCTTCTTGCAAATTCTTTTATGTCATTGCCTGCAATTTTGTAGCCATAACAATTTTTGTTTGCGGTTGCGTAGAAGGTGTTATTTACAAATAAGCCTGATGGAAAGACCATAAAATCCATAGCAGGATTCAATTCCATTTGTTGAACTCTTGTAAATAAGCATTCTGGAGTAATAAAATCATCAGAGTCAAAAAATACGATATATTTTCCAGATGAATTCTCAATTCCGATATTTCTGCATGTTGGCGCACCTTTGGGCAAACGAACTCGTTTTATAAGTTTTATTCGATGGTCTATATCCATATATGTTGAAATCAGACGTAGTGTTTCTTCGTCTGATCCATCATCTATAGCTAGAAGCTCCCATTCGTTGAACGTATTGTTTCGAATGCTATCAATCATAACGCCAACTTCATTCTTGTGATTGAAAATTGGTATGATAATACTTAATATAATCTTATTTGTAACCATTCTTTTTTATATAAAACGGAGTTTTTGGGATAATATTGTTATAGGAACATTTATAATTTGTTCTTTAAAACAGAAGTCCACTTTTCTTCCCATTTTTTTAGGTTGAAACTTATCTTTACTGTGTCGTATCCCCTTTCAGCTAAATTAGTGCGTAGCTGTTTGTCTTCTACTAACTGTTTTAATTTTATGTATAATTCTTCGCTTGTTGGTGATACCATAAGTCCGTTATAACCGTCAATAACAATGTTTGTCATTCCTCCAACATTTGTGCATAATACAGCACAGTGTGCAGCCATCGCTTCTAATAAGGACAAAGAAGTTCCTTCTGAACCTGTTGTTGGAATGACTGCGATATCAAACTGTGAATGGAATGATATACTATCTTCTGATTTATAATGAGTGAAGTATACATTTTTGTAACCACAAAATTGCTGTTTTAGCCATTCTTCATCTGGACCTTCTCCAGCAAAAGTAATTTCTATATCTTCATTGGTTTTCATTAACTTTTTTACCGCTGTAGTGAAAATCCTTGTGCCACGATATTCAAAGAATCTTCTTGCAAAAACAATTTTTGTTATTGAGTCAGAATGCTTAAGAGGCATAGTGTCTCCAATTTTAGTAAAATTCATAATAGGAATGAGTTTTACATCTCTTTCATGTAACTGGGTTCGATGCCAGCAGATGAAATTATTGTCCACACAAACTACGTCTTCTACATTCCTAAGTCTTCTAACAGTTCTGTAGCTATATATAGTTTTGCTTAAAAAACTTCTGAGAAAACTTCGCTTTTCCTTTGATTCTTTATCCCATGATATGCCATGTTGTATTGCTATTGAGTTAGGCACTTTTTGTGATGGAATTATGTCATCTGTTGCGAAAAGGGTTATATATTCTACTTTCGGGTCTCGTAAAGAAAGAACTTTTTTGTACAAAGTGTTTGAATTTCTTTTATTTTGAGGGATAGGGATACCAATAACTTTAGCGTTATCAAAGATAACTCTTTCAAAAGAAATGTCAGAATATTGAAAAATTCTAACTTGGAAACCTATCTTTAATGCTAATTTTGTAAGCTGGCTGATGTATGTTTGAATACCACCTAAAGTCATTACTTCACCTTTTAAGTCGAAGTAGCGAATGTAAAGAATGTCTATTGTTTTCATTTTGATGTTTTTGGATTATTAATTCTTCTATTTCTTAATGTATCTATTAAATAATTATAACTTTCTAGTTTAAAGATAATACACATTGTCAAGTAAATGCCTATACCTGATGCTATTTGTAATACTAATATAAGTATACTTGGCATTGGCAAAAACTGTATAATATATATAATGATACCCATTACGATGGAAGCGCCTAGAGGTGGCGCGATGTCTCTCCAAAGTAATTTGGTAGTATAGCCTAGCAGTTTTTTGTTAGGATATGTATTTATAAAAATGCATATAAAATTATAGACAACAACTCCTATGGCTATGGCATAAACATTAATGAATAATGTTATGATAAGAATGGTAATTTCTAATACTTTCTTCAATAATTCAAGTTTTAAAAATATATCGCTTCTGCCCATAGCTTTTATGGCTTCAATATTCGCAATCTGCATAGGCATTAGAATATATGCTATACAAAATATGCGTATAAAAGGAACAGTAAACATCCACTTTTCTGTTAAGAGTATTTTCACTAAAGGTGCTGCTACTGCAAACAATCCGATAAGTAATGGAAATATTACTAAACTACTTGTTCTTATACTCCTTCTTACCATATGCTTGATGTTGTTCTTGTCATCTTGCTTAGATGAAAAAACTGGGAATAGTACAGTTTGGATGGAGCTGTTTATGTTGTCCATAATTAAAGCGGGAAATTGCTTTCCTCTTTCGAAGTATGCTAACATTGACGGCATATAGTATTTTCCAATTAATAAGCTACGGATATTCACAAAGAGTGAAATAATAAAATTTGACATAAAAATTTTCCATCCATATCCATATAATTTTTTCAAAGAAGCTATTGAAAATGACAACCTTGGTTTCCAATTTACAGAAAAGAACATAATCATGCACATTAGGTAGGATGAAACAATATAATGCAAAACCAAAGCCCAAATGCCATAATTCTTATACGCTAAGAATATTCCTGTAACTCCTGCTACTATAGTCGTTAATAGGCTAGAATAAAAGAGTTTTTTGAATTGCATATTTTTTGAGATATAGGCTCTTTGAATTGAATTTATAGCATAGGCGATAAGGCATAAAGCTACCACTCTTACGACAGAGCATAATTCTACATTATCGTAGAATTTTGCTATAATCGGAGCGGCTGCGTATAGTATTATATATATGAAACTAGCGATAAAGAGAGTAGTATAGAATATTGTAGAGAAGTCTTTTGTGTCGGCATTCTTGGCTTGTATTAAAGCAGTATTGAAACCACCATCAACTATGACATTTGCTATATTTATAAAGACCATAACAAGTGCGATTTCTCCATACTCTGATGGTTGGAGTATTCTTGCAAGGCATATGGAGACTATAAAAGAAACTCCTTGGACACTTACTCTTTCTAGTAATTTCCATAGAAAAGAGTTTATTATTTTGATATTATTCATGACCTATTTTTGCGTTTTTGTTATCTAATAGAATTTTACAACAATAGCCAATTAGTGCATAGAAAAACATTTCTGTTAAAAATGTGCTACTCAGAAACAACTTTATTATGGTGAAAGAAAACATCATGATAATCATACATCTTTCATGCTTCGTTTTACTATAATAAATCGCCAAGACGCATAAGCAACATATGCTTGCAAGTAAAATGTCCCCTAGAACATATCCATAGCTCAATTGGAAATCTAAAATAATATCATGTGGGTATATGTATCCAAAGCGTTGGGATCCAAAGTATCCAATGCCTGTTATAGAATCAGAATTGTCTAGTATCTTGTAAAAAACGATCTTTATGCTAGATCTGCCACTGTCATTACCCAGTTCTCCTGAAATAAATTTATCTAGTATTCTTGTACTTAGATTTAATCCTGTGAACATAAAAGCTATATAGCTGATTATTTCATGAAGAAACAGTAGCATTATGCCAGCAATACTTAATATTATTCCTTTAATTAAAAAAGCAAATTTAAAATTCATAAAGAATATAAAATAGATTATTCCAAAAAAGGCAAGACAAACTAATGGACCTCTTGTACCACATGACAATAGAAATAATACTCCAACTATCATAAAGACTATATGCAATATATTAAATTTATTCAAACTATTCCATAAGAGGAGGGTAACATGAGGCAAGATATTGTAAGCAACATACATGTTGTCATCGCTTGCTACCTCTGAAATGTTCTTTGCAATTTGAGCATAATGAGCAAAATAGAAAACACTCATAGCTATACAAATGATAGATATATAGGTGAAAATTTTATAGTATTTTTCATCAGCAATCCTCCCCCAAAAATACATAGGAGAGGCTAAGCATAAGCAATTATATGCGTTATTATTTAAATACTCTGTATTTTCTGGATGAATTGCATAATTTGTTACGTAGATGACTATAAGAAATGCAAAAAAAGTATAGTCAAATAGTGTGAACTTATTGATTAATAAAGGAATTGATAAAAAAAGAGGGATTACAACAATAGCAATTATAACCTGGTCTGTATATTGATTGAGTAATGGAAGATGGTTTATAATTCCTCTTGTGTAGCCTAATAACATATTGCCCCATACAATACACATAAAGATGTTTAAAAAAACGTCTTTATGTGTAAATAGACTTTTCAAGTATGTTAAGACACTTTTCATTTATATTATTTTTTATAGAATATCAATAATTTATGCATTTCATTTTTTAAGACCACACATGAAGTTACCATTGTTGCAATAATTAACATCATTACAATAAATAACATGCGTTTCGGTCCTGCTGGTTTTTGTGGAACTGTTGCACTTTGTAATGTCGTGAATGCAGGAGTCTTTTCTTGCAGTTTGACCTTCATTGCTTCCAACTGAGTTTGCATGGCAGAATATGTGTTATATTTCATTTGCATCTCATTCTCCAATTGGTCTCGTTCGGACAAAAAAGATTGCATATTTACATCCTGGTTTGCATCACAGAAAGAACTATACCGAACAACAGTCTTGTCATATTCTTTTTTTGCTTTATCTGCTAAACTTTGATAATGTAGAACGTCTATTTTGGCTTTCTTTGTTCTATATTGTATGATAAAGTCTTCTAAGTGTTGTCTGGCAGAATCAGCCATTAATGCACAAACTAATCGGTCTTGGTCTTGTACAGTAATTGTGATTACTTCTGTCTTTTGATCAATTGCACATGTTATTTTTTCCCCAATTGTTTTCATTAAATCATAATCCTTTTTAGAAAGATTAAATGCATTTATTTTTTTGCCTTTAGTCTTAACTATCTCGGTTTCTTCAGTCGTAAATAAATTCGTAACTGATTTTACTGCGGATATAAAAGGGGCTTTCAGCCAATTTTTTTTCTGGTATTTTCTTAAATATGTCGCATAATCACAATGGATAGAATCGTTGATTGTTTTAATTTGAATTGGGAACAATTCTACAAGAAAATCTGGTGACTCCATCAGTTCTGGGTAAAGTAGTGGGTGAATAGCATCGTTTCCCTGTATTCCTAAATTCAATCCAAATGAAGAAGCGATAGAATTGATTCCCCCCATGTTGTCTCCTCCAGTTTCTGGTGCTAAGGATACAGAACAACTATAATATCTGGGTTGAGGCATAATCCATAAAACGGAGAGAGCAAAAACTACAATCCATACAATGAAGAACAGTTTCTTCTTGTTCCACATTTTTTTTAATACTAACGTTATATCTATTGTTTCCATTTTATTCTTTTATTATTCTTTGCAAAATTGCGACATTTTTTATATGATGAAATCTTTTAGTTTATATACCTATTAAAATGTTAGGCAATTCTTTATTACTTTCCATATTAGACCTTGTTGCAATCATAGATGCTATGCAATTCATAAAGATTTACATGCTCTCATTCATATTGCACTTCAATTTGGCAAGTATGACAAGCAAACTTTTTACCATGAATAGGTCTCCCTGATTTACTCATATTAACCTTTACATTGATGTCTGTTTGTTAATAATTAACCTTAACTCCTAACAATCCATTTCCGCAGTCTTACAGCCATGGGGGAGCAGGATGTTGAGAATACCTTCTTCAACCTCTTTGTTGGGGAAGCCTAACTGGTAGTTCTTGAATCGCTCGTCGTAACTCTTTATTGTTAGGTAACCGCTCTGATAGATGACCGGAATGGGATTGGAATCCACATTGTTCATCATATTGACCTTTACCTGTGCCTTATTGAGGTCTGTAATGCAATAGTCATGCTTCTTCAGAATGTCTATGAGGAATGTGTGAGTATTTGCCTTAAACCAGTAATCATCGTAGCGTGAATTTGCTAATGTGTTCAGTACACTGAAAGGATTGTATATTTCTTCAGAATTTTCTTCGAAGTGATAGCCAGAATAACGCATTCTTAACTTATCGATGGTTTCTGTCTCGTTGTCTTCATTTGCAGACGCTAATTCGCTGATACCTTCCTTGAAATTCGTAAGCAATTCCTTCTCTGTCATTCCGCAGATGCTGATATAGCGGTGGTCCATCGAGATATCCGTCAGGTTGTTGAGGTCGCTGAACACGCTAACCTTGCCAAACTTGGTTACACCGGTGAGGAATGCAAACTTGATATATCGGTCTTGGGTCTTCAATACCGAATAGAATGCTTTCAGCTGTGCACGGTGTTCAGCCTGTAACTCTGGGTCGCGCAGGGTTTGGAGTATAGGCTTGTCGTATTCATCTATAAGAATTACGACACCACATCCTTCTTTCTCTGCAGCTCGTGCTATCACACCCTTGAAACGAAGGGCAAGTGTGGCTTCTGACTCACGGGTTCCATATTTGCATTCCCAAGTTGTGAGGTAGTCATTAAGAACTGTGTACAGACTGTCTTTCTCTCGAAAGTTGGCTGTGTTGAGATCAATATGGAAGATAGGATATTTCTTCCAATCTGTCTCCAAGTCATATATGGCTAAGCCCTCGAAGAGTTCCTTCTTACCCTGGAAGTATGCTTCCAAAGTAGACAGAAAGAGACTCTTTCCGAATCGGCGTGGACGACTCAGAAAGTAATATTTGCCCTCATCTGCGAGCTTGTATACGAAGTTTGTCTTATCAACGTATGCATAACCATTACGTTGCAAGTCTTCGAAATCCTGTATTCCTATAGGATATTTCATAGAATGACTCTTTTTTTATAGGGTTTGATTATTCTTACTTACTCATATTAGCAATCGTAGCAATCATGGCGGCGATGCTGCTCATGCTGCTTCCCATACTCATCATTTCGGCTGTACTCATCTTGCGCTTCAGCTTAGCTGGGACGACAATCTCGCTGCCTGGCTGCACTTTGGCACCATGAGAGAGCTTGGCTACCTTACCATTCATATAGATGATGTATGCCTTGCTCTTTAATGCATCTGAGGCAAAACCACCTGCCTGGTCGATGTAGTAGCTTGGCTTCTTGCCCTTTTCGTAGGCTACCGTATTGGCAAACATTACGGCACCATTGATCTTTACCGTACCATTGTACTGAGGAATGACCAGACGGTCGCCCTCTCGTAAGATGATGTCGGCATCACTGCCTGGGTTCGCCAGTGCTTCTGGAAGGTCGATACCTACAGGGTATTCGTTAGGTACGTTGAACTTCTCTATGTTGGTACGCTCTACATCCTTAGAGGTCTGCGAGATGGCACCAGCATTGTTGCTGCTGGAGGCTAGTTGCAGAAGATTTTTCTGTATCTCTTCGCGCTGCATCTTCAATACTGCCTCCATGCGCTGCTTCTCTTGTTCGTTGGCTTTGCGGATGATGCGGGCTCCCTTGAGATATGCCTGGTCGGTAGCTCCACCTGCCTTCTTGAAGAGTTCACTCAGGCGGGCGTTGCGACGGTCTAATGTATAGAGACCGGCAAACATCACTTCACCGGTAATCGATACGTTCTGCTGCTCAACATAAGCCGGACTCTGACGGATCATTACTTCATCAAATGGCATCAGCTTGAAACCTGGAGTGCCGTCGATAACGAAGCCGTCTTTAAGAGATAAAGTGTAGGTCTTGGCGATAACGCTATCTGGACGTAAAGCCTTGGCATCCATTACTCTACGGCTTACCATTACATTAACGGTTGAAGCCTTGTCGGTTAAGCCGCCTGCCTGAAGAACGAAGTCTTCGAGGGTCTCATTGTCGGCATATTGATAGACGCCTGGATACTGCACTTCGCCACGGATGGTGAGGGTGCGCTCTACAATCTTTTCCTGTCGGGTAGGGATGAAGAGAACATCGTTTTCCTTCAATGGGATATCTGGAGTCTTGCCGTTCATAATGCCGGCAATGTCTACACTTACTACTTCGAGTGAACGGTCTGACTTCATGCGGTGCATTACGGCACGGTTGGTGAAGGCTTCCTCTGTTAATCCTTCGGCATGCTCTACCAGGGTGCGTACGCTGTTGATCTGCTCGCCCAGATTGTACATGCCCGGACGGAATACGGCTCCTTTCACCTCTACGGTGTTGGCGTAGCGTGGCAGGATGCTGTCTACGCTGATTGAGTCGCCGTCATCGATACGGAAACTGGAGAAGTCAAACTCTTCTATATTATATACGGCACGTTCTCTGCCGGTCTTGCGGTTCAGTCTAACTGATTTCTTGTAAGCATCGCCTGTAAAACCACCGGAATACTTCAGAAGGGAATTGACACTCTCGTTCTTCTTCATTTCGTAAATCATAGGGCGCTTGACCTTTCCGGCGATGGTTACGAGACAATCGTATGGACCTACTACGATGACATCGTTGTCGGCAAGGCGGACATTACCCGTCAGCTTTCCGTTCAGAATATAGTCGTAGATATCAACAACCGTTACCAGTTTGTTGTGTCTGTATACCTTGATGTTTCGCAATGTACCCAGATCGTTGGTTCCGCCAGCCATGTAGAGTGCATGGAATACGGTAGCGAAGGCTGAGAGGGTATAGGTGCCCGGAATCTTAACCTCGCCCATCACGTTTACCATGATGGTCTTGGTTTGTCCTACGGTAAGCTTGATGCGGCTTGAACGGTATCTGCTGCCCACGGTATTGCGCAGGCGGGCATTAGCCTGAGCTACGGTTAAGCCTGAAACGCTGACCGGTCCATAACCCTCGATGGTTACTTCACCATCTGGCGAAACGGTGCTCTCGATGGTTTTCTGAGAGGCGCCATAGATATCTATGATGACGGCATCGCCAGGCCCCAGACGATAGTTCTGTGGGGTAGCGATGTTCATATTTGGCTCGAAACTGAGGTCTTTGTTATTGAAAATGTCACGGCCGAAAACCTTACTGCGCTTCTGTTTGAGCTCAGCCTGCAGCTGTTTTACCAAGGTAGCAGTATCGGGTACCAGGGCGTTCATTTCCTTGCTGAAATCGTCATAATCTGGGTTGGTTTCATCATAAGATGAGTAGTAGCTGTCGTTCTGCTTGCTCTGGATGCGATAGTTGCTATAGGTTGAAGCCTGCTTCTCTTTGTCCTGGTAATCTTCTCTATGCTTACCATTGTTGGTCCGCATTCTCTTGTTGCCTGCATTTCCTGCAGCGGTTGTGCTGTAGAGCTCGTTCTGCTGCGACATCTTCTGATACTTATTGCGTACACGTCGAATCTGGGAGATGTCTACGCCCTTCTGCATCAGTTTGGTAACAATCTGCGAATTGGCTGTGCCACGCTCATGTTCTTTCACCACAAAGCTCATGACCTGATCATCGGTCATGTGTGAACTCTGTGCGAAAAGAGGCCCTGAAGACAGGACGAGCGCCAGTACAAGTATGATATGTTTCTTCATTATTATTCTTTTATCTTAGTTTAATTTATATAATAACTCGAAATGAGTTATTTTGTTGTAGTAGAAGATTGAAAAGATGTTAATAAAAACAAGAAACCCAGGGTTCACCCCTGGGTTACTGATGTTCTGAGCGAGATACGGGAGTCGAACCCGCCTCACAGGCTTGGGAAGCCCGTGCACTACCGATGTGCTAATCTCGCGAAGGAAAATACTAACTCCTTTCACAAGAAAGAGCCACGAGCGGGACTCGAACCCGCGACCCACGCATTACGAATGCGTTGCTCTACCAACTGAGCCATCATGGCTTTTTGCCCGAAAGCAGATGCAAAGGTAATGAATATTTTTTGAAATAAGAAATTATTGCCTAAACTTTTCTCGTGGTTAACTCTTATTAACTAAAGTTCGTTGGTTGCTATACCGGGTTCATAATAAAAGAGGGACTATCGCCAGTGGATAGTCCCTCTTCAGATTATAGTTTCTTGAATGTCAATTCTTCTTTTTTCGAATTTTTGCCTACCGAGATGGTGTCGCCTGGCTTCATTGTGCCATCGAGTAACATCTCGCAAACGGAATCTTCGATGTAGGTCTGGATGGCGCGGCGGAGTGGGCGGGCACCAAACTGTACATCGTATCCCTTCTTGGCTACCATCTCCTTTGCCTTTTCGGTAATCTGGAAATGGAATCCCAGTTCTTCTATTCTCTTGACCAGTCCTTCCAGGTCGAGGTCGATGATGCGCTTGATGGCATTGAGATCCAGCTGGTCGAAGGTGATGATGTCATCGAGACGGTTCAGGAACTCTGGAGCAAACTGCTTGCTCAGACTCTTCTGGACGATGCTGCGGGCATACTCCTTGTCTTTCTCATCCATCGCCAATCCGCCTTTTATACCTGCAGAAGTAAAGCCGACGCCTCTGCCGAAATCTTTCAGCTGGCGGGTTCCTGCATTAGAGGTCATGATGATGATGGTGTTGCGGAAGTCGATGAGTCGGCCGTTACCATCGGTAAGTCTGCCTTCGTCGAGTACCTGTAAGAGCAGGTTGAATACCTTGCTGTTGGCTTTCTCGATTTCGTCGAGCAATACGATGCTGTATGGTTTGCGGCGTACCTTTTCAGTCAGCTGTCCGCCTTCGTTATAGCCTACGTATCCTGGAGGTGCACCTACCAGACGTGAGGTGTTGAAACTCTCGGAGAATTCGCTCATGTCTATTCTGATGAGTGAATCTTTCGAACCAAACATTTCCTCGGCAAGTTTCTGGGCAAGATAGGTCTTACCTACACCTGTAGGACCCAGGAACATGAATACGCCAATAGGATGGTTAGGGTCGCGCAAGCCTACACGGTTTCTCAGAATGGTCTTTACCATCTTGTTGATGGCATTATCCTGAGCAATCACCTTGTGCTTCAGGTTGTGTTCCAGATTTTTCAGACGTTTGCTTTCACCCTCTGCCATGCGTTGGGCCGGTACGCCGGTCATCATGCTGATAACGTTGGCAATGTCTTCGGCTGTCACCTCAACATATTCGCCAATCTCTCCCTGCTGCCATTGCGCCTTCATGTCCTCAATCTCTTTCTCTATCTTGGTCTGGGCATCTCTGCATGAGGCTGCCATCTCGAAGTTCTGGTTGGCTACAGCCTGCTGCTTCTTGCTGATTATCTTTTTCAGTTCTTTTTCCAGCTTGATATATGGAGCAGGAACACTTGCATTATTAATATGTACGCGCGAGCCGGCTTCATCTATCACGTCGATAGCCTTGTCTGGGAAGTGGCGGTCGGTGATATAGCGCTCTGTCAGTTTGACACATGTCTCGAGAGCCTCGTCTGTATATCTCACACAGTGATGCTTCTCGTAATGTTCCTTGATGTTGTGCAGTATCAGCAGGGTCTCTTCGCGTGTAGTTGGTTCAACGATAACCTTCTGGAAACGGCGCTCCAGGGCTCCGTCCTTCTCAATGCTCTTGCGATACTCATCGAGCGTGGTGGCACCGATACACTGGATGATACCTCTTGCCAGGGCTGGTTTCAGAATGTTGGCTGCATCCATGCTTCCTTCGCCGGAACCGGCGCCTATCATGGTGTGAATCTCATCTATGAAGATGATGATCTCCGGATGGTTCTCCAGTTCCTTGATGACATTCTTGATGCGCTCTTCAAACTGTCCGCGGAATTTGGTTCCTGCAACGATGGCAGTCAGGTCGAGACTTACCAGACGCTTGTTGAAGAACATAGGCGATGTTTCCTGGTTGTTGATGAGTTGTGCCAGTCCTTCTACGATGGCACTCTTTCCTACGCCCGGTTCACCTATTAATACTGGGTTGTTCTTCTTTCTGCGACCCAGAATCTCGAGCACACGCTGAATCTCCTTCTCTCTGCCCACGACAGGATCCAATTTTCCTTCGGCTGCAGCCTTGGTCAGGTCGAAACTGAATTTGTCGATGGTAGGGGTGCTGCTCTTTTTGCGCGGAGTTCCATTTGAACGGGTAGACAGTCTCATCGGGTTCTGGTCCTTTTCCATATCGAATGGCTCTTCGTCAGTTTCCATCATGTCGTTCTGCTCGTTGTAGTCATCTTCTGCTTCTATTCCACCAGCCATCTCCAGGCTCTCTGCTTCCTCCTGCCTGTCAGCATCAGGGGTTTCTGAATCTGGTGTTTGGGGTTCCATTTTGAAATCTTTCGGCTCTTCTGTCTTCTGCTCATCATCCTTGTCAGTAGGATAGAGCATTTCGATGGCACGGTCGTAACTTAAGCCCAGTTGACTCAGCCAGTTGGCAACAGGGTTCTTGTCATTTCTCAAGATGGCAAGCAGCAGATGTCTTGGCTCTACAATCTTGGAGTGCTCGTAGTTGTTTGCCTCGCGGATAGAGTCTCTGATAATGCTGTCTGTTATCTGGCTGAATGGGATGTGGGTGTTCTCCTTCACGTTATCGGCAGGAGCTTCTTCCACACGCTTTTCCAGTTTGCTGTTAAGGACTCCGCTGAAAGCCATCGGACTGATGTCTGCGCCCTTCAGGAGCTTGTTGACATCGCTGTCGTTCTGGCTGATCAGACTCAGCATCAGATGCTCCACGCTGATTTCTCTTCCCATGGTGCGTGCTGCTTCTTTGCTACTTCTTTTCAGTATGTCCTGTATATGTGAAAACGGATTTATCATATTTGCTTATATTTTTAAATATTTCAGTGCAAAAGTACACATTATTTTCAATAATAGCAAATGATATGCCAACTTTTTTGCATTCTTAAAATACAAATAATGCTAAAATAATGCGATTTTTCGCCTCTAAAGCGTTTTAGTATCATTTTTTTTTTGTATCTTTGTCGGGAATTTCAAAAGGGTAAAACGGCTTAGAACGCAAGGAAATGCCCTTAAACGCGATTTCCGGATGGAAAACAGGCGTTTTGAAAGTAATGAATAAACAATAATACATTAATATAAGAAATGGACGAAAATCAGACAATGGATCATGATAGAATCATGAAGATCAACATTGAGGAGGAGATGAAGTCGAGCTACATCGATTATTCGATGTCAGTTATCGTGGCTCGTGCCCTCCCTGATGTACGCGATGGTTTCAAGCCTGTGCACCGCCGTATTCTTTACGGTATGCTCGGTATTGGAAACACCAGTGACAAACCTTATAAGAAATGTGCGCGTGTTGTTGGTGAGGTGCTCGGTAAGTATCACCCTCACGGCGACTTTTCTGTTTACGGCGCTCTGGTGCGTATGGGACAGGAGTGGAACATGCGTTATACCTTGATTGACGGACAGGGTAACTTTGGTTCTGTTGACGGTGACTCTCCTGCTGCCATGCGTTATACAGAGTGCCGCCTCTCCAAGATGGGTGAGCATATCATGGATGACCTTGACAAGGAAACGGTTGATATGACCAACAACTTCGATGATACCCTGCAGGAACCTACCGTGATGCCTACCAAGATTCCTAATCTTCTGGTAAATGGTGGTAACGGTATTGCAGTAGGTATGGCTACCAATATGCCTACCCACAACCTGGGTGAGGTAATTGACGGTTGCTGTGCATATATCGATAATCCTGACATCGACACCGATGGATTGATGCAGTATATCCCTGCTCCTGACTTCCCAACCGGTGCTACCATCTATGGTATCCAGGGAGTGAAGGATGCATACGAAACGGGTCGAGGCAGAATCGTGGTTCGTGCCACTGCCGAGATTGAAAGTAGTGAAAACCATGATAAGATTGTTATCACCGAGATTCCTTATGGTGTTAACAAGGAGCAGCTCGTGATGGCTATTGCTGACCTTGCCAAGGAAGGCAAAGTAGATGGCATCGCTAACGTAAACGATGAGTCTGGCCGTCAGGGTATGCGTATCGTTGTTGATGTGAAGCGTGATGCCAATGCTAATGTTCTTTTGAACAAACTCTTTAAGCTGACAGCTCTTCAGAGTTCATTCTCAGTGAATTGCATCGCTCTTGTTAATGGTCGCCCACGTCTTTTGAGCTTGAAGGAGTGTGTGAAGTATTTCGTTGAGCATCGTCATGATGTTACGATCCGCCGCACCCAGTTCGAACTGAAGAAGGCTCAGGAGCGTGCTCATATTCTCGAGGGCTTGATCATTGCCTGCGACAACATCGACGAGGTGGTACATATTATCAGAGCCAGCAAGACTCCTTCTGATGCTCAGCGCAACTTGGAGAAGCGCTTCGAACTTGATGAACTTCAGAGTAAGGCCATCGTGGATATGCGCCTCAGCCAGTTGACAGGCTTGCGTCTGGAGCAGTTGCACAATGAATTCAACGAGTTGATGAAGACTATCGACTACTTGAACCAGATTCTGAACGATCCTGAGCTCTGCAAGAAGGTAATGAAGGATGAACTCAACGAGGTGAAGGAGAAGTATGGTGACGCACGTCGCACCATGATTAAGCCTGATGACCATGAGTTCAACCCAGAAGACTTCTATCCAAACGACCCAGTGGTTATCACCGTGAGTCATCTCGGATATATCAAGCGCACTCCATTGTCAGAGTTCCGTGAGCAGGCTCGTGGTGGAGTAGGTTCTAAGGGTGCCCGTACCCGTGATAAGGACTTCACCGAGTATATCTATCCTGCTACCATGCACCAGACCATGCTGTTCTTCACCAAGAAGGGTCGCTGCTACTGGTTAAAGTGTTATGAGATTCCAGAGGGTGACCGCAACTCCAAGGGTCGTGCCATCCAGAACCTCCTCAACATCGAGAGCGATGACCAGGTGAATGCATTCCTCCGCTTGAAGGGATTGAATGATGCAGAGTTCATCAACAACCATTATGTAGTCTTCGCTACCAAGAATGGTACCGTGAAGAAGACCTGTCTGGAGGCATATTCCCGTCCACGTGCCAACGGTGTGATTGCTATCAACATCGTAGAGGGCGATGAGGTGGTAGATGTTCGTCTGACAAATGGTCATAACGAGCTGATTCTTGCCAACCGCAATGGTCGTGCTGTCCGTTTCGACGAGAACGAGATTCGTACAATGGGCCGTACATCTACCGGTGTTCGTGGTATGCGCCTCGATGAGGGTAATGATGCTGTAGTAGGTATGATTGTTGTCAACGATCCTGAGAAGGAAACCGTGATGGTAGTGAGCGAGCAGGGTTATGGTAAGCGTTCTGACGTACTCGATTACCGCGTTACCAAGCGTGGCGGTAAGGGTGTGAAGACACTGAATATTACCGACAAGACCGGTCGACTGGTAGCTATCAAGAACGTAACCGATGATAACGACCTCATGATTATCAACCAGAGTGGTATCGTAATTCGTCTTGCCGTAGCCGATTGCCGTGTCATGGGCCGTGCTACTCAGGGTGTACGCCTCATCAACCTTGCCAAGAAGAATGATGTCATTGCCAGCGTATGCAAGGTGATGAGTTCAGAGCTCGAGGCTTCTGTAGAAGAGGAGAGCCGTTCTGCCTGGGCTAAGAAGAGCGAGGAGATAGAGAATGATACCGTAGGTGCCAAGACTGCAGAAGAGGCTGCTGAGGCTGAGGCTCATCTCGCTGACGAGGCATCAGAAGCTGAGGATACCGATTCGGGCAACGTAGATATCGAATAAAGAAAAGACGCGTAAAAAATCAATAATAACAACTTTTAAACTCATTAAGAAAAATGAAAAAGTTTTTAGTAGCTGCAATGATGGTACTAGGTGCCACATCAGCATTCGCAGGCGACAGTGACGCTCTCAAGGCTGTCATGAAGGCTAAGTCTTATGCCGAGGCTGAGGCTTTGGTTAAGCAGAATTTGGGTCAGATGGCTAACGATGCAGAGAAGGCCAAGGCTTACAACAAGCTCGTTGATCTCGCTTTGAAGCAGTTCAACGACCAGCAGAGCATCCAGCAGACCAATCAGATCATGAAGAAGAACGACCCGGTTGACGAGGCTGCTATGTCTGAGGGCGCTTACAATGCATTGATCAATGCTATTGAGTGCTACAAGTACGACCAGCTTCCTAACGCTAAGGGTAAGGTTGCTCCTAAGTTTAACAACAACGCTAGCCGTGTATGGAGTGCTCGCATTCAGCTCGTTAATGCGGGTCAGACTGCAGCCCAGAACAATAAGGCTGATGAGGTATTGAAGTATTGGGGTGCATTCCTAGATACAGACAATGAGCCTCTCTTCGCTTCTATAGACCAGAAGCAGAAGGATAGCGAGAAGGAGTATATCGGTCAGGTTGCTCTCTTTGCAGCCCGTTATGCATACCAGGCTAAGGATGCTGCCCGTTGCGAGAAGTATTGCGACATCGCCATGAAGAGTGAGAAGGAGGCTAAGGATGCCCTCAACCTCAAGCTCTATGTGATGAAGGACGGCTTGAAGACTCACGAGGATTCTCTTGCCTATGTTAACAAGCTCAAGGATATCTTTGCAAAGGACGAGACCAATGATGTTGTTCTCGATGGTTTGAACTCTATGTACTCTTCATTGAAGATGGAGAAGGAGCAGACTGAACTTTTGGACGCAGCTATTGCAAAGAACCCTAACAACTTTGTAGCTCTTGCCAACAAGGGTATGATGTATATCCAGAAGAACGATGCAGACAACGCTATCAAGTGTTTGAAGCAGGCTCTTGCTGCAAAGGAGGATAACGTAGTTGTTCTTACTTATCTGGGTGCTTGCTACAACAGCAAGGCTGGTAACTTGCAGGATCCTAACGGCCGCAAGGTTGTTTACCAGGAGGCTATCAAGGTTCTCGACAAGGCTAAGCAGCTCGATCCAGAGAAGGCTCAGGCTAACTGGGGTTATACCCGTTATCAGGCTTACTATGGCTACTATGGTCCTAACGCAGCAGAGACCAAGCAGGCTGAGGCTGAGAGCAAGTAAAGTTTAAGCTTCAAATAAGTATTTGATTCTCATAGGGGGATGTCACCTAGTGTGGCATCCCTTTTTTTGTTTCTTTGACATAGGGTTGTTCCGGTAAGATAACAAATAGAACTGTGTTTTTAGTGGCTAAATGATTGATAAAAACATCAGCGAGTAATGTTGGTTTGCTATAGGCGTCCATCAGCTGGTCTACGCATGCACAACAGGTGTTGTGCGAGCGCATATCAGCTGTTATGCAAGCGCACAACAGCTGTTGTGCGGCCTACGGAGTTAACTTCTCCGATAACCTATACTATCTTTTCCGACAACTTCATCTGTCTTTTCCGACAACTTCTTCCGTATTCTGCGATTGTATCTTACGCTTGCGTGCATTTATTGAAGTTGTTCATGTGTCGTAAAAAGCTTCTTGGTATGTCCGTATTCCATAAAAATAGGCTGAGCCATCATGCGATGACTCAGCCTTAATTCTTTTTTATCCATTCAGAACTTTACTGCTGAACAGGAATCTTCTTGACGCGACGCTCGTGACGGCCACCCTCGAATGTTGTGGCAAAGAACTCGTCGAGAATAGCCTCGGCGGTCTTGTTGTCTACGAAACGACCTGGAAGTACCAATACGTTGGCATCGTTGTGCTGACGAACCAAATGAGCAATCTCCTTGCACCATGCCAATCCGGCACGTACACTCTGATGCTTATTCAATGTCATGGCGATACCTTCGCCGCTGCCGCAAATGCCGATACCTGGATATACTTCGCCGCTCTCAATGCCTTTAGCAAGAGCATGACCGAAGTCAGGATAGTCTACACTCGCATCGCTGTATGTACCATAATCCTTTACAGGATAACCCTTCTTTTCCAAATATTCCAATACAAATTGCTTCAATGGAAAACCTGCGTGATCGCATGCAATACCAACTGTCTTTACTTCCATAATACTTAAGTTTTTAAGTGAAGAAAACGGGGTAAACCCTTATTCTTCACAAGGTTAATGTTAAAAGAGTGAAAGGAGTCGGATGCCGGAAATGGAAATCTGCCATCCGGCAAAATCTCCAACTCCAGCTTCCAACTCCTGTTTAGTTTATGCTAATTAAGCCTCTGCCAAGAAAGCCTTTACCTGCTTGTAAACGTTCTCGCCTGTGTAACCGAGCTTCTCATCAAGTACCTTGTAAGGAGCTGAGAAACCGAAGCTCTCCATACCCCAAACCTTACCATTAGCGCCTACGAGACCCTGGAGTGTTACAGGAAGACCGGCAGTCATACCGAAAATCTTAGCGTTCTTTGGCAATACGCTCTCCTGATACTCCTTGCTCTGACCACGGAACAAGCCCTCTGATGGAGCACTTACCACGCGAACCTTGATGCCGTCAGCACGCAAAGCCTCGCAACCAGCCTCCAATGTAGAAACCTCAGAACCGCTTGCTACGAGGATAACGTCTGGATTCTCGTCGCTGCCTGCTACGATGTAAGCACCCTTGGCTGCCTGCTCATAGTCTGTTCCCTCTGGCAACTTGGCAATGCCCTGGCGAGAGAAGATCAAAGCTGTAGGAGTCTCAACATTCTCCATAGCGAGCTTCCAGCAAACTGTAGTCTCGTCAGCATCAGCTGGACGGAATACGCGAACGCTGTCCTTACCTGCGTGGTTCTTTAACTTCTCCATGAGGCGAATCTGTGCCTCCTGCTCAACTGGCTCGTGAGTAGGTCCATCCTCACCAACGCGGAATGCATCGTGAGTCCAGATGAACTTCACTGGAACCTGCATCAGGGCTGCGATACGTACAGCTGGCTTCATATAATCAGAGAATACGAAGAATGTACCCATTGCTGCAACCACACCACCATGGAGCATCATACCGATACACATATCAGCCATAGTCAACTCTGCAACACCAGCCTGGAAGAAAGCACCTGAGAAATCACCGCGAACAATGCTCTTGGTCTTCTTCAAGAAACCATCTGTCTTATCTGAGTTAGAAAGGTCAGCAGAAGCACAGATCATGTTAGGAACCTGCTCTGCCAAAACACCGAGACAAGCAGCAGATGCTGCACGTGTAGCTGAACCAGCCTTCTGCTCAACCTTGCTCCAGTCTACCTTAGGAGCCTTGCCGCTGAACCACTCATCCATCTGGGCAGCCTTCTCTGGGTTAGCCTTGCGCCACTCAGCCTCTGCAGCCTTGCGCTCAGCTACAATCTTCTTCAACTCCTCAGCACGCTTAGCGTAGATTTCCTTTACATCGTCGAAGATAACGAATGGATTCTCAGGATCACCACCGAGGTGCTTGATGGTATTAACGTAAGCGTCGCCACCGAGAGGAGCGCCGTGAGTATTGATGCAAGCCTCGTAGCTTGTGCCGTCTGCGCGGAGCGCACCCTTACCCATTACGGTCTTACCGATGATGAGGGTAGGACGGTCCTGCTCCTTCTGGGCAGCATCGAGCGCCTCACGAATCTGAGCTACATCGTTACCATTGATCTTGATGACATTCCAGCCCCAAGCCTTGTACTTCATCTCAGTATCCTCGTTCATTACAACGCCACACTCTGTAGAGAGCTGGATGTCGTTAGAATCGTAGAACATGATGAGGTTGTTCAGACCGAGGTTACCGGCGATACGACCAACACCCTGAGAAATCTCTTCCTCTACAGCACCATCAGAGATGTATGCGTAGATCTTGTGCTGCATCATGGTTGAACCCAGACGAGCCTCGAGGAACTTCTCTGCAACAGCTGCACCAGCTGCGAGGGCATGACCCTGACCGAGAGGACCAGATGAGTTCTCGATACCACGCTGAAGGTCGAGCTCTGGGTGACCAGGAGTTACAGAACCCCACTGGCGGAACTGCTTGAGGTCTTCCATAGAGAAGAAACCACGCAAAGCCAAACCAGCATAGAGCATAGGGCTCATGTGACCTGGGTCGAGGAAGAAGCGGTCACGGCCAGTCCATGTTGGATCTGCTGGATCATAAACCAGGTACTCAGAGAAGAGCACGTTGATGAAGTCAGAACCACCCATAGCACCACCTGGGTGACCTGAGTTTGCCTTTTCTACCATTGAAGCAGCCAAGATACGGATATTATCTGCTGCATGATTCATTACTTTAATGTCGTTCATCATACAATTGTATTTAATGTTATTGTTATTGTTTTTCTGCTGAAACGTTCCGCCCTCTCCCTGTTTAGGCCGAAAGAGGGCAGAAACTGATTGCTTATCAGCCTCTTGCGGAGAAGAAAACTGATGATGTAAGCAATTTACCCTACAAAAGTACTATTTTATTTTCAAAACTACGATAGATTTTGCAGGAATTTTCACTTTCAAGGTGTTTTTCTTCAATTTTGCATCCTTGAATGTTGCTGGCTTCACTACATCCGGGTGCTCGAAATCGTTGAAATCGCTCACCTTCTTGCAGGTAAGAATCTCGCCTGCCACTGTCTTTGGAGCCTTCAGACCATCGAGGCTGAACACTACCTCCTGAGCCTTGTCGAGGCTTACGTTGGCAAGTGAAACCACTACGGTGCCGTCTGCCTTCTTGGCAGCTGATGTAGAAACCACTGGAATCTTTCTGCCGTCCTTGGCGTGATCATCGCCACGAACATCCATAGAATCGCACTTCACGTCCATAGGGAGATAGGTTGCATCCTGGAAGTCCTTGTACATCTTGAACACGTGGTAGGTTGGAGTGAGAACCATGTGACCGGTGCCCTTGGTGTCGGTGAGGATCATAGACTGGAGCACGTTTACCACCTGGGCGATGTTTGCCATCTTGATGCGGTCGGCGTGACGGTGGAACACATTGAGCGTGAGGGCTGCCACGAAAGCATCGCGCATGCAGTTCTGCTGATAGAGGTGACCCTTGATGGTTCCAGGTTCCTCATCCCACCAGGTTCCCCATTCATCTACGAGCAGACCGATCTGCTTCTTAGGGTCAGCCTTGTCCATGATGGCTTCGTGCTTCTTGATCACGTCTTCAATGCCGAGGCATTTGCCCATGGTCCAGTAGTAGTCGTCGTTGCTGAACTTGGTGGCAGAACCCTTGCTGCCGTCCCAGCCGGTTACTGTATAATAATGTAGGGAGATTCCGTTGGCACGGTGGCCTACACGGTCCATCAGCACCTTGGTCCAGTTGTAATCGTAGTCGCTGGCTCCTGATGCAATCTTGTAGAGCTCGTTGCCATCATAGTTGCGGCAATATACGGAGTAACGGCGGAAGAGGTCAGAGTAGTACTCTGGGCGCATGTTTCCACCGCATCCCCAGCTCTCGTTGCCCACTCCGAGGTATTTTACCTTCCAGGCCTTGTCGCGTCCGTTCTTTCGGCGGAGCTTTGCCATCGGAGTGTCGCCGTCGCTGGTCATGTATTCTACCCATTTAGCCAGTTCCTCTACCGTTCCCGAACCTACGTTACCGCTGATGTAAGGCTCGCAGCCCAGCATCTCGCAGAGATTCAGAAACTCGTGGGTTCCGAAGGAGTTGTCCTCGATGGTTCCTCCCCAGTTGTTGTTCTGCATCTTAGGGCGATTCTCACGCGGACCGATTCCGTCCATCCAGTGGTATTCGTCGGCGAAGCATCCTCCAGGCCATCTTAAAACAGGCACTTTCAAGTCCTTGAGAGCTTGGAGCACGTCGTTGCGGTACCCCTGGGTGTTAGGAATGCTTGACTCCGGACCTACCCACAGTCCACCATAGATACAGCTACCGAGATGCTCAGCAAACTGTCCGTAGATTTCACGGTTGATTTTCTGAGTTCCCTGGTTTGCATGGATAGTTCCTGTTACATCCTGAGCCTGAACTGAGAATGCAACCGCTGTAGATAAGAGTGTGGTTGCAAAGAGTTTATTCATCATTCTTGTAAGTTTAAATTTTTATTGACTTTTAGGATAATACGTTTGTGGAGGCTAATTCCCCCCACAAACGTATTGCTATTTTGTTGCTGAGTCCACTTAAAAGTTAGTTCTTGTTCTCAACTGCTGCCTTTTCGATAGCAAGACCAGCCTTGTAGGTTTCAATATATTTATCAAAACCGGCTACATCTTCGGCAGTAGGTGCAATCTCTACACCAGTATTGCCTGCAAATACCTTCTTGTCGAGATAATCTGCCAGGCTCAACTTCTCTTCGTTGTTAACGAGATAACCTGCGAGCAGGGCGATACCCCATGCACCACCTTCGCCTGCTGTCTCCATGACAGAGATAGGGGAGTTAATGGCTGCAGCGAGGATGCGCTGGCCTACACCCTTGGTCTTAAACAAACCGCCATGACCTGTGATGCGATCTACCTGTACCTTCTCGTCCTTGAACAATACATCGTTACCAATCTTCAATACAGCTACTGAAGCATAGAGGTTGGCACGCATGAAGTTGGCAAGATTGAAGTGGTCGTTGGCAGAACGTACGAACATAGGGCGACCTTCTGCAAGACCTGTTACAGGCTCACCAGAGATATAGTTGTAAGCAATCAATCCTCCGCAATCAGCATCGCCTTCAAGAGCGTGGTTGTAGAGCTTGCCGAATACCTCGTTCATATCTACTGGAACACCGAGCAACTCCTGATATTGCTTGAACAAACCTACCCATGCATTGAGGTCGGAAGTACAGTTGTTGCAGTGAACCATGGCTACAGGGCTGCCGTCTGGAGTAGTCACCATATCAATGACTTCGTAAGGTTGGCTCAAGGCTTTCTCCAATACAATCATGGAGAAAGAAGATGTACCTGCACTTACGTTACCTGTGCGCTGACGGACAGCGTTGGTAGCTACCATACCAGTACCTGCATCACCTTCTGGAGGACAGAGTGGGGTGCCTGCCTGGAGTGTGCCTGATGGGTCGAGCTTCTTTGCACCTTCCTCGGTCAATACGCCAGCATCTTCGCCTGCGTTCAGCACCTCAGGGAGAATGTCGAGAATCTTCCAGCCCAGGTTCTTAGGCTCGATGAGCTTATCGAACTTAGCTACCATCTCTGCATCGTAGTTGTTGGTGTTAGAGTCGATAGGGAGCATACCTGATGCATCGCCTACGCCCAAAACCTTCTTGCCTGTGAGCTGCCAGTGGATATAACCGGCGAGAGTGGTAAGGAAGTCAATCTTGTTGATGTGGTCCTCACCATTCAGGATAGCCTGATATACGTGAGAGATACTCCAACGCAATGGGATGTTGAAGTGGAAGAGCTCTGAAAGTTCAGCTGCAGCCTTGGCTGTATTGGTGTTACGCCATGTGCGGAAAGGAACGAGAATGTTCTCATCCTTACCGAAAGCCATGTAGCCGTGCATCATCGCAGAAATACCGATGGCAGCCAACTGCTTGATTTCGCAGTCGTACTCAGCCTTCACGTTCTTGCGGAGGTCGGCATAACAATCCTGCAAACCTTTCCAGATTGTGTCGATGCTGTAAGTCCAGAGACCATCAACCAACTGGTTTTCCCACTCAAAGCTACCCTGTGCGATAGGGTTGTTGTCGGTGTCGATCAAGACAGCCTTGATTCGGGTAGATCCAAACTCAATACCGAGAATGGCCTTACCTGATTCTATAATAGTTTTTGCGCTCATTTCTTTTAAATGTTTAATGTAAAGAACAAAGGGTAAAGTGTTGAATTTCATTACTTTTTAGCCCTTTGTTCTTCACTCTTTACTTTAATTATCGCAATGCCTTGTTGAGCATGTAGTAAATCTCGTTGTTGCGGAGCTGCTGCTTGAAGCTGCTGATAGTTGTGTTCTTGTCGATGTTGACGAACTCAATACCAAGAATCTCGCAGAAGTCTTCCCAGTACTCAGCAGTGATATCGTAAGAGAATGCACTGTGGTGAGTACCACCAGCGAGGATCCAAGCACCTGCACCAATCTCGAATGTTGGCTGTGGAACCCAGAGAGCTGAAGCTACAGGGAGCTTAGGCATTGCCTTTGGCTCGATGCACTCTACCTCACTTGCGATGAGACGGAAACGGTTGCCGAGGTCAACTACTGTTGCCTTAACACCCTTACCGGTCTTAGATGTGAATACGAGACGGGCTGTCTGCTGCTTGCGGATACCGATGCCGAGGAAGTGAACCTCGAGCTTTGGCTTGTCTGTTGCAATCAATGGGCAAACCTCGAGCATGTGGCTCTGGAGGCTAGATGTGCGGTCGGCAGCGAAGTTGAGTGTGTAGTCCTCGAGGAATGAGCAACCCTTCTCCAAGCCCTGGTTCATTACCCAGAGTGTGCGGTAGAGGCAAGCTGTCTTCCAGTCACCCTCAGCACCGAAACCATAACCCTCTGCCATCAGGCGCTGTGAAGCCAAACCAGGAATCTGGTCGAAACCGCAGAAGTTAGGATCGTCGATGTCAGCATCGCCGAGGTCATCGAAGTTGGTTGTGAATGCTACTGCGTTCTCATCCTTCAATACGCGACGGAGAGCGATCTCAGCCTTAGCTGCGTTCTTCACCTTCTCCCAATATACTTCCTCGCCAGACTCATCAATCTTGATGGTGTACTCCTTCTTGTATTCCTCAACGAGAGCATCAGCTTCTGCATCAGTTACCTTCTTGTAGTACTCCATGAGTGAAGATACTGGGTAGTAATCTACATGGTAACCCAAGCGCTGTTCGAACTCTACGCGGTCGCCATCTGTTACGGCAACGTTGTTCATGTTCATACCGAACATGAGGCAGCGTACGTTGTGAGCATCAGCAACACCAGCAGCTACGCGAGCCCATGTTGCAATCTGCTTCTGAGCCTCTTCGCTCTTCCAGTAACCTACAACTACCTTTCTAGGGATGCGCATACGGGTGCAGATGTGACCGAACTCGATGTCGCCGTGAGCAGACTGGTTGAGGTTCATGAAATCCATATCGATAGAATCCCAAGGGAGTTCTGCATTGTACTGAGTGTGGAAGTGGAGGAGAGGCTTCTCGAGAGCCTGCAAGCCCTTGATCCACATCTTAGCTGGAGAGAAGGTGTGCATCCATGTGATGATACCTACGCACTTCTCATCGTTGTTGGCAGCCTTCATGACAGCCTCTACTTCTGCAGAAGAGTTAGCAGTGCCCTTGTAAACTACCTTGATTGGGATGATGCCACTGTTGTTCAGACCATCTACCATGTCCTTTGAGTGACCATCAACTATCTTAACTGTTTCGCCTCCGTAAAGAAGCTGTGCACCAGTTACAAACCATACCTCTAAATTTTCAAATGCTTTAATCATGATTGTTTGTTGTATTAATTGTTATTGTTATTGTGTTTTAATATCTTTATTTGAATCACCCTTTAATTAGTGCTTTTTCTGTCCGTAGTAAGCGTTAGGACCGTGCTTGCGGTTGAAGTGCTTCTCTACGAGCAATGGGTTCATGGTGGTGTTTGGATTCACAGAGAATGAGATGAAAGCCATCTTTGCTACCTGTTCAGCTACTACTGCGTGATAAACAGCCTGGTCAGCATCCTTACCCCATGTAAAAGGACCATGGTTCTTAACCAATACGCCAGGAGTATGAACTGGGTTGATGTTATCTTTCTTGAAACGGTCAACGATGACAACACCTGTGTTGTGCTCATATTCTGCCATCATATCTTCTGTCATTGCATCAGTGCAAGGGATGCAATCGTGGAAGTAATCAGCATGAGTTGTACCAATATTAGGGATGTCCAAGCCAGCCTGTGCCCAAGCGGTAGCATAAGTAGAGTGAGTATGAACTACGCCACCCAACTCTGGGAATGCGCGGTAGAGAACCAGGTGAGTTGGTGTATCAGATGATGGATTCAGATCGCCTTCTACTACCTTACCTGTTTCCAAGTCTACCACTACCATATCGCTAGCCTTCATGGTGTCATAATAATCGACGCCTGATGGTTTGATGACAACCAGACCTTTCTCGCGGTCGATGCCACTCACGTTACCCCATGTAAAGAGCACGAGGTTGTGCTTAACGAGATCAAGGTTTGCCTTGAACACTTTTTCTTTTAATTCTTCTAACATAATATCTTTTGTTTTAAGTTGTTTATTCTATTTCAAGTTGAACGATGGGTCTTCCTCGTATGCTTTCTTGTTGAAGCGGTAGAGGGCGGCGCCTCGTTTCGAGTTGACTTTATCGATGAGTTCTGTTTTCTCGATGAAGTCGATATCCTTCACGCGTTTGCGGAAGTTGCGCTTATCAATCTCTTCGCCTATTACTGCCTCGAATACGTGCTGAAGCTGTGTCAGCGTAAAGAGGTCTGGGAGGAGTTTGAAGCTTAATGGCTCATGATTGATACGGCGGCGTATCTGTGCGATAGCGTTGCGGATCATGAGTTTGTGGTCTGAGTAAAGTTCTGGAAGTTCGTTCAGACTAACCCATTCCAATCCGTGTTCTACACGGAGGCTGTCATCATAGTCTTTCACATTGATGAGAGTGCAATAGGCGATAGAGATAACTCGCTCACCTGGGTCACGGTCGATGCGGCCGAAAGCTCCTACTTGTCTTATATAGAGGTTTTTCATTCCAGTAAGTTCCAGGATGACTCTGTTAGCTGCATCTTCGAGATTTTCTGTTGCGCCAACGAAACCACCATAGAGTGACCATTCGCCTCTTCCCGGGTCCATCTTGCGTTTGCCTATCAGTACCTGGAGGTTACTACCGTCGAAACCGAAAATGATACAATCGACGGATACAAATACTTTGGAGTATTCATTATAAAACTGGGTCATGGTCTTTCTGCTGTTTTGATGTAATGATTCAATGTATGTATTGTTGTGTTCTTTTGCTTGCTCTTCATAGAGCAGCTTCGAGAGGAAAATCAAGGAGTAAGAAGGAGAATAAAGGATCGCGGATTTTTTCAACGGAAACAGTTTTGTCTGATCTTTGAGAAAATTCCAGACTCCTCACTTCTTACTCCTGACGTGAATAATATTTTACCAGAAGTATGCGTAGAATGCTGCGCAGAGGCCGATTACTACGAGGGTACCGATAATATCGAAGGCACTCCAACTCTCACGGATAGACTTCTTGAAGTCTGATGTGAAGGTGATTGCCTCTACCTGCTCCTTGCTTGGAGCTGGAGTGAAGCAGCTTACTACTACCATGAAGATGATGAGGAATACGAGCAACCAGCACTCGAATACGAGCCAGTTGGTCTGCCAGAACCATGCGGTGTAATCCCAAAATGCACCGTCCATTGTAGCCTTACCTGTATCAGTAATGACGTTGGTAACGAGGCGGAGCATACCGATGAGGAAACCTGTAATCATGGTATATTCACCTGCCTTTGGAGTAATCTTCTTGAAGAAGATACCCATCGCAAATACAGCTACCATGGCTGGTGCCAAGAGTGACTGGATACCCTGGAGATAGTTGTACAAAGTATCCATCTTCATCATGATTGGCAACCATGCGAAACCTAGAACCACAACTACTACGGTAGCGATACGGCCAACGAGTACGTAGTGAGCCTCAGACATGCCCTTCTTCAATGGTTTGTAGAAGTCCTCGGTGAAGAGGGTAGCACAGCTATTGAAGAATGCTGCCAATGAAGCAACGAGTGCGCAGATGAAACCGATGGTTACGATACCCTTGATACCTGCAGGAAGAACGGTCTTTACCATGATGGCGAAGGCTGCATCAGTCTCGTTCATCTGGATGGCACCCTTCTGAGCCAATGCGGCTGCAATCATACCTGGAATCAGGAACATGAAGCAAGGGAGTACCTTGAAGAAACCGGCTGCGATAGTACCGCGGCGGGCACGCTTCATAACCTCTACGTTGCTCTCGCCAGGAACCTGACCGAGTACACGCTGAACGATGTGCTGGTCAGTACACCAATACCAGAAACCGATGATGGTTGCACCGATGAATACTACGAAACCAGGATACTCCTGATACATAGAGTCACCTGCCTCCCAGTGGAACATGTGAGTTGTACCATAACCATTGTTCAGCTTGCCGCAGTAATCCATCATGTCGGCCCAACCAGCAGCTATGCTGCCACCGCCAAGGGTAGAGAGACCGAGGAAGAGTACGAGGAAAGAACCGATGACGAGGATAGGAGTCTGGATAGTTGACAATGTCATCACACCCTTCATACCACCGAATACGGTGAAGATGGTGGTGAGGATAATCAGACCGATGGCACCAACCCAGAAGTTCAAGCCCCAAAGATATTCAAAGAAGATACCACCTGTAAGGGCTGTAACGCTCACCTTAGTAAGGATGTAAGCTACGAGGGTGATGATAGAGAGCCATGAACCTGTGCGCTGGGTATAGCGGAACTTCAGGAAGTCTGGCATGGTGATGATCTTACCCATCTTGTTAATGAGCAACTGGTAGAAAGGTACGAACAGCCAACCCAAGATGAGGATCATCCAGCCCTGCATCTCCCAGTGTGCCATACCAACACCACTCTTGGCACCTGTACCAGCCAAACCAACGAGGTGCTCAGAACCTATGTTGGCAGCAAAGATAGCCATACCGATTACATACCATGGCTCACCCTTACCGAAGAGGTAGGCAGAAGAGTCTTCACCTTTCTGAGCCTTTCTGTCTTTCACGATTGCGTGCCAGACAGCCCAAATTACGCCGATAACACCAATGGCGAGTATAGCCCAATCAAGCCATACGAATTCTGTTGAATTCCAATTCATAATTACTATAAGATTGTTTGTTTATTATTATTTGTTTATTCTTTACTTTTATTGGATGCTTATTATGTTAGTTTCTTATCCAGCACATTTCGTTTTTTTTGTCATTGCGAAAACTTCTTGTTGGATGTTAGTTGTTCCGGCGGACTTTATCCGCCGGTTCGCTGACTTTTAAACTAACTTACGCTTACTTTTTAACGCTGAATTTGTAAGCGAGGTGAGAATAGTATTTCTCTCCTGGCTTCAATGTGGCATCTGTCCAATCCTTTACACCCTGAGCAATCTTGGTTGGAGAATCAGGATATTTCTGGCTCTCGAAGCAAACGCTTACGTGTTTAGGATACTTGATGCCATGCTTGCAGGCAATACCTGTGCCTTGGAAGTTACCGGTGTAAACCTGAATGCCTGGCTCGTTGGTAAATACTTCAAGAAGGATACCGCTCTTTGGTGAGTAGAGGCTTGCGCAAACTGTTTTGTCATCGCCCTTACCATTCTTATATGTGTTCAAACACCAGTTGTGGTCGTAACCTGTGGCATTCTTAATCTGATCAAAGTTATAATCAACCTTCTTGCCGATTTCTGCAGGTTTACGGAAATCCATAGGGGTTCCATCGACACTCTTGATTTCACCAGTTGGGATGTAAAGTGAATCTGCAGGAGTGAACTTATCTGCATTGATGTACATTATCTGATCGAAACCTTCCTTAGATGGATCGCCATTCAAGTTGAAGTAACTGTGGTTGGTCATATTGACAACGGTCTCTTTGTCTGTTGTAGCGCCAAACTCGATGTCGAGTGTGTTGTCACTCTTGACTGTATATTTAGCTGTTGCTGTTACGTTGCCAGGGAAACCATTCTCGCCATCCTTCGCATTGATAATGAAGGTAACGGATGAGTCGTTCTTCTCTGTAATGTCATAAACCTGGTTCAACCATCCTGTAGCACCACCACCATGTAGGCAGTTGCCATTATCATTTGCCTTCAACTGGTATGTTGAACCAGCAAGTGAAAGTTTAGCATCCTTGATACGGTTGGCATAACGTCCTACAGAAGAACCATAGTCTGAAGGAGAGTTAAGGGTGTCAGCATACTGATGGATATTATCGTAACCAAGAACCACATCTGTTGGCTTTCCGTCTTTGTCTGGAACGGAAATGGAAACGACACGTCCACCATAATTGGTGAGGCAAACTTCCATGCCGTTTGCATTCTTGAGAGTTACTAACTCAGTCTTCTTGCCCAATACTGTTGAATCGAAATCTGCTGGATTCAAACCAGATTGTGTGAGACTTGCATTGCTGCTTGATGAACAAGCTGAGAGGGTAGCGATAGCCGCAAAACCAACTCCCATAAATAGGGTCTTAAATGTACTCATTTTTAGGCTGTTTTTTATTGTCTATTCATTTTGGGTGTAAAATTACAATTTTATTTCGAATCTGCAAGCGTTTTCCCTAACTTTTTTCCTTCTAAAGTGTCTTTTTAACACTATTTGTATGAAAACGCCTGTTTTTGTCTTATTTGGGACAAAAAAACTGCAGTTAGCAATACTAACTGCAGTTCCTTATATTATATATAATGTATATATTAGCAAACCTTGTGAGAACCCTCAGAGATTATTACAGGGTAAATCTCTGGAGCATGACCATATTTAGCTGTGAACTTAGCTGTAATGTCCTCAACGAACTTGTCGTAGATATCGTCCTTTACCAGGTTGATGGTGCAGCCACCGAAGCCACCGCCCATGATACGGCTACCAGTAACACCATTCTCCTTAGCAACATCGTTTAAGAAGTCGAGTTCCTCGCAGCTTACCTCGTATTCCTTGCTCAAGCCGTAGTGAGTCTCGTACATCTTCTGACCTACTGTCTCGTAGTCACCCTTCTCAAGAGCATCGCAGACAGCCAAAACGCGGTCCTTCTCGCCCAATACGAAGTGAGCGCGGCTGTAATCCTCTTCGCCTACCTCAGCGCGAACCTCTTCCAACTGCTCCCATGTGCAATCACGGAGAGTTTCGAACTTAGCTTCTGGGTGCTTTGCTGCAATGTGCTTAACAACATTTTCGCAAGAGTTGCGGCGGTCGTTGTATGGAGAACCTGCCAACTCGTGCTTTACCTTAGAGTTTACCAGGCAGAGTTTATAGCCCTTAGGCTCGAATGGGAAGTATTCAAATTCGCGGCTGTTGCAATCGAGGCGCATCAACTTACCTTCCTTGCCGAAAACAGAAGCAAACTGGTCCATGATACCGCAGTTAACACCTACATACTTGTGCTCAGTAGCCTGACCAGCGAGAACGAGATCCCATTTAGAAACCTTGTTGTCACCAAAGAGGTCGTTCAAAGCAAAAGCAAAACAGCTTTCAAGAGCAGCAGAAGAAGACATACCTGCACCGAGAGGCACATCACCATAGAATGCTGCATTGAAACCCTTTACGTCAACGCCCAATGCCTTCATCTCCTGGCAAACACCATAGATGTAACGTGCCCATGAAGCGCGTGGACCTTCAGGATCATTAACCTTGAATTCTACACGGTCCTTCAAGTCGATGGAGTAGAGCATGACGGTATCTGTTCCGTTAGGACGTATTTCTGCCATGATACCCTTATCTACTGCACCTGGGAAAACAAATCCACCATTATAATCGGTATGCTCGCCAATCAGGTTAATACGACCTGGTGACATGTAGATGTTACCTGTTTTACCATCGAAATGCTTGATGAAGCGGCTTCTTACTTTTTCAATATCCATAATTAGTTAAGTTTTTGTTGTGTTGTTACTAAAGATTTGATTATATGATTTAGCCCCAAGACTATATAAGCCTTAGGGCTAATTTATTTCGTGTTATTAATCAACAGGAATATCCTTGTTGATGTTCTTGCAACCAGCTACAGCATAGAAGAACATGTATGCCATACAGATGAGAGGAACAATGTAACTAGCCATATAGCCAGCGTTGTCTGCGATGAAGTTCTGTACCAATGGCATCAATCCACCACCTACTACCATCATCATGAAGATACCTGAAGCCTGGGCTGTATACTTGCCAAGACCCTCAGTAGCAAGGTTGAAGATAGAAGACCACATGATAGAAGTGCAGAGACCGCAGAGTACCAGGAACATGGCTGCGATAGGCACTGTTACCATCTGGAATGATGTACCTGTAAATACAGGCATTTCTACTGTTGTTGACTTGCCGAGAAGTACGGCGAGGACGATAAAGATCATACCTGCACCATTGGCAATCATCATCATCATGCGGCTAGATACCTTGTCAGCAATAAAACTGGAGCAAAGACGACCAACCAGCATCAGAAGCCAGTATGTACCTGCAACGAAACCACCGATAGCTGCTGCATTTGCCAAGGGTGTACCATTGATGAAACCACCACCATTTGCTGTTGTATCAGAAATGTAGAAGTTCAATGTTCCAGGAATGCCTACCTCAACACCTACATAAACGAAGATTGCGATAACGCCGAGGTTGAAGTGACGGAAAGCCCATGGTGAATGCTCGAATACAGTCTTGTCTGTAGTCTTACCCATCTCTGGATCCTGGATAGGGATGAAGTTCAAGATAACGAATGCTGCTGCGAATACGGCAAGGGCAATGTAAAGCACGAGGTTCACATCTACCATTTTGGTATTAGCAGTAACAGTACCGATAAGGGCACCTACGAGCATTGGAGTTAAAGTTCCGGATAAACTGTTCAATGTACCACCGATGAGGTTCAACTGGTTACCGCGGTTACCACCACCACCGATAAGGTTCAACATTGGGTTTACAACAGTATTCAAAATACAAACTGCGAAACCTGAGATGAACGCACCGAAGAGGTAAACAGCGAAGCCTGAGATGTCGGCACCGAACTTACCTGAAAGGAACTGGATGAGCACGCCTACGAATCCGGTAGCGATACCGGTGAGGGCGGTCTTCTTGTAACCGATCTTGGTGAGCAACTTACCTGCAGGGATACCCATGAAGAGGTAAGCCAAGAAGTTCATGGCGTTACCCAACATACCGATCATGTTAGCACTTCCGCTGTCAGCGAATACATTTTTCCAAATAACTCCGATAGGAGCAGCCAAATTCGTTACGAACGAAATCATGGCGTAGAGGAACATCATCGTGATAATGGCGATGATATTGCCATTTTTACTTTGGTTTTCCATTTTTTTTGATAGTTGATATTGTTATTTGTTATTATTATTTGCGAAAAGCTTGTTTATACTCTTTTTGAAGAGGTTATTGATTCTCTTTTATGGTAAAGAGGTTGCTACTCTTTTCTTCTAAGAGGTTGTTTCTTCTTTAAAGACGTTAAGACTTCTCTTTAAGATTGTTGTCGTGCTGGATGAGTTTTGTCATTCAAGCGCGAAAATGGAGCAAGTGCTGTTTAGAGTACCTGCTCCATGATTTATTCTGATTTATTTGTCAATTCCAAACTTATAGATTGTCTTCTGGGTGTATGTTTCACCCGGATTTAATCTGCAACTTGGGAAATAGGTGTGATTTGGAGTGTCTGGGAACTTCTGTGCCTCGAAGCAGACTGCACTGCGACGTGGGAATGTTGCACCAAACTGTCCTGAGATACCTGCAAGGAAATTACCTGTGTACATCTGCAAACCTGGTTCTGTGGTATAAACCTCCATGGTACGGCAGCTTACAGGGTCTTTTATACGGGCAGCGAAACTCAACTCACCTTCTTCTGTCTTGTTCAATACATAGTTGTGGTCATAGCCCTGACCATTCTTGATCTGCTCGTTGTCTGCATTGATGTCCTGACCAATTGGCTTTGGTGTACGGAAATCGAATGGTGTGCCCTCAACCTTCAAAATCTCACCTGTAGGGATAGAATACTTATCGATAGGGAGATAGTAGTTTGCGTTCACCTCACAGATGATATTGTCAACTGTTGGGGTAGGATTAGCAATACCCTGGATTGAGAAGAAAGCGTGGTGTGTCAGGTTGCAGATGGTTGTCTTGTTGGTTGTAGCCTGATACTTGATAACGAACTCATTGTCGTCGGTCAATGTGTAAGCTACCCAAACTGTCAACTCACCAGTGAAGCCTTCTTCACCATAAGGGCTCGTGTATTTCAACACGACAGCGCTATCACTCATGCGGGTTGCATCCCAAACTTTGGTGTGGAAACCTGTAGGTCCACCATGCAGGTGGTTGGGACCATCGTTGCATGCTAATTGATACTCCTTGCCGTGAAGTATGAACTTGCCTTCTTTAATACGGTTGCCATAACGACCGATGAGCACACTCAAGAATGGCTCTGGCGAGTTGATGACGTCCTGTATGTTGTCATGGCCTTGGATGAGGTTGGCATAGTTGCCATCCTTGTCTGGCATCATGATGGCTACGACTGCTCCACCATAGTTAGTCACTGCAACTTCGTTGCCTTGCTTGTTTCTTAACACGAAGAGATCAGTCTTCTTGCCATTCACTGTGGTCTGAAAATCTTCTCTTTTCAAACCACACTTATTTGCTGGTTCTGTATTCATAATATCTCACTTTTTTAGTTACCTTACTTTGGTTTAAGTAATGTACTGCAAAGTAACTAAAAAAAAATGAGTATTACAAATATTTTATGAACTTTTTGATTTAAAAAATCCTAAAACGATTCTGATAGCAAATCGGCAACGACGTAACTTGATCCGCCAATAAAGATAAAATCATCTTTTTTTGCGTTTGCTTTTGCTTTGTTAAATGCCTGTGCAATAGTTTGATAGCATGTTCCGTTTAAGCCGTGCTTTTGTGCGTATCCGTATAATTTGTCTACAGGAATCGCTCTTTTGGTTGATGGCTGTGTCCAATAGAAAATCGTACTTTCTTTTGGCAACTTTTCTAATAGTCCCATTACATGCTCTACATCTTTGTCGTCAACCATTCCGAAGACAATATGTTTCGTATCGGCTTTGACGGATGCAATCTGAGGTTCCAGATACTCCCATCCGGCAAGGTTATGTCCCGTATCACAGATGGTGAGAGGGTGCTCGTTGAGTTTTTCCCATCTGCCACGTAAGCCTGTCAGCTCGCATACATGTTCGAAGCCGTTCTTTATGCTTTCATCTTTGATTTCTATTCCTTCTTCCTTCAGGCATTCTACGGCTGCGGATATGGTGCAGAAGTTCTTTTTCTGATAGTTGCCTTTCAGTTCGAAGTTCATGTCTGCGTCAGTTGCATGTGCAAAATGGATAGGAGAATTCTGCTCATGGGCTTTCTTGATGAATATAGGTTGGGTCTCTTCGTTCCATTCGCCAATAACGACAGGAATCTGTGGCTTGATGATACCCGCCTTTTCGCCTGCAATCTCGCCGAGTGTATTCCCGAGGAATTGGGTGTGGTCAAAACTGATGTTCGTGATAACGGATAGGATAGGAGTGATGATGTTGGTACTATCCAGTCTTCCTCCCAATCCAACTTCGATGACGGCAAAGTCTACCTTTTGTTCTGCAAAATACTGAAATGCCATCATGGTGGTCAGTTCAAAGAACGAAGGATGTAGCGGTTCGAAGAATTTCCGGTTGTTTTCTACAAAGTCGATTACATACTCTTCGCTTACCATCTCACCATTTACGCGAATGCGTTCTCTGAAATCTACAAGATGTGGAGATGTGAACAGACCGACCTTATAGCCCTGGCTCTGCAGGATTGCAGCAAGGGTATGGGATGATGAACCTTTTCCGTTGGTTCCTGCAATATGGATACATTTATATTGGTTATGAGGATGTCCGAAGTGTTCATCCATTTTATACATCGTATCAAGCCCAGGTTTGTATGCCTTGGCTCCAATCTTTTCAAAAACCGGCGTGCTGGTGAAAAGATATTCAACAGTTTCTTGATAATTCATGTTATACCTTATTATATATACAGATAATCCCCGAAAAGAGCGAACCGTTCTTTCGAAGATAGTTCGCCCTCTTCGGGGATTGCTCTTTACTGTTTATTTTTTAAAGAGATTCTTGAAACTTTCAAAGAGAGATTTCTTCTCTGCATTATCTGCTTTGAAATTATCGCATTCCTTGAATTTCACAACAAGATTTTTTTCTTCTTTGGTCAGAGATGTAGGGATGAAAACGGTAATATTGACGATAATATCACCACGGCCATAACCATATCCCTTAATAGCCGGCATACCTTTGCCACGCAAACGAATCTGTTTGCCTGGTTGTGTGCCTGGTTCTATTTTGATCTTCGTCTTACCATCCAAGGTAGGGACTTCTACCTCGCCACCCAAAGTGGCAGTTGCAAAGTCAAGAACAAGATTATGGTATAAGTCCTGACCAACACGCTCGAAATTATCGTTCTTTTCTACGCTTACCATTACCTGTAGGTTTCCGTAGAGACCATTGTGCTTGCCTTGGTTACCCTTTCCTTCAACGGTAACAACCATATCGTTGTCGACACCTGCAGGGATATTGATTTCTACGAGTTCCTCGCCCTTCACGATTCCGTCGCCACCGCATTCCTTACATTTGTTTTTGATGATAGTTCCCTCACCGCCACACTTTGTACATGCAGCCTGAGTTTGCATCATGCCGAACATGCTGCGCACCGTTTTTAAGACATAGCCGCTTCCATGACATTCCGGACATGTTTCTGGCTGGGCACCACCTTCGCAACCTGTTCCGTGACATGCAGAGCAAGTTACATCCTTGCGAATCTTGAAGCGCTTGGTAACACCTGTTGCTGCCTCTTGGAGAGTCAGTTTTACTCTTACGCGAAGGTCGCCACCCTGGTAAACCCGCTTCTGTGAGCCGCCACCGAAACCGCCGCCACCAAAGCCGCTGAAACCGCCGTGTCCGCCAAAGATATCTCCAAACATAGAGAAGATGTCGTTCATGTCCATACTGGCACCACCGCCGAATCCACCTTGTGGCCCGTCGAAACCAAACTGGTCATACTGCTGGCGCTTCTGGGCATCGTGGAGAACTTCGTAAGCTTCGGCAGCTTCCTTGAATTTCTCTTCCGCCTCTTTGTTGCCAGGGTTGCGGTCTGGATGATACTTAATGGCTATCTTTCGATACGCCTTCTTTATTTCGTCTTCTGATGCCGACTTGTCTACGCCCAGCACCTCATAATAGTCTCTCTTAGCCATTTGCTTATTTCAAATATTGAATTTTCTTGCAGAATTCTAATGGAATGTTCTGGATTTTGAAAAATAATTCTTGATATTTCTTTCTTACTGACCTACAGCTACCTTGGCATGGCGAATCACCTTGTCGTTCATCGTATAACCTGTCTGGACGCAGTCAATGATCTTTCCCTTCTTGTCATCGCCCATTCCCGGAACCATAGCAATAGCCTCGTGGAAATCTACATCGAAATCCTTGTCGTTGGTTTCAATCTTCTTAACGCCAAGACCTTCGAGTGTCTTTACGAACTTGTTGAAAATCATCTGGACACCTTCCTTGATAGCCTTAGGGTCTTCGCTCTTGTCAGCGATGGCACGCTCAAAGTCGTCGAGAATAGGCAGAATAGCAGCTACAGTCTTCTCGCCGCCATTCAAAATCAGTTCTGCTTTCTCTTTGAGGGTACGCTTGCGGTAATTCTCAAACTCAGCAGTCTTATAGAGCAACTGTTTCTTGAGTTCCTCTACCTCTTGCTGTGCTTTTGTTAAAGGATCAATCTCTTCTGCCTTCTTGTCAGCAGCGTCTGTATTGTTGTCACCTTCTTCTGCCTTGTTGTCAGTATTCTGATTTTCCTCAGTATTTTCATTTTGAGTTGTCTGCTCATTATTTTCTTTCTGAACAGTCTCCTGAACGTTTCCGTCCTCTATATTGATTTCTTTTTCTTTTGACATAGTCTTAAATTTTTTAAACATGATAATTCTTGTTATTGGTTGTTTGACAAAAAGTGTGCCAACCCGATTCTCATCGAATTGGCACTATTAAATTATAAGATAATTTGTGGTTGCTGTTTAAAACAGCAGAATAACTTTCTGGTTAGAATCCGTACATCTTAGCCTTCTGCTCCTTGATAGCTTCATCGTAGATATACTCATCATAAGACATGAGCTTGTCGATGGTGCCTGATGGAGTGAGCTCGATGATGCGGTTTGCCACGGTGTTGATGAATTCGTGGTCGTGGCTAGAGAAGAGGATATTGCCCTTGAAACCTACCAGGTTGTTGTTGAATGCCTGAATACTCTCCAGGTCCAAGTGGTTGGTTGGTGTATCAAGAATCAGGCAGTTGGCGTTCTGCAACTGCATGCGTGCAATCATACATCTCATCTTCTCACCTCCGGAGAGGACATTTACCTTCTTCAGTACTTCTTCGCCGCTGAAAAGCATTCTTCCGAGGTAGCCCTTCATGGCAACTTCGTTACCTGGACCATACTGGCTCAACCAGTCTACCAGGTTCTTGTCGCTCTGGAAGAATTCTGTATTATCGAGTGGGAGATAAGCTGTTGTGATAGTAACACCCCACTTGTAGTCACCTGCGTCAGCCTTTCGGTTGCCGTTGATGATTTCGAAGAGTGCGGTCATCGCCTTAGGGTTGTGAGAGAGGAATACTACCTTCTCGCCCTTTTCTATGTTGAAGTTTACATTGTCGAAGAGCACTGTTCCGTCTTCGTCGCATGCTTTCAGTCCCTCTACCTCCAGAATCTGGTTACCTGGCTCACGGTCCATCTGGAAGATGATGCCTGGGTATTTACGGCTTGAAGGACGGATTTCTTCAACGTTCAGTTTCTCCAGCATCTTCTTGCGGGATGTTGTCTGCTTACTCTTGGCAACGTTAGCTGAGAATCGGCGGATGAATTCTTCCAACTGCTTCTTCTTCTCTTCAGCCTTCATCTTCTGGTTCTGAGCCTGGCGGAGAGCCAACTGAGAACTCTCATACCAGAAAGAGTAGTTACCTGCAAACATCGTAATCTTACCGAAGTCGATATCTACGGTCTGGGTACTTACAGCATCGAGGAAGTGACGGTCGTGAGATACTACGAGTACGGTCTGTTCAATGTTGCTGAGATAGTCTTCCAGCCACTCAACAGTGTCGAGGTCGAGGTCGTTGGTAGGCTCATCGAGAAGGAGGTTGTCTGGGTTGCCGAAGAGTGCCTTTGCCAGCATCACGCGCACCTTCTCTGTATTAGAGAGATCTCCAACGAGTTTGTCGTGGCGGTCTTCCTTTACGCCGAGGTTCTGCAGAAGTTGTGCGGCATTGCTTTCAGCCTCCCAACCATTCATTTCTGCAAACTTGAGCTCCAGCTCAGCAGCGAGGTTACCATCTTCTTCTGTCATCTCTGGCTTAGCATAGAGGCGCTCGCGCTCCTTCATGTTTTCCCATAATGGCTGATGGCCCATCAGAACGGTATCCATCACGCGGAAATCGTCATATTTGAAGTGGTCCTGTTCCAAGACAGAAAGGCGCTCGCCTGGTCCCATTTCTACTGTACCCTTGTTTGGTTCAAGGTCGCCGCTGATAGCGCGGAGGAAAGTAGATTTTCCGGCGCCGTTAGCACCGATGATACCATAAATATTACCATGAGTGAACTTGAGGTTTACATCCTTGTAAAGCACTCTCTTTCCGAATTGGATTGCAAGATTTTGTACTGTAATCATTATTTGTTCCTAAATATCTTTTATTCTGATTATATCTTTAATTCAGCTGCAAAATTACAAAAAAATATTTGAAACACAATGATTTATTGGCAAAAGTTACTAATTTTTAGTTAAAAACATGGTGGCTTTTTGTTATTTTGCAGAAAAGTCTTACTTTTGTAGGCTGAAACTGAGAAAATGCAGCATTGATTCTGTGTTTTTCATGTTAAGAAAATGATATCGATAACAATATGAGACAACAAAATAGAAAAGGAAATTTTAATAAGCATACCAATAATGCTTATGGCTACGGAAACCCAAATGAATATGAGCATTACAAGGTAGAAAAACCTGCTCCGTTGCTGGAATGGCTGATGGAGAATGTGAAGGGACCTAGCAAGACTAAGGTGAAGCAGACTCTGCAGGGTAGGGGAATCAAGGTAAATGGCAAAACCATTACCCAGTTTGATTATGCCCTGAAGCCGGGTATGAAGGTGAGTGTGAGCAAGACAAAGAAGAATCAGGAGGTATTTAAAAGCAGATACCTTAAGATTGTTTATGAAGACAGATATCTGATTGTTGTCGAGAAAAACATTGGTATTTTGAGTATGGCAGCCGGTCATTCTACTTTGAATGTGAAAACGGTGCTTGATGATTATTTTCATAAGACTCGCCAGAACTGCCAGGCGCATATAGTCCACCGACTGGATCGTGATACTTCGGGCTTGATGATTTATGCCAAGGATAAGCAGACGGAGTTGGCTTTGGAGGATGATTGGCATCATAATGTGTACGACCGTAGATATGTGGCTCTGGTTTCCGGAGAGATGGAAGAAGATGAAGGTACCGTTGCCAACTGGCTGAAAGATAACAAGGCTTATATTACTTACAGCAGTGATACGGATAATGGCGGCAAGTATGCTGTTACCCATTTCCATACATTAGAGCGTACAACGGCTCATTCTCTGGTGGAGTTCAAACTCGAAACGGGCCGTAAGAATCAGATTCGTGTTCATACGGCTGATATGGGGCATCCGGTGTGTGGTGACATCAAGTATGGTAATGGTGATGATCCATGCCAGCGCTTGTGCCTGCATGCCTATGTGCTGTGTTTCTATCATCCCGTAACGCATCAGCCTATGGAATTTGAAACTCCGATACCGGCTGAATTCCGTAGGGCATTAAAAAATGATCGTTAATAGGGTGATCCATACTGATTGGTAGTTTATACTATATAATAATGTGATATGAATGATTTTGGATATTATGCGCTGGTATTGGTAGTCCTTGTTGTAGGACTGTTTGTCTTAAAGAAGGTGGCTACTTGCATGATTAAAGCAATGGTAGCTGTTGTTATGATAGCCGTGCTGGCAGTTCTTTACTGGCTCTTCTGTTGATAGTAGAGTTGTATGATGATGACGGGATGAGATTTTAGATATTTTTGATTGGTAAATTGGTTGCGGTTGTCTGGGTGTAAACTTTGGATAGCTGCAACTTTTTTTATATTGATATTTAAAGAGATATAAAGTGATATTTAAAGGTGATATTAAATGGTAGGGAGAAATATAAAACAAAAAAGAGCATTTCTGTTAAGAAATGCTCTTTTTGTACACCCTTAGGGATTCGAACCCTAGACCCACTGATTAAGAGTCAGTTGCTCTACCAACTGAGCTAAGGGTGCAACTGTTTGTTGGTGACTCCGCAAGGATTCAAACCTTGAACCTCTTGATCCGTAGTCAAGTGCTCTATTCAGTTGAGCTACGGAGCCAAAACCGTTTGTTTCAGTGAAGCTTTGATAGGAGAGTGACTCCGCAAGGATTCAAACCTTGAACCTCTTGATCCGTAGTCAAGTGCTCTATTCAGTTGAGCTACGGAGCCAATTCTTATCTTTTGTACACCCTTAGGGATTCGAACCCTAGACCCACTGATTAAGAGTCAGTTGCTCTACCAACTGAGCTAAGGGTGCAACATTTAAAAGCCTCATTTCTGAATTGCGAGTGCAAAGGTACTACTATTTTTTGATTCCACCAAATTTTTTCGCAACTTTTTTCGAAAAAAAACAATTTTTCTTCATCTTGAAGGTTCCTAATGTATGTCTATACCCCTTCTTGTTGATGCTTACCACGCGGTAGATACCCTCCTTTAAGTTTCTAACATCTAGCGTGTTATCTTTTGCATGGAGGTGCAGAATATCGCATCCTTGCAGGGTTTCGACCATCAGAACGTCAAAAACGAGATTTTTTGTGGTTTCTGCTAGATATACCTTCTTTCCGTCACATTTGAGTAATTTCGCAGCTCCTGTGCTTTGGGCAAAAAGTGGATTTTCTTCCTCTTTTTCTTGGGTTGGCTGGCTTTCTATGCCATATCCGTCCATTGATGTTACGGCAACAAACAGATGTTTTGCATCAGAATTTTCTATTTTGAACGAATTTCCTATGATTCGTGCGGCAACCAGGTTGCGTGCATCGGTGATGTCTACCGGATATTTCTTGCTCGCGTATACATTATTATATATATAAGGGGTTGCGATTTTAGTGCCATCCGTATAGTTTGAAGGATTGCTCCAGGAAACTGATACCTTGTTATCGGTGGTGATTACCGATAATTGTTGTGGCTGTTCTGGTTGGTTCTTGCTTGCCCAAGTCATCGGCGGAACCAATGATGGGTATGGATTGAAACGTTGGGTAAAGTCGAGGATACCCTGTTTGTTGTCCAGGAGGAACTTGTTTCTGAAGAATGCATATCCCATTCCGAGGTTTCGGATATGATACATTTCTGCCGTCACGTCATTGATGTTCCACTTTCCTTCTTTCGGATCGAGAAAGTAGATGCCCAGTCCTGGAACCACAATCTTGCCATGGCTCTGTTCCTGCCAGTCGATGGCAAACGGATAGAAGTGTTCGTTCTTGAAATACATCATAGGGAAGAGCTCGTCCATCAGACCGCTCTTGAGCCAGCCCTGTGCATCCTGGCAGACCTTCGTGTATGCATTCCAGCCAAAACTTCGGTATCTGCTCAGGTCATCATACTTTCCTACAGGTGAGCAGCTCATCTTTACCCAAGGTTTTTCAGCCTTCACTGCATCGTGAATCTTTCTTACGATGTTGGTGATATACCGGCGTCCCTGTTCCCGGCTCACTTTAATGTTCCAGGTTTCAGGGTAACGGATGTAGTCGAGGTGAATACCGTCTACATTATATTTATGTGTAATTTCCCTGCAGATGTTTGCTAGATAATCACCAGTCCGACTGTTTTCCGGATCCATGTATCCGTCGGCTCCAATCTTCTTGATGAGTTTCGGCATCTTCTGTCTGAGGGTTTTGCAGCCGAGTGCGTTCCATTTTCCTACAGGGATGGTTACCACCCAGGCATGCAGTTCCATACCGCGCTTATGGCATTCGCCGATGGCAAACTGCAGGGCATCATAGCCCGGACTTCTGCCCGGAAATCCTGACAGACATCCATCCCAAGGTTCGTATGCCGACGGATAAATCATGGTACCTCTTACGCGGGTCTGTATCAGTACAGTGTTGATTTTAGCTTGCTGTAACCGGTCCAGTATATCCGTCAGTTCCTTTTTCTGCTTTTCGGCAGAATAAGAAGACTGGGCATAAGAGTGTGGCCAGTCGATACCTCCTATGGTTGTCAGCCATACAGCTCTTACTTCATGTTTCGGCACCTGGTTATTGAACACGATACTCTGGGCTTTTGCGGCCAAAACAGAGCATAAAACGATAAAAAATATCTTAAATCTCTTCATAATCTTACAATTTGGCAACAAAGATACCAATATTTTTTTTTATTTCAAATAAAAATATTACTTTTGCGGTTGAAATATCAAAATAAAGTGCATTTTGCACCGAAAAGAGAGAAAATTTTAAGCAATAAAAGAAAAATGGTCAGTTTCGTTATTAGTTTGGTTGCCCTTGTATTGGGTTACCTTCTTTATGGAAAGTTTGTGGCGCATGTGTTCGGTCCTGATGACCGCCCTACGCCTGCAGTGACCAAAGCCGATGGGGTCGACTTTATGGTACTGCCTAGTTGGAAGATCTTCATGATTCAGTTCCTCAACATTGCAGGAACGGGTCCTATCTTCGGTGCCATTATGGGCGCCTGGTACGGACCGGTGGCTTATCTGTGGATTATCTTCGGGTGTATCTTCGCAGGAGCCATGCATGATTACATGAGCGGTATGCTCAGTATCCGTAACGGTGGAGCTGGTTTGCCGGAACTGGTAGGTAAGTATTTGGGTGGACGCACCAAGAAAGTGATGTTGGTCTTTTCGGTACTTTTGCTGATGATGGTGGGAGCTGTGTTTGTATACAGTCCGGCTATCATTATGAGTGGCATTTGTAATACGGATGCATTCTGGGGCAGACAGATGTTTTGGATTGTGGTGATTTTCGTTTATTACGTCATTGCTACATTACTGCCTATCGATAAGGTTATCGGAAAGATTTATCCGCTCTTTGCCTTCTCGCTTCTCTTTATGGCGTGTGCTCTGATGATAGTTCTCTTTGTGAAGTGGCCTTCATTGCCTGAACTCTGGAGCAATTTGCAGAGTTGCAATCTCAATGAGAATCCGGCTTGGTTGGGAACGGAGTCTTTTGTACAGAAGAGTCCGATTTTCCCTTGCCTCTTTATCACGATAGCCTGTGGTGCCATCAGTGGTTTCCATGCTACGCAGAGTCCGCTCATGGCCCGATGCATGAAGAATGAGAAGATGGGACGCCCTATTTTCTATGGTGCCATGATTACAGAAGGTGTTGTTGCCTTGATATGGGCTACGGTTTCCATGTATTTCTTCTACTATGGTGGATGGCGTGAATGCGTAAGTCCTGAGGCGGCTCAGCAGTTTATTGCTCAGTTTGATGGCGGCAAGTCGCTTATCCAGAACTTCGATGCGCCTACCGTTGTCAAGATAGTATGTTCCAGCTGGTTGGGTGTGGCTGGTGGAATCCTGGCTCTGCTAGGTGTTGTTGCAGCGCCTATTACCAGTGGCGATACGGCTTTGAGAAGTGCCCGTCTGATTATCGCTGAGTTTATCGGTTTGGAGCAGCGCTCAATGCGCAAGCGTCTTTATATCTGCGCTCCGTTGTTTGCTCTTACGGTGGGCATTCTGGTTTGGCAGATGGAGAATCCTGATGGTTTCAATATCATCTGGCAGTATTTCGGCTGGGCTAACCAGACGCTTTCTGTGTTCACTCTCTGGACATTGACGGTTTATCTGGTACAGCAGAAGAAGCCTTTTGTGATGACGCTGGTTCCTGCCTTGTTTATGACCGTGATATGTTCAACCTTCCTGCTCATTTCGCCAACAGCTTTGGCTTTGGGTGAGAGCTTGGCTTATACGGGCAGTGTCATCATTCTGGTGATTGCCTTGGTATGGTTCCTGGGTTGGTATCGCAGTTATCAGAAGAAACAATAGATTTATATATAAGTATTAATCAATATACGTAAATTTATATGATACGAATGAAAAAATTAGCTATTGCAGCATTGGCACTTGTCGTTTCGACAACTGCCCATGCTCAGTTTGAAAGTGGAAAACAGTATATAGGTGCGTCGATGACGGGCTTAAACTTGAGTTATAATGGATCTCAGGACCTCAATCTCGGTATTCAGGCTAAGGCAGGATACTTCGTAGAAGACGACTGGATGCTGTTGGGGCAGGTAGAATATAATCATTCTGGTCTTGAAGGCGTGAAGGATTATTTCTCTGTCGGTGCCCAGGCACGTTATTATATCGAGCAGAATGGTCTGTATCTGGGTGGCGGCGTAAAGTTGGCTCATTCCGGAGGTTATAATGATTTCATGCCAGGGGTAGAGGTAGGTTATGCTTTCTTCCTCGGCAAGTCGGTTACCCTCGAGCCAGCTATCTACTACGATCAGAGTTTCAAGAAGCATGTAGATTATTCTACCGTAGGTTTGAAACTGGGTATTGGTATTTATCTCTAAACTGCTAAGATGCAACAACAGTTTTCTTCGACTTTGTTGGAAAAGGCAGTGGCGGAGTTTTCTAAATTGCCAGGTATAGGGCGCAAAACAGCTTTGCGCCTTGTACTTTTTATGCTCAAGCGTAAGAGTGAGGATGTGGAACTCTTTGCTGATACCATTTCCAGGATGCGGCGTGAAGTGAAATACTGCAGAGTTTGTCATAATATCAGCGATACTGATGTCTGTCCGATCTGTTCTGATTCCCGGCGCGATGCTTCTACCATCTGTGTTGTCGAGAATGTGCAGGATGTACTGGCGATAGAAAACACGCAGCAGTTTCACGGACTCTATCATGTCTTGGGCGGCATCATTTCGCCGATGGATGGTATCGGTCCTTCGGATATAGAGATAGAATCGCTGGTTCAGCGTGTGGCTGGAGGTGGGGTGAAGGAGGTGATTTTTGCTCTCAGCAGTACGATGGAGGGTGATACTACCAACTTCTATATCTCCCGTAAACTTGCTGATTATCCTGTTAAACTCTCTGTTATCGCCCGTGGTATCTCGGTTGGTGATGAATTGGAGTATACAGATGAGGTTACCCTCGGACGGAGTATTCTGAACAGAACTCCATTTGGACAATAACAAAAGACAACAAAATGAAAATCAAACAAGTACAACGAATATTGATGACCAATTTCCTCTTTGTCCTGTTGGTAGGATTCCTGTTGGTCTTGCTCTATGAGACAGAAATTCTGGAACCTACTAATCTGGCAGGGGATGTCACGTTGGTCTATGTGATTACCGTAGCGATGGAGTTTCTTACCATTGCCGTTATTCCTTTGGCGCTCAAACTCTTCAGTTTCAAGGCTATTCACCGTCAGTTGGTAACCCGTAAGGGAGATGCACTTCTTCCTCTGGGCACTGCCCGTCTGAATATGCTCTGCTTGCCAATGCTGATCAATACGTTTATGTATTATCAGACGATGGCGCCTGCTTTTGGATATATGGCTATCATCCTTTTTCTCTGTCTCTTCTTTGTTTATCCTTCTGTCGGAAGATGTGAAGAAGAAACAACAGAGGCGGAAGGTTAAACTCTCAGTATCTAATATTTGATATTCGATATGAAACTCAGTGTTGTCATAGTAAGCTATAATGTGAAGTACTATCTTGCCCAGTGTCTGCGTTCGGTAGAGAAAGCTATCGGCGTGTTGGAGTGTGGGCAGCAGGGTGATGCAAGTGGCGATACGGCAGAGATTATCGTGGTTGATAATCATTCTCAGGATGGAACGGTGGAATATCTCGAACAGTGTTTCCCGGCTTCCCGATATCCTAATCTCCATGTTGTAGCCTGTACGCATAATAACGGATTTGCCCGTGCCAACAATCTTGCTATCCGCAAGAGCGAGAGTGATTTGGTTCTTTTGCTGAATCCGGATACCATTATCGGTGAGCATGTTCTCAAGGATGCTGTCAGTTTTATGCATTCTCATTCTGATGCCGGTGCTCTGGGTGTAAGGATGTTGGGAGCCAATGGCAAACCAGCTCCTGAGAGTAGGAGAGGATTGCCTTCTCCGATGGTGGCTTTCTATAAGATGATGGGGTTGTGCAGCCGTTTTCCTCAGCATCGCAGTTTCGGTCATTATTACATGGGTTATCTTCCATGGGATAAGCCGGCAAAGATAGAAGTTGTGAGCGGTGCTTTCTGTATGATTCGTCGTGAAGCCTTGCTGAAGGTGGGGTTGCTGGATGAGGATTTCTTCATGTATGGCGAGGATATTGATCTTTCTTACCGTATCTTGAAGGGTGGTTATCAGAACTATTATCTGCCTGTAGATATCCTGCATTACAAAGGTGAAAGTACTCAGAAGTCGAGCTTCCGCTATGTTCATGTGTTTTATGAGGCGATGCTTATCTTCTTCCGTAAACATTATTCGGGTATGTCGCATCTCTTGAGTATTCCTGTCAAATTTGCCATCTATGCCCGTGCCTCTGTAGCCTTTACGCAGATGATGACTGCGAAAATCAGAAAGAGTCTGGGATTCTTTTCTCCTTCTCATGTCGACCTGTCAAACCAGGTATTGTTTGATGCTGACGAGATGAGCTATGAAGAGATGCTGCATCAGCTTGCGCAGCGGTCTGACGAGAATATCAAACTGGCTACCTATACGAAGGTCATCGGTAAGGTGATTACGGATAGGGAGGTGATGGATAAGGATGAATTTGGTTATTTATAAGGATAGATTTATTTCTATATTATAAGGTACGCGCGTACATTATTAATAAGTGTAGTTTATGAAAGAACCGAATATTCGATTACGTGCTTTAGAGTTGGAAGATCTTGATTTTCTCTACCAGATAGAGAATGATAATCGGCTTTGGGAACTGGGTGTTTCCAATGTTCCATATTCGCGCCGGGTGCTGCTCGACTATATAACCAGTGCTTCGGCAGATATTTATGTAGACAATCAGGTGCGCCTGATAGTAGAGAATGAGCAGAATGAGCAGGTGGGCATCCTGGATCTTACAGATTTTGATCCCCGTCATCACCGTGCCGAACTCGGAATTGTCATCAAAAAGGAGTTTCAGGGGCAGGGTTACGCGAAGGCTTCTGTGTCACGCTTGTTGCAATATGCTCGGAATGTACTTCATCTTCAGCAGATTTATGCTATTGTAGGTATCAGAAACCAAAAAGCGGCTAAAATGCTGCAATCTGTTGGATTTGAGGGGAATAATGTCCTGAAACAATGGCTTTGTAGCCAAGTTGGATATGAGGATGCGATGTTTTTTCAATATTTTCTGTAAAAAAGTTGCATAAAAATTTGGTAGAACCAAAAAAAAGTAGTACCTTTGCACTCGCAAATGAAAAATGAGTGCTAAAACATTCAATTTGATTTCATGTTTGGTGCGTTAGTTCAGTTGGTTAGAATGCCTGCCTGTCACGCAGGAGGTCACGAGTTCGAGTCTCGTACGCACCGCTCAAAATCATCTTACAGGTTTGCCAAAATAGTTTGGTGCGTTAGTTCAGTTGGTTAGAATGCCTGCCTGTCACGCAGGAGGTCACGAGTTCGAGTCTCGTACGCACCGCTCAAAATCATCTTACAGGTTTGCCAAAATAGTTTGGTGCGTTAGTTCAGTTGGTTAGAATGCCTGCCTGTCACGCAGGAGGTCACGAGTTCGAGTCTCGTACGCACCGCAGAAACCTTCGAGAGTGATCTCGGAGGTTTTTTGTTTTTATGTAAATCTAAGAGAATATGGCTATCGTTATCACAGTTCTGGCATACTTCTGTGTGCTGCTGCTCTTCAGTCATCTTACTGCCCGTAATATGGCAAGTAATGAAACTTTCTATCGTGCCAACCGCCGTTCGCCTTGGTATATGGTTGCTTTCGGTATGGTGGGAGCGTCTATTTCGGGCATCACTTTCGTCAGTGTGCCGGGCATGGTGATGAGAACGGATATGACCTACCTTCAGATGTGCATCGGTTTCATCCTGGGTTATTTCCTGGTTGCCTTTCTTTTGCTTCCTATCTATTACCGGTATAATCTCACTACGATTTACGGTTATCTGCAGCAGCGGTTGGGGGAACGTTCGTATAAGACTGGAGCTTCGTTCTTCCTCTTGTCCAAGATGACGGGTGCGGCGGTCCGTTTCTTTGTCGTCTGTATCCTCTTGCAGCGTTTCGTGCTCGATGGGATTGGTGTTCCGTTCTGGGTCACGGTTCCTGTCATGGTACTGCTTATCTGGCTTTATACGCGCAAGGGTGGCATCAAGACGCTGGTGTGGACGGATACCTTTCAGACGCTCTGTATGTTTGCGGCGCTCGTCCTCATTATCTTTCAGGTGATGTCGGCGTTGGGCATGACTCCTTCCGAAACGATCACTGCGATTGCTCACGACAGTCATTCCCGTATTTTTGTCTTTGATGACTGGATGTCGAAACAGAATTTCTGGAAACAGTTCCTCAGCGGTGTCTTTGTAGTGATTGTGATGACCGGTCTTGATCAGGACATGATGCAGAAGAATCTTACCTGCAAGTCGCTCCGTGAGGCCCAGAAGGATGTTTGCAGCTATGGTTTTGCCTTTGTGCCTGCTAATCTGCTTTTCCTGAGTCTGGGGGTGTTGCTGGTAATGCTGGCTCAGAAACAGGGAGTGGCTTTGCCTGATGCTCCTGATGATCTGTTGCCGATGTTTGCGGCTTCGGGGGCGATGGGAAACCTGGTGGTGGTCTTGTTTACCATCGGTATCGTGGCGGCGAGCTTTTCGAGTGCCGATTCAGCTTTGACCGCCATTACTACGAGTCTCTGTGTGGATATATTGGGCAGGAAAGAGGATATGAAGCTCCGCAAGCGCATGCATCTGCTGGTGGCTTTCGTCTTCATGCTTTTCATCATTGCTTTCAAGGCGATTAATTCTACGAGCGTGATAGATGCCATCTACATCCTCTGCTCTTATACTTACGGCCCGCTGTTGGGTTTGTTTGCCTTCAGTCTGCTCACCAAGCGTCAGGTAAACGACCGCTGGTCGCCATGGATCTGCATCGCCAGTCCTCTCATCTGCTTCGCCATCGATACCCTTACCTCGCAGTATGTGGGCTATAAGTTCGGCTATGAGATTCTGATGCTGAATGGTGCCCTGACATTTGCAGGTCTCGCCCTTATAAAAAAAGAAACAGTTAAATACAAACAATAATGAGAACAAAAGTATTATTTGCAGCATTGTTGCTCAGTGCAACAACTGCTTTTGCCCAGCAGGAAAAGTTGGGCTCCGGTATTGACAAGACCAACATGGACTTGACCATCAAGCCGGGTAATGATTTCTATCGCTATGCCGCAGGCAACTGGATGAAGAATCATCCACTCGATGCCGAGCATACCGACAATGGTGCTTTCACCGATCTCTTTGAGCAGAACCAGAAGCGCATCCAGGACATCATCCTTGAATATGCTTCCAAGCCACAGCAGAAGGGGTCACTCGGACAGAAGATCGGTTCGCTCTACAACCTCCGTATGGACAGCGTTCGCCTGAACAAGGAGGGATGGGCACCTATCAAGCCAACTCTCGACCGCATTGCAGCCATCAAGGACCGCAGAGAGTATCAGCTCGTTACCGCTCAGCTCGATTTCCGTGGCGAGGGTACCATGATGTATGGCATCGGTGTGGGCGCCGACCTTCGTGATGCCGCCAACAACCTCGTTGAGGTAGGACAGAGTGGTCTTGGTCTTGGTGTACGCGATTACTATGTAAACGATGACGAGCAGACCAAGAAGATTCGTGATGCATACAAGGCTTATATGAAGAAGCTCTTTCAGATGGTAGGCAACGACGAGGCTACCGCCCGGAAGAAGATGGAGGCTGTGATGGCTATCGAGACCCGCATCGCTAAGGCAAGCTATAGTCAGGTACAGCTCCGCGACATCGACAAGAACTATCACAAGATGACCTACAACCAGCTCGTGCTCGATTATCCTGGCATCGACTGGGGCAATGTGTTCCTGGCATCCGGTTTCCCTGCTTTCAAGGAAATTTGCGTGGGTCAGCCTGAACCAATCCACGAGGTTGAGAAGATTCTCGCAGAGACCTCTCTGGATGATCTGAAGACATACGCAGAGATCAAGGTGATTTCTGGTGCAACCAGCGTATTGAGCGATGATTTCCGTGCCGTATCCTTTGAGTTGAGCAAGGTAATGAGCGGTGTTCAGCAGGACCGTCCTCGCTGGAAGCGTGCCGTAAGTACCGTGAGCGGTGTGTTGGGCGAGGCTATCGGAAAGATTTACGTAGAGAAGTACTTCCCGGAGAGCAGCAAGAAGCGTATGCTCGACCTGGTTCACAATCTCCAGACTGCGCTTTCACAGCGCATCGACGAGGCTACATGGATGAGTGCTGCTACCAAGGCACAGGCTAAGGATAAGCTTGAGAACTTCATCATCAAGATCGGTTATCCTGACAAGTGGAAGGACTATAGCGGATTGCAGGTAGATGACAGCCTCTCTCTCTACGAGAATATGGCAAATATCTCTGAGTTCTTTACCAAGGATGAAATCGCCCGCAAGGTGAACAAGCCGGTAGATAAGACAGAGTGGGGAATGACTCCTCAGACTATCAATGCTTATTATAACCCAACTACCAACGAGATCTGCTTCCCTGCAGCTATTCTCCAGCCTCCATTCTTCGACCCGACAGCCGATGATGCGATGAACTATGGTGGTATCGGTGGTGTAATCGGTCATGAGATGAGTCATGGTTTTGACGATCAGGGTAGCCAGTTTGACAAGACCGGAAACCAGAACAACTGGTGGACTGCTGCTGACAAGAAGAACTTCGAGTCTCGCACCAAGATCCTGGTTGACCATTTCAACAAGATTGAGTTGGCTGGCAAGAATGTAAACGGCCAGATGACCCTGGGTGAGAACATCGGTGACAATGGTGGTTTGAACATCGCTTTCCGTGCACTTCAGAATGTGATGAAGACAGAGAAGTTGGGTGTGAAGGATGGATTTACTCCAGAACAGCGCTTCTTCTTGGCATGGGCACGTGTATGGGCAGGCAATGCCCGTCCTGAGTACCTGCAGTATCTGATGACCGTGGATGTTCACTCTCCAAACGAGGCTCGTGTGAACGGTGCCCTCCCAATGGTGGATTCATGGTATAAGGCATTCAACATCAAGAAGGGCGACAAGCTCTTTGTTCCTAAGAACAAGCGTGCACATATCTGGTAAAAACATGTGGGGTAAGGCATCCCCACACGCCCTGAAAGGGCAGAAGCTCCTAGCCCAGGGCAGCGCCCTGGGGTTAGATCCAGCAACAACAAAGTCGCCCTGAAAGGGCAAAAGCTTTCTATTTCAAAGCTTTTGCCCTTTCAGGGCGACTTTCTATATATACCTTATACCCAGGGTGTTGCCCTGGGCTAGGAGTTTCTGCCCTTTCAGGGCGTGCTGGCATAGAACTTTTACTTTGTTCCGAAATAGAGGAAGAGCATTCCGAGCAGAACGAGGAGAAGGTCTACGAACTTCGCCTTGAGATTCTTCTCGTGGAAGATGGCTGCACCGAAGAGGAAGCTGACGATGACCGAACCGCGGCGAATCATGCTCACGATACTGATCATGGCGCCAGGCAAACTTAGAGCGTAGAAATAAACGAAGTCGGCTGCCGAAAGGAAGATACTGATGAAGATGATACTCCAGTGCCAGTGGAATGGGGTAGAATTCTTCTTGGTAGGCCACCATATCATCAGCAGCATGGATCCCATGAGGAAACACTGATAGATGTTGTACCAACTCTGTACTATCATTCTGTCTAATCCTACACCACCATTCTCTGGTGGAGCCATCAGATACTTGTCGTAGAGACCGCTTATTGCACCGAGCAGGGCAGCCAGCACGATGAAGTAAATCCATTTGTTGTGCTTGAAGTCGATACCCTCTTTCTTGCCGCTGCGCGAAAGCATGGCAAAGGAGATGATGGCAAGTATGACACCAATCCACTGATACAGATTCAGAACCTCGCCATAAACCAGCAGGGCGCCTACGAGTGTCATTACTGGTCGGGTGGCGTTGATAGGTCCCACGATGGTGAGCGGCAGGTGTTTCATGCCGAAATAACCGAAGATCCAGCTGCTCAATACGATGAAACTCTTGAGCACGATGTACTTGTGAACTTCCCATCCGCCTTCTGCTACATGAAACATCGTTCCATCCAGCGAATTTCCTGTATAGCTCATCACGATGAACGGCAGGAAGATGAGCGATGAGAAGAGCGTGTTCAGAAAGAGCACGGGAATCACTGCGTTACCTGAAAGCGCCTTCTTCTTGAAGGCATCATAAAATCCCAGCAGCGCTGCTGAGAGAAATGCTAATACTAACCACATTTTTATGAATGTTAAATGTTGAATGTTGAATGAGGCTCGCGCCCTTGTGTTTCTAATCATTTAATCTTTTAAATCATACCCTACCTCTTCCAGGAACAATGCGTTACCCGGCATGCTTTCGCCTGCATCGCTGCGGCTTCCGTTGTGCAGGATATCGAGAAACTGTTCCATCGTAATCTTTTCTCTGCCTACATCGATGAGCGTTCCCACTACGGCTCTCACCATGTTTCTCAGGAAACGGTTGGCGGTAATCTCGAAATACCAGGTGGTAGGAGAGGTCTGTATCCATCGGGCGGCTGTTACGTGGCAGATGGTGGTCTTGTTGTCGCCACCCGCCTTGCAGAACGCTGCATAGTCTTCGTGATGCAGAAAATGCTGAGCCGCCTCGTTCATCTTCTCGAAATTCAGGGGATAGTTTATCTGCAGTGAATAATGGCGCTCAAACGGATCTTTCTGCGTATGTATATAATAATGGTATGTGCGCGAGATGGCAGAGAAACGGGCATGCATCTCTGGGGCTACCTCCCTTACTTCGTATACGGCGATGTCGCGGGGCAGGATGCGGTTCAGGCGGTATACCAGCTGGTCGGGTTCCATCGGAATCCTGTCGGTATCGAAGTGGGCTGTCATGTGTCGGGCATGTACGCCGGTATCGGTCCTTCCTGCTCCCACCACCTCCATTTCCTTTCTCAGAAGTATGGAGAGGGCGCGCTGCAACTCCTGCTGCACCGAATTGGCATTGGGCTGAATCTGCCAACCATGGTAGTTGGTGCCGTCGTAACCGAAGAATATGAAATATCTCATGATGATCTTTGAATTTTTTTGTTTTTTGCTATGAACTTTGAGCTTTGATTTGTTCTACGTTCTTTGCTTAATTCGGGTGCAAAGTTACTAAAAAAACGTGAAATATGGTATAATAATACAGATTTTTTTCAAAAATGGTACAATCTTGAAAGAAAAGTTCATTTTTATTTTGCAAATTGACAATAATTGTGTACTTTTGCCAACGTTTTTGATATTATAGATTATGGCACAGAATATATTCAAGGGTTTAGGTGTTGCCCTTATTACTCCTTTTAACACCGATGGCTCGGTTGATTATCAGTCGCTCAAGCGATTGGTAGAGTTTCAAATTGACAATGGTGCAGACTTCCTTTGCATCCTTGCCACAACTGGTGAGGCTCCATGTCTTACACAGGAAGAGAAAGATAAAATCACAGAATTGGTGAAAGATGTGAACAAGGGTCGCATCAAGATATTGAAATATTGTGGCGGTAATAATACTGCTGCTGTCGTTGAAGAAATCAAGAACACCGACTGGAGTGGCATCGATGGCATCCTCAGTATCTGTCCTTACTACAACAAACCTTCTCAGGAAGGTCTCTATCAGCACTTCAAGGCCATCGCCCAGGTTAGTCCGCTGCCTATCGTGCTCTACAATGTTCCTGGCAGAACCGGTATCAACATGAAGCCTGAAACAACCTGCCGTATCGCCCGCGACTTCCCTAATGTGGTAGCCGTGAAGGAGGCTAGTGGCAGCCTGGAGCAGGTAGATGAGATTATCAAGAACAAGCCTGATAATTTTGATGTTATCAGCGGCGATGATGCGCTTACCTTCTCAATGATTGCCAGTGGTGCTGCCGGCGTTATCTCTGTTATCGGCAATGCCCTGCCTAAGGCTTTCAGCCGTATGATCCGTCTCGAGTTCCGTGGCGAATATGAGCCAGCCCGTAAGATTCATCATTCTTTCACTGAACTCTACAGTCTGCTCTTTGTTGACGGTAACCCTGCTGGCGTAAAGGCGCTCCTCAATGATATGGGTTTCATCGAGAACGAGCTCCGTCTTCCTCTGGTTCCTACCCGTATCGCAACCAAGCAGAAGATGAGCGACATTCTGAAGACTTTGAATATCTAAAATAGTGATTAGTTATTAATCATTTAGTACCATGGTAGATGATAGAAGAATCATACACGAGATAACACCGCTGATGGGTAAGGATGTGCTCTATATTGCAGACCGACACAAAAAGGAGTTTACTTATCCTATCCATAACCATTCGGTGTACGAGTTGAACTTTGTAGAGAATGCAAAGGGAGTAAGAAGAATCGTTGGAGATTCGCAGGAGGTGATAGGCGATTATGATCTCTGTCTCATCACATCGCCCGATCTGGAGCATGTATGGGAGCAGAACGAATGCCACAGCGATGACATCCGTGAGATTACCGTCCAGTTTGATTTCTCCATGAGTGATGAAACACTCTTCGGAAGAAATCCCTACGCCAGCATTACCCGTATGATGCAGGAAGCAAAGAAGGGACTCTCATTCCCGTTGCAGGCAATCATGAAGGTATACGGAATGCTCGATACTTTAAGTTCCGTAAAAGACGGTTTCTATGCCGTACAGCAGTTCCTGACCATTCTCTACGAACTGTCACGCTGCGAAAATGCCCGCACCCTGGCTTCCAGCAGTTATGCCAAGGTAGCGGTAGAAGACGATAGCCGGCGCATCCTGAAGGTGAAGAATTTCATCTCCAAGAACTATATGGATGAACTCCGTCTGCCGGAGCTTGCTTCGCTGGCAGGCATGAGCAGCAGTGCGTTCAGCCGTTTCTTCAAGCTCCATACCGGCAGAAATATCTCTGAGTATATCATCGACCTGCGTCTGGGTTATGCTGCCCGCATGCTGGTAGATACCGCCAAGAGTATCAGCGAGATAGGTTTTGATTGCGGATTCAACAATCTCAGCAACTTCAACCGCATCTTCAAGAAAAAGAAAGGATGCTCGCCAAGCGAGTTCCGTGAAAGCTATCATAAGACAAGAATCATTGTATAATACAGCCTACGTAATCGTTTAAGTGAAATTATCAAAAATATTTCGCTTAAACGATTCTTTTTTCCGATATTTGTTGTATCTTTGCGCTACAATTTGAAATGTATAAATAAACATTTAAAAACTACGATAACGAATTATGAAGCAATTTATGGATGAAAACTTCCTGCTCGACACGAAGACTGCACAGGATCTTTTCCACAATCATGCGGCTAAAATGCCAATTATCGATTATCACTGCCACCTCATCCCTGAGATGGTAGCCAATGATCACAAGTTTAAGAGTATTACAGAACTTTGGCTCGGCGGAGACCACTACAAGTGGCGTGCTATGCGTACCAACGGTGTAGATGAGCGCTTCTGCACAGGTACTGATACTAGCGACTGGGAGAAGTTCGAGAAGTGGGCTGAAACAGTGCCTTATACATTCCGTAACCCTCTCTATCACTGGACTCACCTGGAGCTCAAGACTGCTTTCGGTATCAATAAGCAGCTCAGCCCTAAGACAGCCCGTGAAATCTACGATGAGTGTAACGAGAAGTTGCAGTTGCCTGAATTCAGTGCTCGTGGCTTGATGCGTCATTATAACGTAGAGTGCGTATGTACAACAGACGACCCAATCGATGACCTGCGTTATCACAAGCAGACACGTGAGAGCGGTTTCGAAATCAAGATGATTCCTGCTTGGCGTCCTGACAAGGCTATGAACATCGAGAAGCCAGATTTCGCTGACTATATGAACAGGCTCGGTGAGGTAGCAGGTGTTAACCTCGTTACATTCCAGGATATGGTTGATGCTTTACAGAAGCGTCACGACTTCTTTACTGAGAACGGCTGTAAGTTGAGCGACCACGGTATCGAGGAGTTCTACGATGAGCCATACACAGATTCTCAGATTGAGACTATCTTTGCCAAGGCTATGCGTGGCCAGCAGCTTTCTGCTCTCGAAATCCGTCAGTACAAGCATGCATTCCTCAAGGTTTGCGCTGAGATGGATCACGCTGCCGACTGGACACAGCAGTACCACTATGGTGCTATCCGCGACAACAATACACTGATGTACAACAAGCTCGGTGCTGATACCGGTTTCGATTCTATCGGTGAGTTCACTACAGCCAAGGCTATGAGCAGCTTCCTCAATGAGCTCAACATGGAGGGTAAGCTTACACGTACTATCCTCTATACATTGAACCCATGTGCCAACGAGGTAATCGCTACCATGCTCGGTAACTTCCAGGATGGTTCTTGCCCAGGTAAGATCCAGTTTGGTTCTGGCTGGTGGTTCAACGATCAGCTCGATGGTATGACCCGCCAGATGAACGCACTCTCTGTATTGGGTCTCCTGAGCCGTTTCGTAGGTATGTTGACCGACTCACGTTCATTCCTCAGCTATCCACGTCACGAGTACTTCCGTCGTTTGCTCTGCAACCTCCTCGGCAATGATGTAGAGAAGGGCTTGCTTCCTAACGACATGGAGAGCCTCTCTCGCATGGTAGAGGATATCTCTTACAACAATGCTCGCAACTACTTCAAGTTCTATTAATCCATAGAACTGAAGCAATTTATACTAAGACAAATCCCTTCACGGCATCCCGGTGGTGTTGTGGAGGGATTTGATGTTTCATCGTGAAACCAATACTTTAAACTTATGGGGGTAATAGACAGAATACTAGGTTTTTACGAAGATATCAGAGAGTTCAATTCTTCTAATATCAAAGACTTTCGGGGCAGACTCAAGTCTTGGATCAAGATGGGTATGCTTGCCGGTCGCATCTTCTATCTCAAGGATATGTGGGCCAGGGATGTGGCTGCCTTGACTTTTGCCTCCTTCATGGCTCTGATACCTTTCATGGCTATGATGTTTGTCATAGCCCGTGGTTTCGGCTATGCCTCTCTGCTCGAATCCTGGCTCTCTACCACCTTCGAGGCACAGCCTGTTGTGGCGCAGACCATCGTTAACTTCGTTCACAATTATATCGAGAATACGCAGAGCAACTACATCATCGGTACGGGTATCGTGATGTTTCTCTATACCATCGTTTCGCTGATGCAGAAGATAGAGCTTACCTTCGATGACATCTGGCATACGGGCGAGCGTTCGTGGAAGCAGATTGTTACCGAATATCCTACCATTCTGTTTGGTCTGGGACTGCTGATACTCTTTGCTTCGAGCATCAATGTATGGACGGTGAATATGGTGGATAATGTAGACAGAATAGCAGATATCGGGGATAGCATTCCTTCGTTCATCCTTCATCTGGCGGCTTTTGTTCCGATGTTCCTGTTCTTCGTGTTCTGCTATTATGTCATCCCGAATACCTATATCCGGGTTCGCAGTACCCTGGTTCCATCGTTCCTGGCGGGTGTCTGCATGACGGCACTTCAGTATGGATATATCTATCTGCAGGTTTTTCTGTCCAGCTACAATGTCATCTATGGTTCGCTGGCAGCCATTCCGCTTTTCCTGTTATGGCTTCAGATTTCGTGGGCTATCGTAGTGTTTGGCGCCTTGCTTTGCCATACCAACCAGAACATCCATTATTATGATGGTGATTTGCAGTACGATCACCTGAAACTGGTGCAGCGCATCAAGGTTTGTGGGGTAGTGATGCATCTGGTATGTCGTCGGTTCAATCAGGGCGAACAGGCGTATACTCCGAAAGAAATTCATGATTTAACGAAGATACCTCAACAGATTGTCAACCAGTCGGTTAAGGAGCTGTTACGTGCCTGTTTGCTGGTAGAAATCCGGAATGGTAAGAAAAGCAGTTTTGAGGAATCGGTGGTTCTTCATCCGATAGAGAAGATAGAGCATCTTACCTATGGTGTAATGATAGAGCGCCTCTTCAGTTATGGCGAGGATGTCTCAAGCCTAGCCGCATTGGAGTCGGATATGGCGATGTGGAAGGATATCGACATCGTGAATGCAGAGTTTATAGAAAAGGGAAAGCAAATCGCTTTCTGATGAAAAAAAGTTTTTAGGCACGGATTACACGGATTTATGGCACTAAAGTTAATAAACCACTCTTAAAGAAAATCCGTGTAATCCGTGTAATCCGTGCCTAAATTATTTCTGGTCATATCCGTCAGAAATCTTTTTTCCCAGTGCTAGCGCCAGTTCAACCTTGGCACCATATCCTTCCAGCTGGTCGGCAAACTTTGCTACCGAATTGCCGGATGCGATGATGTCATCAAAGAGAATAATCTTTTTGCCCTGGAAGAAAGCCTCGTCGATATGGAGTTCATCTACAGGATCGCCATCTTCATCTACATCATGCGTGTAGCTGAAGGCAGGGTAGGCGTTGGTCATGCCCGTAGCCTTGCATATCTCCTCGCTGAACTCCTTGAAACGGCGCTTGGTATGCGCCTCAAGAGCTGCAGGAATGCAGACCAGGGTAAACTGTGCTGCCTCTTCGCCCAAAAGACTCTTCAGCGTGTCTGATACCATTTCGATAGCCTTCTTCAGGGCTTCCTGATGGTCCATCTCCGTAGTGAGCTCAGAGTTACCTTTAAAGTTGACGATAAGGTCGCGTTTTTCCCATTCCTCTGCTGTGAGTTCAAAAGTACCGAAGGCGCTGAATGCAGCGTAGTCGACAAGCCATTTGTAGTGCAGTCCGTTTTTCAGGACTGGCCATGAGTTGATTTCATTTTTGTAATTAGCCATAGACTAGAAATTTTTGATAATTAATAATGCATAGTTTCTGCAAAAATAGGAAATCTTTTCGAATTAAGGTGCCGGTTTCATAAAAAAGATTTGTTTTTTAAGTAATATTTCACGTAGCTGCCTTTTTTTTACTTATTTTTTAGTACCTTTGCACCGCATTTTAAGAAATACGTATATTTATATGACGAGAAAAACAAAACTTCATGAAATCCGCGACTACGTTATCATTGCCCTGGCGATGATAGAAGGTAGTATCGGTTTGAACATCTTCCTGCTCCCCAATCATATCACGATGGGTGGTGTAGGAGGTATCGCTTCTATCCTTTACTGGGGATTTGGCATCCCGGCATCTGTATCTTATCTGGCGCTCAATGTGTTCCTGCTTCTCATCGCATTCCGCATTCTGGGCTATAAGTTCTGTCTGAAGACCATCTATGGTGTTGGTATCTTTGCCTTAACTACCCGTCTGATAGAGACGCATACGGTAGGCATGACGCCGCTGCTTCACGACCAGCCGTTCATGGCAACGGTCATCGGTGCGTTCTTCATGGGCAGCAGTGCCGGTCTGGGTCTTTCCTGCAATGGTTCTACGGGTGGTTCTGATACCGTAGCGGCGATGATCAACAAGTATTGGAACATTTCCCTGGGTCATGCCATCATGATTTGCGACCTGTGTATCATCACCAGTTCTTATCTGGTATTGCGCGATTGGGAGATGGTGATTTACGGTTATGTCTGCCTCTTTGTGCAGTCGCTCTGTGTAGATCATGTGGTGAATGCGTTACGCCGTTCGGTTCAGTTCTTCATCATCAGCGACAAATATCTGGAGCTCGGTGCAGCCATCAATACCGCCGCCGACCGAGGTTGTACGGTGATGGATGGTCATGGCTGTTACAGTGGCAAGGATGTCCACATGCTGTTTGTATTGGCGCGTCAGCGTGAGTCTCAGAAGATATTCCGTCTTATCGACGAGATAGATCCTACCGCCTTTGTCAGCCAGAGTGCCGTCATCGGTGTTTATGGCGAAGGTTTCGACCGTTTCAAGGTAGGCAAGAAGATAGGTTTGCCGAAGAAGAAATAGATAAATAGAAAGAGGGTGTGTCAGGCAGTTATGACACACCCTCTTTTAATAATCCTCTATGAATAACACTTATTTCTTTCCGAAAATCGGCTAGATGTGGAAATCTACCAACTTCAGCCATCGCTTGACATCAAACGACGGACAGTCTTTGTGAACGTTCGGCAAATCGCGGTGGCCCAGTATCTCTGCATCAGGATAGGAGAGGCAGAGGCTCTCCAGAAGCGAATACAGAGCCTGATTCTGGGCTGGAGTGCGCGTATCGGCAGGCTTGCCGTTCTTGTCGAGACCTCCCTCATAACAGATGCCGATGCTGTGGGCATTATAATGACGGGCATGGGCTCCGACTTCCGATTCCGGACGACCCGGATATACCACACCATCCTTCGTGATGTAATAATGATAGCCGATACTCTTGAAACCGCGGGCAAGATGGCAGGCCTCCAACTGCTCGAATGTGAAATCCTGAGTCACTCTCGTGGCAGAACAGTGGATCACGATGAGTGAAATGCTACGATGTTTCTGTGTCATGGCAATCTCCCTTCTTTTAGCAGTTCTGTACACAGAATGAGCTGGCTACAGCTGTTAATACCGTGATGAGGAAGTTGATGATGTTTTTCCAATTTACTTTTTTCATTTTGCTTTGTTTTTTAATGATTAATACTAAGTGGATAATGATAGTCACATGCTTGTTTTAGTGGTTGAAATTTAGTTTCAGTAAGCGTTTCTGGAAGAAGAAGGGCGGGGGAGGAACTCCCAGCCCGGATACCCGTAAAAGGCAGGTTCTTGGGTCGTTATGATTTGCTGTCTATCCGTAATCGTCAGGATGAAAACCAGCCGCTTTGTTCCTTCGGAATATCCCTGTCGCCGGTCAGTTCACTCCTTCCTTCTTCTGTCGTTTCGCATATTTGAGAGACGGATCACTACTCCAGACCGTCACCGCTGTCGCCTGTTCCGTCGGTACTGCCGCCTTGTGATGTACCGCCGCCCCCAGTGGTTCCGCCGCCCTGTGTGGTATCGCCAGTGGTGGTATCGCCTGCAGCGCTCTCGCTAGAGTTGAGGAGATCCATGGCGTTCTTGGCGTTGGCATCGAGAGAGAGCTGTGTGTTGCTGAGCTTGCCGGTAGCACGGGCTCTGAGGCGGTAGCCTTCTACAAACTTGGCGAGGCTCCACTCCTGGATGCTGGCGGCTCCCATCTTGTTGATGATGCCGATGGAGAAGATGGCGAGGTTGTCTATCTTCACTGCCTTGTTCTGGAGCACGAGCTCCTTCACACAGCTCACCATATCGGTGAGAAGGCCCTTGATGGCACCCTTCGAGAACGGGGTGTTGTGGCTCGCCATGTGTTCGGCGAGTTCATCGATACCGATGGTTTCTGTTACTACTGGTCGCGCATAATACTTGCCATACGCTTCCTTGATTGTCTTGTTCTTGTTCTTCACTAATTTGATGAGAATCATACTTTTAAAAATTTAGTTTTAGTAAAAGCAGTCTGTGTCTCCGCCGAGACCGTTGCTGCATCAACCTCTCTGATTGACGATACAAAGATACAACATTCCCGAACCCCCAACTATGCGATTTGTGCGATTTGCAGGGATTCGGGAAAAAAAGGTTGAAAAAAGTGGTATTTTTTTATGTTACTGAACTTTCAACGATGTAGAGCGGAGCGCAGGGATATTAAGAATTGCTTTTATCTGAAAATAAAGACATTTTATTCCGCATTATTTTGCAGATACCAACTTTTTTCGTAACTTTGCCAAAAATTCAATAAAAAGCAACAATATGAAATATCCTATAGGAATACAAAACTTTGGTGAAATTGTAGATGGCGGTTATGTTTATCTCGACAAGACCAAGCTCCTCTATGATTTAGTGCATAATGGGAAAATATATTTTCTGAGTCGTCCAAGACGATTCGGAAAGTCTTTGTTGATTTCTACCCTGGAATGCTACTTCCAAGGAAAGAAAGAACTGTTTAAAGGACTTGCCATCGAACAGTTAGAAAATGAATGGAAGCAATATCCTGTTTTTCATATTGATTTCAACGGCAAGGACTTCACACAGGCTGGCGAATTGGAAAAAACCTTGCAGACTTTTGTTGAAACCCAAGAACTGAATTATGGCAGAAACCCATTGGCCAACACCTTGGGAGACAGATTTATGGCTGTTTTGAAAGCTGCCCACGAAAAGACAGGACTTGGCGCCGTTGTCCTGATTGATGAATATGACAAACCTTTACTGGATGTTTTAGACACAGGGTTAAAGACCTTCGATTCTGAAGGCAACGAACGTTTGCTGGAAGACCGACATCGCGAGATTATGAAAGGGTTCTACAGTGTCTTCAAGGCTGCTGACAGAGATTTGAAATTCGTGCTGTTGACAGGTGTTACCAAGTTCTCGCAAGTAAGCGTATTCAGTGGTTTCAACCAACCAGATGACATCAGCATGGACGACCGCTACGAGGCTCTTTGCGGCATCACGGAAGAGGAACTGTATTCTGTCTTTGATGAGCAAATCAAGGCAATGGCTGCAAGATATAAAGTGTCTGAGGATGAGATGAAATATCGGCTCAAGCGCAAATATGACGGTTACCATTTCAGCCCAAGCATGCTCGACATCTACAATCCTTTCAGTATCTTGAACTCACTGAGCAAGAAAATCCTGAGTGATTTCTGGTTCCGTACAGGTTCACCTACTTATCTGGTCCGCTTATTAGCTCACTTCGACGAAAACCTCAATGAACTGACAGGGAAATTTTATCCTACCAGCAGTTTTATAGATTACAAGGCGGATACAGAGGCTCCATTGCCAATGATTTACCAGAGTGGTTATCTCACCATTAAGGATTGGAACATGGATACCGATTCTTATCTCTTGGATTTTCCAAACGATGAAGTAAAAGCTGGTTTCGTAACCATGGTGGCTGCCAACTATCTGAAGCCTAAGGAATCGCCTGACGCTTGGGTCGTAGAAGTTGTTAATACGATGAAGATGGGAGATTGTGACAAATTGGAAAAATTACTCACTTCCTTCTTCGCCAGTATACCCTATAGCCAACGTCGTAAAGATGACGAGCGGGAAAAAGAGCGATACTTTCAATATACCTTCTATCTGGTGATTCGCATGATAAGCAGTTTTACCGTTCTAATAGAAAAGGAGCAAAGTGAAGGACGGGTTGATTGCATTATTGAAACCCCAATGTTTGTTTATATCTTCGAATTTAAGCGTGATGGGTCAGCAACTGAAGCCTTGAAACAAATCGAGGGAAAAGGATATGCCCGTGAATATGCTACAGACAACAGAACGATTTACCTGATAGGCTGCAATTTCTCGTCTAAGACGGGGACGATTGACGACTGGAAGTCTAAGGGCAAAAGCGTTTAAAAAACGGGTATTTTTTCCTGTAATAAACTCACCCTGGAAGGGATATGCATAGTGTGTTGTATGCATTCCCTTCCAGGGTGTTTTTTTATGGTTCATCCAGAAATTCGATGATTTCTGCTACTTGTTGCCGGGTGTAGAAGTGGGAAAACTTGCCGGCGTAGCCCGAACAGAGGCTCTGCTTGAGCTCGGGACACCGGTTGATCCATCTCACCAGCCGGTTGAGCGCTACCCTGGGGGTAGCGGTGGGAAAGTAGAGCATGGCGAGCTCTGCCTTCCCGTAACTTCTGTCTTCTATCATAATTTGTTCTTTTTTGAATAATAAAAAAACTGAACTTTCGCAAGTTTTGCCCCATACGCCCTGAAAGGGCAGAAGCCCTTAGCCCAGGGCATCGCCCTGGGTAATTACGGACGCAAACCTGTCGCCCTGTAAGGGCAAAAGCTTTAAAAATTCCAGACAAAACATAAAGCTTTTGCCCTTTCAGGGCGTCTTGCTGATTGCCATCATACCCAGGGCGCTGCCCTGGGCTAGGAGCTTCTGCCCTTTCAGGGCGTGTGGGGCTAGCCCGTACTAGAACCACTTGCGAAAGTTTAGTCTGTTTTTGTCAGTTGCTTCTTTCTTCTGCCTGGTAGAATAAAATCTCTCCGAATCATAAGAAAATCCCTCCGAAAGATACGGAAATATCTCCGAAAGATAAAAAAATATCTCCGAAGCAGAATTTCCTAAAATGGGAGATCTTCGGGCGGAATATTCTCGCTGCCATCCATCTTCTGGTTGTTCTCTATCTCGTCCGGACGCATCTCTATCACCTTCCAGCCGTTGCCCGTCTTGCGGTGAATCTTCTTGAATCCCAGCGCCTCCATGAACATCGAAATATCCTTGTTCGACATCGACTGGCGGAAGGCGGGGTTCGTGCAGATGCGCTCCATCACATCACTCGCCGTAACAAACTTGCAGAACTCGGACGGCGTATCGGCATCAGGAACACGGTAGAACTTGTTGATGCGCTCGGCTATGTAATTGTTCACTCGGAAATAAAGATTGTGGCGCTGTATCTCCTCGTTCTCCTCCTTCGTAAACCAGTAAACCCAGTCGCAGGGCTCACCCCTCCGGCGCTTCTCTATCACCTCCTGAGCCAGTGCCACAGCCTGGGAGTAGATGCCCTCGTAATTGAAGGGGAAGTCGATGGGACTCTTGATCTTCTCGATGCGCCAGATGAGGAAACGGCGGTTCTCGTCATCATCGATGATATGCACCTCATTGCTCGTGGCGCAGAACCCCGCATTGTTCTGCAGGATGCAGTCCCACTCGGCATAAGGGATTCGCATGCTGATGTTGCGCTTCGTGATGTTGCTCTTGAAGGAATCCAGGTTCTTGCCGCGCAGACAGCTGAACTCATCGAGACACACTATCGCCTTGCTGGCACACATCTGCAGGAAATCCTTGTTTTTGTAGTCGCCCGTAGAATCGTTGGCGAAATACTTGCGCAGATGGGGCGGCAGAAGATGGTCGAAAAACGTGGTCTTGAAGATGCCGCCCTTGCCTACGAAAACCATGATAGATTGGTTGGTGACATCGGGCCGAACCCAGCAAACCACCATGTTGACCAGCCATTTCTTGAAGGCATAGGCAAAATCCTCCTCCGTATGGCGGTAACCGCCGGTCTGCATCACGGTTACCCGATGGGCCAATTCTGCGATATAGTCAGTCTTCCGGTCCCATTTTGGCAGACTCTTCAGATATTCCTCCATGGGGTTGAATTCGGGACTGAAGTTACTTCTGATTACCGTATCCAGCTTTTTCTGGGTGGTACAGATGTTCTCCAGTTCCATCTTCACGAACAGGGAATTGCTCACCCGGGTATCCACTTCGGTCCAGTCGAGATAGAGTTTCTCTCCGGTGTTGATGGCGCGCACTTCATACTGGTTGCTCAGCGTGTTGTGGTGCATTTCATATCGGGCTCCCAGCCATCCCAGCAGTGCTCTCATGCTGGTATAGCGTTTCTGCTCATCATCTCCCTGCTGTCTTATCTTCCAGGTTCCCAGCCGCTCGGTATGCCTGTAAATCTCCCGTGCCACCCGCTCGGTATCGGCATATTCGCCGCCAAACTTATCTGCCATGTGTTTCACAGCCTCCTCCTTTTCGGCTCCGAAACAGAGGCAGAATGTGGCGTATCTCACTACGTAGCTGTTGTGATGATGCTCCTCAAACCGCTCTTCCCAGCGCTCCGCCAGCTTGTCTACATACTGCAGAATCTCTTCGGTGGTGAGCGTTTTGGGTGGCGCCTCGTCTTCCTGTTTTCGAGGGCTTTTCTTTCTGGGTTTTTCAGCTTCCTTCTGCCTTTTCCTGTTCTGTTCCTCCTGTTGCTTTGTGGCTTTTTCGAATTCCTCTACCTCCTCCCGGGTGATGGCGAAGACCTCGGCATTCCAGTTGAAGTAAGCCTCGGGGTCGTAAGCCAGTCCGCAGCTTCTCACCATGTCCTGGCATTGTTTGTCGCAGCTGATACCCAGCAGTTTGTCGTACACGCTCATGGCTTTCCTGATGGCGAGCTGGTGGAGTTCGGTGGCAGTGAGATTGCATCCTTCAGGCCGCATATATCTGAGCAGGATGCGGAATCCCTTGCCCGAGACGGTGATGTAGAAGACCATGGTGAAGGGGATTTTCCGGGCGGTCTGCCTGAATGTCGCGATGTTTTCGGGAGGCACATCGTCATAATCGAGCATCAGCCAGTAGGTTTCCTTCTGGAAGTCAGTCAGCTTCTTGGAGTTTCCCTTGAGCTGCACGCTGGGAGTGATGCAGGGCAGCCGGTGCTTGATGTCCTCTGCCGTTCTCTTGTCCACCTTTATCATCGACCTGTAGCCTTCGGTATTGGTTTTCACCGGTGCCGAATGCATGATGGTGTACTCCAGCACCTCTCTGTTGGGGAGAGGCTTGCTGGCAGAGGTCTTCAGAGTCTGGAAAAAAGAGGGCAAGACCTCTTTCTCCTGTTCTGTTTCCGGGTTATTTCCGGTCTCGTTTGTGGGTTTAATCTCTTTCATTTCTTTTTGGGTTTTATGAATCTGTATCTTCTAATATTTCTTTAAGTTTACGAGTAATTTTCTTGTAGGAAAGAATATCTCTCCAGTAGCTCCATGCTCTGTTATGTTCGCTCCAGTATACCGAACCTTTATTCCGTTCCCATATGCTCACTTCATCGCAATAATACTGGAATCTTGTTTTATGATGGACATTTTCTTCATGAATCCAAGTTTTACCTTCGAAGGCATCGTCTTCGTCTTTTTCCATGAGAATGGTTTTGATGGCACTATCCATAGCGAATATGTACTCTGGAATGAGCGTCATGTTATCTATCCTCTGATTGATAGTGACCTTTCCACCAGTTTCTTTAAGAATCCTAGTTGGTGATACGCTACATGTCTTTGCGATAGCCAGCTTAAATCTGGCTTCTTCTTCAAGTTCTGCTATAAATTTACGTAAATCTTTCATTGTTTTATTCTTTGTTGTTAACATGTTGCGAAGGTAAACAAAATGTTTTACTTAGGCGGGGAGCTCTATAGAGCTCGATTTTTACAAAGAATAACCTAGGTTAAACTTTTTAACGCAGCATTTTTGCGCCCATTTTCGTAGGGGTATTTCGAAGAAGAAGTAGTGAAGAAGCGAAACATCGGAAAAGTGACGAGGTGAAGGGTGAAGGGTATATTTTAAATCTTATATTATATTCTTTTTTTAGGATTTTTGGAAAATCCAGAAAGTCAGAAAAATGAAAAAACGGATTTTTTCCCTTGCCGCGCGTATATATAAAAAAGAGTTTTCAAACCTTCACCCTTCACCTTTTTATTTAACGTTTTGTGTGTCAAATAGTTACGGGTGAAGGGTGGTGAAGGGTGTTTTTCGCTTTTTATAAACATATTTTAAGAATTAAGCCCGTTTTTACATATTTTAAGCGTTTGTTTTTGGTTCCGAAAGAGGTGCCATTTTTTTAGGGTCCTATTTTTTCTCTTTTCTTACCGCTGAAATCTTTGAAAAGCGAGTGGGGTAGGATATCCCGTCTTATGTTGTGTTAAACAATTATCAGATAAAAGAAGTTAACGATACCGAATAAGGACTGATTTTTAAACAAATATTAACGCAGAAAACTTGAAGTTTCGCATATTAGATTCAGGTTTCGCAGGTTCAGAAGTTAAGGAGTTAAAGAGTTAAATGAGTTAAAGAAGTTAAATGAGTTATCGCTCTCTATAGTCGCTGAGGAGTTAAGACTTTACCCCATACGCCCTGAAAGGGCAGAAGCTCCTAGCCCAGGGCACCGCCCTGGGTAATTACGGACGCAAACCTGTCGCCCTGTAAGGGCAAAAGCTTTAAAACTTCAGGCAAACATAAGGCTTTTGCCCTTACAGGGCGACTGGCTTGCACACATCATACCCAGGGCGCTGCCCTGGGCTAGGAGCTTTTGGGCCTTCAGCCCGTACTTAAGCCACATGCGAAGTTCAGTCCTTTAACTTCCTGATATGTGAAAGTTCAGTTATTAGCCAATAATGATGTTAATTTCATTCAAATATTTGGCGTTATCAAGATTTTGCAGTATATTTGCATCCAAAAGAATTTAAATGTGAATCAAATGGTTAAGCATTTATATATAATAGCAGGTTGTAATGGAGCAGGCAAAACGACTGCTTCTAAGACGATTCTTCCCAAGTCTTTGCTCGTTAAGGAATTTGTTAATGCTACGAAATTGCAAAAGGTCTCTCGCCTTTCAATCCTGAAGGAGTAGCGATAGAAGCAGGGCGTTTGATGCTTAGGAGAATAGAAGATTTGCTGGAAATGGGTGAATCGTTCTCCATAGAAACTACTTTAGCAACCAGATCTTATATTAACCTGGTGCGCAGAGCACAAGAAAAAGGGTATGTTGTGCATCTCTTGTTCTTTTGGCTGGATAGTATAGAGCTTGCAAAAAGACGTGTAGCTGATAGAGTAGCTAGTGGCGGGCATAACATTCCTTTGCCTGTAATTGAACGTAGGTATAAGGCTGGTCTTAAGAATCTTTTTGAGATATTTATGAAAGAAGTGGATATCTGGATTCTATTTGATAACAGTTTAAATAAAGGAGAACGTGTTGCTTTCGGAGGTAGACTGCTTCCAACAAAGATTAAGGATATTGTTAAATTTAAAATAATTAAGGATTATGAGTGAAAGTGAGATTGAGGGCTTTATCAACAAAGTTGAATCAGGTTTAGTTGAAGCTCAGCATGATATGTTGGTAGAAAAGGCTTTATACAATCGTCCTGTGGTCATTAGTGACGGAAATGGCGGGGTAGTAGAAGTTTCTGCCAAGCAATTATTAAATTAGAAAAGGTTTTATCATTCTTTTAACTAGAGTCGCCCTTCCCCCCTTTGCTTTACCCTTCGGTCAGCGATTTTAATTCCGCTACGTACCGGTGGCCGTTGGTTCAGGGCGTGCTGCTTGGTTTTGCCTGCGTTCTGCTTCTTCTCTTTCCTTCGGCAGAGGATATAAAGCTGCAGAAAGCGGAGATGTAGATTACGAATATCACCATATAATCAAGGGTCTATATGCCACCTTTTCATCGTGGTATATAGACCCTTGTCGTTTCCCGTGAAGTGCGGGGAATTATACTGAAGAAAAATCCCCCATCCCGCTTGAGGAAGCAGGATGGGGGATAGTTTCTTATTTCTTCTTGAGCCCCTTGTATGCAAGGAAAGCTACAATAACAATGGCAAGAGCCAAGATGATGTAACCGAGCTCATGACTATACTTTAATGCCTGCTGATATACATCTTGAGTTGTTTTATAGTCTGTATATTGGTATATCCCCCAACCGATGATTGCTAAAACAGTATTCCAGATGCCAGCACCGATTGTGGTATAGAGCAAGAATTTGCCTACATGCATACCTGCCAAACCGGCTGGAATACTGATTAATTGGCGAACAGCTGGTACCAGGCGCCCAAAAATAGTGGATGCGGCTCCATGCTTGCGGAAATACTCTTCTGCAACTTCTACCTTTTGGCGGTCTATCAGGCACATATGTCCGATGCGGCTGTCTGCAAAACGGTAGATGATAGGGCGGCCTACCCATTTAGCTAAATAATAGTTGAAAAGTGCACCGATATTGGCACCAATGGTGGCAAACACGATGACTAGGATAAACGACATTCCGCTATCAGGATCCATGGCTTTCCATGCTGCAGGTGGAACAACCACCTCTGATGGGAATGGGATGAATGAACTCTCGATAGCCATGAAAAGGGTTACTACCCAGTAATTTAAATTGTCGAGTATCCAAAGAAAAAGCTCTGCTGTATTCATTTGTTATCTGAATCTAAATAATATCTGTCGCAGTGTTGAAACTGAGACAGATATAGGTGATTTATTTATTTATTTATTCTGTTTTGCCCATGTATCCTTCAAGCCAACGGTTTTGTTGAATACTGGTTTTTCTGCAGTAGAATCAAGATCGGCCATGAAATAACCGATACGCTGGAACTGGAGATATTCACCTGGCTTCTTGTTGGCTGCATATTCCTCAATATAGCAGTTAGGATAGTCGTGGAAGCTGTCTGGGTTGAGCAACTCGTGGAAGTCACGTTCATCAGCAGATGGATTTTCTACCATAAAGAGACGGTCGTATTCGCGCACCTCTGCCTTTACGCAGTGATCTGCTGATACCCAATGCAATGTACCCTTAACCTTACGGTTGGCACCTTCCATGCCGCTCTTACTGATAGGATCGTATTCTGCCTGAATCTCAGTGATAACGCCATTTTCGTCCTTTGTGCATCCAGTGCACTTAACGATGTAAGCATTCTTCAGACGAACTTCTTTACCCGGAGTCATACGGAAGAATTTTTTAGGAGCATCTTCCATAAAGTCAGCACGCTCTATCCAGAGATTCTTAGAGAATGTGATGGTGTGTGTGCCATCAGCTTCATTTTCTGGATTATTGATGGCTTCCATTTCCTCTGTTTCACCTTCCGGATAGTTGGTAATTACGAGTTTTACAGGATCAAGTACTGCACTCACACGACATGCTTTCTTGTTCAAGTCTTCTCTAACAGATGCTTCGAGTAAGGCCATATCGTTGAGAGCATCGAACTTAGTATATCCGATACTGTCGATAAACATACGAATACTCTCAGGAGAGTAACCGCGACGGCGCATTCCGCAAAGAGTAGGCATACGTGGGTCGTCCCATCCGATAACCAGTTTCTCATCAACCAGCTGGTGAAGCTTACGCTTGCTCATTACTGTATAAGTGAGGTTCAATCGGTTGAACTCAATCTGACGTGGACGATTGTCGTTTAATACATCTGCAGTTCCGTCCTTCTCCTTCAAGAAGTCGATGAACTTATCGTAAAGCGGACGGTGAGGTACAAATTCCAATGTACAGATAGAGTGGGTTACCCCTTCAAAGTAGTCACTCTGTCCATGAGCAAAATCATACATAGGATATGCATGCCATTTAGTTCCTGTACGGTGATGAGGAGTATGGATGATACGATACATGATAGGATCGCGGAAATGCATATTTGGATTCGCCATATCGAGTTTTGCGCGAAGAACCATGCTGCCTTCTACGGCCTCAGGAGTATTCATCTTCTCAAACAAAGCAAGGCTTTCTTCGATTGGGCGATCACGATATGGACTAGCAGTACCCGGTGAGGTAGGAGTACCCTTCTGCTGTGCAATTTCTTCAGCAGTTTGTTCATCTATATATGCATTGCCCTTCTTGATCATCCAGACAGCAAAATCCCAAAGCTTCTCAAAGTAGTCAGAAGCATAGTAGATATTGCCCCACTTGAATCCGAGCCACTGGATGTCTTGAAGAATATTCTCTACATATTCATTGTTTTCCTTGCTAGGGTTAGTGTCATCAAAACGAAGATTGCAAACACCATTATATTTCTCTGCAACACCAAAGTCCATGCAGATAGCTTTGGCATGGCCGATATGCAGATAACCATTAGGCTCTGGCGGAAAACGCGTCTGGATTCGTCCTCCGTTTTTGCCTTCTTTGAGGTCTTCCTCAACTAACTGTTCTACGAAAGAGATACTTTTCTTCTCTTCCAAATTGTTTTCTTCATTAATTGCCATAATTCAATAAAAAGAATAATTTTTAAATTTATGGTGCAAAGATACAAATTTAATTGTAAGTACCGAAATTATCTGGCAGATAATTTTGTTTTGGGAGCGATAATTTTGTTTTGGGAACAATAATTCACAAAATATGTTTTTAAACATATAAAAAGATTCGTTTGTTTCGAAAAATATGTCTATCTTTGCATCGTTATCCTGAATACAATCTTTTTACCTTAAATGAAACTAATACCAAAAGGAACGCCTTCGCTGTGAAGCGAGGGCGTTTTGCTTTTATACCAGGTTCATATTCTATTACTTTTTGCGGAATGTTTCGTTCTTAATAATGATAGAACCTTCTTCTGTATCGAGTGTAGCCTGCTCCTGAACATCAGCATCAAGACCCTTGCGGCTCAAGATAATCACAGCAGCTTTACCTTCTGGCTTAGCAGGCAATTCCCACTTGTAAAATTCCTTGTTAAGGCCTTTTACTTTAACAGAGAAATCACTGTTCAAAGTAACACTGCGCTCACCATCTGCGCTCTTATATTCACCGGCTGCGGCAGCCTGAAATGCAGAATCGGTTACAACTGTCTGTTCTGCCTGAGCTTGTGCAGGTGCTTTTTTCTCAGAACATGCTGTGAAAGCTATCAGGCCCATAGCAAATGCAAGAATTGATAATTTCTTCATAATCTTTAAATTTTATATGTTAATAATAATGTTAATCTAAACCATTTTTATAAGCTAACTCTTTTTATACATTTGTTTATCTCAGTGGTATGCTATAGAAAGACAGTATTCCACTGGTACAAATGATTACCCAAATAGAAACGAGCCCCGTAATGATAGGGACGCTTGCAAATCTGATGTCGTGGTTGGGCTTAAAACGTTCGGTATGCTTCCTTAAAAAATACTGAAATATATAATAATATAAGGTGGCATAGAGAAAACCAATGAGGGTACCAATCAGGATGTCGCCAAAATAGTGTACACCGAGATACATTCGGGAATAACTGGTTATCAATGCCCATAGGCATAAGAATATCGTGAGTTTGCTCCGGCGAACCAGATATTGGGCAAAGAAGGCCATACTCCATGCATTGGCTGCATGAGAAGATGGGAAACCATATCTGCCACCCCGATATCCTTGAACAACATGTACCATCGGACTGATAGGATTATCAGGATTGCTGGGACGCATTCTTGCTACCAATGGCTTCAGAATTCCTGATGCAGTCTGGTCTGAAAACAAGATAATCAGAGTGATAACAACTATAGTGCTCATCACAACCTTGACAGGAAAATTCTTCAGCAGTACAAAGATAAAACTGGCATAGAACGGAACCCATACAAAACGGTCTGAGAAAATCATCATGAAGTAATCCCAATACTCGTTGTGAAAACCATTGAAAAACAGAAAAATCTGCGTATCAATCTGTTCTATTTGATGAAGTAATTCTATCATAGTCTTTCTTTATGAAATTCTGTAATGTTCGCTTTCTTGTTTCTGATAATCTGTTGCCCTGTCGTTTGGGCTATTTTGCACTCAAGTCATCGTACAACTTCTGTAGATAAGCCATGCCTCGCTTCAGGTTATAACCTTTTTTGCCTTTATCATAAACAACCTTTTTGGATTTGTTGTCGTAGATGATAGAGTTCTCCTCTGATACCATGCCGAAAGCATCGGGTACATCAAAGAATGCAAATTTAGGCGTAGCATCACTCAACATATTCTTGCTGAACAAGAAGTCTTTGTGAGGAATGCCTAATTGTCCGAGCAGTGTAGCTGCTATATCATGCTGACTTCCTATGAGCTTAACATTCATCGGGCGAGCTATTGCTCCACCGGTCATGATAAGTGGAATCTGATAGCGGCTGCGGTCAAAGTTGTCAAGATGTTCTTTGTATGCGCCAACATGATCGGCAACGAGTAATACCAAAGTATTTTTCCATCTAGGCAATTTGCTGTATTCACGCAGAAGATGACCTATGACACTATCAGTGTAAGCAAATGCATTTAAACGCTTGTCTTCCAGTCTGTTATATGGTACATCGAATGGCTCGTGACTGCTTGATGTCTGGAATACTCTCAGCATAGGCTGTTTGGCATTCTGTTCTTTCCTGAGGTCTGCAAGCAGCCTGTTGGCTACGATATGATCGTGTACTCCCCATTTGCTCAATTTGTCTTCTATAGGGAAATCACTATCTGAAATGATTCTCTCATAGCCCTGGGAAACCAGCCAAGAGCGTTGGTTGGCAAAATCAACATCACCACCATAATAATATGCATTGCCGTAATGCTTTGCTTTAGCCAATGAACGTGCCAATGATGGTAATTGTGCAGATTTTGCCGGGTAGCGCATGATGCTGGTTGTAGGTTGTGCAGGATAACCGCTCAAAACAGCAACCAGACCACGATCCGTGCGGAAAGTGTTGGAATAGAATCTTGGGAAGAAAATTCCCTTTTTGGCTATTGAGTCCAAGCAGACAGCTACGTTTTTATGTGTTCCAACGGAAGGCATGATGTCGTTGGCAAAGCTTTCCATAATAATAATAAGTATATCCGGCTTTCCGTTTTTCCGAGCTTCTTCATTCAGGAGTGGGTAGGTGTTCCGGTCGCTTGAACTTACCATTTGAGCAAAGAGCTTGTTAGCTTCTTCTTCTGACATGTATCGGTATTGCGATGCAAAATCTTCCTGATGGGTAAGTGATTCAAACAGGCTGAACATCGGATTGACGGCAGCATGATTCAAAAACGCATTTTGGCTGAAATATGCCTTTCCTGTATTTGTTGTAGATACAGTAAATCCTCCTCTGATAGGGATGAAGAGAAGGGCAGTAAGCAGCAACAGAATAAGAGAATGGCGCATACGATGATGCTCTATGTCAGAGTAGCGTGTTCTGCGACCACTGCCGAAATCTCCAAAACCATAGTTGCTGTATCTGCTGGAATAGCGCTTCTGGGTATGAGGCATGCGGAGTGCGAACCAGACGGCTATGGTAAGCAGCACAGTGATGAGGAGAGCCAAAAAGATGTAAAGCCCTCCAACACTTGCAAGTGCATCCTTTGGCGAAGTAAAGAAATAATATAATGGAGTGCTATCTAGCGGGAAGTTCCAGTATGGATATAATCCTGCATTCAGTACGAATGTAATGGAAACCAGGAAAGATGCCAGTATAAAATAAGCATTCAGAATGGGACGTATAATCTCCTTACGAAACCAAATCATTGCGATGAGCAACAAACCCGGTAGTGCGGTGAGGTAACCAGCCATAGAGAGGTCGAGTGATAAACCGTACCACATCACTGTAGGCATTTCGCTCCAGATATTATCGATAGGTTGTGTAGCAGAAGCCTTTTCCAATATCATGAAAAATGGTTTCTGAATACTGAACAAAATGACAAACGTAAAATACGTTTTTATAAACCACAATATTTGCTTCATATCTATGCTTCTTGTCTAATAATTATGATATACTCGGCTTTGAGCTTGAAAATTAATGCAAAAATAACCATTTTATTTCATATAAACGACTTTTTTGTGTTTATTTTTCAAAAAAGTGAGAAAAAATTTGGTCGTTCTAAATAAAATTCGTACCTTTGTTGTAATAAATTTTATAACATAACTATGGCTAAGTACAATATTCAACCTAAAAAAGAAAAAATAGCAAGATATCAATCTATGCTGAGTGAAGAAACTAAGGACCGCCTTCGCGACGAGATAATCCGTGTTCTTGTTACTGAAAGAAAGTACAAGGACCCAGACTATAGTTCCAAGAAACTTGCAGAGGATTTGAATACTAACTCTCGCTATATTTCTGCTGTATGCGCAACTCGATTTCATAAGAATTATGCCGAGTTGGTGAATGATTATCGAGTAAACGATGCTATGTCTTTACTTACCGATAAACGTTATGCAAGAATGACTGTAGAAGGTATCAGCGAAATGGCTGGTTTCAATACTCGTCAGAGTTTCTATGCTAATTTCTTCAAGCGAATAGGCGTTACTCCCCGTCAATATCGTGCTAATCATTTAAAGGGATTGGAGTAAATTTAATTGTTAATAACTAGAACATGAAACAAAAAGGAGGGTGTATCATAAGTTAATGATTCACCCTCCTTTTTGTTTTTACAAACTATTGCGAGTTACCTCTTGAAGTAGTTTCTCAATGCCTGGTGGCGGATACTCCTGTTCAATCTGCGTATGGTCAGATTTCGTATCTGGCGAACTCGCTCGCGTTTGAGCCCCATATCTTCAGCAATTTCAGCCATCGTTTCTTTAGGAACACCTATACCATAGAATTTGGTGATGATTTCTTTCTCTCGTGGCAATAAATCTGCAATGCTTTCTGCCATCTTTTTCTTCATCATTTCTATATTCAGGGTATCATCTGCAATCTTTACATCCGGATCGTTTAATATGTCTAATAGGGTATACGGATTGTTTGCGCTTAGTGGCGCATCTACAGATACAGCCTTGTCTGCGTTTCTTGGGGCATATTTCTTCTGGTCTTTCGGTAAACGATAAAGTCCTGATTGTTTATCGATGGCCTGTGATATAGCCTTGTGAACGAATGGACCGGCATAAGCCACAAAATCGGTGCCCCGGTCGGCTTGGAATTTTCTGGCTGCCATAAGCATTGCCAGAGTTCCTTCGCTAACCAAGTCATCAAACTCAACGCCTTTACCTTTATACTGGTTGGCTACTGATTTTACATAGTTTAAGTTCTCACTAACTATCTTGTTTATTTCTTTTTCTGTCATACTCAATAATTCTTTTTGCAAATATACATAGAATAATTCAAAAAAGCAAGTATTTTGCGCATTTTAACCAATCATTTTGGTTTCCACATATTATATATGTTTCTATGACTTGCATAAAGCTGCGTATGGACAGTATTCGCAACGATGCTTATCATCTGTAGGTCGGAATGGCTGGTCCTTGTCAAAGATGTTGGCGATGAGAACTTTCAGTTGTTTCATAAACTCTTCTTCGTATACATCTATGCTACTGATGAGTTCCTTGCCCATTTTTAATGTCGGATCATAATCTTCTGCTCCTGCATTTTGTATAAACAGCAAGCCTGGAGATACGGGCTCTTGAGCCGGATTCAGATTCCTGTTGTGGCTTACAATAATCGAGTAGAGCATAGATTGTAAATAATAATCTGTATGCTTGTTGATCATGGATGGATCAAACACTTCGCTCAGTACTCTTGGACGTGTTGTTGAAATACGTCCTGTTTTGTAGTCTATTACGCGGATTCGTTCTGCAAGATTATTGCCATTTGCATGACCGTTAGCTGCAACAGCGTCCAGTCGGTCGATAAAACCTCCTATTGACAGAGATAAATTGCCGATACTTGTTTCTACTTCGACGTCAGTTTTTACAACTAGCTCTAATCCGAGTATGGTGAATGGAGCCTGTCGCATATCTATCGTGACAAGTTGCCGGATATACCTTGCTATTACTTCTTTGTTGATAAGTTGCAGACCATTATATTTCGGACGATATCCTGCAGCGCTAACTTTAAAGAGTTCTTCTCTGAACGCCTGATCTACCAGGCGATAAACAAGCGATTCATCTTTTAAGGCTTGCTCTAATTGCTCTTTTGATACAACGATAGGACGAGTCAGTTTGAGTTCTCCTTTACCGTCGGTTGTCAGAGCATCGCTGCTTGCTAATCCCAGATAGAACAGTTCTGCTGCACGATGGAATATATTTCCAAATACTTTGTTGTCTACTTCGTCCTCATCAATTTCATCTGGTTCAATCAGTCCTTCTACATATTTATAGTAGAATTGCTTTTCACATCTCAAATATGTATTCAGAAATGTTGGCGTAAGCATTTTCAAATTCTTGAGCTGGCTGAGCGCATGCTGTTTTTTCTCTATTGGTTCATAAGTAGGACGCAGTGTGTTTTGTCCTGCGACCAAAGAAAAGCGCTCGATGTCATGATGGCTTTCTACCAGGAGTTGTAGCATAAAACGGCTCATCTCACCCGATTGGCCATCTTCTGTTGCGTTATTGTAACATAAAGTGATGTCGTGTGAGCGTTGGAGCAGACTGTGAAAATAATAGGCGTATATGGCTACTTTGTTATCTACCGTAGTCAAGCCATATGCCTTTCTCAATGAATAGGGAATAAATGAAGCATCGTTCACACCTTTTGGCAGTTTCCCTTCGTTGCATGAGAGTACTAAGATATGCTCGAAATCAAGATTTCGAGTTTCCAATACACCCATTACCTGTATTCCTTCTGCAGGTTCACCATGGAAAGGAATACTTGTTGACTGGATGAGCTGTTGGATGAGTCGTTCCAGAGTGATGCAGTCTACAGCTAAGTCTCCTGTCTGGATGAGTTCTTGCAGACGGTTCAATAAGGTATAAGTTCTGAAGAGCGATTCCTGGAATAAAGGATCGTCCTGTTCTTTACTATTCACACCTATTGTCTTCAAAATATCCAGCAGATACTGGATGAGTCTCAAGTTGTATTCATTTTCTGTTGCAGTCTCACCCAAATCTTTGAAAAGCAGTGACAAGCCTTCATCACCATCCATGCTTAGGAATTGGCGGGTAGGGTAGAACTGCTTCTGCTCGTCAAGAGCGCTCAAGAGTTTGCTATAATTTTGAGAAATATAGCGTGTGTATGGATGACGGAGCGCCATGAGCACATTGTGTAAGCGATAGTTGTTACTATGCTTGGGGTGACCTACGCCCTGCAACTTGATGAGCTGTTGCAGCAAACTGTAGAATGGTGTCTGTTGAAGCGGATAGCCCAATGTAATATTATATGCTAACTTGTCGTTCTCAGAATAATCTGGCAACGACTTGATGTCTTCGTTTGTAGGAAGACTATGTATTACACTTTGCAACAATCCTTCATCGGCTAATACTATAGCCACTTTTTTTCCATATTTATAGCGTTTCTTTTCTTTAAGCCATTGGTTTACATAGCGGGCCTGGATGTTTTCAGTTGATGCCGATATGTATGTAATGTCTTTATTGTTATCAAAGTTATGATAAATATCACGAAGATCATGAGGAGGCATATCATTCAATTCGTTAGGATAATATTTGAGATATTCACGAATGTAGTGACCTGCCTCATGGTTGTTTTGCATATAATAGTCATCGTAGTCCCAATAGAAATGTGCTTTACCCTCTTTCATCAAGCGGTCGCAGAGTTTCCGTTCTACTACTTGCATCATATTAAAACCGACAAAGAGATATTTCTTGTGTTGGAATTTGATATTTTCATCATTTACAACTTTCCTGTACAGAGCCCCCTCATAAGCCAATCCTTGTTCTTCAAGACGCATGTTGAACTGCTTATAGATATCAAGAAAATGGCTCCATAATTGTAGAAATCTCTTTTTGAGTTCTGAGTTGTGGTCATCGTTGAAATTGCTGAAAAATTTCTTAATCAGCGTTTTCTGTTCTTCTGTAAGATATGAGATGTCATCAAGTTCATGTATATTGCTAAGATTGGCAAAGAGTTTTTCTGCTTCTGCCATGTTTTTATCAATATCGTCAAAATCTGTGATAAGAAGTTGTCCCCATCCATAAAAATGGTCTAGGGTCTCATCAATACCAGTGCAGGCTACGAATGTTTTATGTAAATCGCAAACCAGTTTGATTGGGTCTCCAACTTTCAATGTGCTATGTTTGCGAAAAAGGTCGCTGATTGTTATGTAAGATGGCGACCAGATAGGGTGATCAGTCAAACGTGCCAGACTCTCGTTGAGGAAAAGAGCGGCGCGTTTATTTGGAAACACGACGGCAATGTCGCTGAGATTGTTTCCATATTTCTCGAGAATATCTCTTGCTACATATTTTAAAAATGTTTTCATATCTTAATGGACTTTTCAATGTTTGCAACTGTTCTTTTTGTTGCCCTACTTTTTGGAAAGGGGCAATAGAACCATATTATTTTATTACTTCAACTATTCTGTTAGGGTATACATACCATAGATAACCTTTTACTCGATGATGTCCCATGCTTCTTAACAAGCCGATGTATTTTCTAACCTGTTCATGGTGTTCTACTTTCTGTTTACCGAATTTGAAGTCTACCACGATGGTTTCATTTTTTGAGTTTTGCATCACGCGGTCTGGACGGTATTCTGCCACTTTTCCATTTTCAACTGTCAGGATAGAACATTCATTTAGTATGGTCAGTTCCTTATCAAACCATTTTGCGACCTTTGGTGATTCAAGTCTTTTCCTGATCATCTCCTTTATTTTCTCTGGTGTGAGGTCTTGATCGTATAAAAGTCCGTCTAACTCCAACTGTTTCAGGGCTCCATCAATATCATCAACCGTGCGGATTGTAGAAAAGAGGTTGTGCAAAATGGTACCCATTTTGATATAAAACTTCTGTTGTTCTTCAGTTTCATCACGCTTTATAAAGTCACGGCTCTGGTTACTCTGTCTGAATTCTGGCATTTCAGGCGTAACATTTATTTTAATTTCTAAAGGTTGAGAATAGGCTGAGAGCACGTTTGTATCCTTCTTCTCGTTTGATTTCTTGGAAGAATCAGGTACATATATTTCATTATAGCAGAAAGATATGTCATCTGTTTTGGCATCAGAACCTATTCCTGTTAACTCCATCTTTACACCATTAGCTTCAAGTCGGCTGGCTACCTTGTCGAGTACAGATTCGATAATGGCAGATCGATATGCAGAATTAGCTCGTTTGCCAATTACAATCAGGTTGTGACTGGCACGCGTGAAGGCTACATAAAGCAGATTCAAATTGTCGACTATGTTTTGCAGATGTTCATGATTATAATCTGCTTCATATATACTTTGCTTCATCAGTTTAGCACTGAAATCTATAGGTACCAGTGGAAGCTCGTTGTATGGAGCTTCTTGCGGTGTGCACCAGATCGTGTTGGCTTTTTCTAGTTGCCAGTCACAGTAAGGCATGATAACATGATCGTATTCCAGTCCCTTACTCTTATGTATAGTAAGGAATCTGATGCCTCCATCGCCATCGCTATGAATGCTTTTTTCGTGGATACGGTTATCCCACTCTTTCAGAAATCCAGTGATATCACTACTGTTATCTGTGAGATATTTACTTAAGCAATCATAAAAAGTACAGATGTAGGCAGTTTGCTTGATCATGTCTTTTATTTCGCCAAGTTTAAGTTCTGCAAAAAGGCGTTCTGTGAGATCGAACAGTGGCATTTCCAGATACTCAGAACGATTGGTCAAAAGTTGTTCCGGCATATTTCCAGCTACAGAATACGTGTCACAAAACTTGTTGAGAGTTGCTAATGCAATATTGTCATTTGGGTGTACCAGTATGTAGAGAGCGTTAACCAATGTGCATACTGCTTGGGAGGCATCCAGCCTGAATGCCTCATCTGAAACCAACGGATAGTCGGAATGGTTCATAAAATACTCAGCAATTTCCTGTATGTTACGGTTGCTTCTTACCAGGATGGCTATTTTGTTGCAAGGAACACCTCTTTCAACCAACTTGTCTACAGTGTCCAGTGTGGTTTGCATCATTCTGTCTTCAATATTTTCACCGCCCAGGAGCTGAATACTGATAGAACCATTAGGATTAGAATGGTGGACTGGTACTTGCTGGCAGACATCGCTATATGCGCTTTCCAGCTGTTTACATTCTTCAGGACATTTATCTGTCAGGTCTTCAATCTCCAATTTTACTGCTTCTGTGAAAAAAGCATTGTTAAACTCAATGATGTTTCTATCAGAGCGGTAGTTGGTACCCAAAGTTTCTATGCTTACTTTTTTCGCGCTTTTATTAAATTCTTTATCGATATTATTGAGCAGTCTCCAATCGCCGGATCGCCATCTGTAAATACTTTGTTTTACGTCACCAACAATGAGGTTACCTGCATCTTCTCTACTCATGGTTTCTTCGAGCAGCACTTTAAAGTTCTTCCATTGGATGGTGCTAGTATCTTGGAACTCGTCAATCATTATATGGTCGAGTTGAGTGCCAATCTTTTCAAAGATGAATGGCGAATCGCTATCCTTTATCAGTGAGTTGAGCAAGGTCTGAGTATCGCTCAAAAGGAAACGGTTTGCCTCTCTGTTCATCTCCCTGACTTTTTTATCTATGCTTCCCAAAAGGCGAAGCTGATTAAGATGCTTTATGGTCAGATCGGTACTTTTGAAGATTCGGGTGAGTCTTGGACGATTATCTTCTGCAAACAGCAGAATAGGGTAGAGCACCGATTCTACATAATTGAAGATATCAGTACAAATTTTTACATCAGATTTTTTGACCCATGCTTCCGGACTTTCCCGACATTTACAGAAAGTATCATTATGTAGATCATCATCACTGTATTTGCCATTTTTCAGCTTGTTGAAATAGCTCCAAATGCCTCTCGTTTTTCCAGCTAAGTCGTCTGACGTAAAGCCTTCTTCTTCAAGGGAATCGAAAAAAGTAGCAGCAATTTCTTTAAGCTGCTCTTTTGCCTTATTGCGCATCTTTTTCATTCGGTCGGTAAAATCCTTGAAGAAATCTTCTTGTTCCATCAATTCTGTCAGCTTGTCGGAATGAGCTTTGTAATAATCCTTGAATATGTTCTCACCGAATTTCTTGATCTGTCCTATGACATTCCAGCTCTTATCATCATCAATATTTTCTTTGATATAATCCATAATCCAGAAAAGTAGACGATCGGTATCTTCAAGACTTTCTATAAGTTCATCAACGGCATGCTGTTCTATTTGATAGTCATTGAGTTCTATCCGTAAATTGGCAGTCAGATCAAGTTCACGTGCTAGATTTCTCAATACACTCTGAAAGAACGTATCGATGGTCATAACCCGGAAATAGTTATAATTATGTATGAGCAAATGCAGGGCTGATTCTGCATTTTTCTGAATTTGTTTGGATGAAAGATATGGTAAAGCCTGTTGTATTTGATTTACATAATCGTTTACTTCTGGTAGTCCGTGTGCAATTTCGTATAATTTTCCTAAGATACGCATTTTCATTTCTTCAGTAGCTTTGTTGGTGAAAGTTACTGCAAGAATGGTTCTGTAGGAAGCAGGATTAGCTATCACGAGTGTCATATACTCGCGAGCCAAAGTAAATGTTTTACCTGATCCTGCACTTGCTTTATAAACAGTTAGTTGTGAACTCATATTTTGATTTTTTTATGATGTTATTGATATTGTGCCCAAGAAATCATGTTTTATCCATGCTTTTATGAATATTACCAATCTCTAAATAGTTCAAAACCGAAGCGACAGCCTATGCCATTATACTTCGTGTTTTTGAAGGCTGCAAAGAATCCTAATGTAATAGCTCTTGTTGTTACTCCATATCCCCATTCTGTATATGGGTGTAAATGGTTTACAACAAGACTGCTTACATACAGACGCTCTGCTTCTATATATTTCCCAATCAGGGGGAGCCATGCAGTTGCAATCATGGGAGCTTCATAAGTGAAATTTCCGCGAACGTAATAATCACTGGCATTATACCATTGGGATGGCAGTAATTCGAACTCTCCACTCCAACTATCATTCCAACCTCCAGGAATATTATTATCATGGAAATTTGTATAGTCAAGGAAATCCCAATGGTCACCTTTACGGGTATAAAAACCTGCTCCTAATCTAACAGAATATGATTGACGGCGTGACGCTTGGAAAATAGTTTGTGCATCTACTTCTACCCGTTCGTAGTCTATATTTGATCCAAGTAGGTTTTTCCATCCCTTTTCGTAGTCTATTTTAAAAATCGACCCTTTCTTTCCCCAGGGTAACAGTTCTAATGCCACAGCTGGTGCTACTGATACATATTTGCTAGGGTAATTAAACAGTTTATAGAAACTTTCTATTACAGCTTTTCGGGTATGTGAAACCAAGCCAATCTCAAAACCGACATAGTCGTTGAAACTCCAGTGGTTTGTAAGACGAAGGTAATCATCTTTAAACTCTGTCAGTTTCCCGTTATTTGCATCAATATCTGTTGAGATTTCCGGTAATGACAATCCTGGATATTCTGAGAATAGTGGATATAGAAAATCGTTATCTTCAGGTTTGCTGATGCCTAACATCTTTCGTGCAACACGATTATTCGATATTCTATTACCATTACCAATTTCTAACTTCAGATATCCATTGTGCTTCGGGTTATAGTTGAATGTCAATGGTATATTGAAATAAAATCTGTGTTGTTTCATACTGTAACCTCCTTTAAAGCGAAGCCCCAATTCCAGATTTTCTGTAAACCTGTAGCCTCCCTTCAGGTCAAACTTGTATACAATTCCTTTTCGCTCGGAGTATCCCATATAGAGTGGGTTGAGAATAGGACTGATACGGAAGTAGCCTTGGTTTTGCTTTCCGAAGCCTTGGGAAATCCTGTTTAATACATTGTCACCTATAACATCCCAAAGTATGTCTTTTGCAAAGTTTTTCTCTGGTATGTTGTTATTCAAGGAATCTGTTATTTGTTTTCTTTTTTCATAGAATTTTCTGTATATGTCAGCCTCATCTTGGTTTAATTCAATTGGGCGCACTTTTGCCATTAATGCAGTATCGGCTACATTATTTAGTGAATCACTTAATATTTTCGGCAGTCCGTATACAGTTGTATACATGCCCGTTATCTTGTTACCCATAAAACTGAAGTTGGCTCTCATGCTGCACCTTGCAGGAGAAAGTGAACCAAATCCGTCTTTACCCATAATAATAGAGATATAGAAACGGGTCATATCATATTCGCCCTCAAAGTCTACCATGCTTATCTTTCCGCTTTGGGAATCAACTATGGCACGTGCTTCAATAACTTGGGTGTTTTTGAGACGTGGATATACGTAGACTTGTGCTTTGCCGAATGGTAATTGGGTGACGGCATATTTATAATATCTGCGATTCTTATAGTGGAAAGGAGAAAGAATATTAGTTTCGAAAAGTGTTTCTCCATATACCGTTGGAGTCATGTATTTCAAAACTGATGACAATGTGTTTCTTCTATGCGGAATGGTGCTTATGTTCAGCAAACGCTTGGCAACTGGTCTGCCATTTGCGTCTAGCGTCATTTGGTTATAATACTCGCTGATGAATCTTCTGCCACCGCCATGAGCTACCGCATACATTGTCGGTACTAGCATGAGCGTTGCATTACGTTTGTTTGTTTTGATTTGAAATTTAGTGTAGGCATAACTCTTGTGCTCAGCTCTACCTGTTGTGTCAACAGATTGCGCATATTTAAATACCAAACACATCACCGAGTCACTAAAGGCGTCTCTCGGTGACATTCTTCTTGCATGTGCTGCAAAAGCCATCATGCAGAAGATAATCGTCAAAATGATGTGTGTTTGATATTTCTTCATCTATTATGAGTTAAGATGTTACTTGGCAGAAGAACTATGTCAAATATTTTGGGCAGCAGCTTTCCTAACCAAGATATTTCATAAGGATTCCTATCTTCCCGGATTCTCTCAGTTTGGTGATGCTTTTTTCTCTTATTTGGCGAACTCGCTCACGGGTCAGCCCCATTTTATCACCAATTTCCTCGAGCCCCTTTTCGGTTTCCCCAATTCCGTAGCATGCGCAGATAATTTTCAGTTCGCGATCCTTGAGGCAAACTTTTAAAACCTGTCTTAGATCTTGTGCCATACTTTCATGGTCAACCTGCTTGTCTGTTCTGGCATCGTCTCCGCTTGCCATTACATCTGCCATAGAGTTGTCATCGTCATCACTGAATGGAGCATCGATGCTTACATGATGACCACTGGCAGCCATGCTCTGAGAAATCTTGTCCTCGTCAACACCCGTTCTGGCAGCAAGTTCTTCAACGCTTGGACGACGTTGGTTTTCCTGCTCAAACTTATTAATTTCCTGGTTTACCTTATTGAGTGATCCTACCTGGTTGAGAGGAAGTCGAACAATTCGGCTTTGCTCTGCTATTGCCTGTAAAATGCTCTGACGAATCCACCATACAGCGTATGAGATAAATTTGAACCCTCGTGTTTCGTCGAAGCGTTCTGCAGCTTTGATGAGTCCGATGTTTCCTTCGTCAATCAAGTCTGTCAAGGTGAGTCCCTGGTGCTGATATTGTTTTGCTACCGACACCACAAAACGTAAGTTGGCTTCAATCAACTTATTCTTTGCTCTTTCGCCAGCTCTGCCTCCCTTGCGGATAGCTTGAGCCAATTCTATTTCTTCATCAATAGAAACCATTGGGGCTCTACCTATCTCTACAAGATATTTGTCTAGGGCTTCACTGTTACGATTGGTTATACTCTTTTGTATCTTAAGCTGTCTCATTATCTTTCCTCTTAGTTACACATTGCACAATTGGCGCAAAGATAATAAAAATATTGATACACGACTAGAATTATAACTTACTTTAACGTAATTAACCTAACTTACTCATTTAAAGGTTATTTTACGGTCTTGTTCTTAACAAAACTTTGAAAAGCGTCATCGTATCCGTTAAACACGTTGATGTCTACCTCTCCATGTATTCCTGCTACTCTTCCGTCGGGGCAGAGTTGCCAATATACCAATCGGATGTCTGGTTTATACTCTCCATATCGTGCAATCCAAACCTGGTAGTTATGTTTCAGATCGGGAGCCTTTGGCAGATAGCGATTTACGAAAGTTTGGCTGATGTAAAGAATAGGCTTAACACCAGTTGCTCTTTCTACAATTCTAAGCCAAGTTCTAATGCGTGCAAACAATACTCCAGACCCTCCCATTTTCTTGATTTGACTAGGAAGCGGTTCAACATCAAGAACTGGAGGAAAATCGCCTTTCCTAATGATACTGTGTTTCAGAAAGTGTCGTGCTTGTTCGGCAGCAGGTGTGATGGTGGTAAAGAAGTGATAGGTTCCAACCTTGTAACCATGTGCTTTTGCATCACGATAATCTTTTCTATAATAAGGATTTAACAGCGATTTACCTTCTGTACTCTTGATATAGATGAAACGAATCGGGAAGTTTACTGTTCCTGATATGGTCTTTTTGCTGAGACGTCCAAGATGTGTTATGCGTAAACGGTTCCAGTTGATAGCATATTTTTTTCTGCCTTTTCCATGCTGGTATTTGCTCAGATCAATGCCATAAATACGTTCCGATGTATATACGAGTCTTTCGCCTTTATAGCGGTCATTTTTCCATTCGCCTATTCGTAAAGGCTTCTTGGGAGCAATGCTGAATCCGAATCCTTCACGTTTTCCGTTTTTCCAGTAGCCTTCATAATAGGTTCCATCGTATCCTTGCCAGCATCCATGACCGTTTGGTTGATAGATACTGTCGGTTGTACCCCGATAATATCCTAGAGAATCAGGTAAGAGGGTGTAATCAATAGAGCGTCGAAGTGTGACTCCATGAGCTGTTGCTAAAGATGCTGCAAGTTGAGGTGAAATAGCTTTAACCCCTTCAGGAGTTGTTTCTGAGGAAAGTTGGAATATGCGGCTTCCTTGTGCAGTTTCTCCATTCATTGCTTTGATGAGTTTGCATGCCTGACTCTTCCATTTTCCGTTCTCATCTCTATAATAGGCTTGATATGAAATGGAGCGTTTCAACTTGAAATGTCCCTTTTTCTGTACATGTTTCAGGGAATCAATCAGTTTCTTGGCAGAATCGCGTAGTTCCAGTTCGTGTTGGGTATAAGCGCAAATAGAGTTGTAGCCTACATCCAGAACAGAATGAGAGTGAATATAATAGTTCAGTTCTCCAACTTTCCATTTGGAGTCTCTATACAAACTGTCTAAAGAATCAACTTTCTCTTTAAAGATGCTATCCGCATCTTTGCCAAGATAGTGATTCCGGCTGATGCTGTTGTTGTAGCAGGCGGCAAGTCTTCCTTCACATGAAGGAATCAACGCCCAACGATTCATAAAGTTGGCAGCCAGTGTCGTAGTGTCTTCGTCGAACCGGAGTATTGTTTTACCATTTTGAATTAATTCGTAGTGACTGTATACTTTTATGTTTGCTTTTGCCTTGTTCACTCTATCACTTGATGGGTTCAGACAATAATAGCTCCATGTGCTGGCGGCAGCCAGCAGAATGAAAACTAAACTTGTGATATATAATATTTTCTTTTTCATTTGATGATGACCTCCAATATTTTCTTGGTGGTTTCGGTAATCTTTGTTTTTTCAGACGTACGTTCGCCGATAAGCCAGATGATTTCACCTTTACTATCAGTTAATACATGCTGTGTCTTTTTTTGTATATAGTCAAATTTCCTATCGGTCATATAGTCACTCAACAGTTTGCTACCCTTCATGCCGAAAGGTTGAAATCTATCACCTTCTTTTACCAGTCGGTAGGTGAGGGGAAAACTGACTTTTTCAGCATCCAAAGTGATACATTGCGATTCTTTGCTTGGCATGAAGTCACCCATATGCGAGAAGATTCTTATCTTGATTTGGGTTCCTTCGTCCATGTTGTAAATGCCTTCTTCTGGCAGTCGGAACGCTCTTTGCTCCTGAATGTTATTCAAGTCTTTTATGTTAGAAATCAACAGCTGTTCTCTGTCGATGACTATCATATAGTCTTCGTTTTTCCAAATTTTACCGACACCACGATCCTGACTGAAGAGGCTTTCACAGATGTCATCAATGGCATTGCCATGAAAACCATATCTGCCTAATTCTTTATGAAGTATGAATTCCGGACTTGGAGCATTCATGACAGATACTTTAGGGATATATATAACTTTCCTATAAGAGTCGGTTGTACTGATGCTATCAATGCTCTCAAGTATACTTTTCGCTTGGCGTATGTATTTGGCAGAGAGAGCGATATTTTCACTTGCTGCCGGGTTGATACTTTCCAAAAGAGGTACTACATGATGGCGAATTTTATTTCTTAAAGCATCGTCTTCCAAATTTGTTGAATCTGTGACAAAATCTTGCTTTTTTTCTTTTAGGTATTGCAATATATCCTGTCGGCTGATGCAGAGAAGAGGGCGAAGAATATTTCCGTTTTTGGGGGCGATGCCTGCTAATCCGTCTACTCCGGATCCTCTTAACAGATTCAGAAGTAAAGTTTCTACATTGTCATCGCGATGATGGGCCACACAAATGCCTCCTGCATGCAAGTCTTTTACTAATTGGGCAAAATAGCTGTAGCGTAAGTTGCGTGCAGCCATTTCGATACTTACCTTGTGCAAATGGGCATAAGTATAAGTATCAAAATGGATTCGAGACAAACTGATTCCCTGTTGTTTACACAGATTTACACAAAATTGCTCGTCTCTGTCACTCTCTTCGCCGCGAAGGTGAAAGTTACAGTGCGCAGCAGTAATATTCAGTCCTATATTTTTCAAGATAAGCAATAGGGCAACGCTATCAGCACCTCCGGACAAGGCAACGATATATGGTGTGTGCCACTTGAACATACCATGGTGAATAATATATTTTTTGACGATATTTTCAATTTTGTTCATTCTGCGATACTTTAAAAGTATATGATGTTTTTTATTACTTTCTGTTTTTCAAAAAGTCTTCTGCCCGCTGCAAATCTTCTGGCGTGTCGATGCCTACAGTTTCTACATCTGTAGTACCAACTTTTATCTTGTAGCCATTCTGCAGCCATCGAAGTTGTTCCAGGCTCTCTGCTATTTCTAGTGAGCTTTGTGGCAGTTTGGTTACCTCTTTTAAAACTTCTTTGCGGTAAGCATAGATGCCCAAATGTTTCAGATAAGGAAAACTCTTGAGCCATTCTTCCTCTTCCTTTCCTCTTACGTATGGAATGATGCTGCGAGAGAAATACATAGCAAAGCCTTGATTGTCTACAACAATCTTTGGACTATTAGGATTTTTTACAGCTTCCATACTGGTAAAAGCTTTTCCTAAAGTGGCAATTTGGGTTGTTGGGTCATCAAAACACTGGCAGATGGTTTCCAGTTGACTCTTGTCAACAAAAGGTTCATCTCCCTGAACATTGACAATGACATCCCAGTCTCCACCAATTTTTTCGATAGCTTCTTCTATGCGGTCAGTACCGCTCTTATGATCCTTGCGCGTCATAACAGCTTTACCGCCAAATGCTTCTACAGCATTGAAAATTCGCTCATCGTCTGTTGCAACATAGGCTGCTTCTAGACAACTTGCTACTTTCTCATAAACATGTTGTATCACTGGTTTGCCATCTAACATGGCAAGTGGCTTTCCCGGGAAACGTGTTGATGCGTATCTTGCTGGAATAATTCCTATAAATTTCATAATCTTCTATATTTAAACCTGTTTACTATTCAATTCATGCGATTCGTTTAACTTCAAATAAAAAAGTTGCACTTCCGCAGACGCAAAAGTACAACTTTATTTTGTATTCACCAAAAAACTTTTTGTTTTTTTGAAAAACCTCAGAGAATATTTAATGTTCTCCCATTTTTTATTCGTATCTGATAGCCTCGATAGGGTCGAGCCTAGCTGCCTTCTTTGCAGGATACCATCCAAAGAAAACGCCAGTAAATGTACAGACTGCAAAACTCATAATAATGCTCCAAGGCTCTATTTGGGTGGCTATATGGAAGAAATAGTTAAGACTGAGCGATAAACTAACTCCCAATATCACTCCTATAATACCGCCAGTTACAGAAAGTAAGATAGCTTCTATCAGAAACTGGTTCAAAATATCAATACCTCGTGCGCCCACACTCATTCGAAGACCTATTTCGCGGGTTCGTTCTGTTACAGATACATACATGATGTTCATGATTCCGATGCCGCCTACCAGCAGCGAGATTCCTGCCACGGATCCGAGCAGGATGGTGATTGTAGACATGGTAGAATTCATCATGCTTGAAATTTCCTCTTGAGAGCGGATATTGAAGTCATCTTCATCTGCTTCAGTAGTATCTGTTGCGTCTTTCAATTTGTGGTTGCGTCGCAATATTTCTGTAATCTGATCTTGGGCAGGTTGAGAAGCCTCTTCGGTGATAGCTGAGCAGACGATGCCTCCTAAATAGGTTTGTGCCATAATTCGCTTCATTACTGTTGTATAGGGGGCAAGTACCAAATCATCCTGGTCCATACCCATACTATTGTAACCTTTCTTCTTCAAGACACCGATTACTCTGAATGGAATGCTGTTAAATCGCACAACTTTACCGATAGGATCGCTGCCATCAGGGAAAAGATAGTTAACTACTGTCTGTCCTAAAATACAAACTTTAGATGCAGCCTTAATATCTGTATCAGTAAACATTTCTCCATCTGCCACTTTCAGTTGTCGGATGGAAAGATAGTCTTGGTTTACACCATAAATGGAACTTTGGGTGTTGTTGTTTCCGTAGATCCACTGTCCGGAACTGTTTACAGTAGGAGAAATAGCTGAGATATAATTACATTCGTCTTTGATGCTCTGATAGTCGGCTTGCTTCAGCGTCTCCATTGACGAAGCATCCTGTCTCACACCGCCACGCATGTCTGCACCTGGTGAAATCATAATCATGTTTGATCCCATCTCTGCAATGTTTGCCTTGATGCTGGCTTTACTTCCTTGTCCGATGGCAAGCATGGTAATAACCGCAGCAATACCGATGATGATGCCAAGTGCGGTAAGGAAAGAGCGCATTTTGTTGGCAGCAATGGCGCGGATGGCTATTTTGAAAAGATTCTGATAATTCATTTTACTTGTTGTAATGTTAAATGTTAAAATGTTAAGTGTTAAGTGAAAACTTCGTTTGCTATTGGATGCTAAGTAATTTAACATTCAACACTTAATATTGAAAACTTATTCGTCCGTGTTGGCCGGCAAGGCTGCCAGACCTTCGGCTGCCGAGAGAATATGTTCGTTATAGGTGTCGCTGATGATGTGACCATCACGCAGTTCGATATTACGACTCGAATAATTTGCAATGTCTGGGTTGTGGGTAACGAAGATGATGGTTCTTCCTTCAGCATAAAGTTTCTGGAAGAGTACCAGAATCTCGAAACTGGTTCTGGTGTCGAGATTACCCGTTGCTTCATCAGCAAGTATCACAGCGGGGTTGTTGACCAATGCACGAGCTATTGCTACACGCTGCATCTGTCCTCCAGACATCTGATTACTCTTATGATAGAGACGTTCTCCTAAACCAACAGCTTTCAGCGATTCGATAGCACGTTGCTTTCGTTCTTCTGCGCTTACGTTCGGGTTGTACATCAGTGGAAGTTCTACATTTTCTACACTTGTAGTCTTCGGTAGAAGATTGTAGTTCTGGAAGATGAATCCAATCTTTCGGTTTCTAAGAATGGCGCGATCATTACGTGACATCTTTCGTACGCTTACTCCATCCAGATAGTATTCGCCACTGGATGGGGTATCGAGACAACCTAGCTGGTTCAGCAGGGTAGATTTACCTGATCCTGATTTACCCATGATGGTAACAAACTCACCTTCGTATATTTTAAAGCTTACACCTTTTAGGGCGTGGACAGTTTCCTCACCCACAAGAAAATCGCGACGAACATTGTCGAGTTCTATCACAACTTTCTTTTCGCTGTTTGCTTGAATATTGTCGTTTGCCATACTCTTATTTTTTATTTTTTCTTTCCTCTAGGTCCAGGACCGCTAATCAAACCTTGACTTTGTTGAGGTTCCTCATTCTCTTCAGGGGTATTAACTATGATTTCAGTTACAATCTTCTGTCCCTTTTTCAAACCCTTGATAATTTCAGTATGTATACCGTCACTCTGACCGATGGTTACAGAATGAGCTGTAAGGGTATTGTTAGCAAGAGTCCAAACTTTGTTTTTTCCTTTGCAGTCAACAATCTTGATGTTCTTTCCCACAGTTTCCTTGGTTGGAGTAAAGCGGAGTGCTTTGTTGGCAACGGCAAGAATACCAGCACGTTCTTGTGTAAAGATAGTAACATTTGCAGTCAGTCCTGGTTTTAACTTGAGATCTGCGTTGGGTGCAGAGATGACAACCTCGTAAGTGACTACATTGTTTGTTGTAGTAGCTTCCAGACGAACCTGTTTTACTGTTCCCTGGAATACATCGTCAGGATAAGCATCTACAGTAAAATTAACGCGGTCGCCTTCTTTTACACCGCCTATATCAGCCTCGTCAACATTTGCAATCACCTGCATGTTGGTCAGATCTTTAGCGATAGTAAAGAGCTCTGGAGTGTTGAAACTTGCTGCTACGGTCTGTCCTTCCTCTACGCTTTTTGATATGACAGTTCCATCTATTGGGGATGTAATTGTAGCATAGCTCAGGTTGGTTTGGGCTTTATGTACATTTTCCTTGGCCGAAGCTACTTGCTCTTTCGCCTGGCGATAGGTGAGAAGCGCATTTTCATAATCGTCAGCACTTACCAAACCTTTCTTATAGAGGGTCTGGTAGCGGCTCATGTTTGCACTCTGATAGTTCAAACTGCTTTGCGCACTTGCCAGGTTAGCTTTGGCAGTATTCAACTCGCTCATCAGGTTGGTTTTGTCGAGCTCAGCTATGACTTCACCTTTTTTTACCTGCGAATTGTAATCAACATACAGTTTGTTTACAATACCACTCACCTGTGTACCAACCGTTACAGAAGTTACCGCTTCAATAGTACCGGTTGCAGTTACACTATTCTGCAATGTTTGTGCGGTTACAGCTTCCTGCTTGAAGTCTATTTGCTACCTCAGTTCGGGATAAGAAATAGTGCCTAAAAAAGTTGGTAATCTCCGATATTT